>Ga0209048_10001510_pt1 | contig 23843 bp, 24 predicted proteins | sample FrelakmetCRP12CR_FD_187146 | JGI IMG/M metagenome (GOLD analysis project Ga0209048, IMG submission 187146) | Freshwater lake sediment microbial communities from the University of Notre Dame, USA, for methane emissions studies - CRP12 CR (SPAdes)... | ecosystem: Environmental > Aquatic >... | reverse complement strand
GTCCCGTGCGCAGGCCGAGGCTGACCAGCGACACGGCGAGCACGATGAGCACCGCCTCGGTCAGCGAGCGGATGAATACGTTGATGGAGCGCTGCACCGCGCGCGGCATGCTCGCGACCTGCTGCAACTCGACCCCGACCGGCAGTTGCTGCTGGATGCGCTGGACATTCTGGTCGAGGCCGTGACCCAGTTCGATCACGTCGCCACCCTTCATCATCGTGACCCCGAGCCCCAGCGCCTCCTTGCCTTGCCAGCGCATCTTCTGCTGCGGCGGGTCCACGTAGCCGCGGGTCACCGTGGCGATGTCGCCCAGCCTGAACACCCGGTTGTTCGCGCGGATCGCGATGTCGCCGATCGCGGCGACGCTGTCGAATGCTCCCGAGGGCCGCACGTGGATCCGGTCGGTGGCGGTGTCGAACACGCCAGCCGCGGCCACGACATTCTGCGCGGCCAGCGTCTGGATGATCTGCGCCGGCTCGACGCCCAGCGTGGCCAGCTTGGCATTGGACATCTCGATGAAGATCTTTTCTTCCTGCTCGCCGATGAAGTCGACCTTGGCCACACCCGGCACGCGCAGCAGTTCCGTGCGCACCCGGTCACCGAAATCCTTCAGCTCCCGGTAGCCGAACCCGTCTCCCGTCAGCGCATAGATGTTGGTGTAGACATCGCCGAACTCGTCGTTGAAGAATGGACCCTGGATTCCCGCGGGCAAGGTGTTGCGGATGTCGCCGATCTTCTTGCGCACCTGGTACCACGTTTCCGGAACTACCGAGGCGGGAGCGGAATCCTTGATCTGGAAGAACACCATGGACTCCCCGGGTTTCGAATAGCTGCGCACCCAGTCGACGTTGGGGACTTCCTGCAACTGGCGCTCGATGCGGTCGGTGACCTGATCCTCGACCTCGTGCGCTGCCGCACCAGGCCAGTTGGTCTTCACCACCATCACCTTGAACGTGTACGGCGGATCCTCGGACTGGCCGAGCTTTTCGTAGGAGAGAAAGCCGATCAGCGCGAACGCGACGATCAGGTACTGCACGAGCGAGCGATGCCGCAACGACCACTCGGACAGGTTGAAGCGCGAGTCCGGCGGTCCGCCGGACGGATTGACGGGCGTCATGGCAGGGATGTCCGCGCGCGGTTCAGCCGCCGGCTGGCGGCGCGGAGCGGGTCACTGCGGCAGGCACGGCACCTGTCGCGCTGCTTTCGTAGGGTCTTACGACCTGCCCCGGCAGCAGTTTGTGCACGCCCGCCGCGACGATCCAGTCCCCATCGCGCACGCCCGACGTGACGACGACGCCATCCTCGCGATACTGGCCGATCGTGACGGGCGCCAGGCTGACCTGCTGCGTGGCCGGATCGAAGCGCCACACCGCCGGCTTGCCATCCTGCTGATAGATCGACGTCGCGGGGAGGATTGCGGAATTGGCCGCGCCGTTTCCCAGCACGCCGACGTTCGCGGTCATGCCCCATTGCACCGCGGGGTCCGGGTTGGCGATGGCCACCCGCACGGCGAATGTCCTGGTCACCGCATCGACCGACGGCGACACCTCGCGCACCTTGGCCGGATACAGCTTCTGCGGGTTGGCCCAGAGCGCCACGAACAGCTGCCTGGCGCCGGTCAGTTCGCCGATGCGATTTTCCGGCACGCTGATCGCGACCTCGCGCTCCTCGGCCCGCGCCAGCCTGAATACCGCCTGCCCCGCCGTGACGACCTGACCCGCGTCGGCGTTCACCGCGGTGATCACGCCGTCATCACTCGCATTGAGCGTCGCGTAGCTCGCCTGGTTTTGCGCCACCGCGAGATTGGCCTTGGCCTGCTCGTATTTCGCCCGGTTGGCGTCGAGCGTGTTGCGTTTGGCGTCGAGCGCCGAAGCGCTGATGAACTTTTCCTTGAGCAGGCCCTGGTAACGGTCGTATTCGGCCTGCGCGAATTTCCATTCCGACTCCGTCGCGGCAACCTGCGCCTTGGCCGCCTCCGCCTGCAGTCCGACGTCCGCCGGATCGATCCGCGCCAGCGCCTGTCCTTTGCTCACGCGTGCGCCCACGTCGACGTAGCGGGCGACGAGCTTGCCGCCGATGCGAAAGCCCAGGTCCGCCTCGTAGCGGGGCTTCACTTCTCCAGCGAACACGGCCGTGGTGTTGGCGCCCCCCAGCTTCACCTGCGTCAGTTGCACGGGCCGCACGGGCTCCACCGGCTTGTCCTTGGCACCGCACGCGGCGAGCGCGCCCGCCAGCAGGACGAGCGTCGCCATGGAACGCAGCGGGATCAGGGGCATTGGGGGCACCTTCATCGCATGGCGGACGATGGTCGGCCCACCGTGCCTTCCCATAGAGCGCGCATGGCGCGATCGAGTTCGTCGGAATATTGCCAGCCGAAGACGCCAGGGTCCGTCGCAGCGGGTTCCGGCGCACAGGCGCCCCCCGCCGAATCACCGGACATCTGCCACAGGCCGATGATCAGCGCGTAGCTGTGCCGCAGCAGCCGGAGACCGGCACCATCGCCAATCTCCGGGAAATGACGCTCGAGACCCGCGCCAGCGCGCTGCAGGCGCTGCGCCATCCGGTTCTTGAATGCCTGCGCCGCGGGAGGCGGCATGCCCTGTCCCATCATCCCGAAGCAGCGCGCAGCGAGCGGAAGAAACAGTGGCGGATCGACCATGTGCCGGCGGGTCAGCGCAAGAATGTCGTCGATGACCACCTGCCGGTCGTCCTCAAGGCAGCCGATCAGCTCGATGAAAAAACCGTCGATGTTGCGTTCGTGAACCGCGAGCAGCAGTTCTTCCTTGCTCGGGAAATAGAGGTAGACGGTCCCCTTCGCGAGGCCGGCCTCGTCGGCGACCTCCGCCACGTTGGCCATGCGATCCTGCGAGCGCGACAGCAGCCGCTCCGCGGCGTCCAGGATCGCGTGGTGCCGCTCCTGCTTGGCTTCGGCCTGGATGGCGCGCTGCCGTATGACCATGTTCGTCGTCCTCCGGATTTCCACCCACTAAATGACCGCGGGTCAATTGGACGACAGCGTAAATGACCCTTGGTCAGTTGTCAATGGGACGAGGAGTTCCCGCTGCGCCGAACGTCAGCGGAAGAGTGCCAGCGTGGCGCGCGTCAATTCACTTTCGGGATCGGCATGGTCGACGACCACATTGAAATGATGCCTGCCCGCGACAATCAGCGGTCCGGCGGCCGGCTGCGCATTTTCCGGCCAAGCGTCCCACAGGAGCTGCGCCTGGCGGATGAATTCGGTTGTCTCGGCCCCCCCCACCGCGACCAGCATCGGGGCCGGCGAGAGGCTGACGTGATTGACCGGAGAAATGCGCGCCGCCTCCGCATTGGTGAGGCGCAGATCGCTGTTCATCGAGGCGAGGACAAGCGGCTTGAGGTCGTGGACGCCGGAAAGCGTGACGCCGCCGACAAACGGATCCCGGTTGAGCCCGAGCGCGTCCCAGTCCGTGGCCAGCATCATTGCGGCAAGGTGACCTCCCGCGGAATGGCCGCCGACGACGACGTTGTCCGCGGGTACGCCATGGCGCGGCCCTTGCCTTGCGATCCACACCATGAGCTGGCGGCATTGATCGACGATCTTCGCGATGGAAACCGCCGGGCAGAGGTCGTAATTCGCCACGGCCACGGCGATTCCCTGCTCCAGCAGCGGCCCGGCCACGAAATGAAAATCGGCCTTGTCCAGTGCCCGCCAGTAGCCGCCGTGGATGAACACAAACGTGCCGCCCGGCATCCGCTCGGGCAGGAACAGGTCGACGGTCTGGAGTGGACCGGGACCATAGCGCAGGTCGAGTTGGTGCCGGTGGCGGGCGCGCGTGACTGCCGAGAGTTCAGGATATTGCGCAAGCCAATGCGGATGGTCGGCAACCGCCGCGCGATTGTTGTAGCCGCGTTCGACGAAGTCGGCGGTAAGTACCGGATCGCTCATGGATCCCCCACGCTAGCGGCCCATGCAAGCGAGGCCGCTGCGCCGCCCCCGGAGGGGGAGCCATTCGTACCTTGGGACGGTCCGGCGGCACTCATTGGGCGACCTCCGCGCTGCGCGCTCCGGTATTCGCCCTTGGGGCGGCCCGGCGGGCTCATTGGGCGACCTCCGCGCTGCGTGCTCCGGTATTCGCCCTTGGGGCGGCCCGGCGGGCTCATGCGATGACGATCGACAGCGGCGTCAGGCCGTCGATGTGCCCGTCCAGCCGATCACCGGCGACCACCGCGCCGACGCCGGCCGGCGTGCCGGTGAACACGAGATCACCCGGCAGCAGTTCGTAGTACTGCGAGAGAAAGGCCAGCGTGTGCGGCACGTCCCAGATCATGTCGGCGAGGTCGCCCTGCTGGCGCCTTTCGCCGTTCACGTCGAGGCGGATCGCGCCGCGGTCGAGCAAACCGGTCAGCGCCACCGGGTGGATCGGCGCAATGGGGGCAGCCTGCGCGAACGACTTGCCCAGGTCCCACGGCCGCTTCTTCTCGCGCATGTCGTTCTGCAGGTCGCGGCGCGTCATGTCGAGCCCGGTCGCATAGCCAAAGACGATGTCGTTGGCCCTTTCTGCCGCAAACTGCATTCCACGCTTGCCGATGGCCACGACCAGCTCGATTTCGTGATGGAAGTTCCTGGTGGCGAGCGGATAGCGCACCACGCCGACGGCCGGAGCGACCACCGGAAAGACGGCGTCCGCGGGCTTGCAGAAAAAGAACGGCGGCTCCTTCGTGGCATCGCCGCCCATTTCCTTGGCGTGTTCCGCGTAATTGCGGCCGACGCAGTAGACATGGCGAACCGGGAACACGTCCGTGGAGCCGGAGATCGGGACTGCCGGGATGTTCCATGCGGCGAACGGATAGGTCATCGCAATTTCCGTGGATAAGGCAAAGAAAGACAGTTTCCAGGAGCAATGCAAAGCGGTTACACAGAGAGCACAGAGATTGCACAGAGTACACATAGAAAAGCACCAACCCTTTCAGCGCACCAGAACCACCTGCCTTTCTCTGTGCTCTCTGTGTTCTCCGTGGTTCAAGACTTGTCCTTGCTATTCCGCGTCCTGCTGGCGCGAAGGCGCCGCGTCGGCAAACGCGGGCAACGTGTTGCACGCCGCGTCGATGCGGATGAGGGTCGGGAACGGCGCGACGTCGATGTTCATGCGCCGGGCATTGGCCAGTTGCGGGACGAGGCAAATGTCCGCGAGCGTAGGCGCGTCGCCGTGACAAAAGCGGCCGGTCGCCGCATCGCGCGAAAGGCGTGTCTCCAGCGCCTCCAGGCCGACGTCGATCCAGTACTTGTACCAGGCGTCCTTCTGCTCCTCGGAAACACCCAGCGTGTTCTTCAGATACTGGAGGACGCGCAGATTATCGAGAGGGTGGATGTCGCACGCGATGGCGAGCGCAATGCCGCGCACCCGCGCACGATCGATCGGTGCCGCGGGGAGCAATGGCGGCGCGGGTTGCGTTTCGTCCAGATATTCGATGATCGCGAGCGATTGGGTGAGCACCTCGCCGCCATCGGTCACCAGCGCGGGCACCATTCCCTGCGGATTCACGGCGAGATAGTCGTCGCTGCGCTGCACGTTCCTGCGCAGGTGCACGAATTCGCGCGCAGGTGTGAGGCCCTTCAGGTTCAGCGCGATGCGAACGCGATACGCCGCCGACGACCGAAAGTAGTCGTACAGTTTCATGTCAGTCCTGCCGGGCCGCCCCAAGGGACTGACGCGCCCCCTCGGGGGGCAGCGGGCGTAGCGAGCGTGGGGGTCGCTTCATATCAGAAAGCAGATATGCCGGTTTGTGCGCGGCCCAGGATCAGCGCGTGCACGTCGTGCGTGCCTTCGTAGGTATTGACGGTCTCCAGGTTGAGGACATGACGGATCACGTGGAACTCGTCGACGATGCCGTTGCCGCCATGCATGTCGCGCGCCATCCGTGCAATGTCGAGCGCCTTGCCGCAGGAATTGCGCTTCATGATCGAGGTGATTTCCGGAGCGGCCTGCGCCAGGTCCTTCATCCGCCCGAGCCGCAGGCAACCCTGCAGCCCCAGCGTGATTTCGGTCATCATGTCGGCCAGCTTCTTCTGGATCAGCTGATTGGCCGCCAGCGGACGCCCGAACTGCATGCGGTCCATCGTGTACTGCCGCGCCGCGTGCCAGCAGAACTCCGCGGCGCCCAGCGCACCCCAGGCAATGCCGTAGCGCGCGCTGTTGAGGCAGCCGAACGGCCCTTTCAGTCCCTGCACATCCGGCAGCAGGTTCGCTTCGGGCACCAAGACTTCGTCCATCACGATCTCGCCGGTGATCGACGCGCGCAGGCTGAACTTGCCTTCGATCTTGGGCGTGGACAGGCCCTTCATGCCGCGCTCGAGCAGGTAGCCGCGGATGATTCCCTGGTCGTCCTTGGCCCAGACCACGAAGACGTCCGCGATCGGCGAATTGGAAATCCACGTCTTCGCACCCGACAGGCTGAACCCGCCCGGCACGCTGCGCGCCCTTGTCACCATCGAGCCCGGATCGGAACCGTGATTGGGTTCGGTCAGTCCGAAACAGCCGATCCACTCGCCGGTCGCAAGCCTGGGCAGGTACTTCCTGCGCTGGGCCTCGCTGCCGTAGGAGAAGATGGGAAACATGACCAGCGAACTCTGCACGCTCATCATCGAACGGTAGCCCGAGTCCACGCGCTCGATTTCGCGCGCGATGAGCCCGTAGCAGACGTAGTTGAGCCCGGAACCGCCGTATTCCGCCGGCAGCGTCGCGCCCAGCAGCCCCAGCTGCCCCATTTCCCGAAAGATCGTCGGGTCGGTCGTCTCGTGCCGGAACGCATCCTTGATCCGCGGCATCAGCTTGTCCTGCGCATACGCCTGCGCGGCGTCCCGCACCATCCGCTCCTCCTCGGTCAGTTGCGCATCGAGCAGCAGCGGGTCGTCCCACTTGAAGTCGGCCTTGGCCGGGGCATGGACTCGATCGGGGGCATTCATGGGGGAGCTCCAATTGAACTGGCGAGTCGGACGCTCGGCATTGCCGGTTCCGCCCGCCGGTCATTCCTGTTCTGAGCCGGATTATCCGACGGGCGCGCCCGTCGGTCTACCTCCGCCTCCTCTACAGCACCTTCATGTGCAGGCCCCCGTCGACGTTGAACGCGTCGCCGGTATTGAATGGCAGCAGCCGCAATGCCAGCGCCGCGACGGTGGCGCCGACGTCCGATGGCTCGCCCCAGCGCCGGACCGGTGTCAGGCCGTCCTTGATTGCTGCATCGTAGCGGTCGAAGGCGCCCGCCGTCATGTCGGTCCGGATGATCCCGGGGCGAATCTCGTAGCACATGATGTCGTGCTCGGCTAAGCGCTGCGCGAACAACTGGTTCAACATCGAGAGGCCGGCTTTCGCGATGCAGTATTCGCCGCGATTGGGCCCCACCGTGCGCGCGTTCGCCGACGAAATGGTGACGATCGAGCGCGGCGCATCTCCGGCCGCGCGGGTTTCGGCGAGCATCCGCCGGGCGACCGCCTGCGCGAGAAAGAACGTGCCGCGCAGGTTGACGCCCAGCACGCGGTCAAAGGATTCCGGAGTCACTGCGAGCAGGTCGCCGCGCACCTCCACCTGGACGCCCGCGTTGTTGACGAGGCAGTCGAGGCCGCCGAACGCCGCGAAGGCACGGTCGACGAATGCGGCGTGACCGGCGACATCGGCGACATCGTGGGCAATGAATGCGGCGTGCCGTCCGCGCACGCCAATGCCATCGAGCGTTTCGCGCGTGGCGGCGTCGTCCACAAGATCGTTGACGACGATGTCGAAACCCCGCTCCGCGAGCGCCCAGGCAATGCCGCGGCCGATGCCCCGCCGCGCCCCGGTCACCAGCGCCGCCGCAGCCCTAGGCATCCGGAACCACCGCCGTGACCTCGATTTCCACTTTCGCGCGATCCTCGATCAACGCGGTCACCTGCACCGCGGTCATCGCCGGGAAATGCCGGCCGATGACCTCGCGGTATGCGGCGCCCAATGCGCGGTAGCTCGCCACATATTCGCGCTTGTCGGTCACGTACCAGTTCATGCGCGTGATGTGCTCGGGTCCCGCCCCCGCTTCAGCCAGAATCGCGAGGACATTGCGCAGCGCCTGCCTGGCCTGCGTCGCGAAATCGTCGGACTCGAATTGCTGCTGGCCGTTCCAGCCGATCTGGCCGCCGACGAAGATCATCGTGCCGCGCGCGGCGATGCCGTTGGCGTAGCCCTTCGGCGGTGCCCAGTCAGCAGGCTGCAGAATGCGCATGGCGGCGTTTCCTTCGGGTCGCTAGTCCTGTGCTCATCGCGACTTCCCGCGACGGTGTTCCTCTTCCAGCTGCTTCAGCCGGAAGCGCTGCAGCTTTCCGGTTTCCGTGCGCGGCATGCTGGCGATGAATTCGATTGCGCGGGGATATTTGTAGGGTGCGATTGCCTGCTTCACGTAGTCCTGCAACTGCCTTGCCATCGCGTCGTCCGCAACAAAGCCTGCCTTCAGCGCAACGAAGGCCTTGACGATCTGGCCGCGCTCATCGTCGGCCACTCCGATCACGCCGCATTCGGCAACGGCCGGATGGGCAAGCAGCGCCCCTTCGACCTCCGGACCCGCGATGTTGTAGCCCGAACTCACGATCATGTCGTCGGTGCGCGCCTGATAGACGAACCATCCGTCCGCGTCGAGAAGATAGGCGTCCCCCGTGTAGTTCCAGCCGTGCTGGACGTACTGCAGCTGGCGGTCATCGTCCAAGTACCGGCAGCCGGTGGGGCCCTTGACCGCGAGCCGGCCGATACTGCCCGGGGGCAGCGGATGGCCGGCGTCGTCCATCACGCACGCCTGGTATCCGGGGACGGGCTTGCCGGTCGCACCCGGTTTGGCATGCGCCTCGTCATGCGAGATGAAGATATGCAGCATTTCCGTGGCGCCGATGCCGTCGATCATTTCGATGCCGGTGGCGTCCTTCCACAGTCGGCGCGTCGCCCCCGGCAGCGCTTCGCCCGCAGAAACGCATTTGCGCAGGCTGGAAAGGTCGAATTGCGGCACCAGCGCCGCCATCGCGCGGTACGACGTCGGCGCAGTGAACAGGATCGTGGCCCGGTGCGCGGCGATCGTCTCCAGGATTGCTTCGGGCGACGCCCTTTCCAGCAGCACCGTCGCGGCGCCGACGCGCAGCGGAAACAGCAGCAGGCCGCCCAAGCCGAAGGTAAACGCGAGCGGCGGGCTGCCGGTGAAGATGTCGTCTCCCGTCGCGCGCAACACCGAACGCGGCCAGCAATCGCAGCTTGCCAGCACGTCGCGATGGAAATGCATCGTGCCTTTGGGCTGGCCCGTCGTGCCCGACGTGAACGCGATCAGCGCGGTGTCCTCCGCCGCGGTGGCGACGCTGGCAAAATCCGCGGGCTTGGCCGCGGCGCGCGCCTCGACACCCTCCGCCGCGTCCGTTTCAAACCGGACGATCGTCGCCAGCGTCGGACAGGCGGCGCGTGCAGCATCGAGTTCCACGGTGAGCCGCGCATCGCACAGCGCATGGGAGATCCGTGCCTTGGTAATGATCTCGGTCAGCTCCTTGGCGCGCAGCAGCGGCATGGTGGCCACGGCCACTCCGCCTGCCTTCATCACGGCAAACCAGCACGCGGCCATCATCGGACTGTTCGGACCGCGCAGCAGGACGCGGTTGCCGGGAACGAGTCGCAGGTCCTCCACCAGCACCTGGGCAATCCGGTTGGCATGCGCGTCCAGCTCCGCAAAGGTCCAGCGTAGTCCACCCGGCGCAAGGATCGCCGTGCGTTCGCCCCAACCGCGTTCGAGAGCGCGTTCGAGCAGTTCCTCGGCGCAGTTGAGGCGTTCGGGGTACTGCAGTTCGGGCAGGTCGAAAACCAGGTCCGGCCACTGCTCCCGCGGCGGCAGGTGGTCGCGCGCAAACGTGTCGATGTGGGCCGTATAGGTCACGCCGCCGCTTCCTTCAGGAGTTCCCGGCCGATGATGAGCTTCTGCACCTCGGTGGCGCCTTCGTAGATGCGCAGCGCGCGGATGTCGCGGTAGAGCCGCTCGACGATGTGTCCGTGCGTGACGCCGAGCCCGCCGTGCAGCTGCACCGCGGCGTCGATGACGCGTTGCGCCGACTCGGTCGCGGCAAGCTTGGCCATGGCCGCCTCCTTCGTCGTCTTCGCGCCCTTCACGTCGCGCAGCCAGGCGGCGCGATAGGTGAGCAACGCCGCGGCATCCGTTGCAACCGCCATGTCGCCCAGCCTGGCCTGCGTCAGTTGCAGGTCCGCCAGCGTCGCACCGAACATCCTGCGCGAGCGCGCGTGCGCAACGCTTTCGTCCAGCGCGCGCCGGGCGAATCCCACGGCGGCTGCCGCCACCGACGCGCGAAAGATGTCGAGCGTGCGCATTGCGAGCTTGAAGCCTTCGCCCTCCGCGCCGAGCAGCGCATCGTGTGGCACCCGGCAATCACTGAATTCCAGCCGGGCCAGCGGATGAGGCGCGATCACGTCGATGCGCTCGGCGACGGTCAGTCCGGGCGTGTCGGAGGGCACCACGAACGCGGAGATGCCCTGCGTGCCGGGAATCTCTCCGCTCCGCGCGAAGACGCAATAGAAATCGGCGATGCCGCCATTGGAAATCCACGTCTTGCAGCCGTCCAGTACCCACGCATCGCCTTCGCGCCGCGCGCGCATGGCCAGCGCCGCGACATCGGAACCCGCGTCGGGCTCGGATAACGCGAATGCGGCGATTGCGTCGCCACGCGCAACGAGGGGCAGCCAGCGGTCACGCTGCGCCGCGCTGCCCGAGAGGGTGATCGCACCGCTGCCCAGGCCCTGCATGGCGAATGCGAAATCAGCCAGTCCATCGTGGTACGCCAGCGTCTCGCGGGCAACGCACAGCGCGCGCGAATCGAGCGCGGGCAAGGCGCCGCCGTGGGCGACCGCGACGCAGTAGCGGAGCCATCCGCCATCGCCCAGTGCACGCACCAGTCGCCGGCACGCAGCATCGACATCACGTTCGGCGGAGGGTCCGGTGATCCCAGGAATGCCAACGCACCAAGCGTCGAGTCCGTGGGCAAGCTCGCGCTGTTCGGCAGCGAAGAACGGCCAGTCGAGATGCGCACGGTCCATGTCAGTTGCCCTCGAACTTCGGTGTTCTCTTGCTGGCGAACGCCTCGAAGGCACGGTGGAAATCCCCGGTCTGCATGCAGATGGCCTGCGCCTGGGCTTCGGCCTCGATCGCCGCATCCAGATCCATCGCCCACTCCTGATGCAGGAGTTTCTTGGTCATCGCGTGCGCAAACGTCGGGCCGTCGGCCAGCGCACGGGCAAACGCCTGCGCCTCCGGGAGCAGCGCATCGACGGCCAGCAGGTGATTGAAGAATCCCCACGCGAGACCTTCGTCGGCGGTCATGGCCCGACCCGTGTAGAGGAGCTCCGACGCTCGGCCCTGTCCGATCGTGCGCGGCAGCAGCGTGCAAGCGCCCATGTCGCAGCCGGCCAGACCGACGCGCACGAACAGAAATGCGGTCTTCGCCGCAGCCGTCCCAAAACGGATGTCGGAGGCCAGCGCCACCATGGCGCCCGCGCCCGCGCACGTCCCGTCGATGGCCGCGATGATCGGTTGCGGGCAGCGGCGCATTGCCAGCACGAGGTCTCCCGTCATGCGGGTGAAGGCAAGCAGCTCCGGCATCGCCATCCTGGTGAGTGGGCCGATGATCTCGTGCACGTCGCCGCCCGAGCTGAAATTGCCGCCCGCGCCCTTCACCACGACGCACTTCACGTCGTTCGCGTAAACGAGTCCGCGGAACAGGTCGCGCATTTCCGCGTACGAGTCGAAGGTCAGCGGGTTCTTCCGCGCCGGCCGGTTCAGCGTGAGTGTGGCCACCCTCGCATCGGCGTCGACCGTCCACTGGAAATGCGTCGCCCGGTAGCCGGCAAACGGACGCGGGTGCTCGTTCGTGCTCATTGCCGTGCTTCCTTCCCGGGCTGCGCCCCGTCGGCCGCGTGCAATGTGGACTTGAGACGGCCCAGCAGCGCATGCAGCCGACTGCGCTCGCTGCCGGACAGGCCGGCAAACAGCGCGATGACCCAGTCCTCGTGTTCGGCCGCCATCACGTCGAAGGCACGCTTGCCCCTGGCCGTAAGCCGGACCCGGTGCGCGCGCCGGTCGGACGGAATCGGTGTGCGCTCGACCAACCCCTCCTCCGCCAGCTGGTCGGTCAGTCCGGTGACGCTGCCGCTCGTGACCATCAACCGGCGCGAAAGCTCGCCCATTTTGAGTCCCATTGGATGGCGCTCGAGTTGCGCCATCAAATCGAAACGCGGCAGCGTCGTGGCGAATCGTTCGCGCAACCGCGCCCGCACGCGCCGCTCTATCGTCAGCGTGCAGGTGAGCAGGCGCAACCACAGGCGCAGCGATTCGTGGTGCGCGTCGTGAAGGCGCGATTCCTGGTCCGGGGCGGCCATCTTCAACCGTTTGCCTCAGGCACGTCGGCGGCCAGCAGTGCCGCGCGGGCCAGGTTGCGTTCCAGCTGGTCGCGGCCGGCGCGGTATTGGGGAGGCCAATCGATGCCGTGGTACCCGAGACGCGCTGCCGCATGCAGCGTCCAGTAGGGATCCGCCAGATGCGGTCGCCCGAGAGCGCACAGGTCAGCGCGTCCCGCCATCAGGATGCTGTTGACGTGGTCCGGCTCGAAAATCGCGCCGACGGCCATCGTGGCGATGCCGGCTTCGTTGCGGACACGGTCCGCGAATGGAGTCTGGTACATGCGGCCGTAGACCGGCTGCGCCTCGCGCGTGGTCTGCCCCGACGACACGTCGATCAGGTCCGCGCCAGCCGACTTGAACAGCCGGGCGATCGCGACGGCGTCGTCGGGCATGTTGCCTCGCGGTGCCCAGTCGTGCGCGGAAATGCGCACCGACATCGGCTTGTCCGCGGGCCACACCGCGTGCATCGCCGTGAACACCTCCAGCGGATAGCGGCAGCGATTCTCGAGCGAGCCGCCATACTCGTCGTCACGCCAATTGGTCAGCGGGCAAATGAACGCGGAAAGCAGATAGCCGTGGGCGCAGTGCAGCTCGAGCCAGTCGAAGCCGGCGTCGGCACCGCCGCGCGCAGCGCGCACGAATTCTTCCTTCACCCGATCCATGTCGGCGCGGTTCATTGCGCGCGGCACCTGGTTGGTCGGGCCGTAGGGAATCGCGGACGGTGCCAGCAACGGCCAGTTGCCGGCGGGCAATGGCTCGTCGCTCGCCTGCCAGCCCAGCTGCGTCGAACCCTTCGGCCCGGCATGACCCAGCTGCAGCGCGATCTTCGCGGCGGTCCGCGCGTGCACATAATCGACGATGCGCCGCCACGCGGTGACGTGGTCGGGCAGGTACAGGCCGGCGCATCCGGGCGTGATGCGCGCGTCCGGCGCCACGCAGACCATCTCCGTGAAGACGAGCCCGGCCCCGCCATGCGCCCGGCTGCCGAGGTGCACGAGGTAATAGTCGTCCGGCGTGCCGTCGCGGCACGAATACTGCGCCATCGGCGAGACGACGACGCGATTGGCGAGCGTCACGCCGCGCAACGTGAACGGCGTGAACATCGGCGGCACGCCCGGGTGATCGCCACCTGCGCGCCCGGCAAACCAGGATTCCATGCCGGTGACGAAAGCATGGTCGCGCAGCCGCAGGTTCTCATGCGAGATGCGCTGGCTGCGGGTCAGCAGGCTGTACGCGAATTGCTCCGCTTCGAACGCCGCATAGCGCTCGACATGCTCGAACCACTCGGTCGAATTGCGCGCGGCATTCTGGATCTTGAGCACGTCGAGCGAACGCTCGGCCTCATAGGTCGCCAGTGCCGCCGGAAGCGCTCCGGAATCGGACAATGCGCGGGCGAGCGCGATGGCGTCCTCGAGCGCCAGCTTGGTCCCGGAACCCACCGAAAAATGGGCGGTGTGCGCAGCATCGCCGACGAGAATGACCGGGACGCGCTTGCCGTCGAACTCGTTCCAATGCACCCATTTCCGGCAGACGACGCGCGGAAACCGCATCCATATGGCCGACCCGCGCAGGTGGGAGGCGTTGCTCATCAGCGCGTGTCCATCGAGATATGCGGCAAAGAGACGCTCGCAAAACGCCACCCCCTCTTCCTGCGACATGGCCTCGAGGCCCGCCGCGCGCCAGGTTTCCTCGGGTGTCTCCACGATGAAGGTCGACGTATCCCCGTCATATTGATATGCGTGCGCCTGAAACCAGCCGTGCGGGGTCTGCGCGAAGGCAAACGTGAAGGCCGGGAAGCGCTTCTTCGTGCCCAGCCAGACGAAGCGGCAGCGGCGCAGATCGATGTCGGGCTGGAACGTTGCGGCGTAGCGCGTACGTACGCGGCTGTTGAGGCCGTCGGACGCAATCACGACGTCCGCGCGGAAATCGCGCGCCGCGGCGACGTCGTCCGTGACGTCGTCCTCGAACGTGAGCTCGACGCCGAGCGCCTCGCACCGCGCCTGCAGGATATTGAGGAGGCGCTTGCGGCCGATGCCGCAGAACCCGTGGCCGCCGCTTCTGATGGTGCGCCCCTTGAAATGGACGTCGATGTCGTCCCAGTGGTTGAAGGAATCGGCGATGTCGCGCGCCGTCTCCGGGTCCGCAGCGGCAAGGTTGTCCAGCGTCTGGTCGGAAAACACGACGCCCCAGCCGAACGTGTCGTAGGGACGGTTGCGCTCGACCACGCGGACGACATGGCGCGGGTCAGCCTTCTTGAGCAATACGGCGAGGTAGAGGCCGGCGGGGCCGCCGCCGATGCAGAGCACGCGCATGGTCGTGTGAAGCTCCGTCTTTGGGTCGCAGTGCGGAACGGAAACTAATATTTTTAGTGTCAATATCTTAGACATAAACTAAATGCTGTCAAGCCCCCGTGGCGGCTTCGTCAATCGAACGATTGGCCTACTCCCTAAGAAACATTGGCGGCGGGAGCGGCGCTCCCTAGCATCGGGCCCTGGACCTCAGTCACCCGTGGGAGGCATTGATGCAGCGCAACGATCCCGGCGATCGCGAACGGATACGCGGCGCAAGCCTGATGGAGCTGCTCGTCGCACTTGTCCTGGGCTCCCTGCTTCTGGGTCTCGCCGCCCCGGCATGGAACGAGTGGATCGCCACGTCCGAACTGATGAACGAGGCACAGCATCTGGCCGGCAGCTTGCATCGCGCGCGTGCCGAAGCCATCAACAGCGGCTTGCGCGTGAATATGTGTCCCTCGGGAGGGGGCAGAACATGCGTGCCGACGGGGACGTGGGACCACGGCTGGATCCTCTTCATCGACGCCAACGGCGACGGCCAGGTGAACGAAGGCGAACGCGTCCTGTGGACGGAAGAGGCCGCCCCGCCCGGGATCTCGACGACCGCGAACGCCCCGCTCAAGCGCTATGTCTCGTACACGTCGCTGGGACATGCCCGACTGCTCGATGGCGCACTGCAGATGGGAACATTCACCTTGTGCCGGCGCGGACGCAGCGCGGTCGAAGTGGTGCTTGCGCACAGCGGCCGGGCTCGCATTGCAAGGTCCACGGCGGTTTGCCCATGAGCACGCAATGCCGGGGCCATACGCTGATCGAGGTGCTGGTCGCCGTGGCGATCATCGGCATTCTCGCGGCCATCGCATGGCCTTCCTACGCCGACATGGTCACGCGCAGCAGGATCATCGACGCGATCGTCAAACTCGGTGACTTCCGGACGAAGATGGAAAAGTACTTCTTGGACAACCGAAGCTATCTCGACGGCGCAGGTTGCGGCGTGCCCAACCCGCCGGTGGCGGCTCCGGACTATTTCACGATCACCTGCGGCCCTCCGGCACCTACTGCCACGACGTACACGATCCAGGCCACGGGCATCGCCGCACGCGGGATGGGCGGCTTTGTCTACACCGTGGACCATACCAATGCCAAGGGGTCGACCGGACCGGCCGGCTGGTCGCCGGGTGTCGGCTGCTGGGCATTGCGCAAGGATGGACGCTGCTGATGCGCCCGCGACGGTCCCCGCAGCATGGAAGTTTCATCCTCGAGTCGCTGGTCGCCATGCTGATCGTGGCCCTGGGTGTCCTGGGCATCGTCGGCCTGTACGCGCGTTCTGTCCAGACCATCGACGATGCGAAGTATCGCGGCGAGGCCGCGCTGCTCGCCCACTCGTTGCTCGGACAGATGTGGGTCTCCGCCAACGCTTTCGGGACGTTGCAGGCGACTTTCGACAGCGTCACGCCGGGAACCGGTGCCGGCTACATCGAGTTCAAGAAGCTGGTACTGCAGCAGTTGCCCAATTCGCTGGCGCCCGAGGTCGTTGTCAGCGCCGGGCCAAGTGCCACCAGTACCAACGTCCAGATCACCATCAAGTGGACGCATCCCGGCGACACGCCTGACCCGCTGCTGCCGAAACCGCGCCAATATGACCTGAACGCCACGATCGGATCGAACCTGTGAGCGCACCTGCATGCACCGGACCCCGCCGGGCCGGCTGGCGGGGTGCCGGCCTGGTCGAAACAATGGTCGGCATTCTCATCGGGATGATCGTGATCGTCATCACCTTCAACATCCTGTCCGTGGCCGAAGCCTACAAGCGGGCCACCATTGGCACCTCGGATGCTCAGGTCACCGGCCTGCTCAGCCAGTTCCTGGCGGGACGCGACGCCGGCAACGGTGGCGCGGGAATCACGATGTCCGGCACGGACTTGATCCACTGCACCCACGACGAGGCGGACAACCCCATTTCGGGCATGCCCGTCACCCAGCTCGACGCCGCCGTCCGGCCCATTCCAGTACTCGTCACCGACGGCGGCGCCCCTGGAAAATCGGACAGCTTCGTTGCACTCAACGCCGGCGCGCCGCATGTGATGTGGCCAGTCGACGTCACGGCGACCTCGGCGGCCGGCGCCCCGATCACCGTGCAAAGTCCCAACGGCTTTACCTTTCCGCCGCCAGCCACGACACCCTATTGGGCAATCGCGATGGCCAACGACGGCAGCGGCAAGTGCAAGTTGGTGCGCATCGTGGCGGCCACGGCGGCCGACACCCAGGGCAACGTGACGTTGACCCAGGGCGGTCCGGTCACGACCATTCCCTACAGCGCCGGTCCACCAGCCAGGCTGCTCAACCTGGGTCCGGTCGGCATGGCCACGCGCGTCCGGTACGACATCGACGCCGCCAATGCGATACTGCGGACAACCGATCTGCTGGCCGTGCCGCCAGCCACGCCGACGCCCGTCCCGGTGGCGCAAAACGTCGTGCTGATGAAGGTGCAATACGGCGTCGCTCCCACCGTCCGTCCCACCGGGGCGCACGATGGCATTGTGATTTGCTGGACCGCGGCGGTTAACAGCTCGGCATGCAGCAATGGTGTCAGCAATGACTTCAGCGACGCGGCCGTGCGCAATTTCTCGCTCGCGCAACTCAACAGCATTCTTGCCGTGCGCATTGGCGTCGCCGTGCGCAGCGACGAGCCCGACCTGCGCCTCCTGACCGATCCGACCAATGCGGGCCTGAAGGCCGAAGCCCGCGGCCTTCTCAAAGGCACGCGACCCCAGCCCTATCTGTTCAACTGTTCCTCCAATACCGATGCAGCCTGTCCGGGCCGCGTGAAAGTACCGATGGGCACAGGAGCGCCTGTCGGGTCCTCCGGCTGCGTCCCTGCGGTCATCTGCGACTACTGGCGGTATCGCACGTACGAAGTCGTCGTTCCGATTCGCAACGCCATCTACAGTGCGACGATGGCACCATGAAGCAGGGCGCGCCTTGCATGTCCGTCGCGCACCCACAGCGCGGCATTGCGCTGTTCGTGGCGCTGATCGCCATGGTACTGCTCGGCCTCGGGGGCATTGCGGTGATGCGTTCCGTCGACGCCGCTGCGTCCGTCGCCGGCAACATCGCGTTCCGCCAGGCTTCGGTCGGCCCGGTCAACCAGGCCATCGAAGCGGCTATCGACGCGCTGTTCAATTCCAGCACGATCGCTCTTCAGGATGTCGACGACACGGCCCATGGCTACTACGCGCTGTTGCAACCGGCGGAACTCGCCAACGGCGTGCCCGACGTTCTCGCCGGAAACTACGCCACGATGCAAGGAAAGTATGCTGCCGCGGGACTCCCTGCGGCAGCAGTCGATCCCGTAACGCAGACGGAAGTGCGTTCGGTGATCGAGCGCATTTGCTCGTCCGCCTCGCCCCCTCCCTGGCCCGTCACCGCCGACAGCTGCGACACGCTGCCACTCAAGGTGACTCCGGCCCACACCAGCAACAACGCCAGACCAATCCCTTTGCCGCCGATCCCGGTCTTTCGGGTCACGGTCCGGGTCGACATTCCCAATTCGAATACGATCTCGCACGCGCAGGCCTTTGTGCACGCCGGCACGCCCGCCAAACCGGGCACGGGTATCCGGTGGTCGTGGCGGCTGCTGCACGGGAATTGACCGTCCGCGGCCATGTCTACTCGCGGTCGTTGGAGCTGCGCAGTGCGGATCAACTTCAGAGCATTTGGCCACTTCGCGGGACGACCGGAGGCACGGCTTTGGGGCCGTTCGACTATCAGGCCGGGAACTCGGCGAGGCGCGCCACGTACCGCGCGACGATGTCGATTTCGAGATTGACGGCAGCACCGGGAGTCAGTCGCTGCAACGTCGTCACATTGAGCGTATGCGGGATCAGATTGACCGCGAAGCGCGCACCGGCGACCGCGTTGACCGTGAGGCTCACGCCGTCCACGGCGATCGATCCCTTCGGCGCAATGAATCGCGCCAGTTCAGCGGGCGCATCGATCTCCAGAAACCAGCTGCCATGCGCATCGCCTGCGATGGCCGCAAAACGCGTGACAGTGCCCACGCCGTCGACATGACCCGAGGTCAGGTGGCCGCCCAGGCGATCGCCCAGCCGCAATGCCGGTTCGAGGTTCACGTCGCCGGTGCCATCGAGACCGGTTGTGCAGCGCAGCGTTTCGGCCGAAACGTCGAATTCGAGCGTTGCACCGTGGATCGCCACCACGGTCAGACAGCAGCCACTCACGCAAACACTGTCGCCAACCGCGACATCGGCAATTTCGTGCACGCCGGCATCGATGGCAATGCGCAATCCGTCGCCCTGCGTTGCCACGTTGGCGATACGTCCCACGGCCTGCACGATGCCGGTGAACATCAGGTGACTCCTGTCCCGGATACGCGCGCAATCACGCGCAAATCATCGCCGATGCGCTCGACGCTGCGCCACGCGAGACCGGTCCTGGCGCCAAGCGCCGGCAACGGCGCAGCGTGCTCGAACATGCCGCGGGCAGGGTCGCCGATCAATGCGGGCGCCACGTACAGCAGCAGCTCGTCGATCAGCCCGGCGTCGAGCAAGGCGCCCGAAAGCTTCGCACCCGCCTCGACATGCAGCTCGTTGATGCCGCGTCCGGCGAGCGCGCGCATCAGTGCCGCGAGATCGACCCGGCCGTTTGTGTCGGGCAACACCAGCACGTCGAGCGCAACCGGCCACGCGGCATTGCGTTCGCCGGCAGTCACGATCAGTGCGTTCGCGTCGACAAGCACGCGGGCCGACGCCGGCGTCTGGCCATGCCGGTCGACGATGATCCGCAACGGTTGCCGCGGCGTATCGACCGCGCGCACGGTTAGTTGCGGATCGTCCTGCAGGACCGTGCCTACGCCCGTCAGCACCGCGCAGGCGCGGGCCCGCCAAGCGTGGCCGTCGGCGCGCGCCGGTGCGCCGGTGATCCACTGGCTTTCCCCATTGACCAGCGCAGTCCGGCCATCGAGGCTCGCCGCCAACTTCGCGCGAACCCAGGGTCGCCCGCGCGTCACGCGCGAGACGAAGCCGATGTTCAATTCATGCGCTTCCGGTTCGAGCAGGCCGAACGTAACGTCGATGCCCGCCGCGCGCAGACGGTCGCCGCCATTCGCCTGTTGGGCATTGGGGTCGCGCATTGCCACCACGACGCGGGAGATGCCGGCGGCGATGACCGCGTCGACGCAGGGTGGCGTCCGGCCGTGCCGGTTGCAGGGTTCGAGCGAGACATACATCGTGGCGCCTCGCGGATCATTCCCGCGCGCCCGCGCGTCCGCAAGCGCATTGACCTCCGCATGGGATTCGCCTGGCCGGACGTGGAAACCCTCGCCGATCACGGCGCCGTCGCTGACGATGACGCTGCCCACGCGCGGATTGGGCGTGGTCGTGAAGAGTCCCTGCCCGGCCAGCGCCAGCGCCCGCGCCATGTGTGCGCGGTCCAGCGAGGAAAATTCGGCGGTGAATTCGGTCATGGCAACCACCGCCACTTTGCTAGCGGCGTGGGCGGCGCGGCGCGGCGGGGGGCGCTTCGACTTCCTTCAGCGCATCGCGGAAATCGGAGATGTCCTGAAACGAGCGATACACCGAGGCGAAGCGGATGTAGCCGACCTTGTCGAGCTTGTGCAATTCCTGCATCACCATTTCGCCGATCTGGCGCGATGGGATCTCGCGCTCGCCGAGCGAAAGAACCTGCTGGACGATGCGCTCGATCGCCGCGTCGACGTAGTCGGTGGGCACCGGCCGCTTGTGCAGCGCGCGCTGGAAGCCCACGCGGATCTTCTCGGCGTCGAAGTCGGAGCGATTGCCGTTGGTCTTCACGACCTGCGGCAGCCGCAGCTCGACATTTTCGTAGGTCGTGAACCGCTTCTGGCAGGCCACGCAGCGACGGCGACGGCGGATGGAGTCGCCCGGTTCGGATACGCGCGAATCGATGACCTGCGTATCGGCGCTGCCGCAGAACGGACACTTCATCGTCGAAGTTCGGGAATCAGCGGTAGACCGGGAACCGCGCCGTCAGCGCGGCCACGCCCTTGCGCGCCGTTGCCAGCACAGCTTCGTCCCGCGGCGCATCGAGCACATTCGCGATCAGGTGCCCCAGTTCCTCGCATTCGATCTCGGTGAATCCACGAGTGGTGATCGCCGGGCTGCCCAGGCGAATTCCCGACGTGATGAACGCCTTTTCCGGATCGTCAGGAATGGAATTCTTGTTTACCGTCACGTGGGCGCGACCGAGCAGCGCCTCCGCGTCCTTGCCTGTGATCTTCTTGGCGCGCAGATCGACCAGGAACAGGTGCGAGTCGGTGCCACCCGAAACGATGCGGAGGCCGCGATCCTGCAGCACCCTGGCGAGCACGCGCGCATTGTCCAGCACATGTTCCTGATAGCGCTTGAAGTCGTGCTGCAGCGCTTCGCCGAAAGCGACGGCCTTGGCGGCGATCACATGCATCAGCGGGCCGCCCTGCAGACCCGGGAACACGGCAGAATTGATCGCCTTCTCGTGCTCGCCGCGCATCAGGATCAGTCCGCCGCGCGGACCGCGCAGTGTCTTGTGCGTGGTGCTGGTGACGAAATCGGCGATCCCGACCGGACTGGGATAGAGCCCCGCGGCGATCAGGCCGGCGTAATGCGCCATGTCGACCATCAGCAGTGCGCCCACCGAGTCGGCAATGGCGCGGAAGCGCCCCCAGTCGATGACCCGCGAGTAAGCCGATGCGCCGGCGATGATCAGCTTGGGCTTGTGTTCCAGCGCGAGGCGCTCCGCGGCCGCGTAGTCGATAAGTTCGGTGGCCGGGTCGAGCCCGTAGGGGATCACGTTGAACCACTTGCCGGATATGTTCACCGGCGAGCCGTGCGTCAGGTGCCCGCCATGCGGCAGGCTCATGCCGAGAATCGTGTCGCCCGGTTTCAGCGCGGCAAAGAACACCGCCTGGTTGGCCTGCGCGCCGGAATGGGGCTGCACGTTTGCCGCTTCCGCGTGAAAAAGCTTCATCGCGCGATCGATGGCGATGCGTTCCGCCACGTCGACGAATTCGCAGCCGCCGTAATAGCGCTTGCCGGGATAGCCCTCGGCGTACTTGTTCGTGAGCTGGGACCCCTGCGCCGCCATCACCGCGGGGCTGGCGTAATTTTCGGACGCGATCAGCTCGATGTGCTGTTCCTGTCGCGCGTTTTCGCCGGCGATGGCGCTCCACAACTCGGGATCGGCGTCGGCAAGCGTTCGGGAGCGAGTGAACATGGCAGGGAGATTTGCGCGCGACGGGAAAGTACCATTTTAGCATCGGCGGGGCCTGATGCTGCCATTGCCCTTCCGAACCGGTCCAGGCGCGCCATTCGGACGCGCTTTTGCCTTTATACCCCTTATAATCCCGCCACCAACACGCAAGGATCCGCCAGGACGCCTGCGTTGAATCGACGAACGTGCGGTGCCCGGGGCCAGGCCCAGGAAAGCGCAACGGTCGCATGCCTTTCGGAGGAAGCTTGAACGCCCTGCTCGCCCTATCCCGCGCCATCGACAAGCTGAACGAACGAATCGGCCTGACCGTCAGCTGGCTGGTCTTGGCCGCCGTACTCATCAGCGCGGCCAACGCCGTCGTGCGCAAGGCCTTCAATGTCAGCTCCAATTCGTTCCTCGAGATCCAGTGGTACCTGTTCTCGGTGGTTTTCCTCTTCTGCGCCGGGTACACGCTGCTGCGCAACCAGCATGTGCGCATCGACGTCGTCGCGGGCCGCCTTTCCCCGCAGGCGCAAGCCTGGATCGACATTCTCGGGACGATCTTCTTCCTGATGCCCATGGCGCTGACGATCATGTGGCTGTCGTGGCCGGTGTTCGTGCAGGCCTATGTGCGGCACGAAGTCTCGACCAACGCCGGAGGCCTGCTGATCTGGCCGGCGCGCCTGCTGGTGCCGATCGGTTTTTTCCTGCTCGTCATCCAGGGCCTGTCGGAACTGATCAAGCGCCTTGCGTTCCTCCAGGGGCTGATCCCGGATCCTGCGCAGAAACAGCATGAAAAATCGGCCGAGGAGGAGTTGGCCGAGGAAATCCTGCGCCAGCGGGGAGATCAGCCATGAGCGCCTTCCTCGTCGCGAACATGGCGCCGCTGATGTTCGCGACGCTCATCGTCGTCATGCTCCTTGGTTATCCGGTCGCCTTTGCGCTGGGCGCGGTCGGCATCGGCTTCGGCCTGCTCGGCATCGAGCTGGGGCTGTTGCAGGCCACGCTGTTCCAGGCGCTGCCCGAGCGGATCTGGGGCGTGATGTCCAACGACACGCTGCTCGCGATCCCGTTTTTCACTTTCATGGGATTGATCCTCGAGCGCAGCGGCATGGCCGAAGACCTGCTCGAGACGATCGGCCAGCTGTTCGGCCCGGTGCGCGGCGGCCTTGCCTACGCGGTGATCTTCGTCGGCGCGCTGCTGGCGGCCACCACGGGCGTGGTCGCGGCCTCGGTGATTTCGATGGGCCTCATCTCGCTGCCGATCATGCTTCGCTACGGTTACGACCGGCGCTTTGCATCGGGCGTCATCGCGGCCTCCGGCACGCTGGCGCAGATCATCCCGCCTTCCCTGGTGCTGATCATCATGGCCGACCAGCTCGGCAAGTCCGTCGGCGACATGTACGCCGGGGCGTTCATTCCGGGAATCATTCTCACCGGTCTATATGCGACGTACACGATGGGCGTCTGCGTCGTGAAGCCCACGTGGGCGCCGGCGCTGCCGCTCGAGGCGCGCACGCTGAAGGAGCCCAACGGCGATACCGGCACGCGGTCGCTGCTCGTTCTGTTCGCGCTGTCGGTCGTCGTTGCCGTGGCCTTCGCCAAGTGGTATTACCCGCCCGATGCGCCGCTGGACGAACTCATCGTCGTGGCGACGTCGGTGGGAACCGCGTTCGCGTTCTTCTCGGCGTTGATCGGCAAGCTGCTCAAGGTCAAGCTGCTGTCCCAGCTCGCCGAAAGAGTGGTGTTCGTGCTGATTCCCGTGCTTGCGCTGATTTTCCTTGTGCTCGGCACAATCTTCCTGGGCGTGGCCACGCCGACCGAAGGCGGCGCGATGGGCGCGACCGGTGCGTTGATCATGGCGCTGGCCCGCAAGCGCCTTTCGTGGAAGCTT
>Ga0209048_10001509_pt1 | contig 23844 bp, 19 predicted proteins | sample FrelakmetCRP12CR_FD_187146 | JGI IMG/M metagenome (GOLD analysis project Ga0209048, IMG submission 187146) | Freshwater lake sediment microbial communities from the University of Notre Dame, USA, for methane emissions studies - CRP12 CR (SPAdes)... | ecosystem: Environmental > Aquatic >... | reverse complement strand
CTTCTATGAGCCGTCCGCGCCGTCGGCACGCGCGGCGCTGGCGCCTCCGCTCGCTTTCCGGTAGCATCGGAAAAACCCCGGAGGAGCTCGGCCCATGGCGAAGTATGTCTTTGTGACCGGAGGCGTGACCTCCTCTCTCGGAAAAGGCATCACCGCCGCCAGCATCGGTCGCCTGCTCAAGGCGCGCGGCATCTCCGTCTCCGTCCTCAAGCTGGATCCGTACATCAACGTGGATCCGGGGACCATGTCCCCGTACCAGCACGGCGAGGTCTTCGTCACCGACGACGGCGCCGAGACGGACCTGGACCTGGGGCACTACGAGCGGTTCATCGACGAGAACCTCTCCCAGCTCTCGAACGTGACGACCGGCCGCATCTACCAGGCCGTCATCGCGAAGGAGCGCCGCGGCGACTACCTGGGCGGCACGGTCCAGGTCATCCCCCACATCACGAACGAGATCAAGGAGCGGATCCAGCGCGTCTCGCGCGACGGTGGCGCGGATGTCCTCATCATCGAGGTGGGCGGGACGGTCGGCGACATCGAGAGCCTCCCATTCCTGGAGGCGATCCGCCAGATGCGCAAGGACGTCGGGCGCCAGAACGTGGTCTACGTCCATGTGACGCTGCTCCCCGCCCTCCAGGCGACCGGCGAGCTGAAGACGAAGCCGACCCAGCACTCCGTGAAGGAGCTGCGCGGGATCGGCATCCAGCCGGATGTCATCATCCTGCGCTCCGACCACCCGGTCAGCGACGAGATCCGGGAGAAGATCGCCCTCTTCACGGACGTCGCCTTCGAGGCGGTGATCCCGGCCGAGACCGCCGACACGATCTACGAGGTGCCGCTCCTGTTCGAGGAGTCCGGCCTCGGCGACCTCCTTGTGCGCGACCTTCGCCTGGCGGATTCGGCCGCGGCGCCGGACCTGGAGCGCTGGCGCCGGCTGGTCGAGCTGATCAAGCGCCCGAAGCCGGAGCTGGAGGTTGCCCTCGTCGGGAAATACATCGAGCTTCCGGACGCGTACCTCTCCGTGACCGAGTCGCTCAAGCACGCGGGTTGGGCGAACGGCGTGGACGTGAAGGTCCGCTGGGTCAACTCCGAGGCGCTGACCGCCGAGACGATCAACGAGGCGCTCGCCGGCGCGACTGCGATCCTCGTGCCCGGCGGCTTCGGGCACCGCGGGATCGAGGGCAAGGTCCTCGCCGCCCGGTATGCGCGCGAGCAGCGTGTCCCATACCTCGGCCTCTGCCTTGGGCTGCAATGCGCGGTCATCGAGTTCGCTCGCGCGGTGACGGGCTCGGACGATGTGAACTCCACCGAATTCGACATGTTCACCGAGCACCCGGTGATCGACTTCATGCCGGACCAGCGGGACCTGGAGGAGAAGGGTGGGACGATGCGCCTGGGGCTCTACCCGGCGCGCCTGGCCCCGGGCTCCAAGGCCCACGCGGTCTACGGCGATGAGGTGGTCTACGAACGCCACCGCCACCGCTTCGAGGTGAACAACCGCTATCGAGCGCTCCTGGAAGGAGCGGGCATGATCCTTTCCGGCCAGTCGCCGGATGGACGGCTCGTCGAGATCGTGGAGCTGCGCGACCACCCGTGGTTCGTCGCCAGCCAGTTCCACCCGGAGTTCAAGAGCCGTCCGGAGCGGCCGCACCCGCTCTTCGACGGCTTCATTGCCACGGCCGTGGCCCTCCGCGACGGCCGCCAGCCGATCCTGCGTGCGCGCCGCAGCGGGGTTCCCGTGATCGGCGTCGCCGCGGGATCCGCCGCCGCGGGGTCCGCCGCCGCGGGATCCGCCTTTGCGATTGACCAACCCCTTCCCTCACCTGGAGGCCCTGCATGAAGCTCTTCCTCGACACCGCCGACATCGATGAGATCCGGACCGCCGTCCGCTGGGGCGTGATCGACGGCGTCACCACGAACCCCAGCCTCTACGCGCGGGTCGGCGGCTCGTACGACGACGTCCTCCGCGAGATCTGCAAGCTGACGCCCGGGCCGGTGAGCGCCGAGGTCATTGCCGACGACGTGGAGGGGATGCTGGCCGAGGGACGCCACTTCGCGAAGCTTGCCCCGAACATCGTCGTGAAGGTGGCGATGAGCGAGAACGGCCTGGAGGCGATCAGCCGCTTCGCCGAGGAGGGGATCAAGACGAACTGCACGCTGATCTTCTCGGCGAACCAGGGCCTCCTCGCTGCCAAGGCCGGGGCCAGCCTCCTCTCGCCGTTCGTCGGGCGCCTCGACGACATCAACGAGGAGGGGATGACGGTCATCCGGGAGCTGGCCGACATCATCAACCTGCACGACTTCGACAGCGAGGTCCTGGCGGCATCCATCCGGCATCCGCGCCACGTGACGGACGCCGCACTCGCCGGCGCCCACGTCGCGACCCTCCCGTTCAAGGTGCTGCGCCAGATGGTCCATCACCCGCTCACCGACAGTGGGATCGTGCAGTTCAAGGCGGACTGGGCCAAGGCCCACGCGGAAGTCGCCGCCAAGGGCTGACCGCCCCCATCGGCCCACGAAGAGGCAGCGGGCCGCGCAAGCCGGCGGCCGCGCCTGCCGGCTTCCGCTGCCCGCGGCGCGGACCGCGTTTCGCGGCGCCGTCGCCGCGCAACGGCGCCGTTGCCGCCGGCTCGCTCTCCACGCGAGAGCCCCTCGTGCGGGTAGCAGGTCCCGACGACGGCGGGGTCCGTGGTCCGCTGGGCCAGGACCGACCTTCTCGACAGGCGTCCTGACCGGACACCCTGGCAACCTGGCAGCCGGGCAGCCAGGCAGCCGCCGAATTCCTCGAGCAGCCGCCGAATTCTCCGAGCAGCCGCCGAATTCTCCGACCTACGCGCAGGGTTCGTACTAAGGGACGAATCGAGCCCTCGCCGGCGTTCCCGGGCGCCTCGCGGGACCCGCTGCGCCACTGCTGAGCACGACCCGGGTGGCCGAGCCCTGAAGAGGCGACCTCCGCCGCTCGCGATCCTCGCGTAATACGAACTGGGCGCGTATTCCGGAAGAAGCTGGACGCTCCCGCGCCCCGGGCGGCTCCCGCGCCCCGCGCGGCTCCCGCGCCGCAACTGCGGCAGGCCATGCGCGACCCGCGAGCCCGCCCGCCCGGCATCCGGTTCGCCTCACGTTCAGTGAGAGGATCCGTGGGTTGGACGGGCACCTCGCCGGCGAGGACATGGGTCAGGACGGTGAGGCGCTGTTGCGCACGGGCGTCCAACATGATCGTCTCCCTCGGTGTCATGGGTCCGAGGGTGACAAAGTCGCTGTCCTCTTACGCTGGACAGAATCGCTGGCCGTTCACAACCGGCAGTCATCGCCATTGACGGGGACGCGCCGCGGCGCGTATGCTCAACTGGTCCCACACGCACCGTCCGCCGCGGCTTGATTCCGCGCCGGTGCGCAGTCCCCCGGTCGCGGTCAGCGGCCGCACGTTTCAGGTGGCCCTTCTTCGATGCCCTCCAACGCTCCCGATCCGCGCATCCGGAACCGCCGTCCCCGACGCCGCCCGCAGGGCCAGCGCCCGGCCGGCATGCCGGACTACGACGAGCTGAACGGTACCGCTGACGGCCCGGAGATCGGCGCGGTCGAGTTGCGCGAGATGAGCCCGGCTGAGCTCCGCGCGACCGCGGCAGACCTCGACGTCGAGACCGTCGCCGCGGACCGGCGCGACGACCTCGTGGACCGGATCCTCCAGCGGCAGTCGGAGCGTCTCGGGCAGGACTACGGCACCGGCATCCTCGACGTCGTGGACGAGGGGTACGGATTCCTGCGCCGCCACGGACTCATGCCCGGGCCGGAAGACGTGTACGTCAGCTCCAGCCAGGTCCGCCGCTTCGGGCTGCGGGTCGGCGATCGCGTGAACGGGACGTTGCGGGCCCCGCGAGAGGGCGAGAAGTACTGGGGCCTGCTCCGCGTTGACACGGTCAACGGCGTGGATCCGGACACGGCGCGCCGCCGGCCGAACTTCGGTGACCTCACGCCGATCCACCCGATCGACCTGCTCAACCTCGAGTCGGACCCGAAGAACCTGTCGCAGCGCCTCGTGAATCTCGTGAACCCGATCGGCAAAGGGCAGCGCGCCCTGATCGTGAGCCCACCCAAGGCCGGCAAGACGATGCTGCTCAAGAACATCGCCAATGGGATCAGCGACAACTACCCGGACGTCCTCCTGATGGTCGCCCTCATCGGCGAGCGACCGGAGGAGGTCACGGATATGCGCCGATCCGTCAAGGGCGAGGTCATCTCCTCCACCTTCGACGAGCCCACGGAGAACCACACCCACGTGGCGGAGATGGCGGTCGAGATCGCCAAGCGCCAGGTGGAGACGGGCCGGGACGTTGTCATCCTGCTGGACTCGATCACGCGCCTCACGCGCGCGTACAACCTGGCGCTACCGCCCTCCGGGCGCACGCTGTCCGGCGGCATCGACCCGGTGGCCCTCTATCCGCCCAAGCGCTTCTTCGGTGCCGCGCGGAAGATCGAGGAAGGCGGCTCGCTCACGATCATCGCCACCTGCCTGGTCGACACGGGCTCGCGGATGGACGACGTCATCTACGAGGAGTTCAAGGGGACCGGCAACTCGGAGCTGATCCTGGACCGGAAGCTGTCCGAGAAGCGGATCTTCCCGGCCATCGACGTCCAGCGCTCCGGGACCCGCCGTGAGGAGCTCCTTCTCGAGGAGCCCACCCTCAAGATGGTCTGGACGATGCGCCGGATGCTCTCGGCGGTGGGCACGAACGAGGGGATCGAGCTCCTCCTGAACCGTCTCGCGAAGACCGAGACGAATGCCGCCTTCCTCGCGTCGCTGCAGAAGAGCGCGGAGGCAAGCGCCTAGTTGGTGACCGCGACGGCGGTGCGCCCTCGTCGCGCGGGTTGAGCTTTCGCGATGCGTCACATTGCGGCCGTGCCTCGCGTCTGGTAGGGTTTCGCCAGTAAGGTCCATACCCGGTCGGGGGCAAACGGGTCAGCCGCGCGCACTGGAGAACCCCAGCTCCATACCGCGACAACGGGCGGCGGTGCCGCTCGGGCAATCTCGCCCGCGCACCACGTGCTGACGCCCGCTAGCAGGAGACCGTATTGCTGAAGGCGACGGTCGCTGTGCGCCGTGCGTTCTCTCGGCTGCGCCGCGACACGACCGACCCGGATATCCGGGTCCAGACCCCGCGTCGACCCGGCCTTGGGCTCGCCCGCCGCGCCGACGCCGCACTCCGCACCGCCACGCGCTCGTCCGTGCCCGCGGGCTCCCGCGTCGCTGAGGCCTCGCGTGACCGACTTCAGGCGACCCGTCCCACGTTCCGGCTCGGTCGCCACCTGCACCTCGACTCGCCGGAGCGCGTGGTCCCGGTCCTGGTCGCGGTTTTCCTGCTCGTCGCATCGCTGACGGCCGCGCCTGGCCTCGTTGGCACCGCGACTGGCGCCACCCAGTCGATCGGAACCGCGCCCCGCCTGGTCGTCGGCGGCGCTGGCGGCCCGAATGACGGCATCCCGGGCACCATCGACACGCCGCTCGGCCCGAACGACGGCGCGGGCACGGTCGCCGACACCGGCATCGTGGACAGCGTCGGGATGGACGAGACCGCGGCGAGCCTCGGAGCGCGCGAAGCCGTCCCCGTTGATGTGGCCGGCCAGTTCCTCGAGGACGGCACGCTGCTCAAGCCTGTCGTCGTGGATACCACGGTTGCGGATGGCCGGAGCCAGCTCCGAACGTACACGGTCCGCTCTGGCGACACCCTGACCGGGATCGCGCGTCGGATGGGCGTTTCGATGATGACGATCTGGTGGGCCAACAAGCTCCACGCGAAGGACGAGCTGAAGATCGGCCAGCAGCTCGTGATCCCGCCGGTCAACGGCCTCGTGGTCACCGTCGGCACCACGGACACCCTCGCCTCGGTCGCTGCGGCCCACGGCCTGGATGCCCAGGACATCGTCGCGACGAACCAGCTGACGGACACCACGCTCGTGATCGGCCAGGTGCTGATCCTTCCTGGCGCTCGTGGCGCCGCGATTCCCACGCCAAAGCCCACCGCGCCCACGAGCGTCGCGACGGTCAGCCGCCCGACGACCCGCTCGTCCGGTGGCACGGGGTCCACGATCCGTCCGCTCAACGACTACAGCGGGGGCAGGTTCGCCTGGCCGGTCCCGGGCGGCTACATCAGCCAGTACTTCAGCTACGGTCATCCGGCCATCGACATCGCGGCCGACTACGGATCGCCGATCCATGCCGCGGCGGATGGCGTGGTCACGTACGCGGGCTGGCGGGACAACGGCGGTGGCTACCAGGTCTGGATCTCGCACGGAAGCGGGCTCTATAGCACCTACAACCACATGTCGTCGGTGGCGGTCTCCGCAGGGCAGTCGGTGGGCCGGGGCGACTTCATCGGGCGTGTCGGTGCCACCGGCGCCGCCACGGGCCCCCACTGCCACTTCGAAGTCTGGATCGGCCCGATCTGGGACGGCGGCGTCCGCGTCAACCCGCTGGCCTACCTCTGACGCACGCCGTCGGCCTCGGCCGCGGCGCGTGCGACAATCGGCCGCGATGTTCCTCGACCGCGTAACAATCTGGGTTCGCGCCGGCGACGGCGGCGACGGTGCCGCCACGTTCCGTCGCGAGGCCCACGTCCCACGGGGCGGCCCGGATGGGGGCGACGGCGGCCGCGGCGGCTCCATCGTGATCCAGGTTGACCCCGGCCTGACGACGCTCCGTGACTTCCGCTTCACGCACCACTTCCGGGCAGAGTCCGGCGGACGCGGCCTCGGCGCGAAGCGGCATGGGAAGTCGGGCGGCGACCTCGCGATCGCGGTCCCGCCGGGCACGGGCGTCCTCGACGACGCAACCGACGCGCTCCTTGCCGATCTCGTGGCCACTGGGCAGGAGGTGACGATCGCCCGCGGCGGTCGCGGCGGCCTGGGCAATGTCCATTTTGCGAGCTCCACCCATCGCGCCCCCATGCACGCCCAAAAGGGCGAGCCGGGCGAGGAGCGCGGGCTGCGCCTCGAGCTCCGCCTGATCGCCGAAGTGGGCCTGGTCGGGCTGCCGAACGCGGGCAAGTCGACGCTCCTCGGCGCGCTCACGGCGGCCCGGCCGAAGATCGCGTCCTATCCGTTCACGACGCTCGAGCCGAACCTGGGCGTGATGGACCTGGGCGACGGGGCAGATCGGCGGCCCACGATCGCGGACGTGCCGGGCCTCATCGAGGGCGCATCGTCCGGCGCCGGCCTCGGCCACGCGTTCCTGCGCCACGTGGAGCGCACGCGGGTCCTGGTCCATGTCGTGGACGGCGCGGCGCGCGATCCCGGCTGGGACCACGACGTGATCCGCGAAGAGCTGCGACTCCACGACCCCAAGCTCCTCGAGAAGCCGCTCGTCGTGGTCCTGAACAAGGTGGACCTGCAGGCCGCGCGCGAGGCGTGGCCGGCGTTCGAGGCCGCCCGGCGGGGCGAGGGCCTGAACGTCGTGGCGGTGAGCGCCGAGTCGGGCGACGGCCTGGGCCGCTTGCGGGCCATCATCGGTGAGCTCCTTCCTGGCATCGACGACCCAGCAGACACCCCCGAGCCGTTCGGCGTCGTGGTTCACCGGCTCGACGCCGCAGGCGATGGCTTCACGATGGAGCGGGAGGGTGACGCGCATCGCGTCCGCGGCAAGCGGATCGAGCGGATCGCCGCCCAGACGAACTTCGATGTCGAGGAGTCGGCCCTGCGCTTCCAGCGCGCCCTGGACCGGCTGGGCATCGACGCCTCGCTCCGGAAGGCCGGCATCCTGCCCGGCGACGTCGTCCGCATCGGCGCGATCGAGTTTGAATGGGGGCCGGACGCGTGGGAGCCCGGCGCGGAGTGAGCGCGCCTCCCGGTCGCCTCGGCATCCTCGGCGGGACGTTCGACCCCGTGCACCTCGGGCACCTCGCGCTCGCCGAGGAAGTCCGCGAAGCGCTCCATCTCGCCCGCGTCCTGTTCGTGCCGGCCGGCGATCCGTGGCAGAAGGTCGGGACGGGCGTGACGCCCGGCGCCATCCGCTACGCGCTCGTCGAACGCGCCATCGCCGACAACCCCGGGTTCGCCGCGAGCCGCCTCGAGATCGATCGTCCCGGGCCAACGTACACGGCGGAGACTCTCGCCGAGATCGCGGCCGCCGAACGCGCCGCCGGCCGCGACCCCGACCTCTGGTTCATCCTCTCCGCGGAGGCGCTCGCCGGCCTGTCGACGTGGCGTGACCCGGAGCGGGTCCTGGCCATTGCCCGCCTGGCGGTCGTGCCCCGCGCCGAGGATGCCGAGGATCTGGCCGCGGCCGCGGGGCGCTTCGCCGCGGACTTCCCGGAAGATGGCGATCGGGCGGTCTTCCTGCCCGGCCCGCGCCTGGCGGTGTCCGGCACCCTGATCCGGGCTCGCGTCGCCGCCGGCCGGTCCATCCGCTACCTGGTGCCCGACACGGTCGCGGCCGCGATCCGGGAGTACGCTCTCTACCAGCCCACTGCCGCGCGCGCGGTGTTCGAACCCTGAGGAGGCCAATGGCGACCGAACCCCAGCATCCCGAGACCCCGCCGTTGCCCGGCGCGCCGACGGAGGTCGGCGAGCCCATCCACGCGGTCGAACCCGCCCTGCGGCGCCCGGGCCTGCCGTCGCGGACATCGCCGCCGCCTGCCAGCGAGCGCCCGCCGCTCGAGGTGGCTCGTCGCGTGGTGGAGCTCGTGGAGGACAAGAAGGCGGCCGACATCGTGCTGCTGGAGATCGCGCCGTTCACGACCGTGGCGGACTACCTGGTGATCTGCTCCGGCGGCTCCGAGCGTCAGCTCGGCGCGATCGCTGACGCGGTCGTCGAGGGGCTGAAGCACGAGGGGCTGCCGATCGTCGGCCGCGAGGGCGAGCCGGCCTCGCACTGGGTTCTCATTGATGCGGGTGCCGTGATCGTCCACGTGTTCGCGCCGCCCGAGCGTGAGTTCTACGCCCTCGAGAAGCTCTGGGCGGACGCGAAGACGGTGATCCAGGTTCAGTAGTCGGTTCGGCCGCGCGTTTCCTGAGCGGCCGCACGTGCTCACGAGGTACCCCCGGGGCCAGTACCTGCGGGCCATGCCCGCGGTGACCGAGCCATTGCAGAATGGCGCGGTCGGCAGCCGCAGACGCGGTCTGCCACGACGCCCGAGGTTCGATCGTCCCATGGCAAGCGTCCGCGATCGCTGCCCAGAGTGCACGCGCCGCCTGGTCACCACGCGGTTTGACGCGACGTTCCGGCTGCCCGATCGCACCGAGCGGCTGTGTTTCGGGATCCCCGGCGGGCTCTGCGAGGATTGCCGCCAGCTCTACCTCGACCCGGGGCTGATCGAGCTGCTCGACCTCGCGGACGCACGCTGCGTCTTCGCCATCGAGAGCGACCTCGTCCTCCAGGAGCAGGCCTGGTCCAGCGCGGAGTGACCCGGGGCGGGCCCGGGCGCGAACCACCGGGCGCGAACCCCCGGGCGCGAACCCCCGGGCGCGAACGGCGCGGCCTCCCTCAGCGGGCCACGTGCTCCGCAATCCAGAGCAGGAACGCGAGGCGTCGGCGTCGCGCGTCGGCAGTGGCCTCGCCCTTCAGCGTCGCGTCCAGCCCCAGCAGGCCCTCGAGCGCAGCGTCGAGCTCATCCGGGCTCCAGCCGTGCGCCTGCTCCCAGAGCTTCCTGGCGGGGTACTCCTTCAGGTTCATTGTGCGTGCCGTCTCCTGGATCGACTCGCCCCGCAGCTGCGCGTCGAGCACAGAGATCAGCTCCCGGACACGTCGGTGGAGGACGCTGAGGACAACCGGCTCCGGCGTGGCGTCGAGGACCCGGTCCAGCAGGTCGGCGGCCTCGCGGGTGCGCCTCGACCCGACTGCGTCGAGCAGCGCCCACGTCGAGCCGGGGATGGCTTCCGTGACGAGCGCCTCCACGTCTTCCCGCCGGATCGGGGCGTCCAGCCGGTAGACGGCGAGCTTCTCGAGCTCGGCGACGGCGAGCTGACCCTGCCGCCGCCGATCGATGTCGCCCTCGCGAACGAACCCGCCGACGCGCCTGGCCAGCAGGTCGGCGGCGGCGGGCTCGATGGCGATCCGTCGCTCCGCGGCCCGCTCGCCGATCCACCGCCCCATCGCGCCCTCCTTGGGCGCTGTGAACCGGCGAGTGTCACCACCGATCTCCTTGACGGCCGCCTCCAGCTCTTCCAGGCTCCTCGGGCGCCGCGGCCTTGGGGACCCATCGGTCGGCTCGAGGAAGACGAGCGCGTTGCCGGGCGCAACCGCGCCGAGGGTCGCCAGCAGCGCCTCCCGATCCGCCCGTGCCCGCACGAGCGGGGTCGGGTCCTCGACCACCACGAGTGCCCCGCCGCCGAACAGCGTGGCGGTGGCAACGCGTTCGGTGATCTCCGCGACCCGGGTCGTGCTGCCGGACGCGTGCCACGTGGCCAGCGGCTCCCCGCCGTCGGCCACGCTCTTGCCGAGCTTCGCCGCCGCGTCCTCGAGGCCATACCCATCGTCACCCCAGAAGTAGCCGAGCGGCGCGCGCGGCGTGCTCATCGCACTGCTTGGGCCGCGGGCGGCGCGTCCTCGGCGACGGCGCGTGCCGGCATGCCCGCGGTGTCGACGTCGGTGGCCCGGGCCGCGGCGAGCGCACGGCCGGTCCAGCGAAGCCGGCGGACTGCCCCGGGCGTGGTGCCGGCGAGTGCACACGCCGCCGACTCGATGCGCTCGGCGCGACGCCGCACGGCCGCCGCCTCCGCGCCGCTCCACCCATGCCAGCCGACGCTTTCCGGATAGCGGCGCGTCCAGTCGGCGAACCGGCCTGCCATCGGCAGCAGGTGCTGGCTGGCCCGCTTGTCGGCGTATGCCACCAGGATCTCCTCGGCGGTCGCCCGATCCAGCCACGCGTCCGCATCGGGCGCCGCGAGGCGCGTCACCGGGTGCCCCGCGGTCGCGGCCGCGAGCTCCCCGTGCCCACGGGCCGTTAACCACGCGGCCGTGCCGGCGCCGTGACGGAGCGCGCCGAGCGGATCGTCCGCAGGGAGCACCTTGTCAACGTCGTGGAGGAGGGCCGCGGCCTCCACGAGCGCTCGGTCCACGGGACGCCCGGCCGCCACCGATTGGAACGCGAGCCAGGCAGCGACCTCTGCCACGGCCCGGACGTGACGGAGATGCCACGCCGGTGGCCGGAGCGACAGGAGCAGCGTGGCGGCGTCGACGCGCCCGGGAACCGACATCTGCTCGATCATACGTGACCGCGGCGCCGGTCCCGGCCGGGTCCGGCCTTCGCGGATCGGCCGGGGATGTCGCGAGAACGGGCGGCCACGTGTCCTGGCCCTCGGCGGGCGTCCCGGCGACTGCCGCCCCGGTCGCGCCAGCTGCCGCCGGCGCCCGGCCGCGCCCAGCGCGAACGACGAGCGCCTTCCCGTCGAGCGCCACGTCCAGGGTCCCGTCGAGGTCCGTGCGGTACGTCGCGACGCCGTGGGCCGCCAGCCGGGCGAGGGTCGTCGGCGCGGGGTGCCCGTACGTGTTCTTCGCCCCGACCGAGATCAGCGCCACGGTCGGGTTGATCGCGCTGAGCAGCGCGTCCGTCGTCGCGGTCCGGCTCCCGTGATGGGCGATCTTGAGCACGTTGACATGGGGGAGCCCGCGCGCCACGAGGATCGGATCGATGCCCTCCTCCGCGTCGCCGGTCAACAGGAACCGCTGCGTGCCGAACGTGCCCAGGAGCACGATCGAGACGTTGTTGATCCCCGTGCCCGTGTCGGGCGGAGCGCGTGGCACCGCGGTGCGGTCCGGCCAGAGCACCCGGAACGCGACGTCGTCGAGCGCGAACCGATCGCCTGCCGACAGGAGCCCAGCGTGCATACCCCGGCGCGCCAGCGCGGTCTCGAGCGCGGCGTACGCGGGGCCCGGGCCGGTCATCCCCGGCTCGACCAGTCGTCCCACCCGGTAGCGTTCCACGAGCAGCGGGAGGCCGCCCACGTGATCCTCGTGCGGGTGCGTGACGACGACGAGGTCGATCCGGCGGTCCCACGGCGGGATCCGCGCGTCGAGGGCCACGAGGAGCCGGTCGGGGTCCGGACCGCCGTCCACGAGCAACCGCCCGCCCCCCGGCGTCTCGACGAGGATCGCGTCTCCTTGCCCAACGTCGAGCGCGACGACGTGCACGCGACCGTCCGGCCGCGCGGCCCCCGCCACGACTGCCATTGCGACAACCAGGGCGAGGACGGTCGCCAGGGCCCGGGCGGCACGATCCGAGCGCAGCGGACGCTGGTCAGGGCGGCGCGGCCGGGCCGCGGGCGGGCTGGGTGCGCCGTGCTCCTGTCGCCGAGAACGCCGCGTTCGCGGGCGCCGCCGCCCGAGCACGTCGGAGATTCGACGGCGAACGCCGACGATCAGGAGCATGGCAGCGGCAAGCCCGCCGAGCGCCGCGCCGGTCGGTGGCGGAAGGGTCACGCCTGCGAACGGGAGGTCCGCAGCCCCCTGCACGAGCATGACCATCAGGCCGATGACCAGGGCCCCCGGCAAGCCGAGCAGCGTGGCGAAGATCGCTGGAGCGCCGGCACCCGCCAGGAGGCCGCCGACCATTGCCAGCGTCCCGGTTGCCATCGCGAGTGGCACCAGCGGCACGACCACGAGGTTGAGGAGCGGCGACAGCGGGGCGAGCCGGCCGAACGAGAGCAGGACGATGGGGAGGGTCGCTGCCTGGGCAGCGAGCGAGATAGCCAGCCCCTCGACGATGAACCCGGGCAGGCGCGGCAGCCGCGCCCGGAGGCGGGCCGCGAGCGGCGTGCCCCAGGCCAGAAGCCCCGCGGTGGCGGCCGCGGAAAGCTGGAACCCGGCGTCGGTGGCCGTCGCCGGGCCCACCAGCAGGAGGAGCACGACGGCCCAGGCCAGCGCCCGCGCAGCCGTGCCTGGCCGGCCCGTCTCGCGCGCCAGCAGGGCGACGCCCGCCATCACCGCCGCCCGCAGCACCGACGGCGAGGCGCCGGCGAGGATCGTGTAGAGCGTGATCGCGGCGACGGTTGCGACGGCTCGCCGGCGCCGAGGCCACGTCCCCAGGAGCGCGGCCACGAGCCCGGCGACCAGCGCGATGTTCCAGCCGGAGATGGCCACGACGTGCGAGAGCCCGGTCGTCGTGAAGTCTGCCGCGAGCTCGCGATCGACGCGTTCCCGCAGCCCGATGAGGATGCCGGCCGCAAGGCCGGCGGCAGGCTCGGGGAGTGCCCGCGCCAGCGCATCTCCCGCGTCCGCCCGGATGCCCTGCACGAGCCGGTCCGCGTCGGTGGGGGCGGCGAGCGGGTGCAGCGAGCGCGTGGCAAGGGTCGCGGCGACGCCGATCCGCGCAAGATAGGCGCCGTACGGGCCGTCGGGCGGCGCCCGCAGCGTGCCCCGGGCCTCGACGCGGTCCCCGACCCGGAGCGGTGGATAGCGGGGCGCCGTGACGTCGATCCGCAGACCGGTGCCCTCATCCAGGCCACCGACGAAACGTTGCGACCCGTCGAGGGGCGCTGCGAGGGCCACGACACGGACCGTCCACGGGCCGTCGCCGGCGGGCAACGCGTCCGGCCCGGCCGGGGTGGCTGCCACGCCCCCGCCCAGCGCCACCCGGGCGAGCAGGACCGCCACGCCGAGTGCGACTGCTCCGGCTGTCCGGCCCGCCGGCCGCCGGCCGAGCAGCCGGAGCCCAACCGCAGCTGCGGCCGGGAGGATGGCGAGCGCCGGCACCAGCCCGACGAGGCCCGGGTCCGTGGCCAGCAGCGCGGCGGCGATCGCCCCGAGCGCGAGGCCGGTCGTCCGCGTCACCGCCCGCCGACCGTCACGAGGCCGGCCAGCTTCGCGAACGTGGCCGCGCCGACCAGCTTCCGGGTCTGCAGGTCGGTCACCGCGGAAAACGGTCGCTCCTGCCGGCTCGCGATGATCTTGCCTGCCGTAACCGGGCCGATCCCGGGCAGTGCATCCAGCTCCGCCGACGTGGCCGCGTTGAGGTCGACCGGGCCGCTCGACGTCGCGCCGCTGCCCGACGCCGCGCCGCCGCCCGTGCCCAGAGACCCCGCCCCGCGACCGGCCGCATCATCGCGCGACGGCACCCGGACCTGGACGCCATCCGTGAGCGGTGCCGCCAGGTTGAGCGCCTGCGCCGCCTGCGCATCGACACGCGGCCCGAATCCGCCTGCCGCGGCGATCGCGTCCGCAACCCGCGAGCCGGCCGGCAGGCGGTAGACGCCCGGCCGGAGCACGGCCCCGGCCACGTCGATGACCAGGCCCGGCCCGGCGACGAGCGCGGTGTCCGGCGCGAACGACCCGACACCGGCGCCGGTTCCGGCCGTGTGCGCCGCGTCACCGTCGAGGACGAGCGTTCCCTGGCGGGGACCGGTAACGACCAGGAACACGGCGACCGCCGCGGCAGCCAGCAGCGCGATCCCCAGGGCCGCGAGGGCGATGCCGCGACGAGCGTCCGGCGGCGGGGCGCCCGGAGGGTGGGTCTCAGGTCCCGGCGGCGCCCCAGCGTCGTCGGGCACCTCGAGGACACGCCACGGGAGGTCTCGTTCCACGTGCAGCTCCCCGGCGGGACTGCGGCGGCGACGGACGGCACGCCCGGCGGCGACGGACGACGGGCCTGGCTGGTGGCAGCGTACGAGCAAGAGGACCGGTGCCCGCTCGCGAGAAGCGGCGCATCGGGACGATCGCGAAACGCCCGACGCGCTGGGGGCACACCGACGCGCCGGGCGTTGACCCAAAGGCTAGGGCCCGGTGCTTACCTGCGACTTATCGACCGTCGGGGTGGTCGGGTGCGGATGGCCGCGAACTGGCACTCGTCACGGCTATCGCTTCACGGCTATCGCCCGTGGGTCGCCGATGCCAGCCTATCGGGGCGTCGCGTCGTCAAGCCCAATTCATGCGCCGTCCGGGACGTGCTCCCACGCGACCCAGCGCGAACCATCCCACCACCGGTGCCAGGTCGCGCCGTCGGTGCCGCGGGCGATGACGGAGAGGCGATCCGGGCCCCACGACGCCGCAGCCGGCACGGACGATGCGTCCAGCGATCCGCCCAGCGACTCCCACGGATGCCAGCTCGTGCCGTCCCAGTAGCGGTTCCAGAGCGCCCCGTCCGGGAAGATCGCGAAGACCTCCATCGCGTCGGGCGCCCAGGTCACGACCGCGGGCGCGGAGGTGCAGGTTCCACCAAGGTCTTCCTCGTCGGTCCAGCGCCCGGCGATCTCGGCACGGTGGCGCAGCGTCCTGTCGTCCGCGACACGGAAAAGGTCGACGCGGTCGGGCCCCCACGAGCAGGCGGCGAGCCCGCGCCCCGCCTCGGACCCCCCGCTCACGCCAGCTTCTCCAGCAGCGGCTTCACCTCGGTCACGAAACGGGTCATCGATTCCTCGTCGTAGTCGGCCGGGAAACCCCCGACCAGGTGTCGGTAGCCGAGCGACACATACGGCGCCAGCATCTCGGCGACGTCCTCCGGGGTCCCCACCGGCTGGTCCTCCCACGGCCGACCCACGATCCGGTTCCGCTCGAACGCGGCGCGAAAGAGCCGTTCAGCCTCGGCCCGATCGTCCCGGATGAAGACGACGCCGATCCCGGTCGACCGCTCGATCTCGGCTGGGTCGCGGCCCACCGCGGCACAGTGCTCCAGGAGGATCGCCTCCTTGCGGCGCACGGCCTCGACGCCGCCCCCAATGTTGTTCATGTCGCCGTACTTCGCCACGAGCTTCAGCGTGACCTTCTCGCCGCCGCCGCCCACGCAGACGGGGAGGTGCGGCTGGACGGGCAGCGGATCGTTGCGCACGTGCGAGGCCCGGTAGCGCGAGCCATCCGGGGCGGACGGCTCGGTTCCGTCGAGCATGCCGCGGATGATCGGGAGCGCCTCGCCCAGCCAGCGCAGCCGCTCGGGGAAGCCCGACCCGAACTCGATCCCGAAGTCGTGTGCCTCGCCCTCGAACCATGCGGCCCCAATGCCGAGGATCGCGCGGCCGTTGCTGATGTGATCGAGCGTGGTGGCCAACTTGGCCACGAGCGTCGGCTCACGGTAGGGGTTCGCGCCCACCATCAGACCAATCCGGACACGCTCCGTCGATGCGGCCCAGGCCGTGATGGTCAGCCAGCCCTCGAAGTTCGGCCCGTGTGGGTCGCCGATGATGGGATACAGGTGATCCCACGTCCACAGCGAGGAATACCCCAGGCGATCCGCCCGGATCCCGGCCTCGAGCAGCGACGGCCAGTCCGTGTACTGGTTCCAGCACAGGGCGCCGATCTTGACTTCGCTCAACTCACGCTCCTTTTGATCAGGAAGGTCGACCGTGATGGAAGGGCAAGGTGGCCGCGCGCGTACGGTCGAGGGCGATCTCGACCCGGCGCGGCCCGCGAGCATGACCGCCGAGATCGAGTTGACCGCCTGCTGCAGGCGCTAGCCGGGGACGCGTGATCCCGACCTGGCGGGTCACCCTGACACCCTCGGCAGCAATGCCTCGATTCACTCGTGCCTGACGATATCGACCGAGATCTCCACGGCCGGAATCGTTCCCCTGTTCTCGAGCCAGTGGGTCGTCTTCCGATCCTCGGGCCAGCCAACTCCCGGCCCATAGTCCGCAGCGACCCCGTTTCGATGGTCAGTGATCGTTCCCTGCAAGATGTAAACGGTGCCTGGTCTGCCCCTGTGGTCGTGAATCGGGCCGAAGACGCCTCCGGGCTCGATGGTCACCATCCGCATTCGAAGTTGGCGCCGTTCCATGCCCTCGATCTCAGGGCCAAGGTCAACCGTTGCAAGCAACTTCACCGCGACACCTTTCGTCTCAGGTGCCACCCGTTCGTTGCCCATTGTGCTCTCCTCTCTGTACGTCCAGGTCTCTCGAAGACTGGGTGGCCCTTCAGACGCGCCAGACGTCGTGACCGAGGCGATACGCGGCCATCCCGGATTCGGTCGAGCGTCGTCGAACACGCGCCGCGCGGCTTCAGTCGGGTAGCCGCGACCCCAGCACCACAGCGTGTCGTGGCCCAGGCGATCGGCCCGGACGCCGGCAGCCAGCAGCGCCGCCCACTCCGTGTGCTGGCTCCAGCAGAGCGCTCACAGCCTGACCCTGCCCATGTGACGAACCTCCACGGACCACGTGAGATCGGCGATCCCGGGATGATCCCACCACCCGCCGGATGGCGCGCTCCGCGCCCGTCCGTCGACGCGGCCCGCCCGAACGTGGCCGGGAGGCACTCCCCGCATGGGTCGGTCGGCCCTGCCGGGCGAGGCGCGAAACGTGGCACCCTTCCCAACGACTACGAACAGACCGCGGCCGCGCCCCTTCTGCGTGACCGCAGCCACCAGGCCGCACGAACCGCCCGAAGGAGCCGCCCCGTGCTCGAGTCCCCAATTCCCGCTTCCACGCCCGAACGTTCAACGCCCGACGCGGAGGATCGGACCCCGCGGCACGGCGCGCCCACCCGGGATCGCTCGAGCGACGTTATGGGCTACGGCCGCAACCCGCTGGACTCGTTCTTCGGGCCGGCCAGCGTCGCCGTCATCGGTGCCACGGAGAAGGAGGGGAGCGTCGGCCGGACCGTCTTCTGGAACCTGATCAGCAGCCCGTTTGGGGGCACCGTCTACCCGGTCAATCAGAAGCGCACCAGCATCCTTGGCGTCCGGGCCTACCCAAACCTCGCCGCGCTGCCCGAGGTTCCCGAGCTTGTCGTCATCGCCACACCGGCGCCCACCATTCCCGCCACCATCGAGGAGTGCGCCGCGGCCGGCGTCAAGGCGGTGGTCATCATCTCTGCCGGGTTCAAGGAGGTCGGCCCGGAGGGCGCCGAGCTGGAACGCCGGATCCTCGAGACGGCGCGGGCGAACGGCATGCGGATCGTCGGCCCGAACTGCCTGGGCGTCATGTGCCCCACGACCGGCCTCAACGCCACCTTCGCCGCGGGGATCTCTGCGCCCGGGACCGTGGGCCTCGTGAGCCAGAGCGGCGCGCTGCTGACGGCGGTCCTCGACTGGAGCATGCGCGAGAAGGTCGGCTTCAGTGCGGTCGTCTCGCTTGGCTCCATGCTCGACGTGGGCTGGGGCGACATGATCACGTACTTCGGGAACGACCCGGCGACCCAGAGCATCGTCGTCTACATGGAGACGATCGGGGATGCCCGGGCATTCCTCTCGGCGGCCCGCGAAGTGGCCCTCACGAAGCCGATCATCGTCATCAAGCCTGGCCGAACTGCCCAGGCGGCGAAGGCCGCGGCGTCGCACACCGGCTCCCTGACGGGTTCCGACGAGGTCCTCGCGGCCGCGTTCGCCCGCGTCGGCGTCCTGCGGGTCGATTCGATCTCCGACCTCTTCAACGTCGCCGAAGTCCTGGCGAAGCAGCCCCGCCCGAGCGGGAAACGCCTCACGATCCTCACCAACGCCGGAGGCCCCGGGGTTCTTGCGACCGACGCCCTGATCACCGGCGGCGGCGACCTCTCCGAGATCTCGCCGGCCACCATGGAGGAGCTCAACACGTTCCTCCCCGCGTCGTGGAGCCACAACAACCCGATCGACATCATCGGCGACGCCGCCCCGGAGCGATACGCGAAGGCGCTGGAGGTCGCGGCCCGCGACGAGGGGAGCGACGGGCTCCTCGTGATCCTCACGCCGCAGGCGATGACGGATCCGACGGCGACCGCCCGCGAGCTGGTCCGCTACGCGCAGATCGTGGGCAAGCCGGTCCTCGCCAGCTGGATGGGCGGCACGGGCGTGGCCGCGGGCGCCGCGATCCTCCGCGAGGCGGGGATCCCGACCTTCGACTACCCCGACGACGCCGTGAACATCTTCAACGACACGTGGCGGTTCGCCAGCCACCTGCGCCAGATCTACGAGACGCCCACGCTCCCGTCCGACGAGGAGCACCCGGTGGACCGGGCCCGGGCGGAGGCGCTGCTCACGATGGTGCGGGCCGAAGGCCGGACCCTCCTGACCGAGGATGAGTCGAAGGACCTCCTCGCCGCGTACGGCATCCCGATCACGGAGACGGTGGTCGCGCCGACGCCCGACGAGGCGGTCGCAGCCGCGGACCGGATCGGCTACCCGGTGGTCGTGAAGCTCTATTCGCACACGATCAGCCACAAGACCGACGTCGGCGGCGTGCAGCTGAACCTCCAGGACGCGGCGGCCGTCCGCCAGGCGTACGAGTCCATCCAGGCATCGGTGACCGAGAAGAAGGGCGCCGAGCACTTCGAGGGCGTGACCGTCCAGCCGATGGTCAACTGGACCGGCTATGAGCTGATCCTTGGCTCATCGATCGATCCGCAGTTCGGGCCCGTGCTCCTGTTCGGGATGGGGGGCCAGCTGGTCGAGCTCTTCAAGGACCGCGCCCTGGGGCTGCCGCCGCTCAACACGACGCTCGCCCGGCGGATGATGGAGCAGACCAAGATCTACACCGCGCTGGGCGGTATCCGCGGGCGGCGCGGCGTGGATCTCGACGCCATGGAGCAGTTGCTTGTCCGGTTCAGCCAGCTCGTCGTGGAGCAGCCCTGGATCAGCGAGATCGACATCAACCCGCTCCTCGCGTCGCCGGAGCGACTGATCGCCCTCGACGCGCGAGTGGTCCTTCACGATCCGTCCCTGACGGCGGACCAGCTGCCGCGGCTCGCGATCCGCCCGTACCCGCGCAAGTACGCAGGGACGTTCACGTGCACGGACGGCGAGGTGCTCCGGGTCCGACCGATCCGCCCGGAGGACGAGCCGCTGGTGGTGGAGCTCCACCGGACCCTGTCCGAGGAGACCGTCTTCCAGCGCTACCTGGCCCACCTGGGCCTCAGCGAGCGGACCGCCCACGAGCGGCTCATCCGAATCTGCTTCGTCGACTACCAGACCGAGATGGCCCTCGTTGCCGAACGGGACGACCCGCTCACCGGTCGGCCGACGATCATCGGGATCGGTCGTCTCAGCCGCGTCTTCGGGACCGACGATGCGGAGTTCGCGGTCCTCGTCACGGATGCGTGGCAGGGCCGCGGCATCGGGACGGAGCTGCTCCGCCGGCTGGTGGAGATCGCGCGCGCCGAGGGCGTGGCCGTGATCGGCGCCCAGATGCGAGTGGAGAACGCCGGGATGCGGAAGGCCAGCGAACGGGTCGGCTTCACGATCACGGCCGGGTCCACGGATGACCTGGTCCGGGCGGCGATGCGACTCTAGCGGCAAGCGTGGCCGGCGGGGGCCGGGTGCGGCGCAGGGCGCCGGCAGCCGCTCGCCGCCGGCCCGAGCCGGATGCGAACGTGACGCAGGAAGGGAACGTGCGATGAAGATGGCGACTCGGATGATCTCCATCGGAACCGAGACCGCGTTCGAGGCGGCTGCCCGCGCCCGTGCGCTCGAGGCGACCGGCCGGTCGGTCATCCACCTCCAGGTCGGCGAGCCGGACTTCGACACGCCGGTGAATGTCCGCGAGGCCGCCAAGCGGGCGCTCGACGCGGGGAAGACCCACTACCCGCCCTTCCCCGGGATCCCCGAGCTGAGGGCCGCGATCGCCGCGGATGCGACCGCGCGCAAGGGGTTCGCGGTCGCGCCCGACCGGGTCTTCATCACCGTCGGCGGCAAGGGCGTCATGTTCTACGCGATTCTCGCCCTCGTGGAGCCCGGGGACGAGGTCATCGTGCCGGATCCCGGCTACCCGATCTACGAGTCGGTCACCCGGTTGGTGGGCGGGACGGCGGTGCCGATCCCGATCCGCCAGGAGCATGAGTTCCGGCTCGACCCGGACGAGCTGATCGCGCTGGTCACCGACCGCACGAAGATGATCGTGATCAACTCGCCCGCCAATCCGACCGGCGGCGTCCTCACCCGCGGCGACCTTGAGCGGATCGCGGCGCTGGCCATCGAGCGCGACATCGTCGTCCTTTCCGACGAGATCTACTCGCGGATCCTGTACGACGGCGCCGAGCACGTCTCGATCGCGGCCCTGCCGGGGATGGCCGAGCGGACCATCGTCCTCGACGGCTTCTCCAAGACGTACGCCATGACGGGCTGGCGGCTTGGCTACGCGATCGTGCCCGAGTGGTTGGCGACAGGCTTCGGCAAGCTCATCATCAACAGCATCACCGGCGCGACGACCTTCGCCCAGTACGGCGCCGTGGAGGCCCTGACCGGACCCCAGGACGCGGTGGACGCGATGGTCGCCGAGTTCAGGGCCCGCCGCGACCTCATCGTGGACGGCCTCAACGCGATCCCCGGGGTGCGCTGCCTGCGACCGCACGGGGCGTTCTACGTCTTCCCCGACATCGCCGCCACCGGGCTGACCGGCGCCGAGCTCGCCGAGCGGCTCCTCCTGGAGGTCGGCGTCTCGGTCCTCGCCGGGACCGCCTTCGGCGGACTCGGCACGCAGCACATCCGGCTGTCCTACGCGAACTCGCGCGAGAACATCAGCGCTGCCCTGGAGCGCATGCGCACGGTCATCGAGCCGCTCGTCGCGGCGAAGGCCTGAGGTCGGAGGCGCGACATGGATCCAGCCGAGGGTGCCCCCGTCGACCGGCTGTACGCTGCCGCCACGGCCGATTTCGAGCGTTACGAGATGGTCAAGGACCTGGTCGACGAGTGCATCGACCTCGCCCTCAACTACCGGCAGTCGGGGCACCCGGGCGGCTCGCGCTCCAAGGTTCACCTGCTCCTCGCGACGCTCCTGTCCGGGGCGATGCGCTGGGACCTGCAGCGCCCGTCGCGGCGCTTCGCCGACCGCTTCGTCCTCTCGGCGGGCCACACCGTCCCGCTCGTGTACGCCACGCTGGCCGTCCTCAACGAGGCCCTCCGGGCGCGCCATGAGCTCGACGGCGACCCCCGCTTCGCCTTCCCCGACGACGGGCGCTGGGCGCTCACCTGGGAGGACCTGCTCACCCTCCGTCACCGGGGCGGCCTGCCGGGCCACGCCGAGATGGCCGGCAAGACGCTCTTCCTCAAGGCGAACACCGGGCCATCCGGCCACGGGATCCCCGTGGCGGCAGGGGAGGCGCTCGCCCTGCGCCTGGCCGGCTGCGAGGAGGTCAAGGTGTTCGCGGTCGAGGGCGAGGGCGGCCTGACGCCCGGGGCGGCCCACGAGACGAAGAACTCGGCCTGGGGCCTCGGCCTGTCGAACCTGGTCTTCCTCGTTGACTGGAATGACTTCGGGATTGACCTGCGGACCGCCTCCTCCGTGGTCCACGGCACGCCCGACGACTGGTTCCGCCCGTACGGCTGGCGCGTCGTTGGGACCGAGGACGGGATGGCCTGGGGGCCGGTCACGAAGACGGTCCTCGAGGCGGCCCGGGGCGACAACCCGGACCGCGTCCCGTGTGTGGCCTGGGTCCGGACCCGCAAGGGCCGGGGCTACGGCAAGTACGACGCGCCGTCGCACGGCACGCCGCACGCCATCAACAGCCCGGAGTTCTGGGCCGTCCGGGCCGAGTTCATGGCGAAGTACGGGGTCACCTACGAGGGAGCCGGCGAGGCCGCCCCGGTCGACCCTGCGGCCCTCGCCGCCCAGGCCCGCGCGAACCTGCGGGTCGCGATCTCCGTCCTCCGCGGCAACGAGGGGCTCGTCCGCTGGCTGTCCGACCGGCTCCTCGCCATCGCGGCCAGCGTCCCCGACGAGATTCCCGGCTGTACGCTGGGCGGGGGCACTGCGGGGATCTTCGCCGACCGGCGGATCACCGACTACCGCGCCTATCCCGCGACGATGTACCGACGACCCGGCGAGAAGGCGCCGAACCGGGCGGCCCTCGGCGCCTGGGGCTCGTGGGTCAACGCCTTCGCCCGCGCCGAGTACGGTCGGCCGCTCTTCATCGTCTGCTCGGCCGACCTCGCCGAGTCCACGAACATCGCCGGCTTCGGCAAGGACTGGGGCGACCTGCCGGGCTGGGGCTGGTACGAACGCGACGCGAACCCGCGCGGCGTCGTGCTGCCCCAGGAGATCACCGAGTTCGCCAACGCCGGGATCCTGGCCGGGATGGCGGCGGTCAACTTCGCCGACGATCCGCTGGCCTTGTTCGACGGCTTCTGGGGCGCCTGCTCGACGTACGCCTCGTTTTCCTACCTCAAGTACGGACCCCTGCGCCTGTTCAGCCAGATGGCCCAGGACGCCGACCTCAAGGTCGGCCGGATCCTGTGGGTCGCCGGCCACTCCGGGCCGGAGACCGCCGACGACTCGCGGACGCACTTCGGGATCTTCGAGACCGGCGTCACGCAGCTCTTCCCCGAAGGTGCCGTGATCGACCTCCATCCCTGGGAGCACAACGAGGTGCCGGTCGTGCTCGGGGCGGCCTTCGCCACCGACGTCCCGATCATCGCGCTCCACCTCACCCGCCCGCCGATCGAGATCCCGGACCGCGACGCGCTCGGGATCCCGTCCCACTTCGAGGCCGCCCGGGGCGCCTACGTCATGCGCGACTTCCGGCCCGGCCAACCCCCGGCCGGCACCGTGTTCGTCCGCGGCACGGCCCCCACCGCCAACCTGGTGGGGGTCCTGCCGGAGCTTGATCGCCGGGGGCTCAACGTCAAGGTGGTCGCCGCGATCAGCCCGCAGCTGTTCCGGCTCCAGGATGCCGCCTACCGGGCGGCCACGGTCTCCGAGGCCGACCGCTGGGACGGGATGGCGATCACGAACGGGGCGTTCCGGCTCATGCGCGACTGGACCGACGGTCCGCTCGCCGCGGAGTACTCGCTCTCGGCCGACTGGGACGACCGCTGGCGGACCGGCGGGACCCTCGACGAGGTCGTCGACGAGGCGCACCTCGCACCCGAGCACATCCTTGCCGGGATCGAGCGGTTCGTCCGCGAGCGGGAGGACCGGGTGCGGCGCCTGCGGGCGACGGTCGCGGCGATCGAGAGCCGCTAGCTCGAGCTGCCAGCGCCGATGCCGGGGATGGCCACCGGCCGGCCGACAGGCCGTTCCCGGCCT
>Ga0209048_10001508_pt1 | contig 23845 bp, 19 predicted proteins | sample FrelakmetCRP12CR_FD_187146 | JGI IMG/M metagenome (GOLD analysis project Ga0209048, IMG submission 187146) | Freshwater lake sediment microbial communities from the University of Notre Dame, USA, for methane emissions studies - CRP12 CR (SPAdes)... | ecosystem: Environmental > Aquatic >... | reverse complement strand
CGGTCGTGAAGACCGAGATGAAACGCTTACTGCCCGGGGCGCAGTCGCGCGCCGAAGTCGCGGCCGTCCGCGCCTAGAGAGTGAGCGCCGATAGCGGGCCTTTGTGGGCATCCCTATCGGCCGCACTCAGTATCGGGTGGTTGGCGGATTTCTCGATGATCCCTTCTTCGAGCGCTCGCGTCGCGGCAGCGGCGTCGTGCAGGTGTTTTTGACCTACGAAATGAAGATCTGAAGTCGATGCGGTCGATGTCGTAAACTGCGGTCCATGGTCAAATTTTTCTCGCGCCTGCCGATGCGCGCACTGTATGCATTTGCCGGATTTCTCTACTTTCTCGCGTATTACGTGGCGCGCCACCGCCAGCATGTCATCGGCGAGCAGCTGACCAAGGTGTTTCCGGCGATGCGCGAGGCCGAGCGGGACGCGATCCATCGGCGCTTCCTCAGGAATTTTTGCGATGTCATGGTGGAGGTGCTGAAGTCGGCGTCGATGAGCCCCGAGCAGATGAGCTCGCACATCCGCATTCTGAATCTTAAGGCGGCGCGCGATTTTCTGGACGCCGGACAGTCGGTCATGCTCGTGACCTCGCATCTTTGCAATTGGGAATGGCTCCTGCAGGGCGTCACCCTGCAGTTGGGGTACCCCGTGGATGCCGCCTACAAGCCGCTGCGCGATGCCTGGGCGGAGCGCCTGATGCGCAAGGTCCGCTCGCGCTTTGGCGCACGGCTGGTCCCGGCGAAGGAACTGCTAGCCGATCTTCTCAAGCGCCGCGCCATCGTGCGCGCGGTGGCGATCAACGCCGACCAGGCACCGGTATCGACCGACAAGCGCTACTGGACCCAATTCCTGGGTCAGGAAACCGCCTTTTACGTGGGCGCGGAACAGATCGCCCGGGCGATCCGGCTGCCCATGCTGTATCTGGTGATGCGGCGCGTGAGGCGCGGCCACTACGAGGTGGAGCTAAAGCCGTTGTGGGACGGACGCGAGACGCTGCCGGCGAACGCCATCACCGAGCGCTACGCGCGCGCCTGCGAGCGAGATGTGTTCAATCATCCCGCCGATTGGCTGTGGTCCTACCGGCGTTGGCGCCTCAAGAAACCCCTGTACGGCGCCGATTGATCTGCGGCAGGCGTCCCGGCCGGCGCCGCGGCTCACTGCTTGAGCTTCCCCTGCAGATGCCTGGCGAGCTCGGCGACGGTGGGGTGGTCGAAGAGTTCCGTCAGATCGATGAGACCCGGGAAATCGCGATCGATGTTCTCGTGGATTTCAATGAGCTTCAAGGAACTCGCGCCGATCTCGAACAGATTGTCGCTCACCTCGATGCGCTTTCCCGGCAAGGCGGCTTCGCAGATCGCCTGCAGCCTCGCTTCGAGCTCGGAGCCCAATACATGAGGTCCGGTGTGCGCCTCGCGCAGCGAGCGCAGCTGGGACAGCTCCGCGTCGAACTCGCCCGCGACGTGGGCCTGCTCCAGCAGGTGCCGCTGCACCTTGCCGCTGGTGGTTTTGGGTATCCGCTTGACGGGAATGACCTGCGCGACCTCGAGCCCGGTGTGCTCGTTGATCAGGCGGCCGACCGCCACGGCGGTCGGCAGGAATTCCTCGAGGCTGCCGCGATGCAGGACGAACACCACGAGCTCCTCGCCCTGGGCGCCGGGTTTGGCCACGCCCGCGGCCACGACTTTGTTGAGATCGAGTCCGGGGGCCCGCTGCGCGATGTTCTCGAGGTCGTAGGGATAGTAGTTCTGGCCGTTGATGAAGATGATCTCTTTGCTGCGACCGGTGATGTACAGGGAGCCTTCGTGCAGCACCCCGAGGTCGCCGGTGTCGACCCAGCCCTCGGCATCGATGGCGAGCGCGGTCGCTTCCGGGTCGCCGAAATAGCCGCGCGTGACGCTTGGGCCGCGAATCAAGATGTGTCCGACCGCTTCGTCCGGGATCGGCGCGCGCTCATCGTCCGCGATGCGCAGCTCCGTGTTCGGAACCACGCGTCCCACACACATCAATTCGAGCGCATCGCGCGGATCCGCGGGGTTGATCTCGATCCGCGAGCCCAGGCCGAGCTTGTGCCGGTTGGCGCGGATCCAGCGGTAGTCGGTGTCGGGCTCGGGGAAGCTCACCGCGAGACAGGCTTCGGCGAGGCCGTACACCGGATACATCGCCTTGTGCTTCAATCCGGTGTAGGCGAGCCTTTGCATGAACTCGTTGCACAGCGGCACCGAGATCGGTTCGGCGCCGTTGTAGATCGAGCGAATGCTCGACAGATCCACGTTCTCCAGGCGCCGATCGCCCAAGACTTTGAGGAAGTGGCGGTAGCCGAAGTTCGGCGAACAGGTGAGGGTGGCGCGCCTCTTGGAGGCTTCCTGCAGCCACAGCAGCGGCCGTCGCACGAACAGATCCGTGGGCATCAGATGCACGTGCGCGCGATTGGCGAATTGAACCAGATAAAATCCGATCAGACCCATGTCATGGGTGAGCGGCATCCAACTCAAGGTCACGTCCCGTTCGTTGTATTTGCCGACGGCGGTGGCGCCCTCGATGTTCGCGATGAGATTGCCGTGCGTGAGCATCACGCCTTTCGGCTCGCTGGTCGAGCCCGAGGAGAACTGAATGAATGCGAGGTCCTGCGGGTTCGGGCGCTGAAGTTTGCCGGACCGCGAGATGTCCGTGATCGACTCGATCAGGAAGCAGCGGGACTTGAGTCGTTCGAACTGCGCGGTCTCGCCGACCTGGGCAGCGAGCCCCGCCAGGCGCTCCAGATTCTTCGCATCCGTGTACAGGAACGGGTCGCCGAGCTTGCGCGCGACGCGCAGCAGCTTGTGGCGATGCTCGTCGCTGATGCCCACCGCGAGCGGCACCGGCACGATGCCGCCGCAAATCGCGGCCCAGAAGCCGTCGAGAAACTGCTCGTTGTCGCTCAGGAAAATGATCATCATGTCGCCGCGCTGGGCGCCCATCGCCTGCAGGTGGTGCAGGATTCCGCGCGCGCGCGAATACACCTCGTCAAATCGCACGTGACGTACGGAACCCTCACCCTCGATGTAGGTGATCGCGCGATCGACCTCGCGGTTCTGCTCGAGAATGTCCAGCAATGTCGTTCGCGTCATCGACGCACCTCTACCCGCATCATGAGATTGGAGCGCGGCCGCAAGTTGATTTGGGCATCGAGTTCGATCGGATCCGTGCCCACCCGCGCCAGCCGGAAGCGCCGCACCATGCGATTGACGTGCACCAGCATCTCGAACATGGCCATGTTCTCGCCGATACAGTGCCGCGGGCCGACCGAAAACGGAATGAAGGCGAATCGGTGCCGCTCCTTGGCATCGATGCCGGCGAAGCGAGCGGGGCGAAACTGCTCCGGTTCGCTCCAGAAGGCCGGGTGCCGGTGCAGGGTATAGGGGCTGATGAACACGTCGGTACGTGCACCGATGGCATACCCGCCGAGCGCGTCGGGCGCGATCGTGCGCCGCGTGAACAGCCACCCAGGCGGATACAGGCGCAGCGCCTCCTGGATCACCTGGTGGGTGAAGGCGAGGGACTCGGCGGCATCGAGGCGCAGCATATCGGTGCCGCTGCGGTCGGCCTCGGCCTCGAGCTCGGCGGCGGTTGCGGGGTGCTGGCTGATCAGATACCAGGTCCAGGTGAGCGCGGCAGCGGTGGTCTCGTGGCCCGCGACGATCAGGGTCATCACCTCGTCGATCATTTCCTTGTCGCTCATCGCCGTGTGGTGGTCGCGGTCGCGCGCCGCCATTAGCATTCCCAGGAAATCCTCGTGATTGGACGCCTCGCGCCGCCGCCGGTCGATCAGTTCGGCGACCAGTTTGGTGAGCGAGCGGAAGCGGAACGCGAATTTCAAGTCGCGGTTCTGCTCCTTGGCGACCACCGCGAAGGGGTTGGCGCCAAGCTGCCGCTCGAGGCGCTCGAGATCGGGGCCGAAGATCGAGTGCAGCACGATATCGAGGGTGAGTTCGCTCACATCGTCGGTCAAATTGATCGGCTCGCCGCGCACCGCCTTGTCGGCCCAGCGCGCCGCGAATTTCTCGTTCACCTGGTGGATCAACCGGCTGAAGCGATCAATGACGCGCCGGTGAAAGCAGGGCTGCATCATGCGCCGCTGACGCCGCCAGAAATCGCCCTCGCTGGTCATTATGCCGTTGCCGAGCAGGATCTTCACCTGATCCATGCCCTCGCCCTTGGTGTAGTTGCGGTGATTGGCCAAGAGGACGTGCTTGACGTCGTCGGGATGATTGATCACGTAATTGTAGACGCCGCGGCTGGGGGCGAAAACGCGGTAGACGTCGCCGTAGCGCGCGAAATACTCGCGCAGCCGCGCCAACGATTCGTCGCTCCCGCCCAAGTCGAAGCTTTCGGCGGGTCCCGGAGGAATGGCCGTGGTCTGCATCGGCACATTGTATAGTAGGCAGGTGAAAAAACCCGCCGGCGGCCTTCGCAACACTCTCTACGAACAGCAGACGCGCTCGGCCCGTCGTCTCACGCGCGGTCGCCTGCTGCTCTATAAAATGCTGGTGCCGGTGGGTCTCGCCGTGGCGCAATTGGTCTGGCGCTGGTGCCGGGTGGTGCGCGTGATCGGCGTCGAGCACATCACGGCGGCGCTCGAGCGCGCGCCGTCCTTCATCCCGGTCTATTGGCATCAACACCAATTATTCTGCGTCAAGCAATTGCTGGCGCTGCGCGCCGCGGGCGTGAAGTTGGGATTTCTGATTTCCCCGTCGGTCGACGGCGAGCTCGGCGCCATGATCGTGCGCAGTCTGGGCGGGGAGGTGATTCGCGGCTCCTCCTCGTACACCGGCGCCCGCGCGCTGCGCGATTACTACCAGGCGCTCTCGCACGAGGGCATCTCGCCGGCGATCACCCCGGACGGTCCGCGCGGACCCCCGTGGAAGTTCAAGCCGGGGGCGCTCCTGCTGTCGCAATTGTCCCAGCGGCCGATCATTCCCATGGCCTACGCGGCCTCCCGCGCCTGGAAGATCAAATGGGACCGCTTCGTCATCCCGAAGCCCCTGGCCCGCATCGCCATCGTGGTGGGCGATCCTGTGTATGTGCCGAAGGGCCTGGATGCGGGCGGACTCGAGCGCCTGCAGCTCGAAATGGAGGAAAGACTGCGGGTACTGTACCGGCAGGCGAGCGCCCTTGTCCCATGAATCCCATGGTCAAGCCCTAATAATACAAGCGCTTAGCTTGTATTCCTGACAACTTATGCGAGAATCCCTCTCTATGTGGCCTTAAATGTACCCAGTTTTGGGAACTGTGTGGCAGATTCGAATTTCAGCCGGTACCAAGTGGCAAACTGTTGATCTGTAACCGCAATTGTAATTCGGGGACTCTCCACGGCGCATGGCGATAGCACCCAATGATCCCCGACATCCGGACCTCACCGCCTCGGATGTCCTCGCGCCGCAGACCTGGACCAGGCGCGGCCTGCGTCCCGCCGTCGGGCTCGATGTCATCTGCACCAAGGTCGCGGTCGACTTTCAGTCGATGACCGCGCAGAACGCGGTCGAGCGCATCGCGGCGAACCTCGAGCTGCTGCGCGAGGCGACGCGCACCGACACGGCGTTTCACTTGAGCATCGATCCCGAAGTGCCGATGTTTGCCGATGTGCAGGTGGCGCGCGGCCTGCTCGCGACCGGCAACCCCGAACAGCTGCGAGGTCAGAACTTCGATGCGCTCCCCTGGCTGCGCTCGCGGCTCGCGCCGCTGCGCGTCTCGGAAATCCGCGATACCTCAAAGATCCGCAGCGATCAGGTCGAAGATGCGGCTCTGTGGTCGAACCTCGGGATCGGGTCGGTGCTGATCATCGGCTATTTCATCCAGGGGCGCGCGGCGGGCCTGCTCGGCATCGCCGGGGCGCAACCGCGTGACGACTGGGAAGTGCAGCTGCACCTGCTGATGAAACTGGTCGGATCCAGTCTCTCGACCGGCTTCGAGCGCATCGAAATCCAGGCGCAATTGAGCGATCTGGAGGAGCGCAATCAACTTGCGCTGCCGAGCGCCAACGACGGTCTATGGGATTTCGACACGCTCAACAACCGGGTGTATTTGTCGCCGCGCTGGAAACAGATGATGGGCTACGACGAGGCGGGCGCGGGGCCGGCGCCGGATTGGCGCACCCTGGTGCACTCCGACGACATGTCGCGAGTGCAGGCCGCGATCCGCGATCACGTCGCCGGCAAGACGCCGATCTTCGAGAGCCTGCACCGTATGCGCCATGCCACCGGCGAATGGCGCTGGGTCATCAGCCGCGCCAAGGCCAAGGTCGACGACAAGGGCCGCCTGCTGCGCCTCGTCGGCGTCGAACTCGACATCACCGAACGCAAGCTGTACGAAGAGGCCCTGTTTCGCGAGAAGGAGAGCGCACAGATCACGCTGCAGAGCATCGGCGATGCGGTGATTACCACCGACGCGAAGGGCGTGATCGACTATCTGAATCCGGTCGCCGAAGCGCTCACCGGCTGGCGGCTCGAGGACGGGCAGGGGCGGGCGATCGAGGAGATCTTTCGCTCCTTTCACGAGGAGACCTGCGAGCCCTTGGAGAATCCGCTGGCGGTGGCGATCCGCCGCACCCGCTCGATCAAGTCGGTGCGGCCGATGCTGCTCATCCGGCGCGACGGCAACGAGATCTACGTCGAGAGCACCGCATCGCCGATTCGCGACGGCAGCGGCGCGGTATCGGGCGGCGTGCTCGTGTTCCACGACGTAAGCGAGGCGCGCGAACTGAACCGGCGGCTCTCCTATCACGCGAGCCACGACGTGCTTACGGGCCTCGTGAACCGGCGCGAATTCGAAAATCGCATAGAGAGGGCGCTCAAGAGCGCGAAGGCGCGCGAGACCTCCTACGCGCTGTGCTGCCTCGATCTCGATCAGTTCAAGATCGTCAACGACACCTGCGGCCACAGCGCCGGTGATGCGCTGCTCGGGCAGGTGGGCGCAATGCTCAAATCCAAGGTCCGATGGCGCGACACCCTGGCGCGCCTGGGCGGCGATGAATTCGGGATCCTGCTCGAGAGCTGCACGCTCGATGAGGCTATGCGCACGGCCGAATCGCTGCGCGAGGCGGTGCGCAATTTCAAATTCACCTGGGAAGAGCGCACCTTCCGGCTGGGCGCGAGCATCGGGGTGGTGCCGCTGTCGGCCGAGAATGCCGACGTGGCCTCGGTGTTGAGCGCCGCCGACAGCGCCTGCCAGGCGGCGAAAGAGGCGGGCCGCAACCGGGTGCACAGTTTCGAAGAGAACGACATTGATCTCATGCGCCGGCGCCGCGAGATGCAGTGGGCCGCGCGCATCAACAATGCCCTCGAGGAAGGCCGCTTCGAGATATTCCGCCAGACGATTCTGCCCCTGCAGCGGACCGAGACCGGCGCGCACTACGAGCTCCTGCTGCGCATGCGCGACGAAGCCGGCAAGATCGTCACGCCCGACAACTTCATCACCGCGGCCGAGCGTTACGGCATCACCCCGCAGATCGATCGCTGGGTCATCGACAACGCCTTCCGCTGGCTGGTCTCGGAAGCCGATGAGCGCGAGAAGCTCGCGATGTGTTCGATCAACCTGTCAGGACAGAGCCTCGGCGACGACAAGTTCCTGCCCTACGTCATCGATCAGTTTCACCGCAGCGGTCTGGATGCGAGCAAGATCTGCTTCGAAATCACCGAGACCGCGGCGATCGCGAGTTTCTCGCAGGCCAACCGCTTCATACAGGCGCTGAAGGAGCTCGGCTGCAAATTCGCGCTGGACGATTTCGGCACCGGCCTCTCCTCGTTCGGTTATCTCAAGCACTTCCCGGTCGATTTCTTGAAAATCGACGGCAGCTTCGTGAAGGAAATCCTGCACGATCCGATCGATCGGGAAATGGTGCGCTCGATCAACGAGATCGGGCATCTGACCGGCAAGCAGACCATCGCCGAGTTCGCGGAGAACGTGGAAATCATCGACATGCTGCGCAGCCTCGGGGTCGACTACGCGCAGGGCTACGGCGTGTCGCAGCCGCAGCGGGTGCTGAAAGCCGCGAACATCGCCTAAAGCCCGCCCCGCGATCGCGGCCGGCCGCTTCAAGCTTGCCACTGAAAGCGCATCGACAGATCGATGGCGCGCAGGTGCTTGGTGATGCTGCCGACCGAAATATAATCGACCCCGGTTTGCGCGATGCCGCGGATGGTCTCCAGGGTCACGCCGCCCGAGGCCTCGAGCTTCAAGGGCTTGGGCGCCGCGCGATTGACGGCGACCGCCTCCGCCATGGCCGCGAGCGGGAAATCGTCCAGCATCGCGATATCGGCGCCGGCCACGATCGCCTGGCGCAGCTCCTCCAGGCTCTCCACCTCGACTTCCACCGGAACCGCGGCTGCGCCCGCCCGGGCTGCAGCCACTGCGCGGGCGATGGAACCTGCGGCCATGATGTGATTTTCCTTGATCAGAATGCCGTCGTAGAGGCCGATGCGATGATTTTGCCCGCCGCCGACCCGCACTGCGTACTTTTGCGCAGTGCGCAGGCCCGGGATGGTCTTGCGGGTGTCGAGCAGGCGGCACGCCGTGCCCTTCAGGAGCTCCACATGGGCATGGGTGGCGGTCGCGGTGCCCGACAGCAGCTGCAGAAAGTTGAGCGCTGTGCGCTCACCCGTGAGAAGGGCCCGGGCGGGGCCCGCGACCTCGAACAGGACCTGGTTGGCCCGGGCGGCGGCGCCCTCGGCGATCTGCCATTCGATCCGCACCTTCGGGTCGATGCGCGCGAAAGTGCCGTCGACGTACGGAATGCCGCAAATAATGGCCTTTTCGCGCGTGATCACCGAGGCCCGGCCGCTCGCGCCCGCGGGGATCAGCGCCGCGGTCAAATCGCCGCCGCCGATATCCTCCTCGAGCGCCCGGTCGATCTGTTGCGGCAGGTCCGCAGGGATAGGTACCGGCGATTTCATTCATTTCCCTTCAGGTGGAGGTCATGTGGCGGGGCGAGGTAAAATCGCGCCGACTTGAAAGAATAGGCACCCCGCCCCAATACTGCAATGATGCCTGACCTGCCGCCCGAGTCCCCCTGCATCAATATCTGCGCGCTGGACGCCCGCGGATATTGCACCGGCTGTTATCGTACAATGAACGAAATAGCCGCCTGGGGGCGCCTGAGCGCCAGGGATCAGCGGGCGCTGCTGGCGCTGCTGTGCAGGCGTGCGGCAGAGCGCGCTTCCAAGCCTCAATGAATCATTTGCTGGAGATCGTCGAATGAATGCTATCGAAAGGATCAAGAGTCAATTGTCCGCCGCGCCGGTGGTGCTTTACATGAAGGGCACACCGGACTTTCCGCAATGCGGCTTTTCGGCGCAGACGGTCGGTGCCCTGCGCGCCTGCAACGCGGAGTTCGCGCACGTGAACATTTTCGAAGACCCGGAAGTGCGCGATGCGCTGAAGACCTATTCGAACTGGCCGACCTTCCCGCAGCTCTATGTGAACGGCGAGCTGATCGGCGGCTGCGACATCGCCATCGAGATGTACAAGAGCGGCGAGCTCAAGCAGCTCCTCGCCCAGGCCGGCGCGGTAACCGCCGGCTAAAGGCTACGGGTCCGAGGGGATCTCGGACTCGATCTCGAGAGGGCCCATGGCCGCCAACCGCCGGCGGCTCGACTCGAACACACCCTGGAATTGATTGCACACCGTGCAAAACAGGTCCGCCGTGCGTTCGGCATCGTAGGCGGCCGAATGCGCGGATCCCGAATCCCATTCGTGACCGGCGGCCAGGGTCGCGCGCATCAGCACGGTTTGCCCGAAGGCCACCCCGCCCAGGGTGGCGGTGTCGAAGGTGGTGAAGGGATGGAACGGGTTGCGCTTGATCTGGGTGCGCGCCACCGCGGCGTTCAGGAAGTTAAGATCGAAGAACGAGTTGTGACCCACCAGCACCGCGCGGGTGCAGTCCGCGGCGCGCACCGCGGTGCGCACCTCGCGAAAGATTCGATGCAGCGCATCCTCCTCCGCAATCGCCGGCCGCAGCGGGTGATGCGGATCGATGCCGTTCACGGCGAGCGAGGCCGGCTCGAGGATCGATCCGGGGAACGGCGCCACGTGATAGCGATGAGTCTCGCCGCGCCACAAGGTCCCGTCGCTGCGCATGTCGATGAGCACGGCGGCGATCTCGAGCAGTGCGTCGGTCTGCGCATTGAATCCGCCGGTCTCGACGTCGATTACCACCGGCAGGAAGCCCCGGAAGCGTGTGGCGAAGGTGATGGGCGGCAGCTGCATCATGCCGGCTCCGCCGGCGCAAGGCGCCAGGCGATCGATTCGCCGCCGCGATACGGGATGAGCGTACCGTCGGCGAACGCGTAGGATTGCGGGGGCACCCAGGGCTCCTTGATCAAGGTGACGGTATCGCCGTGGCGTGCCAGTCCGTAGAAATCCGCGCCGAAATGGCTGGCAAAGGCCTCGAGCCGATCGAGGCGCCCGGCCTGTTCGAATGCTTCCGCGTACAGCTCGAGCGCCGCGTGGGCCGTGAACATGCCGGCGCAGCCGCAGGCATTTTCCTTGGTCGAGCGCTCGTGCGGCGCGCTGTCGGTACCCAGAAAGAAACGCGGGCTGCCGCCGGTGGCGGCCGCGACCAGCGCCTCGCGGTCCTTCTCGCGCTTCAAAATCGGCAGGCAGTACAGGTGCGGTCTGATACCGCCCGCGAATATTGCGTTGCGATTTTCAATGAGGTGCTGGGGCGTGATCGTCGCCGCAACGCCCGCGCGCGCGCCCTTGACGAATTCAGCCGCGCGCGCCGTGGTGATGTGCTCGAACACCACCTTGAGTTTCGCGAAGCGCTCGAGCAGCGGCGCGAGTACGGTATCGATGAACACCGTTTCGCGGTCGAACACATCGACTCCGGGGTGCGTGCTTTCGCCGTGCACCAGGAGCGGCATGCCGAGCTCTTCCATGCGCGCCAGCGCGGCGTAGGTTCTGGCGATATCGGTCACACCTGAGTCCGAATGCGTGGTGGCGCCCGCGGGATAGAGTTTCACGCCGTGCACGAACCCCGAGCGCGAGGCGCGCTCGATCTCCGCCGGGGCGGTCGAGTCGGTTAAATACAGGGTCATGAGCGGCGTGAAGCGGCTGCCCGCCGGCAAGGAAGCGATGATTCTCCCGCGATAAGCGGCCGCCAGCGCGGTGGTGGCGATGGGCCGCTTCAAATTGGGCATCACGATGGCGCGGCCGAAGCGCGCGGCGGTGAATTTCAGCACCGAGGCAAGCGAGGCGCCGTCACGCAAATGAACGTGCCAGTCGTCGGGGCGCCGGATCGAGAGCCTGTTCATCGGGATGCAGGCGCCGGGGGCCATCCGCGGCGCAGCAGCTCGAGAGTGTAGCGCACGCCGAATCCCGTGATCTCGCTCTGGATGTGCGCGAGGCCGCCGTGCCGCGAACCGGCCGCGAGATCGAGATGCAGCCACGCAATGGAGTCGGGGACGAAGCGGTTCAAAAAGCGCGCCGCCAGGATGTGATCGCCCTTGGAGTCGGTGGTGCATTGCATGACGTCGGCCACCGTGCTTTGCAGATCCGTGTCGAAGTCCTTGTCCATGGGAAAGCACCACACGCGCTCGCCGCTCGCGGTGCCGGCCGCCTCGATGAGGTCGCGCGCCGCGGGGCGGTTGGTGAAGGCGCCGCTGTAGCGCTCGGTGAGCGCGTACACGCAGGCGCCCGTCAGGGTGGCGTAATCGATCATGGCGCGCGGCTTGTTGCGCGCCGCGAGCGAGAGCGTGTCCGCCAGGATCATGCGCCCCTCGGCATCGGTGTGGATCACCTGAATGGTGGTTCCGTTGTGGGCGCGAACCACGTCCTGCGGCTTGTAGGCGAGCGGACCGATCAGGTTCTCGGTGACCGCCAGCCAGCAATCGACCGCGGCCGGCGAGCGCAGCGCGTGCAGCGCGTACAGGCATCCCACCGCGACCGCGCTGCCCTCCATGTCGGTGTGCATGTCGAGCATGCCCTTGTGCGGCTTTAGGTTGGTGCCGCCGGTGTCGAAGCATACGCCCTTGCCGATGAGGGCGAGGGCCGGCGCGCGCGCGCCGCGCGGCCGGTACGAAAGGCGCACGATGCCCGCATCGCGGGTTGGATTGGCGCGCGAGACGGCGAGAAAGGCGCCCGCGCCGAGGCGCCGCAATTCCTTCTCTCCGTAGAACTTGTAGGTAACGCCCAGCCGGCGCGCGAGGTCCTTGAGCAGGCGCCGGTAAGCGGCGGCGTCGAGGGTGTTCGGCGGCAGGGCGGTGAGCCACCGTGCGATGTTGTTGCCCGCGGCCGAAGCAAGGGTCACATCGAGGCCGGGCAATGGCTTCGCAGCGGCGAGGTCGATGCGCGCCAACGCCGCGCGCCGCTTCGGCTTGCTCTTGAAGGCGGCGAAGCGCAGCGCGGCCGCTTCGAGTGCGGCGATGGCCGCATTCTGCGCCGCATCGGCCGCCTCTTCTGCGCATCCCTGCTGCCACAGCAGCAGCGAGCGCGGCTCGGATTCCATGACGATGCGTGCGAGTTTGCCGGCCGTTTGCAGCCGCTCGAAAACACTCGCCTTTGCATGGGTGCAAGCGACCAGGAGCTCTGTCTCGGCGCGCGTGCCGACCCGGACCTGAAAATTATCGCCTTCCTTGCGCACTTTGCCGGCGTACAGGTTGCGCAGCAGGGTTCCGTGGGGCAGCGCCGCCCAATCGGCGCGTGTGGGCTTCAGCGGCAGCAACAGAATGGCGGCCGGATAGCGGGCGAGTTTCGCGGGGGAGGGGCGCGGGGCGATCTTGCGCACCGGAACCAGCAGGGAATTGAAGGGCAAGCGAGTCGGCATATCTTTGAACAACGCACGCCGGCGGCGTTGCGAGCTGATCCCTTTGCTTGACCGAGAAAAACCAAACCCCGAAGATAGCGCTGCCGAGTATCCAGTGGCAGTTTGCGCAGGGGCGCTGTAACGTGCAGAGCATCTTAGCAGGACACGTGGGCGAGTGCATGGGCACGTGCCTCGGTGCAGGGTTTAACCTATGACGCAACGTTCGCCGTTCGAAGACATCGACCCCACGGAAACCCAGGAGTGGCTCGAGTCGATCGACTCGGTGATGCGCGCCCAGGGGCCCGAGCGAGCGCATTTTCTGCTCGAAAAATTAGTCGACTTCACCCGCCGCTCCGGCGCCTATCTGCCCTTCAAGCCGAACACCGCCTATTTGAACACCATCTCCAAGGCGCAGGAGCCGGAGTATCCGGGCGATCGCTCGCTCGAGCGGCGCAACGAGGCGTACCTGCGCTGGAACGCGCTCGCCATGGTGGTGCAGGCGAATCGGGCGAGCGCCGAGTACGGCGGACACATCGCCACCTACGCCTCGGCGGCGACGCTCTATGAAGTCGGATTCAATCACTTCTGGCGTGCGCGCAGCGACGCGCACCCGGGGGACATGATTTTCATTCAGGGGCATTCCAGCCCCGGCATATACGCCCGTGCCTATCTGGAAGGCCGTCTGGACGAATCGCAGCTGCAGCGCTTTCGCCAGGAGGTCGACGGCGGCGGCTTGTCCTCCTATCCGCACCCGTGGCTGATGCCGGACTTCTGGCAGTACCCGACGGTGTCGATGGGATTGGGCCCGATGACCGCCATTTTTCAGGCGAGATTCGTCCGCTATCTCGAGCATCGCGGCATCGTCCCGCCCTCGGACCGCAAGGTCTGGGCGTTCTTGGGCGACGGCGAGATGGACGAGCCGGAATCCATGGGCGCGCTCACCATGCCGGTGCGCGAGCAGCTCGACAACCTGATCTTCGTCATCAATTGCAATTTGCAGCGGCTCGACGGTCCGGTGCGCGGCAACGGAAAGATCATTCAGGAACTCGAGGCCGCCTTCTTGGGCGCGGGCTGGAACGTCATCAAGGTGCTGTGGGGCTCGCGCTGGGATCCGCTGCTCGAGCGCGATCAGCAGGGGCTCTTGAAGCGCCTGATGGAAGAGTGCGTCGACGGCGAATATCAGAACTTCAAGTCCAAGGGCGGCGCCTACACGCGCGAGCACTTCTTCGGCAAATATCCGCAGCTGAAGGAAATGGTCGCCAACATGTCCGATGAGGAAATCTGGCGTCTGAACCGCGGCGGCCACGACCCGCAGAAAGTCTATGCCGCCTACGCCGCCGCGGTCGCGAACAAGGGTTCGCCCACGGTGATCCTGGCGAAGACGGTCAAGGGCTTCGGTCTCGGCAAGGCCGGCGAAGGCTTGAACGTCGCGCATCAGCAGAAAAAGGTCGGTATTGAAGAGCTCAAGGCGGTTCGCGACCGCTTCAACATCCAGATCACCGATGAGCAGATCGCGGGCCTGTCGTTCCGAAAGCCGTCGCCCGACAGCGAAGAGATGAAATACCTGCAGGAGCGGCGGTCCGCTCTGGGCGGTTATTTGCCGGCGCGCCATTCGACGGCGCCGCCGCTCGTGGTGCCGCCGCTCGAAGCGTTCAACTCATTGCTCGAAAGCACCCAGGACCGCGAGATCTCCACCACCATGGCGCTGGTGCGCATGTTGACCATCCTGGTCAAGGACAAGAGCGTCGGCAAGCACATCGTGCCGATCGTGCCGGACGAGGCGCGCACCTTCGGCATGGAAGGCATGTTCCGCCAGATCGGCATCTACTCCTCCGTGGGGCAGCTTTACACGCCGCAGGATGCCGACCAGCTCATGTTTTACCGCGAGGATAAACAAGGCCAGATTCTCGAGGAGGGCATCAACGAAGCCGGCAGCCTGTGCTCGTGGCTGGCCGCCGCAACCGCCTATTCGAACCACGGCGTCAGCATGGTGCCGTTCTACGTCTTCTATTCGATGTTCGGTTTTCAGCGGGTCGGCGACTTCATCTGGGCGGCCGGCGACAGCCAGGCCCGCGGCTTTCTGATCGGCGCCACCGCCGGCCGCACCACCCTCGCGGGCGAGGGACTGCAGCATCAGGACGGGCACAGCCAGCTGGTGGCGACGACGGTGCCGAACTGCGTCGCCTACGATCCGACCTACGCCTATGAGCTCGCGGTGATCCTGCAGGACGGCATGCGCCGCATGTACCAGGAGCAGGAAAACGTCTTCTACTACATCACCTGCATGAACGAAAATTACACCCATCCGACGATGCCGACCGGGGTCGCGCAGGGCATCTTGAACGGGATGTACCTGCTGCAGATCGGCGGCCGCGGCAAGGTCAGGGTGACCCTGTTCGGTTCCGGGACCATCCTTAGAGAAGTATTGGCGGCGGCGCAGTTGCTCGAGCAGAGCTTCGGGGTGCCGGCGGATGTGTACTCGGTCACGAGCTTCAGCGAACTGCGCAAGAACGCGCTGCAGATCGAGCGCTGGAACCTGCTGCACCCGACCGAGCCGCCGAAGCAGACCTACATTCATCAGGCGCTCGGCGATCTTCCGGGTCCGTTCATCGCCGCCACCGATTACATGAAGATCGTGCCGGACCAGATCCGGCAGTGGATTCCCGGCCGCTATGCCGTGCTCGGCACCGACGGCTTCGGGCGCAGCGATTCGCGGGCGGAACTGCGCCGATTCTTCGAGGTGGATCGCCATTACGTCACCATCGCCGCGCTCAAGGCTCTGGCCGATGAGGGCAAGATCGACGCCCAGACGGTCATCAAGGCGATGAAGACCTTCGGCATCGATCCCGAGAAACCGAACCCGCTGTCGGTCTAGGCGGACATCGTGGCAACTCCCCTGCAAGTATTGGTTCCCGACATCGGCGGATTCAAGGACGTGAGCGTCATCGAGGTGTTGGTCAAGGCCGGCCAGCAAATCGACAAGGAAACGCCTTTGATCACGCTCGAGACGGAGAAGGCGACGATGGATGTCCCCGCACCCGGAGCGGGGCGCATCCGCGAGGTCAAGGTCAAGGCGGGCGACAAGGTTTCGGAAGGGTCCTTGATTCTGCTGCTCGAGGCCGCGGCGCAGCCCGCCGCCGCCGCTTCGGCGGCCGCATCGGCTGCTGCGCCCGCAGCAGTGGCGGCACCACCCGCAGCGCCGGCACCCGCGCCTGCGGCGCCCGCGGCGGCATCGGTCGCAACGAGCGGGCGCGCCGCGATCGACGAAACGGCATTCTCCAAGGCCTATGCAAGCCCTTCGGTGCGCAAGTTCGCGCGCGAGCTCGGCGCCGATCTCGGCAGGATCAAGGGCACGGGACCGAAGCTGCGCATCACGCAGGATGATGTGAAGGCTCACGTAAAGAAGCTCCTGACGGCGGGGGCGGCGCCGGTGTCGGCGATACCGAAGGTGCCGGACGTCGATTTCGCGAAATTCGGTGCGATCGAAGTCAAGCCGCTGTCGCGCATTCAGCGCATCTCCGGTGCGCGCCTGCAGGCGAGCTGGCTCAATCTGCCGCACGTCACCCAGCACGAGGAGGCCGATATCACGGATCTGGAGATTGCACGGGTGGCGCTCAAGGCGAAGGCATCGCAGGAGGGAGTGCGACTCACGCCGCTCGCCTTCATCATCAAGGCCTGCGTTTTGGCCTTGAAGAAGTTTCCCCGGTTCAACGCCTCGCTCGACGCGAGCGGCGAGAATCTGGTGTTCAAGAAATATTTCCACCTGGGGTTCGCAGCCGATACGCCCGAGGGGCTCGTGGTGCCGGTGATTCGCGATGCCGACCGCAAGAATCTGTTCGAGATCGCGCGCAGTCTGGCGGAGTTGTCGGATAAGGCGCGCGCTGGAAAATTGACCGCGGCGGAGATGCAGGGCGGCACGTTCACCGTCTCGAGCCTGGGCGGCATCGGCGGCACGGCGTTCACGCCGATCATCAATGCACCCGAGGTGGCGATCCTCGGGGTGTCGAGATCCAGCCAGAAGCCGGTCTTCCAGCAGGGCGCATTCGTGCCGCGCCTGATGCTGCCGCTGTCGCTGTCCTACGATCACCGGGTCATCGACGGCGCGGAAGCCGCCCGCTTCGTGGTGTTTCTGAGCGGCACCTTGAGCGACGTGAAGGCGCTGCTGTGAGTGTGGCCGAGCAGGCCGCGGCATCGCGCAAGCAGGGGCCGTCCGCGCCCGCAACGCCGCAGCCTGTACCGGCTGCCGTTGCGGCCACGAAGCCGAAGCCGGAGGCTTCGGGGGCGCCGCCCGGCGCGCTCGATTTGATCGTGCTCGGCGCGGGTCCGGGGGGTTATACGGCCGCCTTCCGGGCGGCCGATCTCGGGCTCGAGGTCACGCTCATCGAACGCTCAGCGACGCTCGGCGGCGTGTGCCTGAACGTGGGCTGCATTCCTTCCAAGGCGCTGCTGCATGCCGCCAAGGTGATCGAGGACGCGGCGGACATGGCCGCCTGCGGCATCGTGTTCGGCCCCCCGCAAATCGACCGCGACCGGTTGCGCGCGTGGAAGAGCCGGGTCGTGGCCAAGTTGACCAATGGCCTCGCCTTGCTCGCCAAGCAGCGCAAGGTCGATGTGGTGCGCGGCGAGGCTAGGTTCGTCGGCCCGTATTCGCTGGAGGTGCGGACCGAGGAGGGCGCGAAGCGGCTCGACTTCAAACAATGCATCGTCGCGGCCGGATCCGAATCGGTGCGCCTGCCCGGATTTCCCGACGATCCGCGCGTCATCGATTCGAGCGGGGCGCTCGAGCTGCCGAAGGACTGTAAGCGGCTGCTGGTCGTCGGCGGCGGCATCATCGGCCTCGAGATGGCCTGCGTCTACGATGCGCTCGGCGCTGAAGTGACGGTGGTTGAGCTGAGTGAGGGTCTGATGCCGGGCACCGACCGCGACCTGGTGAGGCCGCTGCAGAAGCGCATCGAAAAGCGCTACGCGAACATTCTGCTCGAGACCCGCGTGTCCAAGCTCGAGGCGCGCGCGAGCGGCTTGCGCGCGAGTTTCGAGGGGCCCGATGCGCCGGCGCCGGCGGAATTCGATCGGGTGCTGGTTGCCGTCGGGCGCAGCGCCAACGGCAACGCGATCGACGCGGCGGCGGCCGGCATCGCGGTCGACAAGCGCGGCGTGATCGCCGTCGACAAACAGATGCGCACCAATGTGCCGCATATCTTCGCCATCGGCGACATTGCGGGGGCGCCGATGCTTGCCCACAAGGCGACGCACGAAGGCAAGGTGGCCGCGGAGGTGGCGGCGGGGCACAAGGCCGCGTTCGACGCGCGATGCATTCCCTCGGTCGCGTATACCGACCCCGAAATCGCCTGGGTTGGGGTCAACGAAATCGATGCCAAGGCGCGGGGCCTGGAATTCGGCAAGGGTACGTTTCCGTGGGCCGCGAGCGGCCGGTCGCTCGCCTTGAACCGCGACGAGGGGTTTACCAAGATTTTGTTCGACAAGGAGTCGCGCCGCGTCATTGGCGGCGCCATCGTCGGCACCAACGCCGGTGATTTGATCGCCGAATTGGGGCTTGCGATCGAAATGGGCGCCGATGCGGCGGATATCGGCTTGACCATCCATGCCCATCCGACACTGTCGGAGACCGTGGCGTTCGCCGCGGAGGCATTCGAGGGAACGCTGACCGATCTTTATATTCCGAAGCGCTAGAATCGCTGCGGCGCCGGGGGCATCGCGGCTCAGGGTGCGGCAGTGCAATCCTTGATGAAGGCGGACTTTTCATCGCCCACCAGTTTCTTGGCCCGAGCCTTCTTGATGCACGCGGTGCGCTTGGCATGTTTGGCGGCGGCATCGTTGTCGGCGGCCGCTGCCGGCGTGGCGCCGGCAGCGGCGGGCGGCGCGGAGGCGGCGGCGCCGGGCGGGCTGGCGGCGTCTGCCCCCAGAGGCGAGAGCAGCAGGCAGAGCGTGGCGGTTGGCAGCAAGGCGCGCATCGACCGAGAATAGCGTTCCCCGGTCACCGCACCGATTACGCGCACATGAAGCTTGCTTAACCTCGGGGTCTTACGCTCGCCGCGCGGCGGCGGGCGAGTTTCAAATAGTGTGTTTCGTCCGGCGCCCGGCCGTCGCGCTGCGCCTGCCACAGCGTCTCGGCCAGCGCTTCCATGAGCGCATGTTCAGCGCCATGAGCGTCGCCGAGCCGCACTTGCAGGGTGTGATGCAAGTCACGGATTCCCGGAGGCCGGTCGATCGCCAGCTGCTCGCGAACCGCGAGATGCAGCCCCATATGTAAAAAGGGATTCTCCGGGGCGCCGCCCGCGTGGGTCTCGAATGCCGCTGCGGCCTCCAGATCCTCGACGACGGGGCGGTATTCGGGATGGCGTTCAATCACATCCACGATCATGGACTCCAGTGGCGTCAAGGGCGAGCGGACCCGGTGTTTTCGCCAGGCATCGGCGTAGCTCTGACGCAACTGCTCACGCGTAAGGCCGCTTGCAGCCGATGGGGGCTCGGTCATGATCGGGGAGGGCTCGCCGCGGCTTTATGGCGGTATTCGCAAAGATCCGCGATGGGGCATCGGGGGCACGCCGGGCTGCGCGCCGTGCACACGTAGCGGCCGTGCAAAATCAGCCAATGGTGCGCATCCTTGAGAAATTCCGGCGGCACCAGCCGCATCAGCCTGTCCTCCACCGCACGCACCGTCGCGCCCGGCGCGAGGCCGGTACGGTTGGCGACGCGAAAGATATGCGTGTCGACCGCGATGGTGTTCGCGCCGAACGCGGTGTTTAACACGACATTCGCGGTCTTTCGTCCGACGCCCGGCAGCCGTTCGAGCGCCGCGCGCGATCCGGGCACCTCGCCGGCGTGCTCTTCGATGAGCGCGCGGCAGGCGCCGACGATGTGTTTGGCCTTACTGTTGTAAAGGCCGATCGACTTGATGTAGGGCGTGATTCCGTGGACGCCCAGCGCGAGAATCGCCGCCGGGGTGTCGGCCGCCCGGTATAAGCTCTCTGTCGCCTTGTTCACGCTCTTGTCGGTGGCTTGAGCGGAGAGGATCACCGCGATCAACAGCTCGAAAGGGGTCCGGTAGTGCAGCTCCGTGCGCGGCGCGGGATTGGATGCTCGCAGCCGCGAAAAAATGGCGTGCCGCTTCTGCGCGTTCACGATCGGCCGTTCATGAGGCCGCCGAGCCCGCCGCCGTCATCGCGGCGGCCTTCAAAGCCGCGATCTCGCGCCGGCGCTCCTGGGCCCGCCTCTCCAGGCGGTGGGTGTGCGCGTCGTGGCGCGCCCGGTTCAGTTCGGGCTGATTCGTCCAGGAGGCGGAAGCAGGGCGCATTTCGATGCAGTCGACCGGACAGGGCGCCAAACACAGCTCGCACCCGGTGCAGCGATCGGCGATCACGGTGTGCAGGTATTTGGACGCGCCGACGATGGCATCCACCGGGCACGGCGGCAGGCAGCGCGCGCAACCGATGCAGCGCGCTTCATCGATCCAGGCGACGCAGGCAGCGGTTTCGATGCCGTTCGCCGGATTCAGCGCCAGAAAATCGCGGCCGAGCAAGTCGGCGAGCGCGTGTATGGTCGCGGCGCCGCCCGGCGGGCACTGGTTTATCTGCGCTTCGCCGCTCGCGATCGCCGCCGCATAAGGCCGACAGCCGGGATAGCCGCAGCGGGTGCACTGAGTCTGAGGCAACAGGGCGTCGATGCGCGCCGCGTCGCTCGGCCGGCACTCTTTGCCGGTCATTTGACGCGCATGCCGGGCGTGGCGCCCGAATCGGGAGACAGCACGAAAATATCGTTGCCGCCCGGACCCGCCGCCAACATCATGCCTTCGGAGGTGCCGAAGCGCATTTTGCGAGGCGCCAGATTGGCCACCACCACGATCAAGCGGCCGACCAGGGAATCCGGATTGTAGGCGCTGCGTATGCCGGCGAACACCTGGCGCTCGCCGAGCTCGCCCACATCGAGCCGCAGCTTCAGCAGCTTGTCGGCGCCGGCAACCAGGTCGGCCTCGATCACTTTGGCGACCCGCAGTTCGATGCGCAGAAAATCGTCGATGGAAATCAATTCGGCCGGGGCCGCACCCGCGGCGGGCGCTGCCGCCGGGGGTGCCTCGGCGGCTTCGGGCTCGACCAGCTTGGCGACGGCTTTCGGATCCAGACGAGTGGCGAGCGGCTCGTACGGAAGGATGGCGGTGCCGAGCAGCGGCGTCGCGGCGCTCTGCCAGCTCCAAGCCGCTTCCTGGAAGAAGCGCCGCGCCTGCGCCGCCATGCCGGGCAGAACCGGCTGCAGATAAATCATCAGTGCGCGAAAACAATTCAGTCCCTGAGTGCAGACGCCCTGAACCTCGGCCGCGCTGCCCGGCTGCTTGGCGAGCGCCCAGGGTTTGCACAAATCGATGTATTGGTTGGCACGGTCGGCGAGCGTCATGATGTAGCGAATCGCAGCCGCGGTGTCGCGGGATTCGTAGGCGGCGGCTATCGGTTCGCCGGCGGCCGCGAACGCCGCATAAAGCCCGGGGTCCGGCAGGGACTCGCCCAGGCGCCCGCCGGCGCTCTTGGTGACGAAGCCTGCGCAGCGGCTCGCGATGTTCACCAGTTTGCCGACGATGTCCGAATTGAGCCGCGTGGCGAACTCGTCCAGGTTCATGTCGATGTCGTCGATGCCGGGCCCGAGTTTGGCGGCAAAATAATAGCGCAGGTACTCCGGTTTGAAGAGATCCAGATAGCGCCGCGCGGTGATGAAGGTGCCGCGCGACTTGGACATCTTCTGTCCGTTGATGGTGAGGAATCCATGGGCGTGCACCGAGGTCGGACGGCGCATGCCGGCGCCCTCGAGCACCGCCGGCCAAAACAGCGTGTGGAAATACAGAATGTCCTTGCCGATGAAGTGGTGCATTTCGGCCGGCGAGTCGAGTTTCAGGAAATCGTCGAATTTCAATCCGCTGCGCGCGCACAGCTGCAGGAAGCTGCCGAGATAGCCGATCGGTGCATCGAACCAGACGTAAAAATACTTGCCGGGAGCCTCGGGAATCTCGAAGCCGAAGTAGGGCGCGTCGCGCGAGATGTCCCAGTCCTTCAGGCCCTGGGAGAACCACTCTTCGAGCTTGCGGGCGACGCTGTCCTGAACCGTGCCGCTCTTCACCCAGGCGGCCAGACTCGGTTCGAAGGTGCTCAGGCGAAAGAAATAGTGTTCCGATTCGCGCCACACCGGCGGCGTGCCCGTCACCACCGACAGAGGATTCTTGAGATCGGCGGGTGAATAGGTGGCGCCGCAATTCTCGCAGGAGTCGCCGTATTGATCCGCCGTGCCGCAGATGGGGCAGGTCCCCTTGACGTAGCGGTCGGGCAGAAACATCTGGGCCGTGGCGTCATAGGCCTGGCTGATGGTGCGCCGGTCGATGAAGCCCGCCTCCCGCAGGGCGCGGTACATGCGCTCGCAAATCGCACGGGTTTCGGGCGAGTGCGTCGACCCGAAGTTGTCCATGCCGATCATCATCTCGGCCAGGTCCCTTGTGTGTTCGGCGTGGACCCTTAGAATCAGCGCCTCGGGGGCGATGCCCTCGGACTGCGCCTTGAGCATGATGGGCGTGCCGTGGGTGTCATCCGCACACACGTAGTGGCATTCGTGGCCGCGAAGCCTCTGAAATCTCACCCAGACGTCGGTTTGAATGGCCTCGAGGATGTGACCGAGATGGAGCGGGCCGTTGGCATAATAGAGCGCGCTGGTGACAAGGATTCTGCGTCGTACGGGCATTCCAAATTATGCCATGCCCCGCACGTCTTGGTGGGTGCGCGTCTCAACCCGTTTCGCGATACTGCTCGAATCGGGACTTGTTGATGGCCTTTTTGAAGGCTTCTTTCCCGCTGATTAGCCGTTGATCGAGCAGGGTCTGAATCGCTGCGTCCATCAGGCGCATGCCGGACGCGGATCCGGTCTGCATGCCGTTCTCCAATTGATCCATCTTGCCCTGGCGTATCAGATTGGAGATGGCCGGGGTGTTGACCAGGATCTCGAGCGCGGCGACGCGGCCTTTTTTATCCGCCTTGGGGATCAGCTGCTGCGAGACCACCCCGCGCAGGCTGGTCGAGAGCATGGTGCGCACGTGGGGCTGCTTGTCGGCGGGGAATGCATTGACCAGGCGATCGACGGTGGCCGCGGCCCCATTGGTGTGCAGCGTGCCCATCACGAGGATGCCCATCTCCGCCGCGGTGACGGCGATGCTCATGGTCTCAAGATCGCGAAGCTCGCCGACCAGAATCACGTCGGGATCCTCTCGCAACGCCGACAATAGCGCGCTCGAGAAGGAGGCCGCGTGCACACCGATCTCGCGCTGGCTGATGAGGCAGCTCTTGCGCACGTGCACGAACTCGATAGGATCCTCGATGGTGAGGATGTGGCCCTTCTCGCGCGTGTTGATGTCGTCGATCATGGCGGCGAGCGTGGTGGACTTGCCGGATCCGGTCTTGCCCGTGACCAGAATCAGTCCGTTGTTGATCCTGCACATGTTCATTACGGCCTCGGGGAGCTTCAGCTCCTCCGCGGTGCGCGCCTTGGACGGAATCGCGCGAAACACCGCGCCCATGCCGTTCAGTTGGCGCATGACGTTGACGCGGAACCGGGCCACTCCCGGAATGCTGTGCGCGAAGTCCGTGCCGTCCTTCGCCTCGAAGCGCTCGACGGAGAGTTTCGGCATGATCTCGTAGAGGGTCTTCTTGACCATCTCGGCGTCGAGCGGTTCGCTGCTGAGTGGCTTCAGGTCCCCGTACTGGCGCACCCGCGGCGGGTCACCCGCGAGGAAGTGCAGATCCGAGCCGTCGCGCTCCAAGACCTGCATCAAATAGGCGTCTATGGCGGCCATGGCGCGGTCAGGTGCCGGCGGGTTCGAGCGGCGGGGCGCCGCTCATGTCGGTGACGAAGCGCTGGAACGGACGCTTGTCCACGGCGTAGGAATAGGCTTGTTCGGGGTCGATTTCCTTGGCATTGATCGCGGCCATCAGCGCCTGATCCAGCAATTGCATGCCGTATTCCTTGCCCATTTGCAGCTGGCTCGGAATCTGATGCGACTGATCGGTCATGATCAGTTTGCCGATGGC
>Ga0209048_10001507_pt1 | contig 23852 bp, 20 predicted proteins | sample FrelakmetCRP12CR_FD_187146 | JGI IMG/M metagenome (GOLD analysis project Ga0209048, IMG submission 187146) | Freshwater lake sediment microbial communities from the University of Notre Dame, USA, for methane emissions studies - CRP12 CR (SPAdes)... | ecosystem: Environmental > Aquatic >... | reverse complement strand
GTGGCCTCGGCGAAGGCGAAGAGCAGTTTGGCGCCATGCTTGATGATGCCGCCATGCTCCTGGGCGGTACCGGGCATGAAGCCGGGCACGTCCACAAAAGTGATGATGGGAATATTGAAGCAGTCGCAAAAGCGCACGAAGCGTGCCGCCTTGATGGACGATTTGATATCCAGGCAGCCGGCCAGCACCATTGGCTGGTTGGCGACGATGCCCACGGTCGAACCCGCCATGCGCGCAAACCCGGTAATGATGTTTTTGGCGTTCTCCGGCTGAATCTCGAAGAAATCGGTATCGTCCACGACTTTGAGGATCAGTTCCTTCATATCGTAAGGCTTATTGGGATTGTCCGGCACCAGCGTGTCCAGGGACATCTCCTCGCGCTCGGCCGGATCAGGAGTGGGTCTGAACGGGGGGTTCTCCCGGTTGTTGGCGGGCAGGTAATTCATGAACCGGCGCAGCATGAGCAGCGCTTCCAGATCGTCCTCGAAGGCCCGATCGGCCACGCCGGACTTGGTGGAATGGGTGATGGCGCCGCCCAGTTCCTCGTGGGTTACCTCTTCATGGGTCACGGTCTTCACCACCTCGGGACCGGTAACGAACATATGGGAGCTGTCTTTGACCATAAAAATAAAATCGGTCATGGCCGGCGAGTAGACCGCGCCGCCGGCGCAGGGTCCCATGATCACCGAGATTTGGGGTATCACCCCTGAGCCCAACACATTGCGTTGGAACACGTCCGCATAGCCGGCCAGGGAGGCGACACCTTCCTGAATGCGCGCACCACCGGAGTCGTTAAGGCCGATTACCGGAGCGCCCACCTTGATGGCATGATCCATGATCTTGCAGATTTTTTCGGCGTGGGCCTGGGACAGAGAGCCGCCGAAAACGGTGAAGTCCTGACTGAAAACGAACACCAGGCGGCCGTTGATGGTGCCATAGCCAGTAACCACGCCATCGCCGGGCACGGTCTGCTCGCCCATACCGAAGTCGGTGCAACGGTGCTCGACGAACATGTCCCATTCCTCGAAGCTGTCCGGATCCAGTAATAATTCTATGCGCTCGCGGGCGGTGAGTTTGCCCTTGGCATGCTGGGAGTCGATACGGCGTTGCCCGCCGCCAAGGCGGGCGGCGGCTCGCTTTTCCTCCAACTGATGAATGATGTCGTACATTGAATGCTTTCTCCTTGAAAAACTGAGCGAAGATAGGCGCCAACGGCAAACCGCTGGCGCTTGACTGGCAACGCGCAGGCGCCAAGATGCTGGGCAGTTAGATGACTGCTAAGGAAACATTGGTTGGCTTCTTCAGGCCTGTGCGGTCAGTCATGCACTACTCGGGTCTACGCCGCTAACCGGCGCTTTCTGATCAACTGGATGACCTCGCTGGCGGCGACAGGGATATTGGTGCCGGGGCCATAAATAGCGGCCACGCCCAGCTCCAGCAGTCCAGCGTAATCCTTGGGCGGAATGACGCCGCCGCACACCACCAGGATGTCGTCGGCGCCTTCTTGTTTCAGGCCCTCGATGACCTGGGGCACCAGGGTCTTGTGGCCGGCGGCCTGGGATGATATCCCGATCACATGGACATCGTTCTCGATAGCCTGCCGTACGGCTTCTTCCGGCGTTTGAAACAGAGGCCCGATATCCACATCGAAACCCATGTCCGCGAAGGCGGTGGCGATCACCTTGGCGCCGCGGTCGTGGCCGTCCTGGCCCAGCTTGACGACCAGCATGCGGGGCCGGCGGCCCTCCTCGTGGGCGAAATCTTCTATGTCCTGTTTGATCCTGGCGAAGGTTGCGTCATTTTGGTAAGCCGCACCATAAACGCCGGCGATAGAGCGGATGACCGCACTATGGCGAGTGTAAACCTGTTCCAGGGCGGTGGAGATCTCACCCACTGTCGCCCGCGCCCGGGCTGCGTCTACGGCCAGGGCCAACAGATTACCAGTGCCATCGGCCGCCGCCCGGTTCAGGACTTCCAGCGCCTGCTGGCAGCGCGCCTCGTCGCGCGTGGCGCGGACTGTCTTGAGCCGGCGGATTTGTGCGTCGCGGACCGCGCTGTTGTCGATGTCAAGGACATCGATCGGGGGTTCTTCCTGCAGTTGAAACTTGTTGACGCCGACGATGACTTCCTCGCCCCGGTCGATGCGCGCCTGCCGTCGGGCCGCAGCTTCCTCGATACGCAGTTTCGGCATACCGGATTCCACTGCCTTGGTCATGCCGCCCAGGGCTTCCACTTCGTCGATGAGCTGGCGTGCTTCTTTGACCAGGGAGGCGGTCAGGGCTTCCACATAATAGGAACCTGCCAGCGGGTCGACGACCTTGGTGATGCCGGTTTCATCGCGCAGCACAAGCTGAGTATTGCGAGCGATGCGGGCAGAGGTTTCCGTGGGCAGTGCCAGGGCTTCGTCGAAGGAGTTGGTGTGCAGCGACTGGGTGCCGCCCAGGACGGCCGCCATGGCCTCGACGGTGGTGCGGATAATGTTGTTGTAGGGGTCCTTGCTGGTGAGGCTGACGCCGGAGGTCTGGCAATGGGTGCGCAGCATCAGCGAGCGCATGTCCTTGGGCTGGAACAGCGCTTCCATCAGGCTGGCCCAGAGCAGGCGCGCAGCGCGCAGCTTGGCAATCTCCATGAAGAAATTCATGCCGATGGCGAAGAAGAAGGACAGCCGCGGCGCGAAGGAGTCGACTTTCAGTCCGCTGGACAGGGCCGCCCGCACATATTCGACGCCATCGGCCAGGGTGAAGGCGAGTTCCTGGACATTGGTCGCACCGGCCTCCTGCATGTGATAGCCGGAGATCGAGATGGAGTTGAACTTGGGCATGTTCTGGGAGGTGTAGCCGATGATGTCGGCGACGATCCGCATCGACGGGCCGGGCGGATAGATATAGGTATTGCGGACCATGAACTCCTTGAGGATGTCGTTTTGCAGGGTGCCGGCCAGCTTGTCGGGCGCGACACCCTGCTCCTCGGCGGCGATGATGTACATGGCCATGACCGGCAACACAGCGCCGTTCATGGTCATCGACACCGACATCTTGTCCAGGGGAATCCCATCGAACAGGATTTTCATGTCCTCTACGCTGTCGATGGCCACCCCAGCCTTGCCGACATCGCCGACCACGCGGGGGTGGTCGGAGTCATAGCCACGGTGGGTGGCCAGATCGAAGGCGATCGACAGGCCCGTTTGGCCGGCTGCTAGATTCTTGCGATAGAATGCATTGGATTCCTCGGCGGTGGAAAAACCGGCGTATTGGCGCACCGTCCAGGGCTGGCCCGCGTACATGCTCGCCTTCGGTCCCCGCGCGAAGGGCGCGAATCCGGGCAGGGTGTCGATATATTCCAGCCCTTCCAGGTCCTTGGCTGTGTACAGCGGTTTGACATCGATCCCCTCGGGGGTTTTCCACACCAGCTCATCGAGTGCGTGGCCCCGCAGCTCTTTGCTGGCAAGGGTCTTCCAATCGTCGAGCGTTTTCTTAGGAAAGTCCGCCATTATTATAACCTCGCCTTATATAAGGATACTTATCAGATAACAGTACTGAAACCCATGCTGCAACACAACAAAATCATAAATCTTTTTTGCAATTTTGGGCAGAGCCACGGATCCCTAACCGGACTTAATTATTCCAACTCCTCAGTACACTCTCAGATCCTCTACCCAGACCAACTCGCAAGCCCCATTACCGGTATCGTCACGGGTTAACGAACTGCGCCAATGCGAACCGTCGTCCCCACGGACTTCGACCAGATAGCCACTGACTTTAACGATATTGCCCGGGCGCACGCCCTGGAGACGATGCTCAATGGCTTTGGTCGCTGGAATCATGTGCATATTAGCACTATGGGTTTCGATCTCCTGACGGGGAATGGGAAACACCGCGGCGCGCCAGGTATAAAATCGCCCGCCCTGACTCATATCGAGCTGTTCCAGTACCGCGGTGTCTGACATCCTGCCCCAGCCTAGGGTCAGATCCAGGGGCGAAACGTCAGCACCCCGGTCAAAGCGATACGCCTTTTTCAATAGCACTCGGGCTTCCACCTCAAAATGAGCCAGGGGTTTAATGTGATAACCGTTTTTCTCAAGGTCGGGGACAGCTTCGGCAAGCGTCTCCTGAAGCGGTTGCTGAGGCGCTACTATCCCCGGGGGATGATTAATGGGGCGGTCTCTCCAGGTAAAGTAGGCGCCGAGCAGGCAGATACCTAGCAGTATCCAGAATTTTCTCATGAGTCTAAGTGACTGTGTCGCTGGGGCGTTGCTCACAGGGCTGGAACCAGGCCAGGTCCTGGTGCAGTTGTACTACCTGCCCAACGATAAGCAGGCTGGGAGATTTTATCTCCAGCCCCTCGAGCTGCCGAGGCAGGTTGGCTAGGGTGCCCACCCGTACCCGCTGTTCCGGCTGGGTGCCCTGTTCCACGAGGGCGGCCGGCATAGTGGGGGCAAGGCCGTGTTCCACCAGCTTGGCGCAGATGGTCTCGATGCCTTCCGAGCCCATGTAGAACGCCAGTGTCTGCGCGGGTTGGGCCAGACTCCGCCAGTTCAGATTCAGACCGCCGTTGCGGTGGTGTCCGCTACTAAACACACAGCTCTGCGCATACTCCCGGTGGGTAAGAGGGATGCCGGCGTAAGCGGCGCAACCGGAGGCGGCGGTGATGCCGGGTACCACTTGGAAGGTAATGCCCTCCCGATGCAGCGCTTGCAACTCTTCGCCGCCGCGCCCGAAGATGAAAGGATCGCCGCCCTTGAGGCGCACCACCCGCTTGCCCTGGTTGGCGAGTGTGACCAGCAGGCGGTTGATTTCAGCCTGGACCAGGGTAGGTTTGTTCTTGAGCTTGCCCACGTAGATGCGCTCGGCGTCCCGGCGGGTGAGTTCCAGAATGGCAGGGGCGACCAGACGGTCATAGACCACCACATCGGCTTGCTGCATGAGTCTGAGTGCGCGGAAAGTCAACAGATCGGGGTCGCCTGGGCCGGCCCCCACCAGATAGACCTCGCCCGCGCCCGTTGCCGTGTCCGCTTTCCCTTGCCGCAGGGCGGCTTCAACCGCGGTCTGGGCCGCTGCTTCCCGGCCAGATAAAACCATCTCGGCGATGGGGCCTTGTAGAATCTTTTCCCAGAACGAGCGTCGCTGCGCGGCGGGTATGAGCTGCTGCACCTGCTCCCGAAAGCTGGCCGCCAGCGCCGCCAGGCGCCCGTAGGCGGCGGGAATTAGGGATTCCAGCCGACCCCGCAGCAGCCTGGCCAACACGGGCGAGGAGCCGCCAGTGGAGACGGCGATAAGGACAGGGGAACGGTCGATGATGGCAGGCATGATGAAGCTGCACAGTTCCGGTTGATCGACGGCGTTGACCGGCAGGGCGCGAGCCTGACAGAGCGCCGAAATATGCTCATTGACCTGCCTATCGCTGGTGGCGGCGATGACCAGTACGCAACCGTCCAGGTTGACCTCGCGGAAGCGCGCCTGATGGTGAATGATGCGGGCTTCGGCATGCAGTTCCCGCAGCGCGGGGCAAAGATCAGGCGCTACCACCATGACTCGTGCGCCAGCCTTGAGCAGCAGGTCAACCTTGCGGGCCGCCACCCCGCCGCCACCCACCACCAGGCAGGGGCGGTCGCGGAGGTTCATGAAGATAGGCAGATAGTCCATGGCGCCTCACTTGCCTTGAATTTGTGCTACCGCGCAAATCAAGCGCCCCTCACCCAGCAGCGCCTCTACCCGGTCACCCTCCTGTACCTGCTGCGCCTGGCGAATCAGTTCTCCTTGCGGGTAACGACGGAGGATGGCATAACCCCGGCCCAGAGTTTGCAGAGGGCTGACGGTATGCAGAGCCCGGCTGGCGGCAGTGAGGCGTTGGCGGTCCACTAGCAGACGCTGGCGCAGGGCGGCTGCCAAGCGCTGGTAAAGGGACTGTTGCCGTTCCTGCAAGTGCTGGATACGCACACCGGGCGCCTGGCCATGCACGCGCATCACCAGGCCGGTTACCCGCGCAGCGATGCGCTCCAAGCGCACTTCCAAGGCGTGGCGCAGGCGCTGTTCCAACTCGTCGAGGCGTTGCGTTTGATCCGGCAGGCGGCGGCCGGGGTTCAGACGCAGATGCCGCTGTTCCAGCCAGCTCAAGGTTTGCCGGGCGGCAGCCAGGCGCCGCCGCATGGCGTCCTGCAGCCCCGCTGCCAGCATGGCGAACTTGCGCAACCATTCTTGGCGGTCTGGACTCGCCAGTTCCGCCGCCGCCGAGGGAGTTGGCGCCCGCAAATCGGCGGCGAAATCGGCGATGGTGACATCGGTTTCATGTCCCACCCCGCTGACCAGGGGAATGGCACAGGCGTGAATGGCGCGGGCGACGACTTCCTCGTTGAAGGCCCACAGGTCTTCCAGGGAGCCGCCGCCGCGCACCAGCAGCAAGACATCGCAATCACGGCGTGCCGAGGCTAGCGTGATGGCGCGGGCAATCTGTGCGCCGGCGCCCTCACCCTGTACCGGGACCGGGTAAACCAGGACCGGCAGGTCGGGGAAGCGGCGCCGCAACACGCTGAGTACATCCCGGATGGCGGCGCCACTAGGCGAGGTGATGACACCGACACGGCTTGGAAAGCGGGGCAGGGGGCGCTTGTGGCGCACGTCGAACAGTCCTTCCCGTTCCAAGCGTAGCCGTAGTTCGTCATAAGCGCGGCGCAGGGCGCCGTCGCCGGCCTCTTCCAGATATTCCACGATGAGCTGGAAGTCACCGCGGGATTCATACAGGCTGATACGCGCCTGCACCAGCACGCGTTGGCCGTTGGCAGGGCTGGCTGACGTCAGTTGAGCACGGTTACGAAACAGGGCGCAGCGCACCTGGGCCCTGGCATCCTTGAGGGAAAAATACAGGTGACCGGAGGTCGGCCGGGAGAGATTGGAAATCTCACCTTCCACCCAAACCAGTGGAAAGCTTCCCTCCAGCAGGTCGCGCACCGCCTTATTCAGGTTCGAAACGGTATAAACATCCCGCTCGCCGGCGGCTGGGGTCATCGTCATGGAGAGGGTGCACATCCGGTGGTCAGCAACGGCATGGGGTTCGTATTAAAACTTGCTAATGAAGTTTACCATCCTGCTGTAAAATTTTATAATCCACAGATTTTACCGGTCTTGAGGCCACTCCTATGCGCATTGTTCAAGAAGCCCTTACCTTTGATGACGTGTTATTGCTGCCTGCGTACTCGACGGTATTGCCCAAGGATGTCTGTCTCAAGACCCAGTTGACCCGAGACATCACCCTCAATATCCCGCTGGTGTCGGCTGCCATGGACACGGTTACCGAATCCAGTCTGGCCATTGCCCTGGCCCAGGAAGGCGGTATTGGCATTATTCACAAGAATCTTTCCCCCGAAAGACAGGCTTACCAGGTTCGCCGCGTTAAGAAGTTTGAGAGCGGGGTCATCAACGATCCTATCGTAACCTCGCCAACCACCAGTATCCGTGAAATATTGGAATTGACCCGCGCTCACCATATCTCTGGCGTGCCGGTCGTGGAAGGTGAGGACCTGGTGGGTATCGTAACCAGCCGCGACCTGCGCTTTGAGACCAAACTGGACTCGCCGGTAAGCCGCATCATGACGCCTAAAGATCGTCTGGTGACGGTGAGGGAGGGGGCGGATCGGCAAGAAGTGGTCGGCTTGCTGCACAAATACCGCATCGAGAAGGTGTTGGTTGTCAACGATCGGTTTCAACTGCGCGGCATGATCACTGTCAAGGATATCCAAAAATCCAGCGATTATCCGTTAGCCTGTAAGGATGATCTGGGCCGCCTGCGGGTGGGCGCCGCGGTGAGCACTGGCGCTGGCACCGAGGAACGCGTAGAGGCATTGGTCGGCGCCGGTGTGGATGTCATCGTGGTGGATACCGCCCATGGCCATTCCCAGGGGGTGCTGGAGCGGATACGCTGGCTCAAGCAGCATTACCCCCAAGTGCAAGTGATCGGCGGTAATATCGCTACTGCCGCTGCTGCCCGCGATCTGGTGGAGGCTGGCGCCGACGCCGTCAAAGTGGGCATCGGTCCGGGCTCCATCTGCACTACCCGCATTATCGCCGGCGTGGGCGTACCACAGATCAGCGCGGTGGCCAATATCGCCGAGATCTTGCGTGACTTCGATGTGCCACTGATCGCCGATGGCGGCATCCGCTACTCCGGCGACATCGCCAAGGCCATCGCCGCCGGTGCTCATGCGATCATGATCGGCGGCCTGTTTGCCGGTACCGAGGAAGCGCCCGGCCAGGTCGAGCTCTACCAGGGCCGTACCTACAAATCCTACCGAGGCATGGGTTCCCTGGGCGCCATGACCCAGCAGCACGGATCGAGTGACCGTTATTTTCAGGAAGGCAGCCAGACGGAGAAGCTGGTGCCGGAGGGTATCGAGGGCAGGGTGCCCTACAAGGGCAGCCTGTTGGCCATCGTGCACCAGTTGCTGGGCGGCTTGCGTTCCAGCATGGGTTATGTGGGCTGCCAGGATATCGATGAAATGCGCACCAGGCCACAGTTCACCCGGGTAACATCGGCCGGGATGCGGGAAAGCCACGTACACGATGTCAGTATCACCAAGGAATCGCCCAATTATCGGATTGATTAGGCTTGCTATTTACTGGCCCTTGACTCCGTAGCGGGTTGGCAGCGTATCCAGGGGGTAGCTGTAGCGACAGCAAAACCCGGCAACCCTTAGAAAGGTATTTATGACCGCCCGAGACATTCATTCCGACCGTATTCTCATTCTGGATTTTGGTGCCCAGTACACCCAGTTGATCGCCCGGCGGATACGCGAAATCGGCGTTTACTGCGAGATCTATGCCTACGACGCTGACAGCGCCGCCATCCGCGCCTTTCACCCAGGGGGTATCATCCTGTCTGGTGGGCCGGAATCCACCACCGTGGCGGAGGGGCCACGGGCGCCGCAGATGGTATTCGATCTGGGGGTGCCGTTGTTGGGGATCTGCTATGGCATGCAAACCATGGCGGTGCAATTGGGTGGGCGGGTGGAAACCTCTACGCAGCGCGAGTTCGGCTATGCCCAGATTCGTGCGCATGCGCATTCCCGCCTGCTCAAGGACATCGAGGATCACGCCACTGCTGAGGGTTATGGCCTGTTGGATGTGTGGATGAGCCACGGCGACAAGGTCGTGGAATTGCCGCCGGGTTTCGTACGCATCGCCAGCACACCCAACACCCCGCTGGCGGGTATGGCCGATGAGGAACGGCGCTGGTTCGGCGTCCAGTTCCATCCGGAGGTCACCCACACCCGCCAGGGCGGCCGCATTCTGCGGCGCTTCGTACTGGACATTTGTGGCTGCGAAGCCTTGTGGAACACCGGTAACATCATTGAGGACAGCATCGCCAATGTACGTTCCACGGTGGGCGATGAGGAAGTCCTGCTGGCGCTGTCCGGCGGCGTGGATTCCTCCGTGGTGGCCGCCCTTCTGCACCGGGCCATCGGTACTCAGCTCACCTGCGTGTTCGTGGATACCGGCCTGCTGCGCCTGCACGAGGCGGACCAGGTGCTGCGTACCTTCGCCGAGCACTTGGGCGTGCGGGTGATCCTGGTGGATGCCGAGTCGCGTTTCCTCGGCGCGCTGGCAGGGGAGAGCGACCCCGAGCGCAAGCGCAAGATCATCGGCGCACTCTTCGTGGAAATTTTCGAAGAACAAGCGGCAAAGCTGAACAATGCCCGCTGGCTCGCCCAGGGCACCATCTATCCGGATGTCATTGAGTCCGCCGGTGCCAGGACTGGCAAGGCCCATGTGATCAAGTCCCACCACAATGTGGGGGGGTTGCCCTCGGCCATGCGCTTGAAGTTGCTGGAGCCCCTGCGGGAACTGTTCAAGGACGAAGTGCGCCAGTTGGGGGTAGAACTGGGACTGCCTTCCGAGATGGTCTGCCGGCATCCGTTTCCTGGACCAGGACTGGCGGTGCGTGTACTCGGGGAAGTGCGCAGGGACTATGTGAACCTGTTGCGCCAGGCCGATGACATCTTCATCGAGGAATTGCGCCGCCACGGTCTCTATGAGCGCACCAGCCAGGCGTTTGCCGTGTTTCTGCCGGTGAAGTCCGTCGCGGTCATGGGCGATGGCCGTTGCTATGCCTACGTGATTGCATTGCGCGCCGTGGAAACCAGCGATTTCATGACTGCTCAGTGGGCGCAGCTGCCCTATGAGTTTCTGGATCTGGTGTCCCGCCGTATCATCAATGAAGTAGTGGGGATATCCCGAGTGGTCTACGACATTTCTGGTAAGCCGCCGGCGACCATCGAGTGGGAGTAGCGTTTCCGCCGTGGCTCGGCCTCTGGGGCTGGCGACGGTCATTTGGATTTCAAGGCTTTGGAGATATATTGAGTGGAAGACCTGGCAGGCACCCTGATCAGTGACGAGGACTGGATGGCGCACGCACTGACCCTGGGCCAGGAGGCCGCCCGGCAAGGCGAGGTGCCGGTGGGCGCAGTGCTGGTGGCCGTCGATGGGACGGTCATCGGTGAGGCCTTTAATCGTCCCGTAGCAGCCTGTGACCCGACCGCCCATGCCGAGATCCTGGCGTTGCGCCAGGCCGCCGCCCGCATCGGTAATTACCGCCTGCTCGACAGCACTCTGTACGTTACCCTGGAGCCTTGTCCCATGTGCGCCGGCGCTCTGGTCCATGCCCGGGTGGGGAGGGTGGTATTCGGCGCTGCCGATCCCCGGGCCGGAGCTGCCGGCACGGTCTTCAATCTGCTTCAGTCGGCGCATCTCAACCACCGCACCGAGGTGAAGGGTGGGGTGCTGGGGGACTGCTGTGGCCGGCTGCTACAGGACTTCTTCAGGGGCCGCCGCGCAATGGCTGCCCACTCTCCGGTGCTTGCCAAGCACAAAGAGGCATGAATGCTTTCCCTGAGCAGGGTGAGCTTGTATGCTATGAGCCCAGCAACGGGGTACCCCCAGATATAAGTTGCCTGTTGTATGCATAAATGCTGCGTTGCTCAGGGAGGCAACGCCTCAACCCGAAGCCGATAAACACAACAAGGCTGATCGATGGGATATTTCATTCAGCAACTTATCAATGGCCTCACGCTGGGCATGATCTATGGCCTGATCGCCATTGGCTACACAATGGTGTATGGCATCATCGGCATGATCAACTTCGCGCATGGCGAGATCTATATGATCGGCGCCTTTATTTCAATCATCTGCTTTACTCTTCTGAGCGCGGCCGGCATCACCTCCGTGCCGCTGGCGCTGCTGATCGTTCTCGTGGTAGCCATGTTTTTCACCTCCGTGTATGGCTGGACTCTGGAGCGGGTCGCCTATCGGCCGCTGCGGGGCGCGCCACGGCTAGCGCCGCTGATTTCGGCCATCGGCATGTCCATCTTTTTGCAAAACTACGTGCAGATCATCCAGGGCGCCCGAGTTAAGCCCATGCAACCCATCATTCATGGTGGGATTACCTTGCTCGATCGGGGCGATTTCGTGGTTGGGTTTAGCTACATTCAGATCCTGATCTGGATTTTGACCATCGTCCTGATGATCGCCTTTGCGCTGCTGATCGGGCGTACCGCGCTGGGACGTTCCCAACGCGCCTGCCAACAGGATCAGGTCATGGCCGCGTTGCTCGGCGTCGATGTGGATAAAGTTATCTCGCTGACCTTTGTCATTGGCGCGGCGCTGGCCGCTGTCGCTGGGCTGATGGTGACCCTGTACTATGGCGTCGTGGACTTTTTTATTGGCTTTCTGGCTGGCCTGAAGGCCTTTACTGCGGCGGTGCTTGGCGGTATTGGATCGTTGCCGGGCGCCATTTTGGGAGGCCTGATCCTGGGTTTGGTGGAGGCGCTGTGGTCGGCATATTTTACCACCGAGTACAAAGACGTTGCCGCGTTTTCCATCCTGGTGATGGTATTGATTTTTCGCCCTACGGGTCTGCTGGGTAAACCGGAAGTAGAAAAGGTATAAGGTATGGCAAGCCCGACCGCCGCCGCCTCCAGCGATTTCGTGGCCTTGCTCAAGGATGCCGCCGTCGCCGCCCTCGTGGCGCTGGCCCTGGCCGTCCCTCTGGTGGGGCTGCATACCGTGGACCAGGCCGGTGAGCTGGCTATCGAAACCCGCTTCAACTGGGTGGCTATCGCGGTCGTTGGGGTATTCTGCGGGCGCCTGCTGCTGCGGTATGTGCTCACTTTCCGAAGTCGCCGCGAGCCGCAAAGCGCAGGGGCGTTCGTCCGTCTCGGGGCGGTGTTACAGCCCTATGTCAAGTGGCTGACGGTCGCCGCCCTGCTGGTTGCTTTCGTGCTGCCGTTTCTGCCTTTTTCCAGCCGTTATGTGATCGATCTGGCTACCAGCGTGCTGATTTATGTCATGCTCGGCTGGGGCCTGAACGTCGTTGTCGGGCTGGCGGGATTGCTGGATCTTGGCTATGTAGCCTTTTATGCGGTGGGTGCCTACAGTTACGCCTTGTTCGCGGTGCACTTCGATCTGTCGTTCTGGATCTGCCTGCCGCTCGCTGGCCTGTTCGCCGCGCTGTTTGGCGTGATGCTGGGGTTCCCTGTCCTGCGCCTGCGGGGCGATTATCTGGCTATCGTGACCCTCGGTTTCGGTGAGATGATCCGTATCATCCTGCTGAATTGGTACCCGGTCACCAATGGGCCCAATGGCATATCGGGCATCCCCCGGCCCTCCTTTTTCGGGCTGCCGTTCGATCGAACCGCGGCGGCAGGCGCCACTAGCTTTCATGAGGTTTTCGGTATTGAGTATGCCAGTGCACACCGGGTGATATTTCTGTATTTTCTGATTCTGTGCCTGGCCCTGCTCACCAATGTCTTTACGCTCAGGATTCGCCGGCTGCCGATAGGCCGCGCTTGGGAAGCGCTGCGCGAGGATGAGATCGCTTGTCGCTCTCTCGGGGTAAACCCGACCAACACCAAGCTGACCGCGTTTGGCATCGGCGCCATGTTTGGCGGGTTTGCTGGTTCCTTCTTCGCCACCCGGCAGGGATTCATCAGCCCGGAGAGTTTCACCTTCATCGAATCGGCCACGATTCTGGCCATCGTGGTGTTAGGCGGCATGGGCAGCCAGATCGGTATAGTGATTGCCGCCCTGTTCCTGATTTTGCTGCCTGAACTGGGGCGGGAGTTCGCCCAGTTTCGGATGTTGCTGTTTGGTGCCGCGATGGTCCTGATCATGATTTGGCGGCCCGGCGGCCTGCTCGCTCGGCGCGAGCCCACGCTGCGACTGCACGGGCACGATCCAGCGCGGGCGCCACCGCCATGATCCAGGCAAGTGCTGGGGAATCCCGGTCGCTGCTGACGGTGGAGCATCTGACCATGCGGTTTGGCGGCCTGGTGGCTATCGATGATCTGTCCTTCAGTGCCAATCACAGGGAAATCACGGCGATTATCGGGCCTAACGGGGCGGGCAAGACCACGGTTTTCAATTGCCTTACCGGGTTCTACCGGCCGAGTGTGGGGCGGCTGATGCTGCATGCCACCCACGGCCCGCTGTATCTGGAGCGGATAGAGGGATACCGTATCTGCCGGGCGGGTGTAGCGCGCACCTTCCAGAATATTCGCCTGTTTCCGGCCATGACGGTGCTGGAGAACCTGATCATCGCCCAGCATAACCCTTTGATGCGGGCTTCGCTGTTTACCGTTGCAGGTTTGCTGGGACTGTCCCGTTACCGCAATGCGGAACAGCAGGCCGTGGAGTTCGCGTGTTATTGGCTGGAGCGTGTCAATCTGCTGGCGCAAGCCGACTGGGATGCTGGCAACCTGCCCTACGGCGCCCAGCGTCGGCTGGAAATCGCTCGAGCCATGTGCACCCGGCCGTTGCTGCTGTGCCTGGATGAGCCGGCGGCTGGCCTGAATCCGCGCGAATCGGCGGCACTCAACGCCTTGCTGCTGTCGATCCGTGATCAGGAAGGTATTGGTATCCTGCTGATTGAACATGATATGAACGTGGTTATGAGCATTTCGGACCGCATCGTCGTGCTGGATTATGGGCGCAAGATCGCTGAGGGTACCCCGCAAGCCATTCGCAACGATCCCGACGTTATCAGGGCCTATTTGGGCGAAGAAGAAGACGAGCAATTGCCTCCCGAGGTCGAGGAAGACCTGCAACGACAAGATGACTAGCAGAGCTGAACAGAGGGTTTTGCCACCGTGTATCTGATCGCCTTTCGTTCCCGATGCTGACGGTAACCGGCTTACACACGTTTTACGGGCGCATCGAGGCCTTGCGAGGGCTGGATCTCACGGTGGCAAGCGGTGAGATCGTGACCTTGATCGGCGCCAATGGGGCCGGCAAATCAACGTTGTTGATGACCATTTGTGGCAAACCGCGCGCTGCCCGTGGGCAGATTTTCTTTGGTGGCGAGGACATCACGGCGTTGCCCACCTTCGCGATCGTGCGGCGGGGGATCGCTCAGGTACCCGAGGGGCGGCGGATATTCCCGGCCCTGACCGTGCTGGAAAACCTCCAGATGGGATCTCTCACCGCGGACCCGGCCCATTACGATGAGGATTTGCGGCGCATCTTCGAACTATTCCCTAGGCTCAAGGAACGGCAACGCCAGCGCGGTGGCACTCTATCGGGCGGCGAACAACAGATGCTGGCAATCGCACGCGCCTTGATGAGCCGCCCACGCCTGCTGCTGCTCGATGAGCCCTCGCTGGGACTGGCGCCGCTGCTGGTCAAGCAGATTTTCAGGGTGATCAAGGAAATCAACGAGCAACAGAAGATCACCTTGTTTCTAGTGGAACAGAATGCCTATCACGCCTTGCGTCTGGCACACCGCGGTTATGTGATGGCCAACGGGCGCATCGTGATGACGGGGACAGGCATGGAACTGCTGGCCAACAAGGAAATCCGCGCCGCCTATCTGGAGGGCGGTCATTGAATCGGTACGAGAGGGGTTGCGTTTGGAGTCGTTGCTGGGTACGTCGTTGCAGGTGTATGTCGGCTTGACCGTGATCTTCATGGGAGTTGTCGCCTACCTGACCGGTCAGGCCATCGCCAATACCTGGCGGCCATTATGGCAGGTATTTCCCAGTTGCTTCCTGCTGGGACTGACGGCACGGTTTTTGATCTACGCGCTGTTTCAGGGCGGCTTGCTGTCGCCTGGGATTGTCGTTGATGTGACCGTGTTGACGATCAGCGGGCTTATCGCCTATCGGTTCACTCAGGTCACCAAGATGGTCTCTCAATATCCGTGGCTCTACGAACGTTGTGGGTGGTGGAGGTATGCGGAAAAACCGCCTTCGACCTGACAGGGTATTGTCGATTGTTGTTGCGATGCTAGAGTTTTAAGTAGTCGTTTTCTCGGTGTGTTCAATGTTGCTTAAGGAGTGAAAAACATGCGAAAAATTATCATGGGTATGGTCACGTTAATGTTGGCGGCATTCGCCGTGGGCGCTTGGGCGGATATCATCATCGCTGCTGCAGGCCCGATGACCGGTCAATACGCCACGTTTGGTGAGCAATTTCGGCGCGGCGCCGAGATGGCGGTCGCCGACATCAATGCCAAGGGTGGTATTAAAGGCCAGAAACTTAAGCTTGAGATAGGCGATGACGCTTGCGATCCGAAACAGGCCGTAGCCGTTGCCAACCAAATGGCGAATAAGCACGTGGTCTTCGTGGCGGGCCACTTCTGTTCTGGTTCTTCTATTCCCGCCTCCGACGTATACGCCGAAGAGGGAATTCTGCAAATCTCACCCGGTTCCACCAATCCTCAGCTTACCGAACGGGGCCTTGAAAACGTGTTCCGCACCTGTGGCCGCGATGATCAGCAGGGCGCCGTAGCGGCTAAATACATCATGGACCATTTTGCTAAAAAGAACGTCGCCATCCTCCATGACAAGACGGCCTATGGCAAGGGCCTAGCCGACGAGACTAAGAAACAGCTTAACGCGCTTGGCAAGAAAGAAACCATGTACGAGGCCTACACCGCCGGCGAAAAGGATTACTCGGCCTTGGTGAGCAAGATGAAGGCTGAGAATATCGGACTGATTTATGTCGGTGGCTACCATACCGAGGCTGGACTCATCATCCGCCAAGCGCGCCAGCAGGGTATGGACGCCATTCTCATGTCGGGGGATGCCCTGGTGACCAACGAGTATTGGGGTATCACCGGTGATGCCGGAGAAGGGACATTGATGACTTTCAGCCCCGATCCCGCTAAAAATCCGGCGGCAAAACCGATTGTGGACAAGTTCCTGGCACAGGGATATAAGCCCGAGGGTTACACTCTATATGTATATGGGACTATTCAAGCCTTTGCCCAGGCGGTCGAAAAAGCCGGCTCAACCGATCCTAAAAAGGTGGCCAAGGTCCTGAAGAGCGACAAGTTTGATACCGTGCTCGGCAAGATCGGTTTCGACAAGAAGGGCGACGTAACCGCGCCCGGTTATGTGGTCTATCGTTGGAGCAAAGGCAACTACGACTACGCGGTCAAGTAACCCGGCTCCTAACTGGTAGTGAGTGGTTGGCTGGCAACCGCTCACTACCCTCGGTTAGGTGGGTTAGCCATGTTCATGAGTGAGGTGAGTCATGAAACTATCCGAGAAAAGTTGCGTACCTTGCCAGGGTGGTAGCCCACCGCTGAATTTGGAAGAGGCACAAAAGCGCTTGGCGCAAACCCCGGACTGGAATCTACTCCACGAGGGCACCCGCCTGGAACGCCGTTTTGCCTTCAAGAATTTTCTCGCGGCTCTGGATTTCGTGAATCGAGTCGGCGCCATCGCCGAGCGCGAAGGCCATCATCCGGATATTTGCTTCGGCTGGGGTTATGCGACGGTCGTGTACTACACTCACAAGATGGGTGGCCTGCATGAAAATGATTTTGTGATGGCTGCCAAGACCAGCGAACTCTACGTTTGAACACGTGCATAGCTGCACCGGGATTATACTGTTGCCCAGCATGAACTCAGTCTCGGCGGCTTGCCGGCGGAATCCTTAACCGCCTGCCCAGACGTAAATCCCCTCGCGCAGAGGGCGTGATCAACGTCCCGTCCTCCTAATACAGCCTGGCAAATGCCACGAGATCACCGATACCTCTTGTCTAGAAGAAACTTCTATGATTACGTATATCTAACAAGGTGAGCAGCATCGTGCGGGTGGGCCAGTATAATCCCATACCGAGAATGCACTACTGCGCAACACTGCTGTTACAGTTATCCTCGATCCACAGCTATCTGTAGATATATTGCTGACGATGGAACCCATACATTCTTCAGGTCAAGATCGTGGCCTTACTGTAGAACAGGCGCGTCCCAAGCTTCAGCAGCCGCGTCTTTACAAAGTCATTCTCTTGAACGACGACTATACTCCGATGGAGTTCGTCGTTCAGATCTTGCGGCATTTCTTCGGCATGAGCCGTGAGAAAGCAACCCAGGTAATGCTTCATGTTCATACACGCGGTAAGGGGGTGTGTGGTGTTTATTCTCACGAAATTGCGGAAACCAAGGTTGCGCAAGTCAACGATTTTTCCCGGAGTCACCAGCACCCCTTGTTGTGTACCATGGAAGAAGCCTGATCATAACGCCGAGAGGTTCAAGCCATGCTGAGCAAGGAACTGGAATTTTCCATCAACCTCGCCTTCAGAGAGGCGCGCAACCGACGCCACGAATTCATGACCGTGGAGCATCTGCTGCTGGCCTTGCTCGATAATCCCTCGGCCGCGGAAGTGCTGAAGGCCTGTGGGGCAAACCTGGACAAGCTCAAGCGTGATCTGCAGGCTTGCATCAGGGAGAACACGCCAATCCTTGCCCCAGATGATCCCCGCGAGACGCAGCCTACCTTGGGGTTTCAGCGAGTACTACAGCGCGCCGTGTTACATGTCCAGTCATCCGGCAATAAAGAGGTCACCGGCGCCAATGTGCTGGTCGCGATTTTTGGCGAGCAGGAATCTCAGGCGGTATTTTTTCTTAAGCAGCAGGAAATCAACCGCCTGGATGTAGTGAATTACATTTCTCATGGTATTTCCAAGGTGTCGGACGATAATGATATTCCCTCTGGGAGCGACGAAGAGGCTGCTGGGGAAGCTCAGGGTTCCCGTCCCCTGGACAATTTCGCAACCAATCTCAACGAACTGGCCCGCCAGGGCCGCATCGATCCGCTGATCGGGCGGCGCAACGAAGTGGAACGTACCGTGCAGATTCTGTGTCGGCGACGTAAGAATAATCCGCTCTTCGTGGGTGAGGCGGGCGTTGGCAAGACTGCCATTGCCGAGGGTCTGGCCAAACTCATCGTGGACGGGCAGGTCCCGGAAGTACTGGCCAAGTCCATTATCTATTCCCTGGATCTTGGCGCCCTGGTGGCTGGCACCAAGTACCGGGGCGACTTTGAAAAACGCCTCAAGGCCGTGCTTGCCCAGTTGCGCAAGGAGCGCAACGCCATTTTATTCATCGATGAGATCCATACGTTGATCGGTGCCGGTGCTGCCTCGGGTGGGGTAATGGATGCATCGAATCTCATCAAGCCCATGCTGGCTTCCGGTGAATTGAAGTGCATCGGTTCGACCACGTATCAGGAATATCGCGGGATCTTCGAGAAAGATCGCGCCTTGGCTCGACGCTTTCAGAAAATCGACGTGTCGGAGCCCTCGGTGGAAGAAACCTACCAGATCCTCAAGGGGCTCAAGAGCCGCTTCGAACAACATCATGATGTGAAATACTCATCGAAGGCATTGAGCGCGGCAGCGGAATTGTCCGCCCGCTACATCAACGACCGCCATCTGCCGGACAAGGCCATCGACGTTATCGATGAGGCCGGCGCCAGCCAGCGACTGCTGCCGCCCTCCAAGCGTAAGAAGATCGTTGGGGTGGCCGATATCGAGGCCATGATCGCCAAGATGGCGCGCATTCCCCCTAAGAGCGTGTCCCTGTCGGACCGGGATGCCCTGCGTAATCTGGAACGCGACCTCAAACTGGTGGTATTCGGGCAGGATGAAGCCATTGCTACCTTGGGTAACGCCATCAAGATGTCCAGAGCAGGGTTGGGTAACGAGCAAAAACCCATCGGTTCCTTTTTGTTCGCAGGGCCAACCGGCGTCGGCAAAACCGAGGTCACGCGCCAGTTGGCCAAGGTGTTAGGCATCGAACTGTTACGGTTCGATATGTCCGAGTATATGGAACGGCATACCGTGTCCCGGCTGATCGGTGCTCCGCCCGGCTATGTAGGTTTCGACCAGGGCGGGCTCCTGACCGATGCCATCCTCAAGCATCCCCATTCGGTGCTGCTGCTGGATGAGGTGGAAAAAGCCCATCCGGATGTCTTCAACCTGCTGCTGCAGGTCATGGACCATGGCACCCTGACCGACAACAATGGGCGCAAATCGGATTTTCGCAGTGTGATCATCGTCATGACCACCAATGCTGGCGCCGAGCAAATGGATCGGCCTTCCATCGGCTTCGCCAAGCAGGATCACAGCAGCGATGGGATGGAGGCCATCAAACGCCTGTTTTCTCCGGAGTTCCGAAACCGTTTGGATTCGATTATTCAATTCAAGCCGCTGAGTCCGGAGACCATTGGTCACGTGGTAGACAAGTTCATCATTGAACTGGAGGCCCAGTTGGAGCCTAAGGGGGTGACGATTGAAGTGGATAAGGCTGGCCGGGCCTGGCTGGCAAGGTGTGGCTATGATCCCAAGATGGGTGCGCGACCCATGGCCAGGGTCATTCAGGAGAAGATCAAGAGGCCCTTGGCCGAGGACCTGTTATTCGGGCGCCTGATAAACGGTGGCCATGTCGTGGTCACCGTGCAAAAAGATGAACTGACGCTGGAAATCAATGAAGAGGAAGAAATTCATTAAGCGGATCGAGCGGGCATATACAACCTTCCGCAGTCACCGCAGTCAGGAACCGGGGAAAGTGACTGACTGCTGGGCTATGGGCGGGCCCGCGATTAGCGTCCCCGATAGGTGATACGCCCTTTGCTAAGGTCATAGGGTGTAAGTTCTACCTTGACCTTGTCACCGGTCAGGATACGAATGTAGTGCTTGCGCATTCGTCCAGAAATGTGGGCCGTGATCACATGACCATTTTCCAATTCCACCCTGAACATGGTGTTGGGTAAGGTGTCGATTACCGTACCCTCCATTTCAATATGGTCTTCTTTTGCCATTCTCTCTCTCATGTTTAAAAGGAAGCCTTTAAAAATATAGGAATTTGAATGCCGCGGCAAGCTTGAATGCTTATCGCGGCATAGAAATCCAGCGGCCCGCCATAAAAATTTCGTGAGGCTTAAAATTCGCCTTGTAGGCCATTTTCGCGGATTCCCGCACCCAGTAGCCCAGATAAACCCACTGCAAGGCCTGCCGTCTGGCTTCGGCGATTTGCCACAACACGACCTGGGTGCCGAGGCTGCGCGCGGACTGCTCTGGATCGAAAAAGGTGTAGACAGCGGACAAGCCATCGTCGAACCGATCGGTAACGGCGACTGCCAGAAGGCGGCTGTCGAGACGAAATTCGTACAATAAGGTCGCGCTCCAGGGCGAGGTGATGAAGGCCAAATAGCCTTCGGGCGTCGTATTATCCATGCCACCGTCGGCGTGGCGAGCTTTTACGTACCGCTTGAACAACTTGTAATGTTCGGTGTTGAAGTACGGTGGCACCCCTTCGACGGTAAGGTCAAAATTTTTATTCCAGGTGCGCCGTTGGACGCGATCTGGCCGAAATGCCAGGACCGGGATTCGCAGCGAGAGACATTCTTCGCAGCCTGTGCAGTGGGGGCGGTACACATGGCTGCCACTGCGACGAAAACCCAGCTTGGCTAACTGGGCATACACGCCGTTGTCCACGGCGCCGGGGTCGGTTACCAAATTGCGGGTCAACCGCCCCGCCAGGTAGCTGCACGGATGCTCGGCCGTAACGAACAGGCGCAGGTTGCGGAATTGATCGCGTATGCCCATCATGATCTCAGGATGGTGGTTGGTTCAGCAGCTAACGTCCAGCTTCCCTGGGACCCGGGCAACGGGCAGAAATGCTCCAGCAGTTCGACGAATGTCTGACGCGGGATGTCCTCGGCGCCCAGACTAAGCAGATGCGCAGTATGCATTTGACAGTCAATAAGGGCAAATCCCCAGCGTTGCAATTGAGCAGTCAGGATCACGAGGGCGGTCTTGGAAGCGTCATTCATACGGCTAAACATCGATTCACCATAGAAAATTCTACCTATCGCGACCCCGTATAAGCCGCCCACGAGTTCATCTTCGTGCCAAGCTTCCACTGAATGGGCGTAACCCAGTTGCTGCAGCCGGCCATAGGCAGCGCACATTTCCGCGGTTATCCAGGTGCCTGGCTCATCGCGGCGTGGTTCGCCACAACGGTGCATTACGGTGGCGAAGGCAGTATCAAAAGTCACGCGAAAAAGACCTTTTTTGAGGGTCTTGCGCAAGCTGCGGGAAATTTTGATGCGGTCGGGGAACAATACCATGCGGGGATCGGGTGACCACCAGAGAATCGGTTGTCCGCTGGAATACCAGGGGAAAATACCCTTGCGGTAGGCGCGGAGCAACCGTCGCGGCGAAAGGCTGCCACCGATCGCGAGCAATCCATTCGGTTCTGCCAAGGCACCTGCTGGATCTGGAAACGGCTGGCTGTCATCGTGAGGATCTAGCCAGAACAGACCGGTCATGGGCTTGATCTCTCCTCCCGATAGGGGGAGTGCAGCGTCAATTGCCGGGCGTAATCCCGTACAGCCGGGGTTTCCCGATGTAGGAAATCAGCAACCGCTTCGCGAAATCCAGGGTGGGCGATCCAGTGGGTGGATTGCGTCAGGGTAGGTAGAAAGCCACGATAGACTTTGTGCTCACCTTGAGCGCCTGGTTCGAAGGTATGCAGACCATGCTGGATGCAATAGGCAATGCCTTGATAATAGCAGGCTTCAAAATGCAGGCTGTCGTATTCCGCGTTACAACCCCAGTGCCTGCCATACAGGGCTCGAGCACTGCGAAAGCTGATGGCTCCCGCTACCAAATGCTTATCCCGCTGAGCCGATACCAGTATGATCTGGTCGCCCATGGTGGTGGCGATTTCCTGAAAAAACGGTAGAGTAAGCATAGGTATGCCGCCAAGGCGCTGGAAAGTAGAACGGTAAAAACGGTGGAAGACCTGCCATTGAGCGTCGCTGGCTTTACTGCCTTGCAGGATTTCCAATTCTACGCCTGCCTCTTGTACCAGTCGGCGTTCCCGCCGGATGTTTTTGCGTTTTTTTGATGACAGGTTGGCGAGGAAATCATCGAAGTCTCGATAACCGGGGTTATGCCAGTGGAACTGGCAACCCAAGCGGTGTAGCAAACCCTGTTGCCGGAGAACATCCGTGTCCGCGTCCGTGGTAAATAACCAGTGAATAGAGGAAAATTGCTGACTGCGGGCATCTTCCAGGGCATGCTCGATAATGGCTCTCGCTACGTCATGAGTTGCGCCGGGAGAGAGCAACAGGCGTTGTCCGGTGACGGGTGTGAAAGGAATGGCACTGACCAGCTTAGGGTAATACGGTAGACCGTAGCGTCGATAAGCTTCCGCCCAGCCCCAGTCAAAAACGAATTCACCGTAGGAATTATCTTTGAGGTACATGGGCGCCGCGCCCACTAATTGACCCTTCTCGTCAAAACAGACAATATGCCGCGGCAGCCAGCCAGTACGTTCGCCTACACACTGGTGGCGCTCCAGGGCGATGAGGAATTCATGGCGCAAAAAAGGATTACCGTCTTGCACCAGGTGGTTCCATGAGTCAGGTGAAATGTCGGCGAGGGATTCAAGACATCGGGTACGCATGAAATGGCGTGACTTTAGTAAAAACTACTCTATTGGAACTTTGGCGATCGCAGTGGTTCATTTGGCATAAATTCACGCCTGCGAAAATTATCTATAATTTCCAATTATAGGCCAACCAAACCGTTAATAATCGGCATAATGATCCTGGTAGCTATGCTGCTGGGTGATGGATGGGAAAATCACGGCCGCTATCAGAGTGAGCACGGTGGGTCAGAAACATACTTTCCCCTGATCCAGAGGGGTCGGTGGCATTGGTTATATTGCTGAATAGGATTAGGACATTGATTCAGGCACGAAGAAAGAAGACAACACCCGGTTTTTCACTTAACTTCAATATCCTACCTTATATCAAGCGGGGCTTGCAGGAAGGTGGGTTTCTATTGTTCGTTGGTATCGCCCTGTATCTGGTCGTCGCGCTGGTGACTTTTAAAGCCGATGATCCAGGCTGGACCCACACTAGCTTGGTTGCGGAGGTAGGTAACCTGGGCGGCGCGCTGGGTGCTTGGTTTGCAGATATCAGCTTGTACTTCTTTGGTTATCTGGCCTATCTGTTACCTCTGACAATCGCCCTGTGCGGCTGGCGGTTATTCAAATGTGGCGCGCTGGGCGCGCTGGATGCCGAGGTTGTGATGTTCCGCATTTTGGGGTTTCTAGTGGCCCTGGCTGGCGGCTGTGGCTTGGCGTCCCTACATTTAGGCGGCATTCCGGGTTATCTCGCGGCGGATGCCGGTGGTATCGTCGGCGGGGTCACCGGCTCAAATTTGATCAGGGCCTTCGGTTTCCTGCTGGGAAATCTGTTCATGTTGAGCCTATTCCTGGCAGGCACTACCCTTGCCACTGGTTTTTCCTGGTTGCAACTGCTGGATCTGGTGGGCAGGCTCACCATGGGTTCCTTCACGGGAGTGATCAGGCTAATAACCTGGCTGCGGGACTGGCTTGCGCCCCCTCTGCCGGCGGCCGCTATGGCTCCATCAGCGCCAGAGCTAAGGGAGCTCATGCTGGCGGCACCTAAGCATCCTGGGCAGTCTGCCAACTCTCCCAACGCCAACGGGGTGTCTGGCGTGCAGACTACCTTGGTTCTCAAAAAGGCTGCCGCCCGTGTCGAGCC
>Ga0209048_10001506_pt1 | contig 23863 bp, 22 predicted proteins | sample FrelakmetCRP12CR_FD_187146 | JGI IMG/M metagenome (GOLD analysis project Ga0209048, IMG submission 187146) | Freshwater lake sediment microbial communities from the University of Notre Dame, USA, for methane emissions studies - CRP12 CR (SPAdes)... | ecosystem: Environmental > Aquatic >... | reverse complement strand
GTCTGTCCGTGGTCAGAAAAATGCAACCTTTGATTCGAGGTCGCTACGCGCCAAGCCCCACTGGTGACCTGCACCTGGGAAACCTGCGGACTGCATTGCTTGCGTGGCTCTTTGCTCGCTGCTCAGACGGGCAATTTGTACTGCGCATAGAGGACCTCGATCGACCCCGTGTGCGTCCTGGAGCCAGTGAACGCATGCTATTCGACTTGCGCTGGTTGGGATTAGACTGGGACGAAGGGCCTGATCTTGGCGGGTCATATGCGCCATATATCCAGAGCGAACGACAGGAAATCTATATGACGTACCTCCAGCGCCTGCAAGATAAAGGTCTGATTTACCCATGTTATTGCAGTCGTGCAGAAATCGCTCGCGCTGCCAGCGCCCCGCATGGAAATGAAGGCCCGCGTTACCCCGGCACATGCCGCTACCTGACACAGGCACAACGCAGGCAACACGAGGCTCAAAATCGCCGTCCATCAATGCGTTTTCGGATAGATGATGAACGGACAGTCTCCTTCACCGATCTACTGGTCGGGCCAGTTGAACAGCAAGTACAGCAAACGGTAGGAGATTTTATCGTCTGCCGCTCAGATGGCATCTTTGCCTATCAATTTGCCGTGGTCGTGGATGATGCACTCATGCACATCAACCAGGTCGTCAGGGGTGTCGATCTGCTCCAATCTACAGCCCGCCAGATTCTGCTATTCGAGGCGCTCGGATTTCAAGTCCCTACATTCGCGCATGTACCTCTGTTGCTAGATGAACATGGGAAAAGATTCTCGAAACGCACTCAGAGCGCTGGACTGGAGCCATTACGGATGACGGGAGTTACACCGGAACAGGTTGTAGGACAGATGGCAGCAGGGTGTGGGTTGGTTGATAGAGGTGAGCAGTTGAGTGTAAGCGAATTAGCTCAACGGTATAAATATCAGGGGTATGATATAATGCGCTCAATATTCATCCAATAAATAAATATACCAGGATATGTATGACTGACCTGACAACACAGATAATCATTATAGTTGTGTCCCTACTCGTTGCCCTGGGTGTAGGCCTGTTATTACGCTACCTGCTAGTACGCCGACTTAAAAAGACGGTACTTGATAACTGGCTAATTCAGATATTCGGCTTCCTGATTATCATTCCCCCCATGATCGTAGGAATAATAGTAGCATCGTTCTTTCACATTAGCATTCCAATTACTCAAATGCTCTACTACCTACTACCCGACGTATTCACTCTACCAAACGCCAGCCGTTTCATCTGGCAACTCGCATTGAGCGCACTTATCATTCTACTAGCCATAGGCGTTGGACGCACTTTACTGAAGATCGTCACGGTGGAAACTGCAAAAGAGCATATCGGCATTAATATTAGTATCTTACTTGGCCGCATCCTTTATACGGCTGTTTTATGTATTGCCGTTCTCTTGATACTCACTATCTGGAACATCCAATTTGGAATACCTGCTGCCGTGATTAGCGTAATCACTGTGGGCCTCACTTTTGTTTTGCAAGATCTACTGAAAAACGTCGTTGCTGGTATCTACATCCTCATTGAGGGGCCATTTCATATTGGAGATGTCATTAGTACAGATATTTATACTGGAAAGGTGGAGGATGTACAGCTTCGCGCCACCAAATTGCGCATTGCAAGTGGAGAACAGGTTATCGTCCCCAACTCTATGCTCTTCACTGGCGTCGTTGTCAATAAAACTATCTATGAAGAGACACGCTCTACCATTGTTATCACATTGCCCCTGGATAAATATGAGAAAGATCAAACAGTCGGATACATTCTCAAGACGATTAAGGGCGTTGCTGGTGTTATGATAAAACCAGAACCGGCACTGAGTCTGAGCAGCGTTGCAGGTGCTTTTGGCAACAGTACTGGTACAGTGAGCGGCTATACTGGCGAGATTATTACACTCACCTTACGCTTCTGGATTCCAGAGGGGGGAGATGCTCCAATTTTCGAAGCGATGCTTGCTTTGCGCGAAGCTCTGCCTTACGCTGATCTCTCCATACGTGAACCTGTAGGGCTTTGATAGAGGCCAAAAACTGATACGTATTGTTCTTTTAGGAGAGTAGAAACGTTGAAATATCATAAGCTCTCAGCAAACATGCGACGTGTCGGGGTACTTGGAGGAACCTTTGATCCAGTGCATTACGGTCATCTTGTGATAGCCGAGGAAGTGTATGCTATTCTTCAATTGACGGAGATAGTTTTTGTACCTGCCGGACTGCCTCCTCATAAAACAAACATAGAGATCACGTCAGTAGTACACCGCCTGGAAATGCTCAAATTAGCAATTGCCTCGAATCCGCATTTCACAATTTCGAGGGTTGATCTGGATCGTTCAGGGCCTTCTTATACAGTAGATACGCTGCAATTGTTACGCAAACAATGGGGAGAAAATACGGCCATTTACTTTATAATCGGCGGAGATAGCCTCGAGGACTTACTTAGCTGGCACGACCCCTCTGGTGTTCTTGAACAATTGACGTATCTTGTGGCAGTCAGGCGTCCTGGTTATAACGAATCTGAGGCATTCTATGCTTGGTTGGAGACTCGCTTGCCAGGTATCAAGCAACGGCTGTTGGTAGTTGACGCGCCGCAATTTGACATATCTGCTACTGATTTACGCCAACGAGTCGCAGAGGGGCGACCAATCAAATATCAAACTCCCGACAGCGTCGAGTCGTACATTGTACAATATGGGTTATATAGGACGAAATTAGACGGAAGTGAATAGGAAGAACTGCATGGCACCATTACAACTTGAGATGGGGGATCGAATACGCCTGCGCAAGCCACATCCCTGTGGGAGCTATGACTGGTTGGTAGTACGCCTGGGAGCCGATATTGGCTTACGTTGCGAAAAATGTGGGCGTCGTGTATTATTGCCACGTGCGGAAGTTGAGCGACGCACGAAGCAGATACTTTCTCGGGCAGTAGATGCAGATACCACTGCATCTACTGAATGACTGTGTAGAACATGATAACAAGGTCCATTCAACACGTGGGATCAATGAGGGCTATACACGAGGAGATTGTGTAATGAATACAGCCGCTCCACAAAGAGGGTTCCAGACACTCTTCAAGAACAGAAATTTCTTGCTCTTGTGGCTGGCACAACTGATCTCCATGACCATCCTCAATGCCTCCAATTTCGCGATCATTATACTGATTGAAGAAATCACCGGTTCAACCACACTTATAGGTCTTGCTATTATCGCTTTTAGTATTCCTGCAGTAATTATAGGCGCTCCAGCAGGTGTATTTGTAGACCATAGAAATAAACGTCGCGTACTCTTCTACAGCAATATCCTACGAGCAATTGCCACGTTCGGCTTCGTGATTTCTTTATTGATTAATCGCAACGAGCTTATAACCGTTTTCCTGCTCACATTTCTTATTTCAAGCATAGGCCAGTTTTTTACTCCGGCAGAAGGAGCCTCGATTCCTTTGCTCGTCGACGAGGAAGAATTAACCTCTGCACTCTCGCTCTTCAATATTACGTTCATGCTATCGCAAGCAATTGGGTTCATTGTTTTAGCACCACTCATTCTCAGCTTACTACCCACTTTTACTATCGGCACTATCACCATCTTCCCAGCGGAAGTGTTATACGCGCTTATCGCTGTATTATACCTGGTAAGCGCTTTACTCATTTCGCTCATTCCTTCAAAAGCCTTTATAGAGAGGAAACGCGAAAGGGATGAGCAAGCAGGCACGAATGCCATCGGCGCTTTACAAAACGTATGGAACGAGGTGCGTGAAGGCTGGTCTTTTATCCGTCACAATAGCCAACTTTTTTTAGCGGTCGTACAACTCTCGTTTGCAGGTGTGCTCCTGCTGGTGATCGGTGAACTGGCAACACCCCTTGTTACAAGGCTATTTAATCTTCCAGCTAGCTTGATGGCGATTGTATTTGCTCCAGCTGGGGTCGGCCTGGTCGTCGGTTCGATCATAATGCCACGCATTCTCCAGCGTATAAGCAAGGAGCGTGCCATTTTTATTGGCAGTCTAGTACTGGCAGGCACAATCGTACTGTTGCCATTATCTTATCTCCTTGGTCATTATATGGATAAACAAGGGCTAAACTCCAAGCTGATTTATCTTGGAGCAGTGCCTTTCTTTATGTTCATTGCCGGGATAGCAATTGATTTTATCAACATCCCGGCACAAACTGCTATCCAGGAATCTACACCTGAATGGATCAAGGGACGAGTTCTGGCACTACAACTGATGCTCTACAATGCTTTCTCTATTCCCATCCTGCTCTTCATTGGAGGCATTGCCGATACATTTGGCATTGACAAAGTCATTTACCTGCTTTCTGTGACCATTCTTGTTTTTGGATTTTGGGGTAGGTTTTACGAACACAGGCACAGAGGTCAGAGTCCAAAGAGTGATTTGTTAGAAGAAAAAGCCAGGTTATCCGAACCTGAACGTGTGAAAAGTTAGACATACAGGAATATCCTGATGTGAGGAGTAGATGGATCCCGTTCAAACAGCACAGATGAATCGATACTTGCCCTGGCTTATTCTCGCTGGAGTTGTAGTACTCTTCCTGTTACTTCGTGTAACACGCAGGGGGTTGCGGAAACGCGTAGACGAGATTGGCTATCGGCTCAGGGGTGAGCGTGGCCTGATGATCTGGTTCTGGCTGAACGCTCCCGGGGTGATGCTGCATGAATTGAGCCACGCGTTCGTCGTATTACTTTTCTACCCTTTTGGCTTTCGGGTTACCAGTATTACGTTGTTTCATGTCCAGCCCAGGGTGCAAGCGCGAAATAGTGGACGTGGAATGAAAACTGGAGGTAAACAATCACTCCAACTTGGTGAGGTACAATACACGCGACCGCAGGGCCGCCTGGTAACCTACATTGGAGATGGCCTTAGCGGAATTGCGCCTCTATTTGGTGGCATTGCCATGTTCATTTTGCTCTACTGGCTAGCTACTGGCTACAATCTCTGGGATTATGTGAATAACCAGCACGCCATTCTGCGCCCAAACTGGCCATGGTGGACATTGATTTTTGTGCCCTATCTCATCTTGACGATCACCTCTGAACTCTGGCCCAGTAGCGCGGATTGGCGAGGAGCGAGCTGGTTCGTTATCGGCCTGACGCTTTTCACTATTGCGGTAATAGCGTTATTCTGGCTTACTGGACATCTTGTTTTTAATCAGACTTTGCTCCAGAGTACTTCTTCAATCGCTCGATATATTGATTTCGCCCTGCTCGTGCTGGTTGGGTTAGATCTCGTCTTCCTGGTAGTTGCCGAGCTAATTGTGCAGCTTTTGCGCAGGTAGTGAACATTACTCTCCTTTAACCATACCATCTTTTTTCCTAATGTTTAATGGAGGCACAATAAGTTAGATTGACAAGTTCTATAATTTGTTATATATTTTGTTCAGTATCATTTTATATAAAATACAGGAGAATGCTCATGTCCGAACAAATCTTATCCATCTCAGAGGCCCAAAAAGAACTTACCCGCTTGCCAGAACAGTTTGAAGAGGGATCTGAAGCAGTTACAGTAACTCGCTATGGCAAACCTGTCATGGCAATCCTTCCATACGATACGTACAAATCATTGCTAGAAGCTATTGATGCATTACTAGAGACCTTAGATATATTGAAGGATGAAGAACTGATGGCTACATTCCGCGAAAGCATCGAGGCTTTAAAAAGCGGCGAAATGGTGGACTGGGCAGATGCGAAGCGGGAGCTAGGATTAGCATGAGATGGCATATCAAATTGACATTTCCAGCCTTGAAGCAACTTTCAGCAATCCAAGATACACGAGTAAGGGAAAGTATCAGCAGACGCATTAATGCCTTGGAGCATGAACCAGACAAGCAAGGCAAACTATTGTCCGGTGAACTAACGGGCTATCGCAGCATACGAGCAGTGGGGCAACGCTATCGCATTCTCTATAAACTTGAGGCAGAACAGGTAATTGTAGTGGTAGTAGCTCTGGGTATCCGCAAAGCTGGAGATAAAAAGGACGTGTATGAACTTGCTAAAAAGCTCGCCAGGTTAGGGCTACTCGACCTGGATTCAGAATAACATATACTTTGTGTCCTGGATGTGATGCCGCCTGTGCGTACCGTGATACATCTGTGAACCTTGTAGCATATACTCTTAGTGAGTTGGTGTGCCTGATTCAAAAGCAGCAATATGAAAGGGGGCACGCCTTGCAATCGATAGATTTCGCAACCATGTTGCAAGAGCTAACGAAGCCCGAGGCATTCCTGGATGTAACATTGGGAGACGAGCTTGAACATGAATCGGGAGCCAATGAAAGGTTAATTAGAGTCATTCAGACTCATGCCTCGGCAGTTGTGCTTGCAGGTGAGCGAGCCTATAAGTTGAAGAAGCCCAAGAATCTTGGCTTTCTGGACTACTCGACGCCTATCCTGCGCCGTCATTTCTGCATGCAGGAGGCGCTTCTCAATAGACGTCTCGCGCCGAAGGTGTATCTTGGTGTGGCGCCTGTCCTGTTATTCCCCGAGAACCGCTTTCGTTTCGGCCCGACCATTTCGCCAGATGATGCTCCCTGGCCTGGTACCAGTCTCAATGGTGGATGTGTGGTGGACTACGCCGTGGTGATGGTACGTCTTCCTGAAGCATCCACACTGGAATATCGTGTACATAATAGAACTGCCGACCCTGGGTTGCTGGCAGATGTAGCACGCTTCATAGCGGCCTTTCATGCCACTTCCTATACCGATGAACAAATTGCTAGTTTCGGAGAACTTGAGGTTATTCGGGGCAACTGGGAAGAGAACTTTATGCAGATGCGGCCCTACATCGGACGCACGCTTGATGCTGCCACATATGAAAGCATATTCGCATATGTCCATCACTTTTTGGAGGGACGGGCAGCGCTCTTTGCCACTCGTGTACGCGAAGGATGCATCCGCGATTGTCATGGAGATTTGCGGCTGCAACAGATACATGTGCTCGACAATGAGAATAGGCTGGTTATCCTGGACTGTATTGAGTTCAATGAGCGTTTTCGCTACAGTGATGTGGCAAGTGAGATTGCTTTCCTGGCGATGGAATTGGAGGCAGCCAATCGTGCAGACCTGGCATACGCATTCGTGGATGCTTATATAAAGGAGACCGGCGATGAAACGATTCGAGAGGTGCTGCCATTCTATATCTGTTATCGTGCCTGTGTGCGTGGAAAAGTGATTTCCTTTCAACTTGATGAATCGGAGGTGCCAGTCAGCCAGCGCGCGGCTGCTCAACAAGAAGCCAGGTCATTGTTCGATCTGGCAGCGGCCCATGCTAATGGCCCTACTAAGCCCATGCTGTTGATGGTCGGTGGAATGATGGGGACAGGCAAAAGTACCCTGACACTCGCACTCCAAAACGAACTTGGTTGGGCTCATTTATCATCGGATGAAATCCGCAAGCGACTGGCACACATTGATCCTGCGCTCCCGAATACTGACGATTTCGGACAAGGATTGTACGACCCTGACAGAACTGCATGCACCTATGAGGCGTTGCTGGTCGAGGCTGAATCCGCGCTTGCGCAAGGCCGTTCGGTGTTGTTGGATGCCTCGTTCGCACGACAGATCTATCGGCAGAAAGCAGCCCAGCTTGCAGCCACACAGGGAGCCTCTTGTCTTTTCGTGGAATGTGTCTGTCCGCGCGAGGTGGCACTGGCTCGCTTAGCTGATCGCTGGCAGGATCGTGTGGATGGAAGTAAGCAACAGATAAAAGTAGCATCGCGTGCTTCGGATGGTCGCCCCAATCTATACGATGCCCAATATGCCGCGTGGGAATCTGTTGATATTGAAGAAGAACGGCAAATACCACATCTCGTTGTTATGACGACGCGCTCGTTATCGGTTACTGTCGAGCAGGTGTTAACCGCGCTGTATAATCCGCATATGGCTTGTCGGCTGTAATCAACCACAGGCACCCAAACACCGGGCATACCTCTCTTTGCTCCTCAGAACAAAATGTGATGGCCTTGTAAGACGAAACGGCGCGCCCGTGATGTTTCTGTGAGAAGAATACACTACTCTGCATATAGAGAACTTATACAGTACATACTAAAGCGCTGTTTAAACTTTTTTCTTGCAACCATTCATAAGATACATTTGACTGGAAAAGTGACCGGCCATCGTAGGATTGGAAGTGACATATGGACGCTAATCCAAATCAAGCACCTGAAGAGTCACAGGAAAAGTCATCACCACAGCCAAAGTGGACAAGGTTTCTTCCCTGGATTCTCTTGATCGTATTCTTCGTGATGGCGTGGTTTCTGCCCTCTCTGCTGGGTCAGGGTGGAACGCAAAGCGCTGAAACGGTCAGTTACACCACCTTGGTAGAGCAGGTGAACGCTAATAACGTCACGTCGGTAACCATCAATGGTTATATGATCACAGGCGTCTTTAAATCACCTGTGCCCTCTGCGGATGGGACCACGAAGTCAACCAGGTTCACAACCACCGTGCCTGAATTCGGCAATAACGATCTGATTCCTCTTCTGCAGGAGCATCACGTGGCCATTACAGTGCAACCATCCAGCAGTGGAGGCGCGGATTTCTGGTTAAATATGCTGCTTTTCGCAGGACCAATCCTCCTGATGATCATGCTCTTCTGGTGGTTGAGCCGGCGCGTGACGAGAACCCAAAGCGGCCTCTTCTCGTTTGGCAAAAGTAAGGCGCGACTTTACATGGGCGGGAAGACCCGGACGACATTTGCTGATGTGGCAGGCGTTGACGAGGCAAAAGCAGAACTCGTCGAGATCGTGGAGTTTCTCAAAGAGCCTACTCGCTTCCAGCAGCTTGGTGGCAAGATCCCTAGAGGCATCCTGCTGGTTGGCCCGCCTGGAGCAGGCAAAACACTGCTCGCTAAGGCCGTTGCTGGCGAAGCCGACGTCCCCTTTTTCTCCATGTCCGCTTCTGAGTTCGTCGAGATGTTCGTTGGCGTAGGTGCCAGTCGGGTTCGCGATCTCTTTGCAACTGCAAAGAAAAGCGCCCCGTGCATCATCTTCGTCGATGAACTCGATGCGGTTGGGCGTGAGCGTGGTGCAGGTCTTGGAGGAGGGAACGATGAGCGCGAACAAACACTCAATCAGGTCCTCGTCGAGATGGATGGGTTCGACCCGCATGAGGCCATCATTGTGCTGGCAGCCACCAACCGCCCGGATGTGCTCGATTCCGCGCTCCTGCGTCCAGGTCGCTTCGACCGCCAGATCGTGGTGGATCGACCAGATCGCGTCGGTCGCGAGGCCATCCTACGCGTGCATACGCGCCTCGTGCCGCTTGCTCCTGATGTGCAACTGAACGTCATTGCCGCTTCGACTGTTGGCATGGTGGGTGCAGACCTGGCCAACCTTGTGAATGAGGCTGCCCTGATCGCCGCACGACACAACCTCACACAGGTGACCCAGGCTTGTCTTGAGGAAGCGCTTGACCGCATCATGATGGGTGCTGAGCGCCCGCTGGTCCTTAGCGAAGAGGAACGGAGGGTAATTGCCTACCACGAAAGTGGCCATACCCTGGTGGCGATGTTGACCCCTGACGCGGATCCTGTGCATAAGGTGACGATTGTGCCACGCGGACAGGCTCTGGGAGCAACGCAGATGATGCCAATTGATGATCGGCACAACTATCCGCGCACCTACTTGCTGGCACGCCTTGCTGTGGGTCTGGGCGGACGCGCGGCGGAGGAACTGGAGATCGGAGAGATCACGACAGGGGCGGAGAATGATCTGCAGGAAGTGACGGTACTGGCTCGGGAAATGGTGACTCGCTGGGGGATGAGCCCTCGCATTGGCACAGTCTTCCTGGGCGGCGAACAAGAGGTGTTCCTGGGACGAGAAATTGGACTGAGGGAGAGGCAGAGCTACTCCGAACACACAGCCACACTGATTGACCAGGAGGTACAGGAGTTGATTGCTGAACGCTACCAGTATGCCCAACACCTGCTCGCGGGACACCAGGAAGAACTGGAACGGGTAGCACATGCGTTGCTTGAACGGGAAACCCTGGATGAGCAGCAGCTCAAGCAACTGGTCAAAGACATGCAAAACAACGTGGACCTCGTGAGTGAGAGCAAAGCTAGTAGCGATAGCCTCGTTCCCTTGATGCGTTCTGGATGATTTGCGCCTGCTTGATGTTGCTCTACCACCCGCTGTGCCATCTGTTTACGGGTAGTTGCTGGATGCCACTTGAATCGGCAATACCACAACATTGTTATCACCTCCTTCTCCCTTTTCATACAGTTATCCACTGCGTGTTCTCATGATCAAATCATGGATATTCATTCTTCATCAAAGAAGTAGAATGAATATCCATGATTTGATCATCAATGTACTATGAAGAGTGGTTTTCGGGCCGCCTGTAGAAGGCGCTCGGTCGTACTCCCCAATGACCAGCGTTGCTGGCCACCTCGTCCATGTGCTGCCATCGCAATCACTTGACAACCGGCTGCAACTTCTCCCCTCTCACTGCCCTCGGCAACTTGCAAAATTTCCGAAGCCACATCATCAGCCACTTTGACTGACCAGGTTAAGACCAGATCAGGTGGCACATTCACATTGCCAAGTGCGTGATGTTTCATGCGCTCAACGAGTATGCGGAGATAGTGGCCGGCTCTTTCTAGCTCCTCATCAACATTGCTCATCTCTCTACCTCTTGAAGAGACCACATGTGTCAGATGAAGCTCACCATGAGCGGGAGCCGATAACGCAGTGGCAATCATCGCAGCCTTTGCAATAGCGATTTCGGCGTGTTCCGAACCATCCAGAGGTACAAGGATTCGCACTGAGCGATGGGGAATCGAGGCTAACTTCGTCAGAAGAACGCTGTCTTCATACAGGATAAAGACGGGCAAGGGAACATGACGAGCAACTTTTTCGGCAATACTACCCATAGCCCATCGCATTTCTCCAGTGTAACCATGGCTGCACATCACTACAAGATCCGCGTTATCCGCCTTCGCTGCTGCAATAATCGCCTCGGCGGGATGTCCAATCACAACCTGCGTTTCTGTATGAACGCTCTCCAAATTGCTCTTTTTTGCAACATCTTCCAGGTACACTTTCGCTGCTGGTATGGTCTCGTCAAGGACATCTGGTAGCACTATCTCTCCCACCGCAGCCATATACACGCTCGGTGGCCAAACGGCCTGTAACAACGAGACCTTGCCATCGGTAATATGCGCGAGGCGTGCAACAACGGGAAGCACTTTTTCTGAGCGGGATGATCCATCAAGGGGGACCAGAATATCTTGAAACATCGTGTAACTCCTTCCCATCACCTTATTCTCGGGTGTTCTCCCGATTTACAGGTATATGTCTTCCTGATTAAAGTATATAGCCATCTACTCACAGCATCGTCTCAGGAGAGAAAGGATATCTCACTGTTACATCACAGTCCCTATTTGATCAGTAAAAATGATAGCTCGGAAGGCAAAAACATAGTGAGATCAGGTCAAACCGATTGTGATGCACAGGTAACAATCATTACCAATCGAACTTATCAATCAGGAAAGTCCTGCTGTAGTGCAGGAGGATCGGACTTCCGTGTGGGCAGACAGCTGGAGCGGAGGCTTTTGCCAGGGATGTGATTAAAGAGCGCTGCTCATCTATGCCAAGTTCGCGGCCACGGCGAAGCGCTGAACGGCAAGCCAGGCCAATCAAGAGGCGATCCTGCCAATCATCGCCATCTTCTGCTGCTATATGCACAAGTTCGGATAAATGTCCCGCGAGTTGCTCCTGTCCCACACTGTTTGGTACCGAACGTATGAGAAAACTGCGTCCTCCAAAGCGTTCACATTCCAAACCTAAAGAGCGTAAAACAGGTAAGCGTTGCTCGAATAAATCTGCTTCGTGTCGTTTCAACTCCACAATGACAGGCTCTAGCAACAGGTGAGCGTCAGTCCACTGCTCCTCGTTCTCAATGCGCTGTGTACTCGACCCCATGTAGACCCGGCGCAGGTGTTCATAAATCACACGTTCATGCGCTCGATGCTGATCGATCAAGTAAAGACTCCCATCAGGTGCTTCAGCCAGGATAACTGCCTGTTGTAGTTGTGCGAGAGGTCGTAGTGTTGCCAGGATTTCAGCAGCACCCGGACCAGCTTTCTCGGCAGGGTATTCATGGGCCGATTCAGACAGTCGTAAACCTCTACGACGAGGCGAGGGAAGTCTTCGTTGATACACGAGTCCAGGGCCAGGTAATTGCATTGCTTCAGGTAAAGCCGGGCTGCGTTCCAGAACTGCTCGTATGGTTTGAGTCACCGCTGCCGCTACATCAGCTTCCCGCATCAATTTCACCTCAGTTTTGGCAGGATGCACATTGGCATCCAATTCCCCAGCAGGTAGATCGATGCATAGCACTAGCAAGGGATGCTTTCCCTTTGGTAGAAGTCCGCGATAGCCTGCCTCAATCGCCTCCTGCATTGGACGCGATTGTACCCAACGACCGTTGATAAAGAGCGTTATATGTTGCCTGCTTCCCTGGGCCAAAGCACGGTTACCGATATAGCCATTCAACTTAAAGCCAGGTGTAGTATCTCCTTCAGGAGATTGAAAAGAAATTGGGTTCAGCATTTCTGCCAGAGGTAGATGATAAAGCTCTGCAAGCGTTGTAGCAAGGTTTCCACTGCCACTCGTTTGCAAGAGAGGTCTCTCTTCAATTTCTAGATGAAAGCGCACGCCGGAATAGCCAACCGCAAAACGCCGTAATAATTGTGTAATATGTCCAGCCTCGGTACGGGGATCACGCATAAACTTGAGACGAGCAGGAACGTTATAAAATAGATCGCGCACTGTCACAGTAGTGCCATGGACGCGTGCTCTACGTCCCCGTTGTATAACCTCACCCCCATGTAAGATAATGAAAGTTGCTGGATGTTCTTCGCCTGACGATTCAGTTTCAATGGCTCGGCTCAGGAGCATCAACTCTGAAACGGCAGCAATGCTAGCCAGGGCTTCTCCACGAAACCCTAATGTAGATAAGTGGCTGAGATCATCAACACCCGCAATTTTGCTTGTGCTATGTCGTGTAATTGCTCGTTCTAACTGGTCTTCGATGACGCCATAGCCATCGTCTGTGACTCGAATAAGGCGCAGTCCGCCACCACGTATTTCGATGTGTATTTCATGGGCATCAGCATCAAGTGCATTCTCAACCAGCTCTTTTACAACCGAGACGGGACGCTCTATAACTTCACCTGCTGCTATGCGTTCTGCTACGTCTGGTGCGAGAGGAAGGATTGGGGTGCGAAATGTTTGTGATTGCACTGTTGGCATCTATGATTTTCGTTTCTTTTGCATGATAAACAACAGATTCAGTGCATCAAGCGGTGTTATGGCGCTTATATCAATCACATCCAGATCTGATAAAGTGCCAGGGGCAAGTTCCAGTTTTTGCGCCGCAAGACGAGCTTCTTCGGTTTGCCACTCATACTCTCTCTTAAGCCCTATCGATTTCATATCCGCATGATAGTGACCATTGCCATCTGCTACCATCATCTCACTATACCTATTGATTGGTTCAGTATTTCCGTTTAACCCAATCAATGTATGCATAGATATGCTGTCTTTTGCGGATTCCAGGCGCTTAAGGACTTCTTCAGCACGCCGCACAATACTCAGAGGCATTCCCGCCAATTTCGCCACGTGAACTCCATAACTTCTTCCAATACTACCTGGAGTAACACGGTGTAAGAAGACAATCTCACCCTGTTCATCATCGCTAATTGCCATCGTATACACACGCAAATGCGGAAGCTCTTCCGCCATCAGTGCAAGTTCGTGATAATGGGTGGCAAAGAGTGTTCGGGCGGTTGTCACATTATGGAGGTGCTCCACCACAGCTCGCGCAATCGCCAGGCCATCGTAGGTACTGGTTCCTCTGCCGATTTCATCCAGGATGATCAAGCTATGTCGTGTAGCATGGTGCAGGATCGCCGCAGTCTCTTCCATCTCGACCATAAATGTGCTTTTGCCCGAGGCGATATCATCTTCCGCACCAACACGGGTAAAGATGCGATCCACCAATCCGATACACGCTTTGCGCGCTGGCACAAAGCTGCCTACCTGTGCTAAGAGTGTGATAAGCGCTACCTGGCGCAGGTAAGTTGACTTACCTGCCATATTCGGCCCGGTCAATAAGAAAATACGCGCCCCATTTTCTTCATTGGATTCGAGTTGTGTATCATTTGGGATAAAGACATCACCATCCAACGTAAATTCGACAACGGGATGGCGACCGCCAATAATTTCTATACTGCTCTCCTGCCGCAACACAGGTCGTACATAGCCTTGATGCGCAGCGACTTCCGCAAAGCTCAAGAGCACATCGATTTGAGCAATTGCTGAAGCTGTTGACATTAGCTGGGTATAATAGACGCTCAGTTGGCGCAACACATCGACATAAATACTACGCTCCATCTCATCGATACGCTCTTCAGCGCTCAGAATACGTGCCTCGTGCTCCTTAAGCTCGGGTGTAATAAATCGTTCTGCGTTGGTGAGGGTTTGACGGCGTATATAATTAGACGGGATCTGATCAAGTTTGCCATTGCTCACTTCAATATAATATCCAAAGACCTTGTTAAAGCCTACCCTGAGCCTGGCTATTCCAGTACGTTCTCGCTCGCTAGCCTCCAATGAGACCATCCAACGTCGCGAGTCACGAATGGAGGCTATGAGTTCATCAAGTTCCGTGTGAAAACCTGCGCGAATCAAACGACCATCATCTTCCCGTTCTTCTTCTTCACCTGCACGAGTAAGAGCTTGATCAATCAAGTCTGTTACTTGCGGACAGGCATCAAGCTGGTCCGCCAGCTCTTGCAGCAGTTGAGAATCACAGCCGCGCAAAAGTTCGTTTAACACTGGAATCACCAGGAGATAATCACGCAAAGCCAACATTTCTCGAGGAACAGCAGTTTCCTGGCGCATGCGGCCCGCAATTCGTTCAAGATCACCCAATCTTTGTAAACACATAGTAAAACGGCTGCGCAATGCCGGGCTTTCATACAGTTCTTCCACACCTTGTAAACGTTTTTCAAGCTGGCCGAGGTCAAGCAAGGGCTGGGTAATGGTACGGCGTAATTGGCGCGCACCCATTGGGGTAATTGTTCGATCAATAACACCCAGCAAGCTACCCTGCACTGATCCACTACGTGATCCCTGCAATAAGTCGAGATTGCGCTGTGTATGCGCATCCAGCACCATATAGCTATGTGTGCGATATGTACGCAATCCTGTCAATAGCGACAGGAGTTTGCTATTCATCTTTGCAAGATACGCGGCAATCGCTCCAGCAGCAGCAATCGCCTGAGGAACCTGTGAACATCCGTAGGAGTCAAGCGACTGCACCTGAAAGAGCTGACAGAGTCTTGTTCGCGCGGCCTCTTGTTCAAAGAAGTAGGCAGGACAGTGTGTGATTGTCATGGTTTCGGAGGGGAAATGATACAAGTCCTGGCGACTTCCATCTGCCAGCAGGCATTCTGATGGCACCAGTCGCTGTAACTCTGCCTCTAAGGCGACAGGTAACTCATCTGGAGTAAACCAGGTAATGATAAATTCACCCGTGCTGACATCTATCGCAGCCAATGCAGTTTGCGAGCGACCCGACGCTATAGCTGCCAGATAATTGTTCTGTCGCAGAGGGAGAAGATTTGGTTCGGAAAGCGTGCCTGCTGTGAGTATTCGGGTGACAGCGCGTTCAACGGGTTGATGGCCTTTCCCTACCTCGCCCACCTGGTCACAAATAGCAACCTTATAGCCACGGCGGATCAGTTTACCAATGTAATTTTCTAGCGCATGCAACGGTACTCCTGCCAGGGGCACCTTATCATCACCATAGGTACGTTGCGTCAGTACAATCTGTAGCTCTCGGGCAGCGACACGAGCATCTTCATCAAACGTTTCGTAGAAATCTCCAACCTGGTAGAAAAGTATAGCATCAGAGTACTGGCTCTTCATCTGCAGGTATTGTCTACGGGCGGGCGTCGCCATGAATTTCACCCTCTACTCAAGTTCTCTAGCTGTTCTCTTTTGAAACATCTGTACTTTAACTCATTCTGTTCTTCTTGTCAAAAATTGGAATGTAAAGGAGTTGTTTGTTTCTCTTCCATGCAGTCATTTTTGGTTTGAAGTTCAACAAGCTGAAGATGCCAGTCAAATCTGAAGCTCAATCAGACTCGGCAGTATTAGACAACTCTTGATAAACTACCGCTTCCCTTCCAGATCAGATAAACGCATTTTATATTGTTCTACTTCGTTTGAAGGTTGGATATGTATACCAAGAACATTAGCAACCAGCTCTCGCATCCGTTCATAAATAACTGGCAAGCCTTCTTGTTCAATTATCGCAACTTCACCTGGTAATAAAGTATCGTCAATACTTTGCTCATCCTTTTTTGTATAACCAAGCCCTTTGGAGGTAGCTGCCACATCATGTTGGGGATCATTATAGTAGAGAGAAGGTTCTAGCGGATAAAATATTCTTGATTCAGCAGTACCGAATTGGGGCAAGTGTTCCCATCCGGCAACTACTGAATCAGTATAAACAAGCTGTAAACATGAGAAAAGCCTCGCAGCAGCATTCGCAGGATCAGTATCTCTTTGGACTTCGTATAAATAGGGTAAGAATTGAAATTCACCCTCTTGAGCCTGCTGTAAAATCTTCGGTATGGTTTTATATGCTGTTATAAAATTAGCAAAAAGAGCAGTTCTGTTTTCTCTTAACGATAAATCAGCTTCCATCCATGAAGTCAATGTGCTAAGCGGTTCCCTCATTTCTATTAAAAGGGTTACTTTCTCTTTCGGGTATCCTGCCTGAAGTAAAACTTCAAGAGGATTGAAGATAGATTCAGCGTGGGAATATGGTCCTAGTGTTTCCTTTATGAAAATTGTGTCTTCCGGGGGAATTTCAAAATCTCCTTCCATCCCTTGCGCTTCTCTGCGCATAATTGCTTTCAGTGGTTGATAATAGGAAGGAATCTCTACAGCAGAAAACATACGTAATTGTACGGTAGTGCCCGAGCGGCAAGGTGCAACTGCCAGTATAATACGAGGAAGACTTCCAGCAAGAGGAATTTTAACATGCGAGGATATCATATCTACCGAAATCTGGCTTGTACGCTCAAATGCAATATCTTTCATGAGTAATGTACTGCACCCCTTGAACTGGACATACTTTCTCCCACTGCGTTCAACCTGTGAGAAGAGCTTGAGTTGAGGCAGTAGGATTACAGGTAGTCTAGCATCTCACACTTGACTCCTGCCATCCCAAATCCATTTTTTCGTCACCAGCGCATTATAGCACAGCCAACTTACCACAACGCTTGCCTGCAAGTCAAGGTTGGTGTTACTGATCACTGATATTGTCTGGAGAAAGTGTTGACTTTGGACTGCTTCCTATCCTATGCTAACAGGCAAAGGGATGGGTTTCTATCCACAAGATAAAAAAGTGAAACCATTCAGTATTTAGGAGATGACGATGCGTATTTCGACGGGATACGGCAAACGTCCGGCAGGCGGCGGATTCGAGACTTTTTCCTGGTATTTCATGCGTATCTCCGCTATCGCACTTTTTTTCTGGCTATCATTCATTTGTTTCTAAATCATGTTTCAACTGATGTATCTTGCACGAGTTATCAGCTCATTGCCGCACGCTACTCGAATCCTTACTGGCGAGTGTATGACTGGCTCCTGCTGACACTCGCACTATTACATGGAATGAATGGCCTGCGGATCATTATCGATGACTACGTGCGAACTCAAGAATGGCGCATCCGAATTGAATCACTGCTGGCATTGGTAGTACTGGCATTATTTATGGTAGGCACCGTTACTCTGATCACTTTCCAACCAGTTGCTGGAAGCCTCGGTCCTCATTGTATAAAGTAAACGGTATTCTTTATCTCCTTGCATCTATTCTTCGTTTTAGTTTTTCAATCGTGGCACCTTATGTACAAACGTATCATCACTGACCTGCTTGAGCAAGAAATCAGCAACGTCAGCACGTGAAATCTTCGCTCCTGGACCTATCAATAGCGGATCTCTCACTTTATATTCTCCCGTTCCCGGACCATCGGTCAGCTTGGCAGGACGCACTATAATCCAGTCGAGATCACTGTGCAAGATCTCCCGCTCCTGGAGTACTTTATCAGCAAACATGGCTTTCACTTTTGGAAAGAACGGCAAGATGAGCGGAAGGTAGGGAACTTCTCGCCATTCGCCATCCAACGCCGCAACAGCGAATGCTGACTGGGATATAAAGCGTTTCACTCCTAGTTTCTGCATCGCAGCGATAATATTCTTCGTTCCTTCAGAACAAACTGGAATCGTAACACCCGGTCTTACACCGAGTACGCTAATCACAGCATCCTGTCCAGCTATCGCCGCCTCGACCTGTGGTGGGTTGAAGATGTCTCCTTGTACAAGCGTAAGCTTTGGATGTTGTATCGTAAGAGGTGCAATATGTCGATCAAATGCAGTCACTTCATATCCCTGTTCTAATGCTTGTTCAACCACAATCCGACCGGTAGAACCTGCGGCACCGAAAATCACTATTTTCATAATTTTCAACTCCTTTGGATATATCAGCGCTTGCCTATTTGCGATCCATGCCTGCAAGTTCTAATACCGCCATTTCAATGTGCTCATTTGCTTCATAATCGGGTTGCGTTATTTTAACGGTAGCAGCTTCATGAGCAGGTGTTGCTTTTACGGCAGTTTCAGACACAATTTCAGGTTTTTGTGCAGACCCCTGAACAGGCACTGTAGCCTCTTGACTCATACCTTCAGCTTCTGCTAGAGTGATCAGGATGTACAATGCTCCGAAGAAGAGAGCGAATAAGCCGCCTGCTTCGCTCCAGGCACCCGCGGCGTAACCAGGTACAATCAAACCTATTACACCAAGGAAACAGTAAGTTAAACCTATGATAATCCCCAGTCTCTTCCAGCCGGGTCGCTTTGTGGAAGCCAGGACGCCAGCCAGAATCAGCAGCACATAGAGTAAGGCCGAACCAATCCAGTGTAATAATTGTGCATGTGCATCATTCTCAGTCATCCCGATGATCTGATAGTGAATTTCTTGCTGGATTATAGGATCAAGAATTACTGCTAACAGTACTGTGATCGACAGCAATGCTGCGCTTATACGTCCTTTATGGGCAAAACTGAATAGAGCACGAGGTTTAGGATAGGTCAGCACAAGCAGCCCTGCCAGAGGCAATAATCCAACAAGCCTGATATCAAACGGTGTCAACCCGATAGCTAAGATTAATACACTCATGACGATGAACTGCGCCAGAAGAGGCTTCTCCTCAGGTTTCCGTATTAACCCAATCATAACGCCGCCCAGTAAGATCGCCGATAAAGCTGTTAACTCGGCGATATGCCAGAGGTGAATGGAATCTGCCGGATCTTTCAGTATCCATGCAGGAATAAATTCAAAAGTTCCTGCAATCAACAAGACTATTGAGAGCAATACAGTGAGAAATGTGAAGACTCTGGAGCGCCATTTTTGTACATTCATGTGAGATGTTTCAATGGTAATCATGATGTCAGTTCCTTCTAGCTACACAAGCTTTTCAGTGCCATGGATCATATTCAATAGTTTTCAATTACTTTTTTCAGTCTTCATTGTACTGGCAAAACGTCTTCTAATCGTTACGATAAACGTTACGATAGAGATCAATGACTCAACCTCAAGTAACACTCTGAGTATAGAGCCGGGAGCGTTTCTAAAGCGTTTCTTAAAAATCTTCCGCATCCTCCTAAGTGCGCTGCAGGCGCACAGAAAATAATCACTGCATGACACTTGTGAAAAGCCCCGAGAAACCAAATTTTGCAATTGCAGGCTGGTGTTGCATATACTCATGAGTAGGATAGAGCAAGTAGCAAAACTAAAGGAGACATTGCTGAATGCAAGCCAATGCAGGTAGGAAAGCAATTATCATTGGCGGAGGCATTGGAGGTGTTACGGCTGCAATTGCCTTGAAGCGAGCCGGACTCGATGCCACTGTCTATGAGCGTGCTGAAGAGCTTCGAGAAGTGGGATCAGGCTTACCCCTTTGGACTAACGCTTTAAGATCGCTTCACGTATTAGGGTTAACCGGTGAGCTAGAGAAATTAGGAGTCCAGGTTAAATCAGTTCGTGTCAGTACCTGGAAGGGAGACACTCTAACTGATACCAGCAATGACAAACACTTAAAAAAACTGGGTACGATTACTATTGTTGTGCATCGAGCTGAACTGCTAGCGCTACTGCTCAAAACACTCGACGAAGAACATGTACAGTTAGGGATGACTTGTGTCGGCTTTACTCAAGACGCCACTGGAGTAACTGTAAAATTCGCCAATGGCCAGGAAGTGCGAGGAGATGTCCTCATTGGGGCCGATGGAATTCACTCGGTCATACGCACACAATTATTCGGCCTCATCAAGCCAAATTATGTCGGATATACGTGCTGGCGGGGACTTGCTCATACGGCGAGAACTGGCCTCGAGACGTGGGCTTGGGGCAAAGGATGTCAGCTTGGCATTACCCCTATGAGCCGGGGAAGAGCATACTGGTTTGTACAAAAATACGCTCCCGAGGGCGAGGAAGATAAGCCCGGTGGAAGAAAAAATAGCATTCTCGAAATGTTTCATGATTGGCATGATCCTATTCCAACTGTCATCGAAGCAACTGCTGAGACAGACATCCTGCGCAATGACATCTATGAGCTTAAACATCTTCACCAATGGAGCCACGGCCGCGTTACGCTGCTCGGAGATGCTGCCCATGCAATGACGCCGAATTTAGGCCAGGGTGCATGCCAGGCAATTGAAGACGCGGTCGCATTAGCAGATTGCCTGAAAGGCATAACGAGTATTTCCGAAGCGCTTAAGACCTACGAAAAACGTCGCATTACACGCGCGAATAGAATTTCACGCCTGGCGCACTACATTGGACAGGCTGTACAATGGGAAAATCCCATCCTGTCAGTTCCACGTAACTTCATAATCAAAAGCACACCTGTGAGCATGGTAATGAAACAATTTCTGTGGTTACTTGATTATCAACCCTGAAAGGCTTATAAAGAACTTCAAGCTGGCTTAAAATCACCACTTTTGTATATGCCAGGATTTGCCTTCTCCATGTAAAGCTCTGGATTTTGAAGTTCCTGAAAACCAGTTTTACGATACAATTCATGTGCATCGCCAGTAAGCAAGGACCATCTACGCAAACCTTGCAGCTCAGGATGTTCGGCTATTACTTGCATCAGCCATTTGCTCAGCCCCTGTCCTCGGAAATCTTCAAGAATGTACACATCACCAATATAAGCAAAGGTAGCATAGTCAGTAATGACCCGGGCAAAGCCTACTTGCTTCCCCGCTTTATATACTCCGAAGTTTAGAGAATGCTCGATCGATTTTTTAACAATGTCAAAAGGAATGCCTTCTGCCCAATACGATGTCTTAAGGAAATTATGTATGGCTGGAAGATCTAATAGCCGTTTATTTGTGCTGATAATATACTCGCCAAGTCGCCATTCGTGAGTCATGTCCCATATACCTCCTGGAATCGTGTCGTTGTTTCATCAATATTGATCAGAAAATAGAGCACTGACAAGAGCCAATCTGAAGAATAACCAGACAGCCATTGAAGGCAGAAGTAGGATCAGAAAAGTCATCGACGTCATTATGTCGCCATGGCAATTAATTGCCCGATTGACATATTGTCATGGCTATGATTTAATTGACATTGAACAAAGAAATATATGGCAAGGGAGGCTTAAACAAACATGGCTTTACGTAAAGAAGAGTTTCATCACGAAGACGAACAACAGGAAGTTAACACAATGAAACGGTCACGCATTACAATTGATATCAGCCCCGAACTTCGTCGACGCATTAAGGTGGCTGCATCTCAACGAGATTTGTCGATAAGTGAGTATTTAGGAAATATTCTTGAAGAAAGTGTTCCTGAAGAAGCAAGCATAAAACAACCTGGACGCCCAGTAACCCAGGAGACCCTGGAGCGATTGCGCAGGATACGAGAAAAAATTTTGCAAGACCGCCAGGGAAAGCCTTTTGAAGATTCGACCGAGATGATACGCAAAATGCGTGAGGAACGATCACAGGAGCTAGAGCAGTTATGAGAAATGTGGTAGTAGTTGACGCAAGTATTGCTATTAAATGGGTATTAGAAGAGCCAGATTCGGATAGAGCAGATACTTTGTTAGCGGAATGGATTAATAAGGGGAAGTTGATACTTGCACCAGACTTGCTCGCTTACGAGATTACTAACGTACTCTATCGGAAAGTTCGAAAAGGAGAAATCACCCTTGAAAGGGCTAAAGAAGCACTGACAGAAATATCGCTCACAGAAATAGAATTCGATTTTGCATCAGATTTTGCTCTTAGTACGCGAGCAATAGAATTAGCTAACCATTTCAGCCTTCCCGCAACATACGATTCGCACTACTTAGCATTAGCTGAGCGGGAAGGCTGCGAACTCTGGACTGCTGATTTGCGCATGTGGAACAGTGTAAAGGGGAAGCTTGACTGGCTGCGCCGGTTAGGTGATTATCCTACCCCATCAAAATAAGGAAACATAAACTATGCATGGTATCGTTTCGCTCCTCGATAGTAAGCATAATCAATTCATCGAAGAATTATGGGCAGAATTGAAACAAGAGTTCTCAATGGATGCCTCATATTACCATAGGATTTGGCGATATCAGCAAGGAAAACCTATCTCAAATCATTCCTTTCCTGGCTGAACGCGATTTTAACTGGGAGATTACTGTCAATAATATTGCGTTCATCTATGACACAGGGACAAAACAAGAGATGAAGTCTCGTTTTGACATTTCAAATGAACCTGTTCCCGGGAAGTCAAGCATGGAAAGACTACACAGACGTCCTTTAACTCCTGAATTGTTGGAGCAAGTGCATCGAGTACGTGAAGAGATTATGCAAAGGACTAACGGACTACTGTTTGAAGATTCTACCGAGATAATCCAGCAGCAACGCGAAGAGCGTACAAGGCAGCTCATGGGAGAGGATGAGGAGTAACCATAAAAATTCCTTCTTAGCACTTTAGCGCATGGTATAATGGCAAAAGAACGAACCATATCAAGAAGGAGCCATGCTAACCATGCGATTACAAGGAAAAACAATTGGATACCTGGTTGCCCAGGAAGTGGAAGATTTAGAATACTGGGTTCCCCTGATGCGACTGCGCGAAGAGGGCGCCAACGTCATCTCGATTGGCCTCACAACACAAACTGTACATGGCAAACATGGATTGGAAATGACCCCGGATGTAAGTATAGATGAAGCTCCAAAAGCCGACGAATTGGATGGGCTTGTTATCCCTGGCGGCTGGGCTCCTGATAAACTGCGGCGCAATCAGAAAGTTCTCCAGCTTGTACGTGATGTGGATAAGCAGGACAAGATCATTGCAACTATCTGCCATGGCGGTTGGGTGCCCATTTCAGCGGGCATCATGCATGGGCGCAAAGCGGTTGGTTCAACGGCCATCAAGGACGATATTACTAACGCAGGAGGCATCTGGGTCAATGAAGCGGCATTTCGCGAAGGGAATATGGTATGGGGTAGGGTTGTTGAGGATATTCCGGACTTTTGCCGGGAGTTGGTTGCAGCACTTGCAAAATAAATACAAATCTCTAATGAAGGTGGAGGATTTGGGATGGGTTGTCAAAGTAGATGAAGGTACGCGAGATTATTAAGCTTGTTGAAGTAGATGGTTGGTATCTAGTGAAAACAGAAGGAAGTCACAGACAATATAAGCACCCAAACAAGTCAGGCCGCGTCACTATTGCTGGTCATCCAAGTGATGATGTAC
>Ga0209048_10001505_pt1 | contig 23876 bp, 24 predicted proteins | sample FrelakmetCRP12CR_FD_187146 | JGI IMG/M metagenome (GOLD analysis project Ga0209048, IMG submission 187146) | Freshwater lake sediment microbial communities from the University of Notre Dame, USA, for methane emissions studies - CRP12 CR (SPAdes)... | ecosystem: Environmental > Aquatic >... | reverse complement strand
CGTTCACCACCTGGGACAGCACGAGGATCGGGATGAGCGGCGCGTTCGGGATGAGGACCACGCCGGCGGCGAGGGCGGTGACCCCGGCGAAGGTCCCGTAGAAGAGGGGGGCATCGGCGAGGCTGTCGTTGAGGGCGGCGGGCCGACCGGCCACCTCGCTGACCGAGTAGGCGGTCGACAGCGGAAGGATCGACGCAGCGAGGAGCGCCGCTCCCACGAGGCCGACCCCGAAGAGCTCCGACGCCAGGCCGCCGGCCAGGGGCCTCAGGGCCTGGGCGGCGACGGCGGCGTCGTGGATCGTGATCCCGCGCGGGTGGAGGGTGGCGGCGCACGCCACGACCACGAAGAAGCCGATCACGCCCGTCAGCACGGCGCCCGTCACCACGTCGTAGCGGACGTAGCGGAGATCGTCGACGGTGAGCTGCTTGTCGAGCGCGTAGGACTGGATGAAGGCCAGGCCCCACGGGGCCAGCGTCGTTCCCAGGGTGGCGGTGGCGATCACGATGGCGTCCCGGTTGAGCGGCATGCTCGGCACCACGAGCCCCCGTGCCGCAGCGCCCCAGTCCGGATGGGCGAGGATGCCGGCAGCGACGTAGGTGATGAACACGGCGCTCAGGGCGAGGAGGATGCGCTCGATCCCCCGGAAGCCCTGCCGGAGGACGAGCACGGACAGGACCACGGCCGTGACCGGGACGGCGACGTAGCGACTCACGCCGAACAGCTCGAAGCCGGCCGCGATCCCCGCGAACTCCGCGCAGGTCGTGCCCGCGTTGGCGACCACGAGGGCGACGATGGCGATGCCCGCCTGGCGGACGCCGTAGCGCTGACGGATCAGCCCGGCGAGCCCCTGGCCGGTGACGATCCCCATCCGGGCGCCGAGGTCCTGGAACAGGACCAGGGCGATCGTCGACAGCAGCAGCACCCAGAGGAGCTGGTAGCCCGTCTGGGTGCCCAGCACCGAGTAGGTCGTGATGCCGGCCGGGTCGTCGTCGGAGAGCCCGGCGAGGAGTCCCGGCCCCACGACGGCCAGCAGGGCGGCGATCCGCAGCCATCGCAGGGAGCGGCCGGGCGCCGGCGGCCCGGGGCGCGCGCCGGGACCGGACAGGTCCGCGGGGCCGGCGCCACCCGGTGCTGGCCGGGCGCGGTCCGCGGTGCTCATGGGCCGTCGGTCGGCGGCCGGCGGGGAGCGACCCGGCGGCTGGCCCGGGGGGGGAGCCGCAGCCGGCGGGACCGGAGATGAGCGAAGCGGCGGGCACCGGGAAGCCGTCGGGCGAGCAGCTCCTCGAGGACGTCGTCGACGGCCACGGCCCCTACCAGCCGGCCCTGGTCGTCGACGACCGGGACGGCCAGGAAGTCGTGGGTGGCGAAGAAGTCGATGACGTCGTCGACCGGCAGGTCCACCGGGATGGTGAGCGCCCGGGGCTGGTGGACCCGGCCGGTGATGAGCGACACCACGTCGATGACGCCGAGCGGGCGCCGGTCCTCGTCGACGACGAACACCGTGGCCAGGCTCCCCAGCCGGGGCGGGTCGGCCGCGAGGCGGGCCCGGATGTCCTCGAGCGACTCGCCCGGCCGGGCCATGCGCACGTCGGTGTTCATGAGGCCGCCGGCGGTGTCGGGTGGCGCGGCGACCAGCCGGCGAAGGGTCTCGGCCCGGGCCGAGCCGAGACGGCTGAGCAGGCTCTGGAGATCCTCGGCCGGGAGCCAGCGGATGCTGGCCGCGGCGTCGTCGAGGGCCATGTGCTCGACCAGTGACGCCGCCATCTGCTCGGGGAGCGCCTGCAACAGCCGGGCGCTGACGTCGGGGTGGACGGCGCTGAGCGCCGCGGCCGCCTCCTCGGCGTCGACCGTCTCGAGAACCTCCACGGCGCGGTCGGTCCCGAGGCCGGCGAGGACGGTGGCGAGCTCGGCCGGCCGGAGGTGTTTGAGGGCGTTGGCGCTGGTGCGGAGCTGCACGGCGAGGCCCTGGGTCGAGGCCGGTTGCAGGTCGTGCCAGTCGAGGACCGAGACGGGCATGCGCTGTCCGAGCCGGCGGAACCCGAGGCGTCGCACGACCGAACCGACGCCGAGCTCCACGGCGACGACCTCGAGCCGTCCCCCGATCGGCGTGAGCACCACGTCGGCGGCCCGCACGAGCCGGGTGCCGGAGCTGTCGAGGATCTGGGTGTCGAGGACGTCACGGGCAAGCCGGATCTGGCCGCCACGGTGGGCGTCCCCGTCCGGTGCCGCGAGCCGGGCGCCGGGCAACAGCCGGATGACCGCGTCGTCGACGGCGTCGACCTGCGACCAGTCGGCCCAGCCCGTCACCCGTCGCCCCCGGCCGACGGCGAGCCGGGTCACGGATGCGTCCTCGCCGAGCCCGACGGACAGGTCGACGAGCCGGCCGACCCCGGTCCCTGCCGAGTCGCAGACCCTGCGGCCCAGCAGGTCGCTCAGCAGCAGCACGGCCGGACAGTAGTGCGCGGACCGGTTCGACCCGACCCGGGTGTCGTCCGGGTGGCGGGGGGGTGAACGCCGGGTTGCCGGCTACCCGCGGGCGGCGCGCCGGGGGGGCAGGCCGATGACGGCCGCGGCCTCGTCGGGGCTGGCGACGGGGCGCCCGAGGCGCCGGCACTCGTCGACCGCCTCCCCGACGAGCTCGGCGTTGGTGGGCGTCCGGTCCCCACCGTGGAACTCGAGCCCGAGGTGCACGTGGCCCCCCCGCTCGATGGCCAGGGCGGCCATGCCGCTGCGCACCACGTCCCCTCCGACGACCGAGACCGCCCACGGGAGGTCCGACCCGTCGACCAGCTCGAGGTACGCGGCCAGTGCGGTCTCGGTCGGCGGCAGTCCGAATGGCGCTCCGGTGAGGCCGTCGTCGGTCGCCAGGTAGAGCTTCACCATGGCCCCTGCCGGGAGGAGCCCGGCCTGCTGGAAGGCGAGCACCGCCCGAAGGAAGCCCGGCTCGTAGATCGCCAGGCTCACGCCGAGCTCGTGGTCGCGGCACAACGCGAGCTGGTGGGCGATGTCGTCGAAGGAGTTGCGGTACACGTAGGCGCCCGTGGGCACGCCGTCGACCCGGCGGCCGAGGTTGACGGACCCCGGGTCGCTCAGGCCGATCCGCAGCAGACCGCTGGCCGCCAGCGGGGCGACGTGGTCGTAGCGGGGCTCTCCCGCCGGCCCGAAGTTCACGGTCGGGTACAGGAGGGCGTCGGGCCGCTCGGCGACGACGAGCCGCCAGGCCTCGAGGTAGCCCTCGGCGGCCACATCCCCGGGCACGCTCCCGAGGTCGATGTGGTGGTGGACGATCGCGGCACCGGCGGCGAAGCAGGCCAGGGCGTCGGCGGCGATCTCCTCGGTCGACCGGGGGACGTGGGGGTTGCGGGCCTTGGTCGTGGTGCCGTTGATGGCCGCTTCGATGATGACGGGCTCGGGCATGGTCCCTCCTGACCGGCCGGAGCCGGGGAGGCTCCGCTCCCGCAACGGTAGGGTTCGCGGTCGACGCCGATCCCGGGGAGTGGGAGATGGACGAGCTGGCCGAGAAGGTGGCGGTGGTGACGGGTGGCGCCGGAGGGATCGGGAAGGGCCTGTGCCGGGCCCTCCTCGACGAAGGCGTGAAGCTCGTCGTCGCCGATGTGGAGCAGGGGGCGCTCGATGCCGCCGTCGCCGAGCTGGGGTCACGGGGGGAGGTCACCGGCGTCGTCACCGACGTCTCGGACTTCGCCTCGGTGGAGGCGCTCGCCGACCGCGTGTTCGACCAGCACGGCGCCTGCCACCTCTTGTTCAACAACGCCGGCGTGACCTCCGGAGGTGGCGGCAGGCCCTGGGAGCAGGAGCCCAACGACTGGTACTGGTGCTTCGGGGTCAACGTGTTCGGGGTGGTCCACGGCGTGCTCGCCTTCGTGCCCCGGATGCTCGAGGCCGGAGCGCCGGGCCGGATCGTCAACACGTCGTCCGGCGACGGCGGCTTCGCACCCGTCCCGTACGCCTCGGTCTACGCGTCCAGCAAGGCCGCCGTGTCCTGCTTCACCGAGGCGCTGGCGTCCCAGCTCATCTCCGAGGGGACCGAGTTGCGGGCCTCGGTGTTCTACCCCTCGGGAGGGCTGCTCGACACCGGTCTGTGGACGGCTGACCGCAACCGGCCCCTCGGACTCGCCCGCCAGCGCCCACGCCCACCCGCGCCGAAGACGACGTTCGAGGACTACCGGAAGGCGATCGAGGCCGCCGGCACCCCCGTCGACATCGCCGACCTCGACGAGCTCGGCCGGTTCGTGGTCCAGGGCATCAAGGACGACAGGTTCATCATCGGCCGGAACCTCGACGAGGTGGCCGAGATGCTGACGCTGCGCGCCGAGAGCATCGGCCGGGGCGACCTCCCGCCCCGCATCGGCCACTTCGCCGTCTGATCCGTCCCCTGGCGTCCGATCACCGGTCGCCGGTTCCCGCGATCCGGCGGCGGGCGATCGGCGTCCCCCGATCCCCACCGGCGGTGGGACCGCTCAGTGGCGGGCGCGACCCGGGGTGGCCGGATCCCAGAGGAGCACGGACAGGAACGCGACGAGGGCGGCCAGGGTGGCCAGGGGCAGCGGGTCGCGAAGGCGCACCAGGTAGCGGCCGACCCCCCGGCCCACGACCCACCGCGTGCCGAGGATGTCAGCGGGCGTGGGGTGCCACATGTCGGTCGAAGGGTTGTCGTCGCCGCGGGTCATGAAGCCGGTGGAGCTGGAACCGCCGATGATCCGGTGGATGACCTTCCTCCCCGCCCCCGGTTGTCCCGTCGGGACCCGGTAGGTGACCACGTCCCCGGTGTGGTACTCCCGCCGCCGGCGGACGACGACGAGATCGCCGGCCTTGAACGTCGGGTTCATGCTGGTGCCGCTGACGACGATGTAGTCGGTGGAGCCCCCCAGAGCCGCCGGCCTGAGGAACACGAACCACCCGGCCAGGGCCGCCCCGGTGAGCACGAGGCCGAGGACGCGGACCACCGGATGCCGGCGCCGTCCGGGCTGCGCCGGACGGCGGGGCCCGACCCCGTGCTCGGCGGCAGGAGGCGCCTGGGGGTCGGCCTGCGCCGACTCACCGCAGGCGTCACTGGCCGCGCGGATCGGCGCGCCGGGCTCCGGGTCGGGCGTGATGACGTCCACAGCGGCGGTCACGCCCTTGACCATCGGCAGCTGGTCACCCCGGTTGATCGGCGGCGGCGCCGGTGTCGCGCGTGAGCCGTACGCCTCAGGTCCGACGGCGACACGTCGACAGGAGGAGGTGACGCGGAAGGTCCATCCTGCCCGGGTGACCGGCACCGTCTCGAGTCTGGAGGTTCAGAAGATGAAGCGCGTACTGCTCGGTCTGACGATCGCCGGCGTGGTGTTCGCCGGGATCTTCGCCTTCGCCGCAAGCCTGACGGTCAACCCCTCGACGCTGCAGGCCGGCACCGGGGCGGTCGGCCAGTGCAACGCCGCTGCCGTGTCGGTGAGCTTCCCGCCCCCGACCTTCACCAGCGGCACGGGCTACACCGTCAACAGCGTGACCGTCGGCAACGTCAACGCATCCGCCTGCAACGCCAAGACCCTCTACGTGACGGTCGCCGACGGCGGGAACGTCGCGCTGAGCAGCGGGTCGGCCGCCATCACCGGCTCGGGGACGGTCAACGTCACCGTCAACCTGGCGGCTCCCGTCTCGGCCGCGAGCGCGCTCAATGCGCACGTCGCCATCAGCTGAGGCAGCGGGTTCGGCGATCCGGCTTCGGCGGTCCAGCCCGGCTCTGGCCGGGCGGGACCATGCCCGTCTCCCGGCCCTGCTTCGGGAGCCGTGACGTGCCCCGGCTCCTGCTCGCCCTCACGGCGGGTGGCGCGGCCTTCGGCGTCGTGTTCGCCGTGGCCACGAGCCTTCCGGTCGCGGGGATCTCGCTGAGCGCCGGATCGGCCCCGATCGCGACCTGCGCCACGGGCGGCATCACGGTCACGTACACCACCGGGTCCGACCCGGTAGCCGGCTACACCGTCACCGGCGCGACCGTCGCGAACCTCAGCACCGCGTGCGCGGGGAAGCAGGTGCGGCTCACGCTGGCGGACGCGGCCAGCAACAGCGTCGCCGTCGCCGGCCCGGTCACGGTGCCGGGCGGGGGCGGGTCCGTGAGCCTCCCCATCGGCGGAACGATCGCCGTCACGTCGGTCGCCGACGTGCACGTGGCCGTCGGCTAGGGGTCGGTCATGGTCAGGCGAATCTCGTGGGTCGGTGCCGTTCTCACGGCCTTGTGCGTCGGGCTGGCTGTCGCCAGGGCCGCTGGGCTGACGGTGACGGCCGGCACCCTGGGGGCCGGCACGATGTCGACCCGGTGCACGACCGGTGGTGTCGGGGTCGTGTCGAACGCCGGGACCTCGACGGTGACGAGCGTCACGGTCAGCGGCATCCCGGCATCCTGCGGCGGAGGGAAGCTCTCCGCGACCCTGACCACCCCGAGCGCGTCGTCGAGTGGCGGCCCGGTGGCGATCCCCGCCGGTGGAGGGTCGGTCACGGTGACCCTGGCCGCGGCGGTCACGGCCAAGGAGGCGGGCTTCACCACGCTGCTCGTCCAGGGCCCGTGACTCGCCGTCTCCTGCTTCCGGTCCTGGCCGTCACGGCGCTGACGCTGCAGGGGGCCCGGGCGGCCCCGGTCCCCGTGAGCACCAAGCTCCTCACGGGGTTCAAGACCTGCACCCTCACCGGCTTCTCCACCGGCCTGGCGATCGCCGACACCTTCGTGCGCCAGGACCTGCCCACGTCGACCAACGGCACGAGCCAGGAGGTCGACGTGCGTTCCTCGTCGGGCGCGAACCGACGGACCTTCGTCCGCTTCGGTCTGCCGACCTGCAGCCCGGCCATCCCCTCCACGGCCAGGGTCTTGTCGGCGCAGCTCCGCCTGTACCTCTTCGGGGCGCCGGCAGCCACGCGCAGCTACGAGGTCCGGCGGGTCGTCGCCCCCTGCCCCGAGGGTCTCAGCGCCTGCTGGGGAGAGACGACCATGACCTGGAACAACCAGCCGGCGGTCGCCACCAGCCCGACCGGCTCGGCCTCCGGGTGCACGACCTGCGCCAACGCCTATGCGTCCTGGGATGTCACCACGGACGTCCAGGCCTTCCTCGCCGGCACGGCCGCCAACGACGGGTTCCGCGTGGCCGACAGCGCCGAGGGCAGCACCACCGCCATGGCCGCGCGGTTCTACTCGCGGGAGCGCAACACCGGCGCCCGGGTCAACCAGGCACCGCAGCTGGTGGTCACCTACGTCCCGTGACGTCGCCCTCGGCCTTCGCGCGGAGGGCGCCGACCCGCCCTCGTCCAGCCGCCCGGGGGTGGGCCCGGGACTGGGCCCGGGGGAACGCAGGTGGGCCGCCGAGCCTCCGGCCCCGGGTGGCCGGCGCTAGAAGGGCCGGTTCGCCGGGCCCGCGACGGGACCCGTGCTGAACGTGGCGGGCATGCGGACCACGCCGGTCAGCTCGGGGTTGCCCTGGTAGAACTGCGTCGCGGGCCGGTCGACCTCGTAGTCGGGTATCCGCCGGAGCACCTCGTCGAGGAGGACCTCGAACATGGCCCTCGCCAGGTGCATCCCGATGCAGCGGTGCGGGCCGACGCCGAAGGCCAGGTGCCGGTTCGGGGCGCGGTCGAGGATCACGCGGTCGGGGTCCCGGAACTCCCGGTCGTCCCGGTTGGCCGACAGCCAGCTGATCATGAGGAAGTCGCCCCGCTTGAGCTGTTGGCCCCCGAGCTCCACATCCCTCGTCACGGTGCGGGTCAGCGTCTCGTTGACGGAGAAGTACCGGAGGAACTCCTCGGTGGCCGTGGACATGAGACCCGGACGGGCGATGAGCTCCTGGCGGAGGTCGGGGTGCTCGTCGAGGTGGTAGAGGGCCAGCGACGTCAGCGACGTCGTGGTGTCGAGCCCTCCGCCGACGAGGTTCCAGAGCACGGCGGTGATCTCGTCGTCGCGAAGGCGGCGGCCGTCCTCGACCCGGAGCCCGACGAGCTCGGTCAGCAGGTCGTCGCGGGGTCGCCTGCGCCGGGCCTCGGCCTCCTCGAGCAGTTCGGCGACCATGACCGGGACCTTGTCGATCGCACGGTCGTACTCCGGGGTCCCCGGGCGGTAGGCCACCGTGGCGTGGAACAGCTCGCCGTAGTGCTCCCAGCTGTCGCACGGAAGGCCGAGCAGGCGCATGGTCATCACCGCCGGCACCGGGTTGGTGTAGTCGAGGACGAGGTCCATCCGCCCCGAGGTGATGTGCTGGTCCATGAACCACGCGGCCACCTGCCCCATGAACGGCCGGGCCCGGTCGACGGCAGGAGGGAGCAGGTGCGGGTTGAGCACGCGCCGCAGCGCCTGGTGGATCGGCCCGTCGACCTCGGCGATCCCCGCGGGCGGGATGCCCTTGATCCGGGGGATCCCCGTGATGCCGACGTACTCGATGCCGTCGGGTGAGTCGGGCTCGTACTTGCTGGAGAAGGTCTCACCGTCCCGGGAGACCCTCGCCACCTCCTCGTAGCCGCTCACGACCCAGAACCCGCCGTAGTTGGGGTTGTAGGCGACCGGGCACCGGCGGAGCGCGGCCCACTCGGCGTGCCGGTTGTCGTGGAACTCCCGGGAGTGCTGGTTGAAGTCGACGGTCGGCGGGTGGCCGCCCGCATCGGTCGACCGATGGACGTTCGACAACGGTTCCCCCCGGGGTCTCGGTGGCGTCGACGGACTGCGTGACCGACGAACGGTAGCCCACACCCACTCGGGATTCCCCGGGCACGCGGCACCGGGCCCATCACCCCGACGGGGTGACGGAGGCCGCCGGTGACGGCAATCGTGCGACGTGCGCCCCGGTGCGTCAGGATGGAGTGACCAGAACCCGATCGCGACCGACGACACCGGTCCGACAAGGAGGACACACCCCGTGGTACTCGCAGATTTCGGCTCGGGACAGGTGCTCCTGTCCATGCTCTATTTCTTCCTCTTCTTCATCTGGATCTGGCTGGCGATCATGGTCTTCGCCGACATCTTCCGCAGCCACGACATCGGCGGCCTCGTCAAGGCCCTGTGGGTCATCGCGATCATCATCTTCCCGTTCATCGGCATCCTCCTGTACCTGATCATCCGGGGGCACAAGATGAGCGAGCACGCCGCGAAGGACGCCCAGGCCCGGGACGCCGCCATGCGCCAGTACATCCAGGGCGCCGCAGGCACGACCGCCAGCCCGTCCGACGAGCTGGCCCGGCTCGCCGACCTCAAGGAGAAGGGCGTCATCGACGATGCCGAGTTCCAGCAGCTGAAGGCCAAGGTGGTGAGCTGACCGTCCAGCGCGTCGGGGCCCGGGCCGCAACCGCCGGGCCCTGGCGCGTCAGCCCGCGGCGGCGTCGTCGGTCAGGAGGACGCAGTGGGTGCCGCGGTAGATGGTCGTCATGCACTTGTTGCAGTGCACGCACAGCGACTCCGAGGCCTTGCCGGCCTGCATGCGGTTGAGGAGGTCCGGCTCCCGGAGGAGCGCCCTGCCCATGGCGACGAATGAGAAGCCCTCGGCCAGGGCCTGCTGCATCGTGTCGAGGCGGTTGATGCCGCCGAGCAGGATCAGGGGCATGTCCAGGGCGGCCCGGAACTGGCGGGCGTAGGGGAGGAAGTACGCCTCCTCGAACGGATACGCCTTGAACAGGCGCTTGCCCACGACCAGCTGGAACACCTGCCGCACGCCCGGGGGAAGGGTGGCGCTGAACTCCTTCAGCGGGACCTCGCCCCGGAAGAGGTACATCGGGTTGGCAAGTGAGCTGCCACCGGTGAGCTCGAGCGCGTCGAGGGCCCCGTCGGCCTCCAGCATCTTCGCCACCGGGACGCTCTCGTCGAGCCACAGCCCCCCCGGCACGCCGTCGGCCATGTTGATCTTCGCGATCACCGCCACGGCGTCGCCCACCGCGTCGCGTACGGCGCGGGCGACCTGGCGCGGGAACCGGGCCCGGTTCTCGAGGGTCCCGCCCCACCCGTCCGTGCGTCGGTTGTGCCGCGGGCTGAGCCAGGAGCTGAGGAGGTAGCCGTGCCCGAGGTGGAGCTCGATGGCGTCGAAGCCGGCCTCGACCAGCATCCTCGCACCGGCGGCGAACTGCTCGGTGACCAGGGCGATGTCCTCGGCGGTCGCCGCGTGGATCCGGGTCCCCATCGGCGTGAGGCCGCCGGAGGGGCCGATCGTGCGCTTCCCCCGCACGGCCCCCACGGCGCCCGCGTGGCCGAGCTGGGCGGACACGGCCGCCCCTTCGGCGTGGACGGCCTCGGTGATCCGGCGCAACCCGGGGATCGCCTCCTCCCGCAGGTGGATCTCGTTGGGGGCGCCCATCCCGTCCCGGGACACGGCCAGGTAGGAGACCGTGGTCATGCCCACCCCCCCGGCGGCCGCCCGGCGGTGGAACTCGACCAGCTCGTCGGTCGCCAGGTTCTTGCGGCTCATGCCCTCGAACGTCGCCGCCTTGATGATCCGGTTCCGCAGGGTGAGGGGCCCGAGCCTGGCGGGTGAGAAGACGTCCGGCGCGGCGCCCGACCCGGGATCCCCGGATGTCCCCTGGCTGGTCGAAGCTGGCATGGCTGACCCCCCGTCCCTCGTGCGGGCACGTCCTGGCGCCCCGCGCGGCAGCAGGTCGAAGACTAGGGACTGCGGCCCGGGGTCGACGAGTCGACGCGGGCCAGGCCGCAGCCGGGCCCCGGACCGACACGAGCCCGGGACCGACACGGGCGTGCGGCCCGGATCGTCCGGCCGGGGGCGCTTGACGCCCCAGATGGACCGCCCTACGTTGCCGCGCAAAGGGGGACGGCATGGAAGGTGGGGCGGACGGTCCCGGCGCCCGCGCCCAGCGAGGGCGGCGGACCGGCCAGCGGCGGGTCCGGAGCCTCATGGACCGCGCCCGGGCGGACACCGGGTTGGAGGACTTCGGCGACGACTCCTTCCGCGAGGGACTCGAGGTCCTGGTGGCGTCGACCGACGGGGAGGCCCACCTCAACGCCATCGGCGAGCAGGTCTTCTACGACCGGGTCCTCGGCCTCCTGGAGAACCGGCTCCAGATCGAGGACTGGTACACCCGCCACCCCGAGATCGAGGACCAGGAGATCGTGGCGCCGCTGTTCGGCCTCGGTCTGCCGCGGACGGGCTCGACGGCGCTGAGCTTCCTGCTGGCCCAGGATCTGGCGGCCCGCTCGTTGCGGGCATGGGAGTCCGGCCGGCCGTGCCCGCCACCCGAGGCGGCCACCCAGGACCGCGACCCGCGCATCGCGGAGGCCCAGGCGGGCATGGACCTGATCGACGCCCTGGCCCCGGAGTTCAAGGTGATGCTGCCCACCTCGGCGACGGGACCCACCGAATGCGGCCCCGAGCTGTTGGGGATGTCGTTCCGCTCGCAGACCTTCGAGGGGTTCGCCCACATCCCGGCCTACGCCGAGTGGGTCTCCGGGTGTGACATGGAGCCGGCCTACCGGTTCCACCGCCGGACGCTCAAGTTGCTCCAGTGGCGCTGCCCGCCGACGCGCTGGCGCCTCAAGACCCCGACCCACATGCTCGCCATCGAGGCCCTCGGCGCCGAGTACCCGGATGCCCGCTTCGTCATGACCCATCGCGACATCGCGAGCGTGATCCCGTCGGTCGCCAGCCTGATGGACACCCTCTCCTCGCCCCTCTGCACCCGCCGCGACCCCCGGTACCTGGGAAGCCACACGGCCGACACCTGGGAGCTCGGCCTCCGTCGGACCGTCGCCTTCCGTGATGCCGGCCGTGAGGCCCGCTTCTTCGACGTCGGCTTCGGGGCTCTGCAGGCGGACCCGCTCGGCACCGTCCGCGGCCTCTACACCTGGCTGGGCGAGGAGCTCACCCCCGTCGCCGAGCAGCGGATGCAGGCGTGGTGGGAGGCCAACCCGAAGGACAAGCACGGCGTCCATGTCTACCGACCGGAGGACTACGGGATCGACCTCGAGGCCCTCCGCGAGCGGTTCCGCTTCTACGCCGACCGCTTCGACATCCCCCCCGATCGAAGGTAGGAGACACGGTGGACGCCAGCTGGTGGCCGGGCAACATCGACAGGGCCCGCCTGACCGACCGCTATGACAACCCTGGGCTGGTCGACGGCGCGGTGTGGGACGAGTTCTGTGGCTGGCTCCGGCGATCCAGGGACGTCGTGCTCCGCCCCGACGTGCCCGACGCTCCCCTGGACCGGGCTGAGGGGTTCCGCCACCTCCTGGTCCTGATGCACCTGGGGATCAGCCAGGCGCTCACGCGCACCGACCCCTTCCACCCGACGCTCGGCCAGGTGAGCCGCACCGACGTCTTCAAGTTCGGGCTCGACTGCCCCGACGCCGCCTACCGGGGCTGCGCCATCCGGGGCGATCTCACGTACCGGGTCACCGGCAACGTGGGCACGGTCCACTACCTGAGCTTCCAGGTCAACGAGGGGATGCAGAACCTCGGCAACCTCCGGGGCGACGAGCTCGAGCTGGGACCGGACCGGGGCTTCGAGCTCGTGATCGGACCGGACCGGCACGAGGGGAACTGGCTGCGGACGCCGCCGGGTGTCGACGCCCTGACCGTCCGGCAGTTCTTCTACGACTGGGAGACCGAGCAGCCGGCGACCTTGGCGATCGAGCGCACCGGTGGCCGCCGCCCCCGCGACGACCTCGACACGGTCACGCCGGACCGCGTCGCGCGACAGCTGCGGGCCATCGGCGAGTGGGTGTACGCCAACGCCAACGCGTGGGCCGACGCCGAGGTGCTCGGCCAGATGAGCTGGCGCAACGGGTTCCCCCCGGCGACCGCCAAGCCCGAGCTCGGCGGCGCAGAGGAGAATGTCAACGGCTGGGGCCACTACGATCTGGGCCCGGACGAGGCGCTCGTGGTCGAGGTCCTCCCGGCCCGGGCCCGGTACTGGAGCCTGCATCTCGGGAACTTCTGGTGGGAGTCGCTCGACTACGCGGGGCACCAGACGAGCCTCAACGGCCACCAGGCCGTGCTGGATGCCGACGGCCGCTTCCGTGCCGTCATCGCCCACCGGGACCCCGGGGTGCCGAACTGGCTCGACACGATGGGCCACCGACGGGGACCGATGCTGTTCCGCTGGGTCGTGACCGAGTCGGCACCCGAGCCGGTCACCACGGTGGTGCCGTTCGACAGCATCCGCGATCACCTGCCGCCGGGCACGGCGGTGGTGGACCCGGCCGGTCGCGCGGCAACCATCGAGCGGCGCCGGGCACACGTGCTGCGTCGCTTCGCGCAGTAGAGGAGAGGCGGTCATGGATCTCGGGCTGAACGATGCGACGGCGGTCATCGCGGGCGGATCGTCGGGAATGGGCCGGGCGACGGCCGAATGCCTGGCCGCGGACGGCGCGCGGGTCGCCCTGCTCGCCCGTGGACAGGACGGGCTCGACGAGGCCGTGGCGGCGCTCCGCCGGCTCGGCAGCCCCGACCCGATCGGCCTGCCGACCGATCTCACCGACGCCGCGTCGGTCACGGCGGCGTTCGCCGCCGTCGGCGAGCGGTGGGGGTCGCTCAACATGCTCGTCAACGCGGCCGGTCCCCTGGCCGGCATCGGCGGGTTCGAGCAACTCGACGACGCCGCGTGGCTGCGCACCTTCGACGGGCTGACGTTGAGCGCGGCCCGCTGCGTGCGCGCAGCCCTCCCGCTGCTGCGTGCCGCGGAGTGGGCGAGAATCGTCAACGTCTCGGCCCACTCCACCCACCGGCAGTCGCCGGGCCTCGTGGCCTACACGGCCGCGAAGGCGGCACTCACGTCGCTGGGCAAGAACCTGTCGCTGACGCTCGCCCCCGAAGGGATCCTGGTCAACACCGTCAGCCCGGGCACGTTCGCCTCGGAGTCGTTCAAGGCCGCGCTCCGACTGCTGCCGCCGGAGCACCACGTCGACCCCGACAACCTCGTCGACATCATGCGCTACATCGGGGAGGCGTACGGGACGCCGTCACATCTCCCACGGGCCGGCGATCCGAGCGAGATCGGGGTGGTCATCGCCTTCCTCGCCTCCCGGCGCAACAGCTACATGACCGGAGCCAACGTCAACGTCGACGGCGGCTCCGACTTCACCTGAGGCCCGATGGAGGACCGCATCACGCCCGTGCTGCACCTGGAGATGACCGACAGGCCGGCGGCTGCCTACGGGCCCGAGCGGACGGGGCCACCGGTCGCTCGTCATCGACTACGTCAACACGTTCCGCCGCGTCGGGGCGCTCGAACGACGAGGAGGACGGGATGAAGCTGCCGATCATCGACGCCGACGGGCACGTGATGGAGCCCTTCGAGCTCTGGAGGGAGCGGCTCCCGGAGCCGTACCGCGACCGCGCCTGGACCCGCACGCGCGACGAGGCGGGCAAGGAGGTCGTGACGTTCTTCGGCCGCCCCACCAGGTTCGAGTGGTCCATGGGCTCGCTCTGCACGCCCGGTGGCCTGAGCGCGGGTGGCCGTCTCGACATCGATCTCGACAGCGAGGTCGACCCGGGCGCCCACGACCCGGCCCGCCGGATCGCCCTCATGGACGAGCAGGGGATCGCGGTGAGCGTGCTCTTCCCGACCATGACGCTCGGTCTCGACGACCTGCCGGACCAGGGCTTCGCCAACGCCTCGGCGACGGCCTACAACGACTGGATCGCCGAGTTCTGCGCCCGGGACCGGCTGCGCCTGCGGTGGGCCGCCGTGCTGCCGCTGGGCGACCTCGACTGGGCGACGGTCGAGCTCGAGCGGGTGATGGCGGCCGGCGCGACGACGGTCATGCTCTCCCCGATCCCCACGCCTGCGGGGCGCTCGCTCGGCAGCCCCGAGCTCGACGTGGTGTGGGCGCGGCTGGCCGAGTCCGGCCTGCCCGCGGTGGTGCACGCCTCGAACCCGGCCAGCCCGAGCCTGGGCCTGGTCCGTCACTGGGCGAACCGGGCGCAGTGGCAGATGGGGGTCCCCTTCCAGCTCCAGCTGGCGGTCATGCACCTGATCGACGGTGGCGTGCTCGAGCGCTTCCACCGCCTCCGGGTCGGGTTCTTCGAAGGCGACGTCGGGTGGCTGGCGCACTGGCTCGGCCGCCTCGACGAGACCTACGCCAAGATGGCGCTGGTCGCCAACGTCCCGGCCCGTGCGGCGGTCCAGCAGTTCAGGGACCAGTGCACGATCTCGGGTGAGCCCGCTGACCTCGGGCTGGGCCTCACGGTCGCGACGGTGGGCCCGGACCGGGTCCTGTGGGCCAGCGACTGGCCCCACCAGGACGGCGCCTGGCCGGACCCGGTCGAGATCCTGCGGGACCGCACGGATCTCACCGACGCGGACAAGCGGGCCATCTTCGTCGAGGGTGCGGCCCGCTTCTACGGCATCGACCTGGGTGCGGTGCTCGACCGTCTCGGCAGCGACTGGAGCCTCGAGGCCCCGGTGGGCGCCATCCACGGCATGCTCGCCGCCACCCGCGGGGCCGTCCCCGCGTAGGGCCGGTCGATGATCCCGGCCCGGCGCCTGCGGCGAGCAGCTGGATCGTCTGTGGGATGATCGCCCCGGTGGGGGAGTACGACCTGGTGGTCCGCGGCGCGGAGCTCGTCGACGGGACGGGACGGGCGCCGTTCGGTGCCGATCTCGCCGTCGCCGGTGGTGCCATCGCGGCCATCGGCGATGTCGACGGTCGCGGGGCCGAGGAGATCGACGGCACCGGCCTCGTCCTCGCGCCGGGGTGGATCGACCCCCACACCCATCTCGACGCCAACCTCTTCTGGGACCCCGACCTCACGCCGTCGTGCTCCTACGGGGTGACCACCGTCGTGATCGCGAACTGCGGCTACGGCCTGGCACCACTCGCGGACGATCCGGACCGGCGGGCCTACGTGCTCGACGCGCTGAGCACGGTCGAGCAGATCCCCCGGGAGGGCATCGACCGTGGCGTGCCGCTCGACTGGGGGGACCTCGACTCCTACGTGGCCCGCCTGGAGCGGACCCCGTCGCTGCTCAACCTGATGTTCCAGGTCGGCCATGTTCCCGTCCGGACGGCGGCCCTCGGCACGCCCGACGTCGCGGAGCGGGAGGCGACGTCGTCGGAGATCGAGGTGATGGCCGGCTTCGTCCGTCGCGGGCTCGAGCTCGGCGCGGTGGGGTTCAGCACCGATCAGGTGGTCGGCAACATCGGGCCGCGGGGCGGACTGCTCCCGGGCCAGGTGTGCGCCGACGACGAGCTCCTCGGGATCGCCGCCGCCCTCGGACGGGGTCCCGGACCGGGGCTGTTCACCATGGCCCCGCGGGCGCTGCTGCTGGGTCGGGCCGAGCGCGAGGAGGACCACCGGTTCCACGAGCGGCTCGCCGAGGCGTCGGGCCGTCCGGTGGTGATCGGCCCCTGCTTCGACCACTGGGCCGACCCCGGCGTCGGCGCCGACCTGATGGACCGCGCGCTCGCCGGCCGCCGGCCCGGCGTGACGGTGATCCCGCAGGTGTCGGCCCGCCCGTTCGAGCTCTGGACGAGGCTGGACTGGGCGGGCCTGCTCGTCCGGTCGCTGCCGACGCTGCGCCGGGCGCTGCGGGCCGACGGCCCCGCGGGCATCCGGGCCGCCGCCTCGGATCCGGGGTCGAGGGGACGACTGCGGGCCGAGGCGGACGCCATCCCTGCCAGCGACGTCTTCTCCGGGCGCTGGGACCATGTCCTGATCCGCTACTCGCCCACGGCGCCCGGCCTCGTCGGCCGGGACGTCGCGGCGGTGGCGGTGGAGCGTGGCGTGCACCCGATCGACGTCGCGCTCGACCTGGCTCTCGCCGACGACCTCGAGACGCAGTTCGCGACCGTGATGCGCAACAGCGACGACGACCAGATCGGCCGGATGCTGCGGCACCCTGCGGCGATGGTCGGCGCCTCGGATGCGGGCGCTCACATCCTGTCCAACACCGACAGCTGCTACGCGGTGTGGATCCTGCAGCACTGGGTCCGCGAGCGGGGGCAGCTGACCCTCGAGCGCGCCGTGCAGATGCTCACTGCCGACCAGGCGGACCTCCTGGGGCTGGCCGACCGGGGCCGCCTCGCGGTCGGCCTCGCCGCCGACCTGGTCCTGTTCGACCCGGGCCTGGTGGCGACCACCGGCGTCCGCTATGTGGCCGACCAGCCCGCCGGGGGCACCCGGCTGGTCACCGACGCGACCGGGGTCGCTCTGTCGGTCGTCGGCGGGGTCGTCGCCACGCGGGGGGGCGTGAGCACCGGGGCCCGGTCGGGGCGCCTGCTGCGGCCCCGTCCCTGAGCGGCTCCCCCCACGCCCTGCGGCCGCGGCGGGCCCGAGCCGGCGCGCATCGAGTGCGGCGGACGGGTGCCGAGCTCCCACCGGGGCGCGGCGTGCGGCCGGCTCAGGGCGCTCCGAACGCCTGCGTCGCCACGGCGGACACCTCGCAGTGGCCGACGCGCCCCCCTGCGTCGTACAGGTTGCACTGGCCGACGGCGATCCCGTCGGCCTCGAGGTGGTCGGTGACCTCCAAGCCGATCCAGGCGCCGCGTGGGTCCCGGGCGAGGGAGAGCGTCACGTCGGCGTTGATGTAGTGAAGCCCGACGTCGGACCAGTTGGCGAGTGGGTTGGCCACGTCCGCAGCCATCGCCGCCCGGGTCACCGGCGTCAGCGGCTCGCCGTCGACGAGCTCCCGGTCGTCCCGGAGCCAGGCCTGCCTCCGGTCGGCCGTGTCGAACCCCGAGGCTTCGATCAGGCGGAGGTCCGGTGAGTCGACAGGGCCGTCCGCGCGGGCTCGGGAGGCCGGCACGCCGCCGGGGTCGGGTGCCGACCACGCCGGAGCGGTCCACACCGTGCCGGCCGGTGGGCCGCTGCGGCGGAGCAGGAGGGCGTGGGCGCGGGCGACCTCGCGCCCGGCGACGTGGAGGGCGACCTCGACGGCGCGGACCCGGTGGCCATCGCGGACCACGCTCGAGCGGATCCGGACCGCCTCCATGGGCGCCCTCCGGAAGAGGTCGACGGTCAGGCGGGCCACCTGGTACTGCGGGGCGGCGTGGTCGCGCTCGACGGCCCTGGCGGCCAGGCCGGCCAGCAGCCGCCCGTGGAGCATGTCCGCCGACCAGGGGCTCCGGGACTCCGGGACGGGATGGAGCTCCTCGCCGCTCCGCAGGAAGAAGGCCTGCGGCGGGGTGTGGTGGGGCACGGCGGTGGAGCGTATCGACCGGGCACCGGGCCCGGTTGCGGGCGGGTGCCCGCCGCTATACCCTAGAGGGGTATAAACCGGATGGGTCCGTGCTCCGGGCAGGGGCGCGGGGCGATGGAGGTGGGGCCGATGGTCGGGTACTCGGGCAACAAGGACACGGTCCTCAACCGGCTGCGTCGGATCGAGGGCCAGGTCCGCGGCCTCGAGCGCATGGTCGAGACCGACACGTACTGCATTGACGTGCTCACGCAGATCTCGGCGGTGACCAAGGCGCTGGAGGCCGTGGCCCTGGGACTTCTCGACGACCATCTCGCCCACTGCGTGCGTGCCGCGGTCGCGACCGGCGGCGCCGACGCGGATGCCAAGGTCGCCGAGGCCTCGGCGGCGATCGCCCGTCTCGTGCGGTCGTGAGCCCGCCCTTCCCACGCCCCGACGTCGGGCCCGGGCGCCCGTGACGGTGCCGCTCGCCGCCGCGGCCCCGTTCGCCGACGCGGTCTACCGGCGGCGGATCGAGCTCCGTCCCGCGGCCGGCGCCATCGAGGCGGAGATGGAGGACTGGCCCCACCACTTCCGTCTGCGGATCACCCACGACGGGTGCGTGGTGCAGCGCGCCGAGGCGACCGCCGTGCGCTATCCGTGGAGCTCCTGCCCGCTGGGTGCCGCGGGGATCGCGTCGCTCGCGGGGCTGGCGATCGGGGACGCCGTCGAGCCGGCGCGCTGGGCCCCCGACCGTTCGGCGCACTGCGTCCACGTCTTCGACCTCGCCCTCCTGGCGGTGCGCCACACCGCCGACGAGGGGCCGACGGTCTACGAGGCGGTCCTGGCGCCCGCTGCCGGCCCCGCCCGACGCGCCACCTTGTGGCGCAACGGGGCCCTGGTCCTGTCCTGGTCGGTGGAGGGCGACCGGATCACGGGCACGGGGCCGGTCACCGGCCTGTCGCTCGACCGTGGTCCCTTCCTGGCGTGGATCCGAGCGAACCTCGACGCTGCCGGCCAGGAGGAGGCGACCGTGCTGCGCCGTGTCTGCAGCATCGGCCTCAGCAGGGCGATCGACCTCGACCGCTTCGGCGCGGCCGGGGACGTCCACCCGCCGGACCGGTCCTGCTACACGTACCGCCCGGAGGTGGCGCCGGTCGCGACGCGGATGCGCGGGAGCTGCCGGCCGACGGAGCGCGACGGCGTGACGGGCGGCCGGTAGGGGCCGGGGCCGGCCGGGCGGGCGGGCGGCGGTCGGGTTCGGGGGCGTCGGCGGGGTCAGCGATGCGCGATCACCCCGTGCCACAATCTCGCCATGCGCCTGCGCTCCCGGATCGCCGCCCGTACGTCGGCCCGGCCTCCCCTCGTGCTGCTGGGGGTGGCGGTCGCCGTCGCGGCATCGGCGTGTGCGAGCTCGAGCAGCAGCGGGAGCGGCGGCCAGCCAGGCCGGTCGACACCGCCGGGCGCATCGCTGGAGGGGACCGACTGGGTCCTCACCGGGTCGGTGCTCGGCGTCCCGCTGACCGGCGTCACCGTCACGGCCAGGTTCGAGGGCGGGTCGGTGACCGGCAACGGCGGCTGCAACAGCTACAGCGGGAGGTACACGGTCAGCGGATCGACGCTCACCATCGGGCCGAACATCGCGAGCACGCAGATGGCGTGCGGCCCGGCCCAGACTGCGGTCGAGCAGGCCTATCTGGCGCGACTCCCCAAGACCGCCGGGTATCGCGTGAGCGGGCAGACGCTCACGCTCGTCGACTCCGGCGGGGCCACCCTCCTCGAGTTCGCGCCGGCCCCGACCGGCCCCGACGCCCTCGCCGGGAAGTGGACCGTGATCAGCTACTACACGGGCAGCGCCGTCACCTCGGTCATCGGTGGAGCGACCCTCACCGCCGAGTTCGGCGCCGAGGACGTGAGTGGCAACGGGGGCTGCAACACCTTCAGCGGCCCCTACAAGGCCGGCGCGGACGGCTCGATCGCCATCGGCCCGCTCGCCACGACCCTGATGGCCTGCGCGAAGCCCGAGCTCCAGAACCAGGAGGAGCAGTACGTCCACGCGCTCCAGCTCGCAACGACCTACAAGGTCACCGGCAACCGCCTCGATCTGTTCCGACCCGGGAACGTGTACGCCGTCACGATGCAGCGGGCCTGATCCTCGAGGCGGGCTCGCCTGAGGCCCGGCGCCCCCGGGGCCGTGCCGGCCCGGTGCGCCCGGGGCCGTGCCGGCCCGGTGCGCCCGGGCACCCTGCGGGTGGGGGCCGGAGCCGACCCCCCTGATGTCAAGCCCCGGTCACGGGGATCAGCCCTCGGTCGGCGGCTCGTCGCAGGGCGGCGTGATCGCGCTCGGTCTGGTCGGCGTAGGCCTCGGCGAACGATGCCACGGCCTGTTCGAAGCGGTCCGAGCTGCCGAGGTAGCCGGCGATGGTCACGGAGTCGCCCGTGCGGGCGTGCGCACGGGCGAGCGCCCACCCGCAGGCGCTGGCGTAGGTGCGCAGCGCCATGGGGGCCATGCCGGCGACGTCGGCCGAGCCCTTGGCGTCCCAGAGCTGGCGCACGTAGTAGTTCATGCCGGTCGTGATCAGCGCCGGCTGCGGGACGATCCGGCCTGGCTCATCTTGCTGCCCCGGGCCGCCACGGCGACGCTGGCCGCCAGCCGCTTCACGTCCCATTCGAACGGGCCCGGCCCCCCGCTCGTCGTCGAGGACGGTGTCCACTGGTGCCGTCATCGCATCGGGACGACTCGGTCGGGCGACCCGGCTCGGGCCGCCCGGCGTCGAGGAGGCCCCGTCGGCCCTGCTGGGGCCGGGGCCGGAGTGCCCGTCGCCGTGTGTCGCGGGCGCGTCAGGCGCGCGCCATCAGTCGGGAGAGCACGATGACGCTGGTCGTCCGCTCGACGGCGTCGTCGGCCCGGATGTGCTCGAGGGTCTCCTCGAGCTCGTGGTTGTCGGCGCACCGCAGGTGGAACAGGGCGTCGGCCCGGCCGGTCACCGTGTAGGCCGCCACCACGGCGGGATGGCTCAGCGCGAGGCCGCGGATCTGCTCGGGGCTCGTCCTGCCGCGGCAGGCGATCTCCACGAACGCCTCCGTGGTGACGCCCATCGCCTCCGGGTCGAGGGTCAGGGTGAACGCCGCGATGGTGCCGTCCGCGATCATGCGGTCGATGCGCCGCTTCACGGCCGGCGCCGACAGGCCGACACGCGCCCCGATGGCGGGATAGGGCAGCCGGGCGTTCCCGGTGAGGGTTGCAACGATCTGCCGATCAAGATCATCCCGAAGCATGATTCAGCATGTCACACGCAAGATCATGGCCTTGTTGTTGTGGACAGACCGGTCCTACCGTTGGGGAACATGGCCGTCACCGCCCGGGCGCTCAGCGACGCCCGGGCCCGCGGTGGTCCACGGCGCTACCTCATGTGCCCACCCGTGCACTTCGGGGTCGAGTACCGGATCAACCCGTGGATGGACCCGACCCGTCCCGTCGACCGGGCGAGGGCGATGCGCCAGTGGCGCCGCATCGAGCAGGCCTATCTCGCCGCGGGGCACTCGGTCGTCACCGTCGGGCCGGTCGGGGGCCTTCCGGACATGGTCTTCGCCGCGAACGCCGGCCTCGTCTCCGGCGACCGGGTGCTCCTCTCCCGGTTCCGCCACCCGGAACGGGCCGGCGAGCAGGCTGTCTACGAGGCGTGGTTCCGCGAGCTCGGCTTCGGCGAGGTGGTCCCGGCATCGGTGGTGAACGAGGGCGAGGGTGACTACCTCCGGGTCGGCCCGATCGTGCTCGGCGGGAGCGGGTTCCGCACCGACCGGCGGTCGCACGACGAGGTGGCGGAGTTCCTCGGCCGGCCGGTCGTGGCGCTCGATCTCGTCGACGAGCGCTTCTACCACCTCGACACCGCGCTGGCGGTGCTCGCGGATGACGTCGTCGCCTACTGGCCCGGCGCGTTCTCCCGGCGGAGCCGAGGGGTGCTCGGGGACCTCTTCCCCGATGCGGTCGTCGCGGCCGAGGAGGACGCCGTCGCCTTCGGCCTGAACGCCTGCTCCGACGGCGCGACCGTGGTCATGCCCGCGTCGGCCGCCGGACTGGCGGCCAGGTACCGCGACCGTGGGTTCAGGCCCGTGCCCGTCGACACGTCCGAGCTGCAGAAGGCGGGCGGTTCGGTGAAGTGCTGCTCGCTGGAGCTCCCGTGCTGAGGTCGGGGTGACGACGAGGCGTGTTCTCGCCGCCGCGTCTCCCCGGCATCTGCTCGTGATGAAGTTGCTGGCCGCCCGGGCAGAGCCTGACCAAGACGACATCCGCACGCTGGATCGCCTGTGCGGCTTCTCGACTGCCGAGGAGGGGCTGCGGGACGCGCCGGCTCCTGGACCACGCGGCCGCCGAGCCGTGTGACGTTGGCGATGGCGGCGTCGAGTGCGCGGCGGCTCCCGAGCGGGCAGTCTGTGCCGGAGTGCGACGCCCAGCGGCGCGACCGGACGGGGAGGCAGCGTGGCGGCCTATGTGATCTATCAAGGCGAGGTGACTGACCCGGAACGCTACGAGGAGTACAAGGTGAAGGCTGCTGCGAGCATCGTCGCGGCGGGGGGTCGGTATCTCGTCCGGGGTGGCGCTGTCGAGGTGCTCGAGGGCGAGGCACCGGCCGGTCGCACGGTCGTGCTCGAGTTCCCGACCATGCAGGCTGCGCTCGCCTGGTACCGGAGCGACCAGTACACCGCCGTCCGGAGCATCCGCGAAGGCGCGGCACGGGCCCGGCTGTACGTCGTCGACGGCGTCGACGACGTCGACTGACACGAGCCCCGGAGCCGGCGGAGCGGCCTGCCGACGCGGCTCGGATCGTCGTTCCCACGTGGTCGTGCGCCCGCTCGGTCCACCCCGACGGGGCCGAAGGTCCATCGGTCAACCCCGAGTTGCCCTGGTTGCTGCGTCGGCGAGCGCCGCCGTGGCAGCATGCCAGCCGCACATGCCGTGCACGCCGGGCCCGGGAGGCGTCGACGACGAGCACAGGTAGAGCCCCGTGACCGGGGTGCGCCACGGCGACGCCGACGCGACCGGCCGGGTGAACAGCTGGGTGACATCGGTACGGCCCCCGCCGATGTCGCCACCGACGTAGTTGGCGTCGTGGGCTTCGAGGGCGGCGGGTCCCATCGCGTGGCGGGCCAGGATCCGGTCCCGGAAGCCCGGAGCGAAACGCTCGACCTGGGCCTCGATGCGCGCCGTCATGTCGAGCGTCGAGCCGTTGGGGACGTGGCAGTAGGCCCAGGCGGTGTGCCGGCCCGGGGGCGCCCGGCTCGGGTCGAAGACGCTGGGCTGGGACAGCAGCACGTACGGCCGCTCCGGGTGACCGCCGTGGGCCACCTCGGCCTCGGCCGACGCGATCTCGTCGAGTGTGCCCCCGACGTGCATGGTTGCCGAACGGGCGCACGCCGCGGAGGTCCAGGGGATCGGGCCGTCCAGGGCCCAGTCGACCTTCCAGGCGCCGGCGCCGTAGCGGTAGCGGCCGAGCGCCCGCCGGTAGCGGGCCGGGAGTCGACCGTCGTCGAGGGCGAGGACCTGGCGAGGGGTCAGGTCGAGCAGGATCGCCCGGGCCGGCGGGAGCTCGGCGAGCGACGCCACCGTTCGCCCGGTGACGAGCTCGCCACCCCGCTCGGCCACGACCGCGGCGAGGGCGCCGGCGATGGCCCGGGAGCCACCTCTGGCCACCGGCCATCCCCACGCATGGCCGAGCACCCCGAGGAACAGGCCGAACCCGGCCGTGCCCGGCGCCCGCAGGGAGAGCATGGAGTGGCCGGAAAGCCCGGCC
>Ga0209048_10001504_pt1 | contig 23881 bp, 21 predicted proteins | sample FrelakmetCRP12CR_FD_187146 | JGI IMG/M metagenome (GOLD analysis project Ga0209048, IMG submission 187146) | Freshwater lake sediment microbial communities from the University of Notre Dame, USA, for methane emissions studies - CRP12 CR (SPAdes)... | ecosystem: Environmental > Aquatic >... | reverse complement strand
GTCGTCCCAACGTTGAACATGTAGACGATCGCACTCCGGATCTCACCATCCGTGAGATCGGCCATACCGCCACGCGGTGGCATGGCCCCATGCCCATGGATGGCCGACCGGACGACGACATCGAGTCCCTGTGTGACGCGCGGCGTCCAATCCGCGCGGTCACCAATCTTCGGTGCACCACCAACGCCAGTCCCGTGGCATTTCACGCATTGCGCCTCGACGATTGCCTTGCCCGATCGTTCGGGGGCCTTAGTCGTCCTGCTGACCGGTTCCGTCCAGTGTCCGCCAGACTGGTTGACCATATAGGTAATGGCGCGCTCGACCTCGGTGTCCGTCAGATTGGGATTGCCCCCATGTGCGGGCATCTGTCGGAACCCCGCCATGGCGCTCTTGCTGAGGCCGGACAGGCCCTTCGACTCGCGGTCTGCCCACGCCTTGGCGTCGCCGATCTTCGGCGCACCACCAGCGCCCGTGCTGTGACAGGATACGCACAGCGAATCCACAACCTGTTTGCCGGTCCGCTCCACAGCTTGGGCAGCGACGACGACGGGCAGGCCGCAAATCGCAACCACGACCATTGCCGTACCCACCACTCGCCGCAGAGTCATCGCATCAGGAATTACCATACACATGGTGCTCCTCCGTCGGGCGCGGCAACCGGCGGCGCCTATTGCTCCAAAATCAATCGCTCCCGCACCGACTGCTCCGCGTCGGTCTGCCCGCAAAGTAGTCACTAGGATCCTTTTTCGCGTGGACCGTCTTGACCTGCGTCAAATAGACGCACCGGCAGCAACTACGAAGTCACCCGACGCATATTTCGATTGATCGGTGGATTGGAAATCATTCGCATCATGGCGACGATCCCTTCGACGAAAACTCAAACACCGATTGATTCTATGCGTCAACGAAATGGACCCGAAACACGGATTGACGATCTCTTCGTGCGGCATCAGGCGCCACGTTTCTTGTGTCGGGCGACGCCATGCTGGTCGGGATCCCGGTTCAGGTGTTAGTTTCGCCACGCGTCCGCTTCCTCCTGCCCTGCAGGCGGGTGAGCGACAAGCCTCGACCAATCCAAGACGTCGATGTGGAACGGTGCCTGAACGCAAACGCCGTCCCGACGCCGCGCCGGGCCCTTTGCACGCGCGGCCTCGTGCTGCTCACAATCGCTGCGATCGTCGGCTCTCGACGGCAACCCTGACTAATCGGCAACCATGACCGTCGTCCTGCGCCAACTCGCGTACGTCGCCGGCTACGGAGCGCTCGGCATCTTGCTGACGCTCGCTGTCGGTATCGGCTTTCAACTCGCCGATCGGCCACCGTTGACGCCATGGCATCTCGCGCCGCTCTCTGCCGAGTTCCATGCTGCCGATGTGCCGAAGCTCAAGTCGCTCGACGGCCATCGCGCGCTGGACCGGCTGGAAAGAGCTGGCGTGGACCGAATTCCCCCCGAATTCGACCCCTGCAAGTGCAACGGCTCCACGGCCAATGCGGGGGCCAGGTTTACCGGCTTACCCAGCGCATAGCCGGATGTTTTTCGCTGCGCGCGAACGATGAGTGACCGAAGATCCTACGTCCCCGCCCGCTTCGCGACCGGCGAGTACATGTCCAGCACCTGAAGCCGCGTTGCCTGCAGTCGCTCGGACACGACGCCCACCATCCGGTACATCAGCGCGAAGCCGAACGCCTTGTCTTCGCGGCACGCCGCGAGCAGCTCCTCGCCGTTGAATGCCAGCGCATCGGCCGGTTGCAGCGCCCGCGCCTGGAAATGCTTGCCGCGGCCCATCAGGATCGCCGACCACCCGAGCTCGTCGCCCGCGCTCAACGTCTGCACGCGAAAAGTGTGACCCGGCGCCTCGATCTCGACGGCGACCCGTCCCTGCACGATCAGATAGAAATCGTGGCATTCGTCGCCCTCGTGAAACACCACATGGTCGCGGTCGAAATGCACTTCCCTTGCCATCGCCGCGAGCTTCTCGATGTGCTCCGGCTGGAATTCCTCGACAAAGGGGTGCTTATTCAGCACCGCCACAAGAGTATCTTTGGTCATCGCTTATCGTCCTTTGTATCGGCCCGCACGGAACCGGGCCCCAGATTCACCTCGTCGCAACCGCGCGTGCCCGGGGGTCGGTGCGCAACGGACGCACCCGAGGCCGGAACGCGAGGTGCGCATCCCGTGCGGCGGATCAGCCACCCCCTAGTGTACTGCGACCTCGAGCGCAGCACACACCGATAACCGGCTGCATTGGTACGCGGCCTCCACACACGTTACGCTGCCCGGAAGGGCGCCGCTGGATACCCCGGTCAGGGGGCCCGGCCGGTCGGCCCACGCCGCGGCCAGCGATACAATGCGCTGGAATCGCGAGCCCGTTGCAGACCCGCGTCCGAATTCACGGAGGAAGACCATGACTCGTCGTTCCCGCCCTGCGCCTCGCCACGCGGGGGCTCGCCACGTCGTCGCCTCGCTGATCGCCGCATCGCTTGCGTTCCCCGCGGTCGCGGAGACGGTGACCGTCGTCACGTCGTTTCCGAAGGAGTTGACGGCAGCCTACAAGAAGGCCTTCGAGGCAAGATATCCGAACGACAAGCTCGAGATCCTGAACAAGAATACCGCCGCCGGCATTGCGTTCGTCCGCGAACAGCCGGTCGGCAGCCGACCGGAGATCTTCTGGGCTTCGGCGCCGGACGCGTTCGAGGTGCTCTCGGCGTCCAAGCTGCTGCAGAAGACGGACGCGCAAAACCCGGCAGTGCCCGCCAGGATCGGCAACTACCCGATCAACGATCCCGAGGGGTTCTATTTCGGCCAGGCGCTCGCCGGCTACGGCATCATGTGGAACACGCGCTACTTCGCGGCGAACAAGCTGCCCGAGCCGAAGGAGTGGGCCGATCTGGTCAATCCGGTCTACCACGGTCATGTCGCCATCTCGAGCCCGTCGCGGTCCGGCACGACGCACCTCACCGTCGAGACGATCCTTCAGGGCGAAGGCTGGGACAAGGGCTGGGGGCAACTGCTCGGGATCGCCGGCAACTGTGCAGCGATCACCGAGCGCAGCTTCGGCGTCCCGGACGGTGTGGCGAGCGGCCAGTTCGGCGTGGGGCTCGTCATCGACTTCTTCGGGCTCGCGGCCAGGAATTCCGGAATGCCGGTGGAATTCGTCTATCCATCCGTGACATCGATCGTGCCCGCCAACATCGCGCTCGTCGCCGGATCGAAGGCGCCCGAAGCCGGCAAGCGGTTCATTCAATACACGTTGTCCGACGAAGGTCAGGCGTTGCTGCTCGACAAGCAGATCAGCCGCTTGCCGGTGTTGCCGGCCACTTACGCGAAAGCGCCGGCGGGGTACCCGAATCCGTTCTCCGGAAAGATCCACGCGAAGGTCAATTTCGATTCCAACCTGTCCGAATCGCGCTATTACGTCGTGGTGGCGCTGTTCGACCAGCTCATCACCTTCCGTCACAAGGAACTCGCCGCCGCGACGAAGGCCATCCAGGACGCGCAGAAGCGGCTCGGTACGCGGACGAGCCCGCAACTGGACGAGGCGCGGCGCCTGGTGTTCACGCCGCCCGTCGACGAGAAGCAGGCCGGCGATCCGGCACTCCTCGCGACGTTCCGGGCGGACAAGAAGGACACCGATGCATCGAAGCGCCGCGCTCAGATCGAGGAGGAATGGGCGTCGAAGGCGAAGGCCAACTACGCCAGGGCACTCGACCTCGCGAATGCGGTGAAATGATCGCGCCGGCGAAGGCCGTGCGGCCTTTCGCCGCCACCCGCGCACATCCTCTGCCCATTCGATGACCGCGGTCGTCGGCGGAGTCCGCGCCGCTCCTGGCAATCCCGCCGGCGCCGCCGGCGGCGGCGCCTGGCTGCTCGCGCTGCCGGTCGCGGCGTTCCTCGTCGTCTTCCTCGCCTGGCCTGTCGCTACGGTGCTCTACACCGCGTTCGCCGACGGTCAGGGCGGATTCACCACGGGTCACATCGGCGCGTTCCTTTCGATCTCGCTGATGCGCGAGGCCTTCGTCAACAGCCTCTTGGTGTCGCTGGGCTCGGCCGCGTTCGCGACGCTGATTGCCGTTCCACTCGCCTACCTCACCGTGCGGTTCGAATTCCGCGGCGCCGCGCTGGTGCAGACGCTGGGCGTGCTGCCGCTCGTGATGCCGCCTTTCGTCGGCGCGGTGGCGCTGCAGCTCCTGTTCGGCCGCAACGGCTCGGTCAATCTCCTGCTCTCGGAGGCATTCGGAGTCCGTATCCCCTTCATGGACGGCCTGAACGGCGTCATCTTCGTCGAGGGTCTGCACTACTTTCCGTTCATCCTGCTCAATCTCGTCGCCGCACTGCGCAACATCGACGGCGCCATGGAGGAGGCGGCGCAGAATCTCGGCAGCCACGGATTCCGGTTGTTCCGGCGCGTCGTGTTTCCGCTCGCCGCTCCAGGCTTCGTCGCCGGCGCCGCACTGGTGTTCGTCAAGGTGTTCGACGATCTCGGCACGCCGCTCGTGCTCAACGTCACCAACATGCTCGCGCCGCAGGCGTACCTGCGCATCACTTCCGTCGGGCTCGAGGACCCGATCGGCTATGTGATCGCGCTCGTCATGGTCGTGTTCTCGATTGCCGCCCTGGCACTGGCGGCGCAGATCACCAAGGGGCGCGACTACGCGACGCTGACGCGCGGGGGAACGGCGCTTTCCCGGCGGCCGCTGGCGGGGTGGGGCGCCGTGCTGGCCTACGGCTGGGTGTTGCTGGTGCTGGCGCTCGTGCTCTCGCCCCACGTCGGGCTCCTGTTGCTGTCGCTCGCGAAGGTCTGGAGCTTCTCGGTGCTGCCGGACGGATACACGCTGCAGCACTACGCCGTCGTGCTCACGGAATCCAGCCACATGATCGGCAACACGCTGCTTTACTGCACGCTCGCCGCCGGCATCGACGTCGCGCTCGGCACGGCGATCGCGTACCTGCTCCTGCGCACGCGGTTGCCCGGCCGGCAATGGCTCGATTGGGGCGCGAGCGCGGCGCTCGCGATCCCCGGCATCGTGCTCGCCATCGGCTTCCTGCGGGCGTTCCGCGGCATCGAGCTGCCGCTCGTGGGTGGGGCGCTGACGGCCACCTGGATCGCCATCATGCTCGCCTACGCGGTGCGTCGTTTGCCATACGCGGTGCGCGCCTGCGTCGCCGCGCTGCAGCAGGTGCACGCCTCGCTCGAGGAAGCGGCGCAGAGCCTTGGCGCCAACCGCCGCCGGACCGCACGGCGCATCGTGATTCCGCTGATGATGGGCGGAATTCTCGCCGGCTTCGTCACCAGCTTCATTACCGCCGCCGTCGAGCTTTCCGCGACGATCCTGCTCACGACGAGCGAGTCGCAGGCGCCGCTTTCGTACGGCATCTACCTGTACAACCAGAGCATCGCGACACGCGGGCCCGCAGCTGCCCTCGGCATCATCGCCGTCGTGATCGTCGCGCTCGGCACGTACGCGTCGCACCGGCTGCTCGAAGCGCGCGCCGGCGGCGCGAGACTCGCGGTGGATACCGAATGAGCGAGGGGGGCAAGGCCAAGGCCCGAAGGGCGCGTCCCCGAGCGATTGAGGCGGCCGACGGCTCGGCGGGCGGATGCCTGTAATTCCGTACGGAGGCCGCGAATGACGACCAGTGTCGGCATCGAAGTCGAAGGCGTCAACCTTGCCTACGGTTCCAACATTGTCCTCCGCGACATTTCGCTCACGATCGTCCCCGGCGAGTTCTTCGCCTTGCTGGGGCCATCGGGGTCCGGCAAATCGACGTTGCTGCGCCTCCTCGCCGGGTTCAATCGCGCCAGCGCGGGAACGGTGCGGATCGGCGGTGCCGATGTCGCCGCGCTGCCGCCGTGGAAGCGCGACGTCGGCATGGTGTTCCAGAACTACGCGCTCTGGCCGCACCTCACCGTCGCCCAGAATGTCGCGTTCGGGCTCGAGGAACGGCGCTGGCCGCGCGAGCGCATCCGCCAGCGCGTGCGCGAAATGCTCGACCTGGTGAGTCTCGCCGGCTACGACAGCCGCCGGCCGGGCCAGCTTTCCGGCGGGCAGCAGCAACGCGTGGCGATCGCGCGCACGCTGGCGATCGAACCGCGTGTGCTGCTGCTGGACGAGCCCCTGTCGAATCTCGACGCGAAGCTGCGCGCGTCGACCGGCCTCGAATTGAAGCGGCTGCAGCGGCGGCTGGGGATTACCACGGTGTTCGTCACGCACGATCAGCAGGAGGCGATGACGATCGCCGATCGGCTGGCCGTGCTCGACCAGGGCGTGATCCAGCAGGTTGGCGCGCCGCGCGAACTGTACGACCTGCCGGCCAATCGCTTCGTCGCCGAGTTCGTCGGCTCGATCAACGTCTATGTCGCGCGTATCGAGTCCGGCGTGGACGACGGGTCCGCCACCTCGATCGTCGACATCGACGGCCTCGGCCGCGTGCGTGTACCCGTCGAGCGCGTCGCCGCGGCGGCCCGGCCATCGGCGGCGACACGCTCCGGGCGCGCGGCGGCCGTTGCATTCCGCCCGCACGCCGTTCAGTTCGCCGGAAGTGATGCGGGAGACGGCCTCGCGTTCGATGCCGAAGTCGGCACGACCGAGTTCCTCGGCGAGTTCGTCCGGTACGGGTTGTCCGTCGGCTCGCTGCGCGTGGTCGCCGACCTGCCGCACGCGCGATTCGTCGAGGCGCTGGCACCGGGGGCGCGCGCCCGGTTCTCGGTTTCGGCCCGGGAGATCCTGATCCTCGCCGAGTCGGGCTGACCCGTTCCATGCTGCGGCGGAGCCCGGGCGGCTTCGCCAGTGGCAAGGCCGGGCGCAGCCGGGTTCCTGCAGCGCCACTGGCCAAGGGTCCGCATCTCGGGTTTGGTCTGGATCAACAATCGTCGCCGCGATCGAAGCTAGTGTGCAGGGTCGGGAGGGGCTATAGGCGTGGCTGTGCACCGAATCAGGAAGGGTCTCGACCTGCCCTTGGCCGGCGAGCCCGCACAGGCGATCGACGTCGCGGTCGCGCCCGGGCGCGTGGCGCTGGTCGGCGCCGATTACGTCGGGTTGAAGCCGACGATGCTCGTGCAGCCAGGCGATCGCGTGCTCCGCGGAACGCCCCTGTTCGAGGACAAGAAGACGCCCGGCGTCCGTTTTGTCGCGCCCGCAGCCGGCACGGTCGCCGCGATTCATCGCGGAGAAATGCGAACGTTCCAGTCGATCGTCATCGACGTCGATCCCGCAGATGACGCCGCCGCACAGGTCGCATTCGCGAGCTATACCGGCGACGCGCCGGACCAGCAGGACCCGGACAACCTGCGTGCCCTGCTCGTCGAATCCGGAATGTGGACGGCATTCCGGACCCGGCCGTTTTCCCGCGTGCCGGCGCCATCCGACACACCGCACTCGATCTTCGTGACGGCGATCGACACGCGCCCGCACGCGCCGGCGATCGACGTGGTGCTCGCCGGCCGTACGGCCGATTTCCACGCCGGGCTGCGTGCGATTGCCAGACTCTGCAGCGGCAAGACCCACCTCTGCAAGGCGGCGGGGTCGAGTGTCGCGGCCCCGGCGTCCGACCGCATCGTCATCGAGGAATTCACGGGCCCCCATCCGGCCGGCACCCCTGGCCTGCACATCCACGTGCTCGACCCGGTCCATCTCGGCAAGACCGTCTGGCACATCGGATACCAGGACGTTGCCGCCATGGGCCGGTTGATCACCACCGGGAGACTCGACGTCGAGCGCGTGATCTCGCTTGCGGGGCCGGGGGCATTGCGCCCGCGGCTGCTGCGCACGCGGCTCGGCACGTCCCTCGATGCTCTGACGCGGGCGGAATGCAAGCCGGGCGAGCAGCGGGTCATCTCGGGCTCGGTGCTGGACGGCCGCACGGCCTCGGGCGACGTGCACGGCTATCTCGGACGCCATCATTTGCAGGTCGCGATTCTGCCGGAGGGCCATCGACGCGAGCTCTTCGGATGGATCGCCCCCGCGCCGGAAAAGTTCTCGATCTGGGGCGTCGTGCTCGGACACTGGGCGACGCGGCGCAAGCTGCCGCTGACGACCACCACCAATGGCGGAGCGCGTGCGATGGTTCCGATCGGCGCCTACGAGCGCGTGATGCCGTTCGATCTGATGCCGACGTTCCTGCTGCGCGCGCTGATCACCGGCAATGCGGAGTGGGCCGAGGAGATGGGCTGCGTGGAACTCGACGAGGAGGATCTTGCGCTCTGCACATTCGTCTGCCCCGGCAAATTCGAGTACGGCCCGCTGCTGCGCACGATGCTGACGCGCATCGCGCACGACGAGGTGGTCGCGTGATGAGCGCCGCCGGGCCGTCCCAAGGCGCGAATTGCGCCCCCGCGGGGGGCAGCGCAGCGGCGAACGCCGCAAGCGTGGGGGCACACCTTTGAATCGCCTGCGTACGCTGCTCGACGGCGCGGGCCGCCATTTCGAGAAGGGCGGCAGGCTCGAGCGCCTCCACCCATTGTGGGAAGCGGCGGACACGTTCTTCTACACGCCGGCCGCCGTCACCCGAAGCGGCGCACACGTGCGCGATGCGCTGGACCTGAAGCGGATGATGATGCTTGTCGTCATCGCCGCGCTGCCCTGCGTGTTCATGGCGCTGTACAACACGGGATTGCAGGCGAACCTTGCCCTCGATCCGGCGAAGGCGGCCGGTCTCGCCGGCTGGCGGCACGACATCCTCCGCGTTACGGGCGTCGGCTACTCGCCGGAAAGCATCGCCGCCTGCATGATCCACGGCGCTCTCTATTTTCTTCCGCTGTACATCGTGACCATGGTCGTCGGGCTGTCGTGGGAAGTACTGTTCGCGATCGTGCGCAAGGTGGAGGTGAACGAGGGGTTCTTCGTCACCGGCATCCTTTTCCCGCTGATCCTGCCGCCGACCACGCCGTTGTGGCAGGCGGCGCTCGGCATCAGCTTCGGCGTGGTGTTCGCGAAGGAGATCTTCGGCGGAACGGGAATGAATTTCATCAACCCGGCGCTCGCCGCGCGCGCGTTCCTGTTCTTCGCGTATCCGGCCGAGATCTCCGGCGACAAGGTCTGGACCGCCGTCGCGCCGGGCTTCGCCATCGACGGCTTCTCGGGCGCCACGCTGCTGGCGCAGATGCGGCAGATGACGGAGCCCTTCGCCAGCGCCCCGCGGTCCTGGTGGACCGCATTCGTCGGGCTCGAGCCCGGATCGATGGGCGAGACCTCGGCGCTCGCCTGCCTGATCGGTGCCGCGCTGCTGATCGGCACCGGCATCGGCTCGTGGCGGACGATGGCCGGCGTGACGATGGGCACCATCGCGATGTCGCTCGTGTTCAACGCGATCGGCTCGTCGACCAATCACTGGTACGCCGTGCCGTTCTGGTGGCACATGGTCGCCGGTGGCTGGGCATTCGGCACCGTTTTCATGGCCACCGATCCGGTGACCTCGCCTTTCACCGAAACCGGCAAGTGGATCTACGGCACCCTGATCGGCGCGTTCGTCGTGCTGATCCGGATCGTCAATCCGGCGTATCCGGAGGCAATGATGCTGGTGATCCTGTTCATGAACGTCGTGGCGCCGCTGATCGATTACCCGATCGTCCGCGCCAACGTCAAGCGAAGAGCGAAGCGTGCCTGACACCCAGTCGACGCGATACACGATCGGTTTCGCTGCGGCGATCTGCGTCGTCTGCGCGCTGCTCGTTGCGGCGTCGGCGGTCGGCCTGCGCGAGAAGCAGGAGACCAATCAGCTCCTCTACCGGCAGAAGAACGTGCTGCTCGCGGCCGGCCTGGTCAAGCCCGCCGACGACCTCTCCGACAGGGAGCTTCTCGCGGTGTTCGACCGCAGCATCCGCGTCCGGCTCGTCGATCTGCGGACCGGCGATTTGCTCGCCGAGGAGAAGATCGACGCGAAGACCTACGATCAACGCAAGGCGAGGAACGACCCGGCGACATCGCACGCGATACCGCCCAACGCCGCGCAGATATCGCGGTTGCCCAACTACGGTGCCGTCTATTTCGTCGTCGGTCCGGAAAACCGGGACCAGATCCAGCAAATCGTCATTCCGGTCGAAGGCATCGGCATGTGGGGAACGATGTACGGCTTCCTGGCGATCGATCGCGACACGACGACGATCCGCGGCCTCACCTACTACGACCAGAAGGAAACGCCGGGCCTGGGCGGCGAGGCAGGCAGCCCGCGGTGGCAGGCGCTGTGGCGCGGACGCAAGGCCTACGACGAGAACTGGGAGCCCAGGATCGTCGTCATCAAGGGCTCCGCTGGCCCCCCCACGCAGGACCCGCATCGCGTCGACGGGCTGTCGGGCGCGACGATCACGAGCAACGGCATCACGCGCATGATGCAGTTCTGGCTGGGTAAGGAGGGGTACGCCCCGTTCCTGAAGAAGTTCCGCGAAGGAGTGAAGTCGTGACCTCACCTGGCGCCACGGTCTTCGGCAAGCCGCAGCGCGCCACGCTGCTCACCCCGGTCATCGCGAACAACCCGATCGGTGTCCAGGTGCTCGGCATCTGCTCGGCGCTCGCGGTCACGACGCGCGTCGACAAGGCGATCGTGATGGGGATCGGCGTGACGATCGTGACCGCCTTCGCGAACCTCGCGGTCAGCATGGTGCGCAACTACACGCCAAGCAGCATCCGCATCATCGTGCAGCTCGCGATCATCGCGTCGCTCGTGATCATGGTCGACCAGTTCCTCAAGGCCTACCTGTTCGAGCTGTCGCTCGAGCTTTCGGTGTTTGTCGGGCTCATAATCACCAACTGCATCGTGATGGGCCGCGCCGAGGGCTACGCGATGCAGAATCCGCCGTGGCTGTCGTTCCTCGACGGCATCGGCAATGGCTTCGGCTACGCGATCGTCCTGCTGCTGGTCGCCGTCGCCCGCGAACTCCTCGGCGCCGGCAAGATCCTCGGCTTCGTCGTGCTGCCGGTGACGACCGACGGCGGCTGGTACGTCCCCAACGGACTGATGCTGCTCGCGCCGTCCGGGCTCTTCCTCATTGCGCTGCTGGTCTGGCTGCTGCGCACCTGGAAACCCGAGCTGCAGGAAGAGGAATAGGTACCGCCATGGAGCATTACCTCAACCTCGCGATCCGCTCCATATTCCTGGAGAACATGGCGCTCGCCTTTTTCCTCGGCATGTGTTCGTTCCTCGCCTGTTCGAAGAAAGTCGAGACCGCGTTGGGGCTGGGCGTGGCGGTGGTCTTTGTCCAGGTGCTGACGGTGCCGCTCAACAACGTGATCCTGCACGGGTTGCTCACCGAGGGAGCGCTGGCCTGGCTCCATCCAAGCCTCGCGCACGTCGACCTGACCTTTCTCGCGTTCATGCTGTTCATCAGCACGATTGCCGCGGCGACGCAGGTGGTCGAGATGGCCGTCGACCGCTTCGCGCCGAAGCTCTACGCGACCCTCGGCGTGTTCCTGCCGCTGATCGCGGTGAACTGCGTGATCCTCGCCGGGTCGCTCTTCATGCAGGAGCGCGACTACACGTTTTCGGAGAGCGTGGTCTACGGCGTCGGATCGGGCCTCGGCTGGGCGCTCGCGATCGCCGCAATGGCCGCGGTGCGCGAGAAGCTCCGCTATTCCAACGTTCCCGACGGCCTCCGGGGCCTCGGCATCACGTTCATGACGGCAGGATTGATGTCGATCGCCTTCATGATGTTCTCCGGCATCCAGCTTTGACCGCTGACATCATGCCATGAGCGAAATCCTGACCGGCATCACGCTCTTCACCGCGGTAATGCTCGCGGTCGTCGGCGTTCTTCTGGCGGCGAAGCGGAAGCTCGTCGCCACGGGTAACGTCTCGATCGTCATCAACGACGACCCCGCCAAATCACTGCAGGTGCCGGCGGGCGGGACGCTGCTTGGCACGCTCGCCGACCGCAAGATCTACATTCCATCGGCCTGCGGCGGCAAGGGAGCCTGCGGTGTATGCGACGTCATCGTCAAGGAGGGGGGCGGGGAATTGCTGCCCACCGAGACCGGCTACATCAGCCGTGGCGAAGCGAAGCGCGGCCACCGGCTCGCCTGCCAGGTAAAGGTCAAGCGCGACATGAGGATTGCGATCGCGCCCGAGGTCTTCGACGTCCGCAAGTGGCAATGCAGGGTCATCTCCAATCGCAACGTCGCGACGTTCATCAAGGAGTTGAAGCTCGCGCTGCCGCAAGGCGAGGAAGTGCCGTTCCGGGCCGGCGGCTACGTGCAGATATCCTGTCCGCCGCATACGGTCGAGTTCGGGAACTTCGACATCGATCCGCAGTTCCGCGACGTGTGGGACCGTTTCGATCTGTGGCGGTTCAGGTCGGTGGTGACCGAGCCCATCGAGCGCGCGTACTCGATGGCGAACTACCCCGACGAAAAGGGGATCCTGCTGTTCACGATCCGGATCGCCTTCGCGCCGGACTATCGCGAGGACATCCCGCCCGGGATCATGAGCTCGTGGGTCTTTAACCTGAAGCCGGGTGATGAGGTTACGGTTGCGGGGCCCTACGGCGAATTCTTCGCACGCGACACGCAGAAGGAGATGTGCTTCATCGGCGGTGGCGCCGGGATGGCACCGATGCGCTCTCACATCTTCGACCAGTTCAAGCGGTTGCGCACCGGGCGCAAGATCAGCTTCTGGTACGGTGCGCGCAGCCTGCGCGAGGCGTTCTACGTCGACGAATTCGAAGCGCTGCAGAAGGAGAATCCCAACTTCGCGTGGCACCTTGCGCTGTCGGAGCCGCTGCCCGAGGACAATTGGAACGGCCCCGTCGGATTCATCCACAACGTGCTGCACGACCGATATCTCAAGGACCATCCGGCGCCCGAGGACATCGAGTACTACATGTGCGGACCGGGACCGATGAACAAGGCCGTGATCGCGATGCTGACATCGCTAGGCGTCGACCGGGAGAACATCCTGCTCGACGATTTCGGTTGACATGAAGAGCCTCCACGCTCTCTGCGTCCGCCGCCCCTCCGCTGCGGCAATCCGTGCCCTTCGGGCGGCCGGGCGGGCGGATGAACGGCCCCCATGCTCGCTCTGCTCGCTGCCCCCCGCGGGGGCAGTCAGTGCCCTTCGGGCGGCCGGGCGGGTACTGAAGGAAGGAGCCCATCGATGACGTGGCAATCCGTCGAAGCGGTCGTACGCAGCAAGGCGAGCGACGAGCTCGTGACGGTCGAAGCGTCGGCCTCCGTCGCCGAAGCGGTGGCCGTGATGGCCGAGCGCCGCGTGGGCGCCGTGCTGATCATGACCGAGGACCATCTGGTCGGTGGCATTTTCACCGAGCGCGACCTGCTGGTCCGGGTGGTGCACGCCGGACGGGATCCGAAGTCCACCCCGATATCGCTGGTCATGACGCGCGACGTCCGGTTCGTGACGCCGGGGACGACGATCGAAGCGGCGCTCTCGCTGATGCACGTCAATCGCCATCGGCATCTGCTGGTGATCGACGGTCCGAGAGTGCACGGCCTGGTATCGATCGGCGACCTCGTCCGGCAGATGATCGAGCACGGCGAAGGACGTTTCGAGGCGGCCGTTCGCGGCGCCACAGCCGTGAGCGAAGGTGATGCCGTATCCTGAACGGAGTCTGACCATGGACACTCTGCTTTCTCCGCGCCGCCGCACCGTGCTGCAGGCGCTCGGCGCTGCCGCCCTCGTCGCCGCATGCGGTGACCGGCGAGGCGCGGCAGTCGCGCCTGTCGTCGAGTTCGGCGGACCGACGATGGGCACTTCGTTCACGGCGAAGATCGCGGGAGCCCGAATGTCGGAGGCCGGCGCCACGGCCGCTCGCGACGCCGTCGCCGGCGCCCTCGACTCGGTCGTCGCGAAGATGTCGACGTACCTTCCGCACTCCGAGCTGTCACGGTTCAATCGCCATGCCGACGGCACGCCCTTCGCGCTATCCGCCGAGACGCTCGCCGTCTTCACGGTGGCGCAGCGGGTCAGCCAGGCATCCGGCGGAGCATTCGACATCACGATTGCGCCGCTGGTCGATGCCTGGGGCTTCGGCCCGGCTAAGGTGCACCGTGTCGTCGGGGACCGCGAGATCGCGATCCTCGCGGCGAGCGTCGGCTGGACGGGAATTGCCGTCGACGCGGCGGCCGGGACCGCCACCAAGAATCGCGCGAATCTCCGCGCCGACCTCTCCGGCGTCGCCAAAGGTTTCGCCGTCGATCAGGCGGCGAGTGCGTTGGACTCGCTGGGTATCGCCGACTACATGATCGAGGCCGGCGGCGAAGTGCGAACGCGCGGGCGCAATGCCGAGGGCCGCCCGTGGCAGATCGCGATCGAGCGCCCCGATGCGATGCCGCAGCGCCCGCATTTCATCGTGCCGCTGTCCGGCCTGTCGATGGCGACGTCCGGCGACTATCGGATCTATTTCGAACAGGACGGCCGGCGCTACTCGCACGAGATCGATCCGGCCACCGGGCAGCCGGTTCGCCACGGGCTCGCGTCGGTGAGCGTCGTCGGGCCGGAATGCGGCCATGCCGACGCGATGGCGACGGCGCTGATCGTCCTCGGCCCCGACAAGGGCTACGCGCTGGCGGCAGAACAGAACATCGCTGCGCACTTCATCGTGCGCGAGCCCGACGGTTCGTTGCGAGACCGGCCGACGCCCGCCTTCACGGCCCTCGGCGGCACGCCGGTCCCGCGCGCGTAGGAGGCTCCCTGGACATGGCGTCGACGTGGCCGGTCTTCGCGGCGGCTCTCGCGATCTTCGGGATCGCGATCGCCGCGATGGCGATTGGCGTGATCTTCTCGGGCCGCTGCCTGCGCGGATCGTGCGGCGGCCCCGAGGCGAAGGGGCCGGACGGCGAGAGCCTCTCCTGCGCGACGTGCCCGAATCGCCGCAAGCGTCGCCGGCAGGATGCCGAAGGCTAATGCAACCGCTGGCGTGACTTGCGCGTAACCTCGGCCAGCGCATCGCGGCGGGCGCCCGCCCCCCGCACCGGTTTCACGTTGCGCCGCTCCTGCCAGAATCGGTAGATCAGCACCGCTGCCACGGGCAGCTCGTCGATCAGCTCGGCGCGCTTCTCGTCGCTGTCGACCCACTCGGTGAAATCGTCGTCGCGATCGCCGAAAGCAAGCGCCTCGATCGGGAATATCCAGTCGCGCGCGTCCGGCGCGTCGAACAGCGGCTGCCATTCGTCGTCACGCAGCTTGATGCCGGCCATGTAGCCCTCGCACCACGCCGTCCCCTCCGGTGGCATGCGCTCGCTGCCGCGCGCCTTTTCCTCAGGCAGGTAGAGCAGAGGCTTGAAGCGGGTCGGCGACTCGGCGAGCGTGCGCTGGATCCCGACCATGTGCCGCAGCACGAGCGCCATGATTCGTTGCGCCTGGTCGTTGTTGGCGAACGCCGCGGCCGAACTCCGGCTGCCTTCGCTCCACACCTGCGGCAGCCACTCCGACGGCTGGATCGCTTCCGGCCCGGAAACCACGGCCGCAAGGTACCCATCGAGCATCTCGAGATCCATGCAGTCCTGCGGTACCGCGTCGGATGCCAGAAACGCCTCGAGTTCGTCGAGTTCGGTTTCGGTAAGGGGCTCGTCGAGCGCGCGCGGATCGGTCATGGGGAGCTTTCGTCGGGAACTTTCCATCGGAACCCTCTATGATCCGCCGCCCGGCAGCCAGGCGCAAGCGCCATTGCCTCTCCGGACCCCGCGTCCGGGGCCCGCACCGCGCTGTGATACGCTAGCCGCCGCCTCAGATGCCGGCAAAGGCCGGCGCCGCACCATGCCACCGAAGATCAAGACCCAGGCGTTCCTCGCCAACCTGCCGCTGTTCAAGGAGTTGGCGCCCGCCGAAATCGACCGGGTCGCCGCCGGCACGACGGAACTCCACGTTCCGCGTGGGGAGATCCTGTTCAACAAGGGCGACCCCTGTGTCGGATTCCACCTCGTGATCTACGGCCAGGTCAAGCTTTCGTTCGTGACCCCCCAGGGCAGCGAGAAGGTCGTCGAAATCGTCGGCCCCGGTTATTCGTTCGGCGAGGCGCTGATGTTCATGGATAAGCCCTACATCCTGATGGCCCAGACGCTCGCCGACTCGCTGCTCCTGCACATCTCCAAGCAGGCGGTGTTCGGCGGCCTCGAGCACGACCCCGATTTCGCGAAAAAGATGCTCGCTGGCCTGTCGCGGCGGCTGCACGGCCTCATCACCGACGTCGAGAGCTATTCGCTGCAGTCCGGCACGCAGCGTGTCATCGGCTACCTGTTGCGGCAGGACGAGGAACAGGCGAGCGCCGCGGCACCGTACACGGTGACGTTGCCGACGTCGAAGGCGATCGTCGCATCGCGGCTGAACCTCACGCCGGAACATTTCTCGCGGATCCTCCACGACCTGACCGAGGCCGGCCTCATCACCGTCGATGGGCGCGAGGTGAAGATCGCGGACGTGGCGAAGCTGCGCAACTACAGCGGCTGAGTTGTTGGTGGGACAGGAGCGGCCCTAGACTGTTGCGACGGCTGCGTCGACGGCCGCGTGCAGCCGCTCGACGATGATGTCGAGGTGCGCCTCGTCGACGATGAACGGCGGCGCGAGCAGGATGTGGTCGCCGCGCTGGCCGTCGAGGGTCCCGCCCATCGGGTACGTCATCAGCCCGCGGGCCATCGCCTCGCGCTTCACCCGCGCATGCAATTGCGCCCCCGGGTCGAACGGCGCCTTCGTCGCGCGGTCGCGCACCAGTTCGATCCCGCAAAAGAGCCCGCGGCCGCGCAGATCGCCGATATGAGGGTGGCTGTCCAGTCGTGCGCGGAGCCGCGCCATCAGCTGCGCACCGCGCTCGCGGACGCGGGCAAGCAGCCCGTCGCGTTCGATCACGTTCTGCACGGCAAGCGCCGCGGCGCAGGCGACGGGATGCCCAAGGTAGGTGTGTCCGTGCTGGAAGAAGCCGCTGCCCTGCGTCATCGCATTCACGATCCGTTGCTGGGCCAGCACGGCGCCAATCGGCTGGTAGCCGCCGCCCAGGCCCTTGGCGATGACCAGGAGGTCGGGTACGACGCCGTCCTGTTCGCAGGCGTGCAGCGTTCCGGTGCGGCCCATCCCGCACATCACCTCGTCCAGGATCAGCAGGCAGCCGTGGCGGTCGCAGACCTCGCGCACCGCCTTGAAGTACCCGGGCACCGGTGTCAGCACGCCGGCCGTGGCGCCGCCGACGGTCTCGGCGACGAACGCGATCACCTTGTCCGGGCCGACCCGCTGCATCGTCGCGTCCAGCTCGGCGGCGAGCCGCGTTCCGTAGCCTTGCGCGGTCTCGTCGTTCCGCTGCTCGCGGTAGGGGTAGCAAGGCGCGACATGCTCGACGTCGATCAGCAGCGGCCCGAATTGCCGCCGGCGCCACGCGTTACCGCCGACGGCGAGCGCGCCCAGCGTGTTGCCGTGATAGCTCTGCCGCCGCGCGATGAACGTCGCGCGCTGCGGCTGCCCGACCTCGACGAAATACTGGCGCGCCATCTTGAGCGCCGCCTCGACGGCCTCGGAGCCGCCGCTCACGAAATATGCGTGGCTCGTTCCCGCCGGCGCCGTCCGGACCAACTTGTCGGCCAGTTCCTCGGCCACCTCGGTCGTGAAAAAGCTCGTGTGCGCGTACGCGAGCTTGTCCGTCTGCGCGTGCATCGCCGCCAACACGTCCGGATGACCGTGGCCGAGGCAGGAAACCGCAGCGCCACCGCAGGCGTCGAGGTATTCCTTGCCCGAAGCGTCGGTGATGAACATGCCGCGACCGGCGACGGCAACGGGCGGCGTGTTGCGGAGCTGGCGGTGCAGGACGTGGGTCATGGCGGGCTCGCGCGCGCCGGGGCCGGCGCATCGAAGTGCGAAGGATACCGCCCCGGCGACCGGTCGGAAAACCCACCGCGCCGACTTGCCCGATGCCATTCCGCCGATGGCCGATGCCGCCGCCGCGCATCGCGCTGGTAGACTTCGCGCCTCCGATGCCGCAGCCCGCCTCTTCGGTCCGCAAGCGATCGCTCGCCATCCTCCGTGACGTCTTCGGGCACACGGCGTTCCGCGGCGCCCAGGGCGAGATCGTCGACCATATCGCCGCGGGCGGCGACGCGCTCGTACTCATGCCTACAGGAGGGGGCAAGTCGATGTGCTACCAGGTCCCGTCGCTCATCCGCGCTGGCACGGGCATCGTCGTCTCGCCGCTCATCGCGCTCATGCAGGATCAGGTGGAGGCGCTGCGACAGGCCGGGGTGCGCGCGGCGTTCCTCAACTCGGCGCTGAGCGCGGCGGAGGCGCAAGAGGTCGAGCGGGCGCTCGTCGTGGGCGCACTCGATCTCCTGTACGTGGCGCCGGAGCGGCTCCTGACGCCAAGGTGCCTCGACCTCCTCGGACGCGCGAAGCTCGCGCTCTTCGCCATCGACGAGGCACACTGCGTCTCGCAATGGGGCCACGACTTCCGGCCAGAGTATCTGCAGCTCTCCGTGCTGCACGAGCGCTTCCCCGGCGTGCCGCGCATCGCCCTCACCGCCACCGCCGACCCGCAGACGCGCGCCGAAATCGCCTCGCGCCTCGCCCTCGAGAATGCGCGCGTTTTCGTGTCGAGCTTCGACCGGCCGAACATCCGTTACACGATCGTCGACAAGGCCGAGCCGCGCGCGCAGCTGCTCGCCTTCGTGCGCGACGAGCATCCGGGCGAGGCGGGCATCGTCTATTGCCTGTCCCGCAGGAAGGTGGACGATACGGCGGCGTGGCTAGTCGACAACGGTATCGCCGCGCTCCCCTATCACGCCGGCATGGACGCGCAGGGGCGAGCGGCGAACCAGGCCCGCTTCCAGCGCGAGGACGGCATCGTCATGGTCGCGACCATCGCGTTCGGCATGGGCATCGACAAGCCCGACGTGCGCTTCGTCGCGCATCTCGACCTGCCCAAATCGATCGAGGGCTACTACCAGGAAACCGGTCGCGCGGGGCGCGACGGGCTCCCCGCCGACGCCTGGATGACGTACGGGCTCGCCGACCTCGTGCAGCAGCGTCGGTTCATCGATCAATCGGAAGCGAGCGACGAATACAAGCGCGTCAGCACCGCCAAGCTCGACGCGCTGCTCGGCCTGTGCGAAACGGCGGGCTGCCGCCGCGTGCGCCTGCTTGCCTACTTCGGCGAGGCGAGCGAACCGTGCGGCAACTGCGACACCTGCCTGGCGCCGCCCGAGACGTGGGACGCGACCCTCGCCGCGCAGAAGGCGCTCTCCGCGATCTACCGCACCGGTCAGCGCTTCGGCGCCGTGCATGTCATCGACGTGCTGCGCGGCAAGGCGGGCGAGCGCATCGTCCGATGGGAGCATGACAAGCTCGGCGTTTTCGGAATAGGCGCCGACCTCGACGAAGCAGCGTGGCGTGGCGTGTTCCGGCAGCTCGTCGCACTCGGGCTCGTGCACGTCGACCACGCTGCGCACGGCGCGCTCAAGCTCACCGAGGCGAGCCGCGCGGTGCTGAAGGGCGAGCAGATAGTCGAGCTGCGGCGGACGGCGGCGCGGGGCCGGACGAAACGCCCCTCCCCGGCCGGGGCACGCGCTGGGGCAAGCGGGATCCATGGGTTGAGCGCCCCGGCGCTCGATCTCTTCGAGCGCCTGAAAGCCTGGCGTCGCGACGAAGCACGCACCCAGGGCGTGCCCGCGTACGTGATCCTGCACGACGCAACGCTCGCCGAGATCGCGCGGCGCAAGCCGGCGAGCCTCGCCGAGCTGGCCGGCGTCGGCGGCATCGGCGTGAAGAAGCTCGGGCGCTACGGCGACGCGCTGGTCGAGCTGGTCGGGGAAGCCTGACGGCGCTGGGCGGCGGACGACAGTTCGCGGAAGGTCGAGGGCTTCCGCGCAGCCGCGCGATTGAGCGGCGATGCGGGTATCCCGATGCCGATCATTGGCTCGCCTCCTTCGAGCGGGTCACCCTGTTGAAGACGTTGTACTTGCCGACCGGCTTGCTCACCGGAATCGCCGCGACGCTCTTCCACTCTCTGATGTCGATGACGCCGACGATTCCTTCCTTGAGATTCGTCGTCGCCAGCACGGGCGTTCCTTTCCACTGCCAGGTGATGCCGGAGCCTGGATGCGGCAGGCCCGGCAAGCCCACCGTCGCGATCTTGCGCCGCACGTTGAGGTTCACCACCTGGCCCTTGCCCGCCTCGCACGATACGAAGAACACGTAGCGCCCGTCGGGGGTGAATTTCGACCCGCCGTGCAGCGCATGACGCGTCGGGAAGCGCGCAATCCGCTCGAGCTTGTCGCCGTCCAGGATCGACGCGTGATGGTCGCCGCTCTCGACGACCCCCGCCGTTCCTTGATTGATCTTAAGGATTTGCCGTACTGCACAATCCAGAATCCCTCACGCCATCGGTGGAAACGGCGGGCGACACGGACATCTGCCGGCTGGCACCCAACGAAAGGCGACGATGCGCGAACCCCGAACCGAAGGCCGTCGCGGCGTCCGCGTGAAAGGCGGCGATCCGTTCATCTTCGGCCGGGACGGCGAGGAGAGCCAGGCTGTTCCGCGTGCACGGCCAGCGCCCCACATCAACCAAGGAAAGTCATGAACGCCACCTCGAATTCCACGGTTGCCGCACCCACGGCACGCAGTCGCGCCGACATCGCCGACTGGCGTCCCGAGGACGCCGAGTTCTGGGAGCGCACCGGCAAGAAGGTCGCCTACCGCAACCTCGCGATCTCGGTACCGGCGCTGCTGTGCGGCTTCGCGGTCTGGGGCATGTGGGGAATCATCACCGTCCAGATGCTGAACCTTGGTTTTCCATTTACTCAGGCGGAACTGTTCACGCTGACGGCGATCGCCGGGATCGCCGGCGCGACGATGCGGATCCCGGCGTCGTTCCTGATCCGCGTGGCCGGCGGTCGCAACACGATCTTTCTGACCACGGCGATGCTGCTCGCGCCGGCGATCGGCACCGGCATCGTGCTGCAACACAAGGACTGGCCGCTGTGGGCGTTCCAGCTCATGGCGCTTTGGTCCGGTGTGGGCGGCGGCAACTTCGCGAGCTCGATGTCGAACATCAGCACGTTCTTTCCGAAGCGGCTGCAGGGCACGGCGCTCGGAATCAACGCGGGCGTGGGCAACTTCGGCGTGACGACAATGCAGGTCGTCATTCCGCTGGTGATGACGGTGGGCATGTTCGGCGCGATGGGCGGCGCGTCGATGACGCTGATCAAGGACAGCGGCTGGATCCTCGGCAAGATCGCCGCGGGCACGCCGACCTGGATCCAGAACGCCGGCTTCGCCTGGGTGCTGTCGCTCGTCCCGCTGTCCGTGCTCTGCTGGTGGGGTATGAACAACCTCCGGACGGTCTCGCCGGATACCGGCAATCCGATCGCGGCCTTCGCCAAGATCACGTGGCTGTACACGCTGGCGTTCATTCCGTCGATCCTTGGCCTGTACCTGTACCTGCCGAAGCCCACCGGCCTCGGCCTCATCAGCATGTGGGTCGCCATCCCGCTGGACGTGATCGCCGCGCTCGTGGTGATGAAGCTCGCGGCGTTCGGCCCGATGAAGGAGGGGGTCGCCAAGCAGTTCGCAATCTTCCGCGACAAGCACACCTGGTCGATGACCGCGCTGTACATCGTGACCTTCGGCTCGTTCATCGGCTTCTCGATGGCCCTGCCACTCGCGATCACCGTGATCTTCGGCATCAGCCACGTCCCCGACGCCACCGGCGTGCTGACGCACACGGCGAAGAATCCTAACGCCCCATCGGCCTTCACCTACGCGTGGATCGGCCCGTTCCTCGGCGCAGCGATCCGCCCGGTCGGCGGCTGGATTTCGGACAAGGTCGGCGGCTCGATCGTCACGCAGATCATCTCGGTCGTGATGGTCGCGGCCTCGATCGCCGTCGGCTACGTGATGATGCTGGCCTACGCGTCCGCGGCGCCGGAGCAGTACTTCGTCGCCTTCCTGGCCCTGTTCCTGGTGCTATTCGCGGCCTCAGGCATCGGCAACGGCTCGACCTTCCGCAGCATCGGCGTGATCTTCGACCGCACGCAGGCCGGACCGGTGCTTGGCTGGACCTCGGCGATCGCTGCCTACGGCGCGTTCGTCGCCCCGATCGTGATCGGCGAGCAGATCAAGGCCGGCACGCCGCAGTACGCGATGTACGGCTTCGCGATCTTCTACGCGCTGTGCCTGTTCCTCAACTGGTGGTTCTACCTGCGCACCAACGCGTACGTGAAGAACCCATGAGCGCGCCGGGCCGTCCCAAGCGCGAATTGCTCCCTCTCGGAGGGGCGGCGCGCAGCGCCAAGGGTGCGCCAATACCCCTTCAGCTTTCCAACCTGCGCCGCAGCCGCCGCGGAGATCCCAGATGAGCCACTTTCTCGACCGACTCAATTACTTCTCGAACCCGAAAGAGCCGTTCTCCGGCGACCACGGGGTCACCACCGGGGAGGACCGCACATGGGAGGACGCATACCGCAACCGCTGGGCGCATGACAAGGTCGTGCGGTCGACGCATGGCGTCAACTGCACGGGCTCCTGCTCGTGGAAGATCTACGTCAAGGGCGGCATCGTCACCTGGGAGACGCAGCAGACCGACTACCCGCGTACCCGCTGGGACATGCCCAACCACGAGCCGCGCGGCTGCTCGCGGGGCGCCTCCTACAGCTGGTATCTGTACAGCGCGAATCGCGTCAAATACCCGCTGGTGCGCGGGCGGCTGCTCAAGAACTGGCGCGAGGCGCGGATGGCGCACGATCCGGTGGCCGCGTGGACTTCGATCGTCGAGAACGACGCCAAGCGCCGCGACTACCAGAAGGTGCGCGGCCTCGGCGGCTTCGTGCGCGCGAGCTGGGACGAGGTCAACGAGATCGTCGCCGCCGCCAACATCTACACCATCAAGAAGTACGGCCCGGATCGCGTGGTCGGCTTTTCGCCCATTCCCGCGATGTCGATGGTCAGCTACGCGGCCGGCAGCCGCTATCTGAGCCTGATCGGCGGCGTGTGCATGAGCTTCTACGACTGGTACTGCGACCTGCCGCCTTCGTCCCCGCAGATCTGGGGCGAGCAGACCGACGTGCCCGAGTCGGCCGACTGGTACAACTCCAATTTCATCATCGCCTGGGGCTCCAACGTGCCTCAGACGCGCACGCCGGATGCGCACTTTTTCACCGAGGTCCGCTACAAGGGGACCAAGACCGTCGCGGTGACACCCGACTATTCCGAAGTCGCCAAGCTGGCCGACATCTGGATGCACCCCAAGCAGGGCACCGACGCCGCCGTAGCGATGGCGATGGGCCACGTGATCCTGAAGGAGTTCTACTTCCCCGGCGCCGGCAAGGAGCGCAGCGCGTACTTCGACGACTACGTCAGGCGCTACACCGACATGCCGATGCTGGTGCTGCTGAAGGAGCACACGCTGCCGGACGGCAGCAAGGTCATGGTGCCTGACCGCTATGTCCGCGCGTCGGATTTCGACGACAACCTCGGCCAGGCCAACAATCCCGAATGGAAGACCGTCGCGTTCGACGCCGAGGGGAAAGTGGTGCTGCCCAACGGCGCCATCGGCTTCCGCTGGGGCCCGGACGGACGCGCCGACCAGGGCCAGTGGAACCTCGAGGCGAAGGAGGCGCAGCAGGGCCGCGAGGTGAAGCTGAAGCTGTCGGTGCTCGAAGGCGACGGCGCGGGCAGCGCGACCGCGAAGGTGGGCTTTCCCTACTTCGGCGGCATCGTGAGCGAGCATTTCCCCAACAGCGCGCTGACCGGCGGCAGCCTCGACGTGCTGGTGCGCACCGTGCCGGTGCAGCGTGTCACCCTGGGCAAGGAAGGCGACAGGCGCGAAGCGCTGGTCGCGACGGTGTTCGACCTGCAGGTTGCCAACTACGGCGTGGCGCGCGGCCTGCCTGGCGAGCTGGCCGCCGCGAGCTTCGACGACGACACGCCGTACACGCCGGCCTGGCAGGAGCGCATCACCGGCTC
>Ga0209048_10001503_pt1 | contig 23892 bp, 21 predicted proteins | sample FrelakmetCRP12CR_FD_187146 | JGI IMG/M metagenome (GOLD analysis project Ga0209048, IMG submission 187146) | Freshwater lake sediment microbial communities from the University of Notre Dame, USA, for methane emissions studies - CRP12 CR (SPAdes)... | ecosystem: Environmental > Aquatic >... | reverse complement strand
TGCCGTCGAGCTGCCGTCAGTAGCCTGAACGAGCCAACGATGCGTCGGGCATTGCCCGATGCAGCGAAAGCCCCCTCCCAGCGAGGGGGCTTTTTTTTGGATCGTCGCCGCGATCTGCCAGTGAGAATCTGGAGCGGACATGTGCGCTGAGCAACCGATAGGTCACAATTGGGGTGGAAGTCACGGTCAATCAGCGTTTCAACGCGATACGTTCGCCTGGCTCGTGTGCGCATGACGTTCCGAACGTGGCGCTGAGAACTCTTCGATGTCGGCTTTGCCCGCTAAGGACCTGGATCACATCGTCAGTCGCACGCGCGGGCTTTGGGAACCGCTGCGCGGCCAGTCCATCTTCCTGACGGGAGCCTCGGGCTTCGTCGGCAGCTGGCTCCTGGCAAGCGTGTTACGGGCAAACGACGAGTTCGGCCTGGACGTCGTGGTTGTCGCGCTGACTCGGGACCCGGATCGGTTCTTCAGGGACCAACCCGATCTCGCGGGTCACCCCTCCGTCCGAGCACTCGGGGGGGACATGGTCGACTTTGATTTTCCCGAGGGCCGGTTCCAGTTCGTCATCCACGCTGCCACCGAACAATCGTTCGAGCCGGACAGCGATCGCCCGCTAGGCGCATTCACCGCGGATGTCGACGGGACACGACGGGTGCTGGACTTCGCCAGGATGCACGGCGTGCGTCGCTTCCTGTTCACGAGTTCGGGTGCAGTCTATGGAGTGCAGCCGTCCGAAATGACCCATGTACCCGAGGACTACGCTGGGGCGCCGTCGACAACCGATACCCGGTCCGCGTACGGTCAGGCCAAACGCGTGTCGGAGTTCCTGTGCACGATGTACGGCCGCGCCTATGGCTTCGATGCACTGATCGGCAGACTATTCGCGTTCGTAGGTCCGCGACTGCCTCTGGACGCCAACTTTGCGGTGGGCAATTTCATTCGTGACGTTCTTACGGGAGGGTCGGTGCGTATCGCCGGCGACGGCACGCCATACCGGTCTTACCTTTACACGGCGGACCTCGCGATCTGGCTCTGGACGATCCTGCTCCGCGGCAAGGCCGCGTATCCGTACAACGTCGGCTCGCCGCACGATCTAACGATAGAGGACCTTGCGCGAACGGTCGTCGCCGTCACGGGCCGTCGGTCCACTATCGAAATCGCGAAACGACCAACCGCCGGCTCGCGTCCCCAACGTTACGTACCCAGCGTCGAACGTGCGCAGACGGACCTAGGCCTGCGGCATCTGGTGTCGATCGAGGAAGGGATCAAGAGAACGTTCGACTGGCACCGAATGCGAGACGGGGGGAATACTCTGGCATGAACCAACAGCCTCACTGCCAGCTCGCCCGGGGACCGACGGGAGCCTCGCAGAAGCACGTTCGCGCACAATTCAGCATGACGGCTCGAGTCATTCCGGAGATGTTGGCCGACGACACGCTGATTGCTACTGCGGAGGCCGCTGCGCAGGCATGCATTGAGTCCCTGAAGAAAGGCGGCAAAGTCCTGTTGGCCGGAGACGGCGGTAGCGCCGCCGATGCTCAGTACATTCCAGCAGAGTTCGTCAACCGGCTGACCGTCGACCGTGTCGGCATGGTCGCAATCGCCTTGACGACGGATGCTTCCATACTGACCGCGGTGGGCAACGATTATGGCTTAGAGCAATTGTTCGCCCGGCAGTTGGAAATTCTTGGCCCCAAGGGAGACGTGTTCATCGCCTATTCGACGTCTGGCAAGTCACAGAACATTCTGTGTGCACTTCAGGCAGCCCGGACCCGAACAGTAATCTTCGTCGGAATGACGGGTAGCCGTGGCGGCTTGATGGTGGCACTCTGCGGTCATTGCCTGATCGTACCTTGCGCCGATACGGCGAAGATCCAGGAGGGTCATCTGGTGCTGGGACACGTGCTGTGCGGCCTCGTCGAAGGCGCATTGTTCGGAGAAGTCCCCTAATGGAGGCGATCGTGCTGGCGGGCGGACTCGGCACCCGCCTTCGCAGCACTGTGCCGGACCTCCCGAAGGCGATGGCGCCTGTGTGCGGGCGCCCGTTTCTGGAAATCCTCTTATCGGCCTTGTCCGCCAAAGGTTGTCGGCGGGTCGTGCTCTCGTTGGGTCACCTGGCCGACAGTGTGCAAGATCATTTTGGCCTGAGTTTCGCCGGAATGGAGATCGCCTACGAAGTCGAACCCCGGCCACTCGGCACCGGCGGCGCACTACGCAACTCTCTCAGACGCTGCGAGGCGGACCACGTACTCGTCGTGAACGGCGACACTTACCTCAACCTTGAGGTTGCCCAGGTGGAGGCGCGCTGGCGTCAAGGGAAACGGCCCATCATCATCGCGAGGGAGGTTGAGGACACATCCCGGTTCGGCCGCCTAATCACCGAGAATGACCGACTGATCGGATTCACGGCGCAAGGCAAATACGGGAAGGGACTGATCAATGCAGGTCACTACCTGCTGCCAAGAGACATCGTGCGATTCTTTCCGGCCGCGGAAGTGTTTTCGCTGGAGAACGACTTCCTTGTCACCGCGACCAGAACTTGTCCTTTCGAGGTCTTCACATCCCGCGGCGAGTTCATCGATATCGGCGTACCGGAGGACTACTTTCGTGCGCAGACCGAATTGTCGAGGCTTTGCACGTGAGCCGCCGGGCGTTGTTCCTGGACCGCGACGGCGTGATCAACGTCGATCGTGGCCATGTATGCACACCGGAGCAGTTCGAGTTGATCGGCGGCATCAAGGAGCTCTGCCGGCACGCTACCGGCCTAGGCTACCTGATCATCGTCATCACGAACCAGGCGGGCATCGGACGTGGCTACTACAGTGAAGCCGATTTCCTGTCCTTGACGGACTGGATGTGCAGAACGTTGCGCGAATGCGGCTGCCCCATTGCAAAGGTCTACTATTGTCCGTTCCATCCCGAATTCGGCGTGGGAGAGTACAAGCGCGAATCGGACTCCCGGAAGCCCGCCCCAGGGATGATTCTCCAGGCAGCCAAGGAGTTCGACATTGACCTACAGCATTCGGTGCTCGTGGGCGACAAGGAAACGGATGTCCGCGCCGGCTTAGCGGCGGGCATCGGCTGCAATGTGCTCTACTGCCCGGATTGCGCCGGCGGAATCTCCGCTACTTCGACGGTGGCATCCCATACCGTGGGTCATCTGATTGATATCCCGCGATTCCTAACTGAGTCGCATAGCATCTGACTTGAGCGCGCTGCCGCAATGCATGTCCTAAATTCGCAGTTCAAAGACATGTGTCTTTACGAAGACCAGCCGGTGCTTCATGCCATCAACCGGCTGGAAAGCAGTCGAGTACAGATCGCGTTCGTGCTCGATGCGTCCGACCGGCTGGTTGGTGTGATCACCAACGGTGACGTCAGGCGATTCCTGCTGGAGGGCGGGGCAACCGGTCAGAGCGTCCGGCTGTGCATGAATCGAACTTATCGATCTGCGCCCGAAGACGCCTCCCGCGAGGACCTACTCAAGCTGCTTGACCTCGGATTCAACGCGATACCCAGGGTCGACAGCAACGGACGCCTCGTTGATGTCATTACCGCGGAGCACCTGCCGACCGTACCCGAGGCGCCGGTATTCACGCGTTCGCGCGCTCCCGTCCGGGTTAGCTTCGGAGGGGGCGGCTCTGACCTGACGTACTTCTTCGTCGACCACCCTGGTGCAGTCCTCAGTACGACGATCTCGCTGTTCTGCCACGTGACACTCGTTCCGCGGAACGATGGCGAAGTCCAACTTCACGCGGAGGACTTGAACGAGGTCCATCGATACAAATCGATGGCGGACCTGCAAGCCCAGCTGGATCGCAAGAGCCTTCTTGCTGCGACCGTCGCCGTCATCAAACCGTCTTCGGGATTCGATCTGTACGTCCGATCCGACTTTCCGGTCGGCTCGGGGCTCGGCGGATCGTCGGCCGTGACCACGGCCATCGTCGCGGCGTTCAACGAATTGCGCCTCGACCGCTGGACGACGTATGAAATCGCCGAGATCTGCTATCAGGCCGAACGGCTGTGCTTCGGTGTGGCCGGTGGCTGGCAGGACCAGTATGCGTCGGCCTTCGGCGGGTTTAACCTCATTGAGTTCGACGGCACTCGCAACCTCGTGCACCCGATCCGCCTTGAGGAATCGGTCGTCAACGAGCTCGAAGAGTGCCTGATTCTCTGCGACACCCAGGTGCCGCACGATTCCGGAAGGATTCATCGAGAACAACAGCTCGAGTTCGACAGGGACGGCAAGGCAAGCGAACTCAAGGCGGCCGTGGACCTGTGCCGGAAGATGCACCGCCACCTGATCCGCGCGGAACTGATCGAATTCGGACGCGATCTGCACGCAGCCTGGCAGTTGAAGCGGGGATTCGCCGCGTCGGTCAGCAGCCCGCGGATGGACCAGATCTATGCGGCGGCCATGAACGCAGGTGCGCTCGGCGGGAAGCTGCTGGGGGGCGGCGGCGGCGGATTCTTCCTTTTCTTCGTGCTGCCCCGCTGCCGCAAGGCTGTAGCCGAGGCGCTCAGGGATGCGGGCTGCCGGATTTCCGCCTTCCGCTTCGAATCAAAAGGCGTGACTTCGTGGCGCTCCAAACTCACATGAAGGCACGCACATTCGACATCGACGGCTTTGTGATCGGGGGCCCCGGGGTCTTTGTAATCGCCGAGATCGGCAACAACCACAACGGGTCCGTGGAGTTGGCCAGGCAACTGGTCGACGCTGCGATTGAGTCCGGCGCCGACTGCGTAAAGTTCCAGCTGCGGGATCGAGAGGCCCTATACCGCGCTCGCGGAGATGGCTCAGTCACCGAGGATCTGGGTGTCGAGTACATCCAGGACCTGCTGAACAGAGTGGAGTTGTCGGTCGCGGAGCACCGCGAGATCCGGGACTACTGCAGGCAAAGGAACGTCACCTACCTCTGCACCCCCTGGGACGAACGAAGCGTTGACGTACTGGCCACATTCGACGTTCCCGCCCTGAAGATCGCCTCGGCAGATCTTGCGAATCCCTACCTCATCCGCAAGGCAGCGTCGCTCCGTAAGCCACTCATCCTCTCGACAGGGATGTCCTTCGAACACGAAATCCGTCGCGCCATCGCGCAGCTGGAGCAGCTTGGAGTTCCGTTCGCCCTGCTCCACTGCAACAGTACCTATCCGGCGCCCGAGAGTGACATCCAACTCCGCTACCTCGGTCAGTTGGCGGAGTTGCACGAGATCGTCGGCTACTCGGGCCACGAACGGGGTACCGCCGTTACCATTGCCGCAGTCGCGCTCGGCGCAAAGATCGTCGAGCGACACATCACGCTCGACCGGACCATGGAAGGCCCGGATCATCTGGCGAGCCTCGAACCCGCCGAGTTCCGGAGCCTGGTCGACGGCATTCGACAAGTCGAGAAGGCGCTACCCTGGAGCGGGCCCGGCAGGCACGTCAGCCAAGGGGAACTGCTCAACCGCGAAAACCTCGGCAAGAGCGTGATCGCGGCGCACGACATCGCGGAGGGAGAAGTCTTCGCTGAATCATCCTTCCGCGTCGCGAGCCCCGGTCAAGGCCTGCCTCCCTACCGGCTCGAGGAGTTGATCGGGCGGAAGGCGCGGCGCTTCATACGATCGGGCGACTTCCTGTTCGAGAGTGACCTGCGGGAAGGGGACACCGTCCGTCACGACTATCGGTTTCCCATCAAGTGGGGGGTGCCGGTCCGATATCACGACTTCCGTCAATACCTTCAGGCGATCCAACCGGACCTTTTCGAATTCCACCTCTCCTACCGCGACCTGGCTATCGACCCTCGCATTTATCTCGAACGCACGCACTGCACGCGCCTGGTCGTACACGCGCCCGAGCTCTTTGAAAACAGCGAGTTGCTCGACCTGGCGGCTGACGACCAGGCCTGCCGCCAGCGCTCAATCGAAAATCTGCAGCGCGTGGTTGCCGCAACCGAAGTCATCGGCGAGTATTTTCCGGCTGCCGATTCCGTGCTGATCGTTGCCAATGTCGGAGGGTTTTCCGCTGATGTGCCGGCACCACCAGAACAGCGATGCGTTCTTTACGAACGTTTCCACAAATCGTGCGGTCTGATCGACTTCGGACGGACCGAGCTGATTCCCCAGAATATGGCCCCGTTCCCATGGCATTTCGGCGGCCAGCGACATCAGAACATCTTCATGATGCCGGATGAACTGGCGGCCATGGCGGACAAGCTGAAGCTGCGCCTGTGCCTCGACCTGTCCCACCTGCAGATGACCTGCAACCGCTTTGGACTCGATTTCCAGAGGGAGTTGGACGTGCTTCTGCCCCGATCCGCCCACCTGCACGTTGCGGACGCCGCTGGAACCAATGGCGAAGGCGTCGTGATGGGCACTGGGGACATTGACTGGCCGCTCACCTGGCGGAAGATTGCGCAGTATCCCGGCATCAGCTTCATCCCCGAGGTCTGGCAGGGGCACAAGGACCACGGAGCCGGATTCTGGGAGGCTTTGTCGTTTCTGATGAGAATTGGCTCTCGGATCCAGCAACCATCCCTATCCGATCATGCGCTCTCTGATCCGAGAGTCCGCTTTCGATAGTCAGGCTGGTACGAGAATCGCGCACCCAATCGCGCTGCCCGGCACTCGTCCATTATCGAGAATCACGGATGTTGATCGTTGGCCTTAAGACGCATTGCTCAATATCCTGGTGAGAACATGGGGCAAACAGTTAAGCTTTCTGACTACGTAATGAGCTTCGTCGCCAACGAAGGGGTACGTCATGTCTTCATGCTACCCGGCGGCGGCGCGATGCACCTCAACGACTCCCTGGGGCGGTGCGACGGGCTCGATTTCATAGCAGTCCAACATGAGCAAGCGGCTGCGTTGGCTGCGGAGGCCTACGCACGGGTGCGCAACAATCTCGGGGTTGCGATGGTCACGTGCGGACCGGGAGGGACCAACTCAGTGACAGGCGTGGCAGCTGCGTGGCTGGACTCCACACCGGTGCTGTTCATTTCTGGACAGGTGAAGAGAGCCGACATTCGCTCCGATCCCCGGCTGCGCCAAATGGGCGTGCAAGAAGTCGATATCGTCTCGATCGTCAAGCCGATCACCAAGTACGCGGTTACCATCATGGAGCCCGAGTCCATCCGGTTCCATCTTGAACAGGCTGTTCATCTCGCTCGATCCGGGCGTCCGGGCCCTGTTTGGATCGACATCCCCTTGGATGTACAGGCTGCGATGATCGATACTGGGCGGTTGAGCGGATTTGACGATCCACGCAACGCCGAGCCGACACATTCCTCCCGTGTGCGCGATCTCGTTTCGCAGACAATCCAGTGGCTAAACGAGTCGGAGCGACCTGTCATTCTTGTTGGCAATGGCGTGCGCTTGGCCGCAGGCGAACAGCTCTTCGAGCAGGTTGTCGACTTGCTTGGCATCCCGGTTCTAACTACGCGCCTGGGAGTCGACCTGCTCTCAGCTCGCCATCCGCTTTGCTTTGGTATGCCAGGCGGCATCGCGGCGCGGTCCTCCAATTTCATTCTGCAGAACAGCGACTTCCTGCTTACCGTCGGCGCTCGTCTTGACATGCAGATGATGGCCTATGCTCCCGAACGGTTTGCCCGGGCGGCTCGAAAAGTAATGGTCAATATCGATCAGGCCGAGATCGATAAGTTGGGACGGCTAATTGCGCTTGGGATAGCTGCAGATGCGAGGCACTTTCTAGCAGAACTGCTACGGTCGCGGCACGAAATTCGGCCGCGTGACAGGACCGACTGGCTCGAGCGCTGCCGCAGATGGCAGGCGCGTTATCCATTCGTTCAGCCGGAACAGCAGCTCCAGAAGGCGGGCATCAGCATGTACGCCTTCTCCGAGCTACTCTCGGAGTTGCTGCTGGACGACGACGTAGTGCTTCCCGGCAGTTCCGGATTTGCCGCGGAGATATTCCTGACGGCGTTCAAGTGCAAACGCGGACAGCGCGTCTTTCACAACAAGGGTACCGGCGCCATGGGCCTCGCCCAGCCCGCCGCGATCGGGGCGTGTCTCGGCTCGGGTGGCAAGCGCACGGTTTGCGTCGACGGCGATGGCGGCTTTGTGATGAATATTCAAGAGCTCGAAACCATTCGCCGGCTTCGGCTCCCGATAAAATTCTTTGTAATTAACAACGATGGCTACGCGTCCATTCGCGCCTCGCAAAGCAACCACTTCAAGCGACTGGTCGCGGCAGACTCGACGAGCGGCCTATCGTTGCCGGACGTAGTCAAGGTCGCCGGCGCTTATGGCTTGCCAGCGCGCCGCATCGACTCACCCGAGAACCTCAGCGCAGAACTCGCCTCGTTCCTCGTGGAGCCTGGCCCAGCGGTGTGCGAGATCGTCGTCCTTCCAGATGAGCCACGCGTGCCGCGCATAGCCTCTGTGGTACGTGCAGACGGCTCCATGGCTTCTCGTCCGCTGGAGGACCTGTTTCCGTTCCTGGACCGCGAGGAACTGAAAGAGAACATGTTGATTCCACTGCTTCCAGACTAGAGGACCACATAGATGGGCATGACTTCCTCGGCCTCCTTGAGAGCACACTTGGAGGAATTGCTCTCGGAGGCGCCAGCGGCGGCCGCCGAGCGAGCGAGCGCAGCGTTCGATCGCGAGGTTGCGCCATTCCGCAACAGGATCGTCCTGCACGGAGCCGGAAACATGGGGCGCCGGATTCTGTCACGGCTCCGCCAGGACGGCATCGAGCCATTAGGCTTCTCTGATAATCAGGAAGCCCTCTGGCGCACGACGATCGACGGCCTTGCCGTCCAATCTCCGAAGGAGTGCGCCGCAACCTACGGAGATTCGGCAGCATTTGTGGTGACAATCTATAGCCACCGACACAATTTCGTGGACACCAGGGAGCAGCTGATTGCACTGGGCTGCAAGAAGGTCCTCTCGGTCGTTCCGCTGCGGTGGAAATACAGCGAGACGTTTCTTCCGTACTATAGAGATGACTTACCCGAAAAGGTTCTTCGACGACGGGACGACATCCGGGAGGCATTTCAGATCTTGTCGGACGAGGCTTCACGCCGCGAGTTTGTTGCGCAGGTTGATTGGCGCCTAAAAGGGGACTTTTCCGTACTCGGGGTGCCGGTCGCCAACGAATACTTCCCGAAGGACGTCGTTCAGTTGATGAAGGACGAAGTATTCGTCGATATCGGCGCCTATGATGGCGACACCATTCGAGCATTTCTCAGAAATTCAAATAGTGAGTTCCAGCGCGTTATCGCTCTTGAGCCAGATCCCGGCAACTTTCGCCAGCTCACGGCTTTCGTTTCCCAACTGCCCGGCGCGATTGCCTCAAGAATTCAGACGCTGCCACTTGCCGCATCCAATCGTCGATGTCGACTTCGGTTTGCTGACGGAGCCGGCACCTCTGCGGCACTCAGCCATGAGGGCGCCATCTATGTCGACTGCGTACGCCTCGATGATCTGCTGCAAGCAGAGCATCCAACGTTCATCAAGATGGACATCGAAGGCGCCGAAATTGACGCGATCGAGGGATGCCAGCGCATCCTTGCCGAGGAACAGCCTGTGGTCGCGGCATGCGTCTACCACGCGCAGGACCATCTTTGGAAGATCCCCGTGGCCCTCAGGCATGCTAACCCTCGATATCACATCTTCCTTCGCCCCCACATGTATGAGTGCTGGGAAACGGTTTGCTACGCGATTCCAGACGAGCGCGTGCTGATGTCATGACGTGCAAACGGCCGCTCCTGGGCAACTCTTCTTAAGGATAGGACAAATCGATGTCAGCGGCCGATCCGATATCATTCAATGAATTCAACAAGACGCTGGATTCGGCCAGTGCGCGATTCAGCGGCAGAATCGGCAGCATCAAGCAACTGATCGCAGGGAAGCATGTTTATCTGTTTGGCTATGGCGGCAAGGGCAGGGCACTGGCCACGCACATCGCCAAGAACTTCGACATCAGGGTAATTGTCTACGATTCGAACGTCGGCGCCATCGATATGGCCTCGCGAGACGGCTTCTCTGTTATCACCAGTCTCGAAGGCGCTTACGACAAGGGACATGGAATCATTCTCGGTGCCTGCCAATCGCAGCTCGAACAGGCAGCGCTCGCAGGTCAGAATCACATCTACTACGAAGAGGCGGCCTTCCTATTCGATGCTCCGCTCCTCGCCAACATGGTGCGGGGGTATCCCCGCTGGGTAGTCGATAACAAGGCAGGCCTCTACAGGCTCTACACTTCGCTCGCTTCCGAATCCCGGCCGACATTGCTCGACGTACTGCGGTTTCGGCTGTCGCTGGATCCGCATGACTTGACTTCGTCAAGGAAGCCAAACGCGGATATGTGGTTCGACGTCATAGAGAGATATTCCAGCAGGAAGTATTCGACTTTCCTTGACGTCGGCGCATACAACGGTGACACGCTGCTGCAGGCGGAGCGAAGGCTGGCCGTCGCCCGGGGAATTGCCGTAGAGGCCAACACCTCGTTGTTTGAGTCAATCAGGCGGGTGGGCTCTTCGTACGAGAAGGGGGTGGAAATTGTTCCGCGGGCGGCGTGGTCTCACTCGTGCCGCCTTCACTTTTCGGAGGTGCGGGGCGGAATGATCTCGGTGTCGGAGTCGCCCGATGGGGAATTGGAGGCCGGCCCGATCGACGAGTACGTCGGGGAAGGTGTCGATCTGCTCAAGATGGACATAGAGGGCGCCGAGATCCCCGCCCTTCAGGGTTGTCGTCAACTCCTGAAGGCAGCACCCGACCTGGCCCTTGCGGCCTATCACCGACCGGACGATCTGCTCCGGATTCCGGCCTTCCTTGAAGGCGCCGGTTACACGACGCGGACGTTCGACATGCACATCGCTCACTACAGCGACTGCCTTGACGACACTATTCTCTACTTTCTGAAGCGCCGGGGAAGCGTGGAGGAAGAAGAATGACCTTTATAAGCGTGGTCACCGGCTGCTTCAACGAAGAGGAAAACCTGCCCGAGCTGTACGCGCGAATTTGCGGAACTTTCGCGAAGGACCTTCCGGAGTGTGCCTTCGAATTGATCGTCATCGACAATGCCTCGACCGACAAGAGCGTCGAGGTCCTTAAGAGAATCGCCGCCCAGGACAGACGAGTAAAGATCATCGTCAACAATCGCAACTTTGGCCATATCCGTTCGGGCTACCACGCCCTCCTGCAGGCCAAGGGCGATGCGGTCATAGGCATGGCCTCGGACCTGCAGGATCCGCCCGAAATGATTCCGGAATTCGTAAGGAAATGGCGACAAGGATTCAAGGTGGTCCTCGCCCAGAAAGCGTCGAGCGAGGAATCGCGATTGGTTTCCTTGGCGAGAAGGCTGTTCTACGACACGATCAACCGCCTGTCGGATTTTGAACTCGTCAAGAACGCTACTGGCTTTGGCCTCTATGACCGATGCGTTGTGGATGAAATCCGCCGCATCGGCGACCCCTATCCATATTTGCGTGGACTGATCTGTGACCTGGGCTATGCGCGGGCGCTGATTCCTTTTGACCAGCCGCATCGTAAGCGGGGCATCACCTCGCAGAACTTCTATACGCTTTGGGACATGGCGATGCTAGGCATCACCAATCACTCAAAGGTGCCACTGAGGCTCGCGACATTTGGCGGCCTGATCGTTGCGTCGCTTAGCTTTCTGACGGCGGTCGGCTACTTGATCTACAAGCTCTTGTACTGGGACAGCTTCCAGCTTGGCCTGGCTCCACTGGTGATCGGCATATTCTTCATCGGCGCCGTCCAACTGGTCTTCGTCGGCCTGCTAGGGGAATACATCGGCTCGATTCACACTCAAGTCCTGCGGCGCCCGCCCGTGATCGAGAAGGAGCGGATCAACTTTGACTAGTCAGCCCGGCCGGCTGGCGGATTCGATTCAACAGCTGGACGCCTGCATCCAGGCCACCCCGGGCGGACTGCCGGAAGACATCTTCCTGTTTGTCAGCCGGGTCACGCCGCTCGTGAACGTCGACCTCCTGATCCAGGACGACGATCGCCGCACCCTGCTCACGTGGCGGCATGACGAGTTCTACGGACCTGGTTGGCATGTGCCAGGCGGAATCATTCGATTTCAGGAACACGCGGACGCCAGAATCCGTGTCGTCGCGAGCGAGGAACTTGGCGCCACCGTGAGTTTCGTTACGGCGCCCATTCGCGTGCTCGAAAGCATTGCACCGGCCAAGCAAAGTCGCGGGCACTTCATCTCGCTGCTGTATCCGTGCCGCCTGACGAGCGGACTGGACCTGCGACGCCAACACGTCGACGGCGTGCCGCTTCCCGGCCAGTGGCGATGGCACAATTCCTGTCCCGACAACCTGATTCCCGAACAGCGGCCCTACGCGGCCCTCATGGGATGAATCGGCCGTGGCTCGATCCATCCGGCATGCTCTGACGGCGCACATTCCTCCGGGGCAACTCGGGCGCTACCTGCTGGTGGGCGCCTGCAACACCGCGTTTGCCTACGGGACATACGCTCTTCTGACGTTTCTGCTGGATCGCTACATGCCGGCGAGCTACCTGGCAGCCAGCCTGCTCTCCAGTCTGCTAAACATCACTGCATCATTTCTGGGCTACAAGTGGTTCGTGTTCAGGACCCAGGGCAATTACCTCAAGGAGTGGGTGCGGTGCGTAATGGTCTACAGCGGGGCCATTGCGCTGGGCCTCGTGCTGCTGCCTCCCACGGTGTTCCTGGTGCGTCACCTGACAGGCAACCCGCGCACCGCGCCGTACATCGCCGGCGCCCTGCTGCTGGCGCTGCAGATCGTCGTCAGTTTCCTGGGCCACAAGAACTTTTCGTTTGGCAACGTGAGCCGCGCGAGACCCGACCCGGACGTGTAGGCGTCGCCCGCCACCTGCCGGCGAGCGGAATGCCTCAGCTGTGCGCGGTCGGCGCGCTCGCCGACTCGATAACGACGCTGGCCGAGAAATCCAACTGCTGCTCGGAAAGGCCCGGATACAAGCCGATCCAGAACGTATTGTTCATCACGAGGTCGGAGCAATCCAGGCTTCCGCTGACGCGATGCGGCCTGCCGGCAAAGTAAGGCTGCCGCAGCAGGTTGCCGGCAAACAGCTGCCGCGTGCCTACACGCTTGCGATTCAAGTGCCTGACTACCTGCTCGCGCTGCAGGCCGGTCTCGGGGCGGACCGTAATGGGAAATCCAAACCAACTGGGATCACTGCCGGACGTTGCCTCTGGGAGCACCAGTCTGTCCGCGACGGACGCCAGTTTCTCGTGCAGGTAGCGGAAGTTGGCTTTGCGGCTTGCAACGAAGCCTTCGAGCCGGCCCAACTGCGCGACGCCGACTGCCGCCTGCATGTCCGTGATCTTCAGGTTGTAGCCAAGATGCGAGTACGTGTACTTATGGTCGTACCCTTTCGGCAATTGCCCTAGTTGCCACTTGAAGCGCTTGCCACAAGTGTTGTCCCGTCCGGGCGCGCAGTAGCAGTCCCGGCCCCAGTCACGAATCGACTCAACGATCCTCTTCAGCAGGTCGTCTTCGGTGAACACGGCACCACCCTCGCCCATCGTGATGTGGTGCGCGGGATAGAAACTCAGCGTGCCGAGATGACCGAACGTACCCACCTTGCGACCCTGGTACGTCGAGCCGAGCGCGTCGCAGCAGTCCTCGACCAGCCACAGGCCGTAGCGCTCCACGATGCGCATGACGGTTGCCAAATCGAACGGGTTGCCCAGCGTGTGGGCAATCATGATGGCCCTCGTCCGGGGCGATATCGCCGCCTCGATCCGACTGCTGTCGATGTTGTAGGTCGGCAGTGCTACGTCCACGAACACAGGAACCAGCCCGTTCTGAAGGATCGGGTTGACTGTTGTGGGGAATCCTGCCGCAACCGTGACCACCTCGTCCCCCGGCCGAAGGGCTCGGTCGCCGAGCATCGAGGACGTCAGGGCGCTCAGTGCAAGGAGATTGGCCGAAGAGCCGGAATTGGTCGTCAGGACGTGCTTGCGCCCGAGGAAGGCTCCAAGCCGGTTCTGAAAGAGATCGTTAAAGCGACCGGTCGTCAACCACCCGTCGAGGGAAGCATCGACGAGATGCTCGAACTCCGGCGCACCGACGACCTTGCCGGACGGCGGAACCGGCGTCACGCCGGGCTTGAACGCCGGCTCGACCATCGTCCTTGCAAAATCGCGAGCCTCGCACTTGGCCAGTTCACGGTGGACTCGCGCCAGTAGCGAGCGACTGACATTGCCAGTCACCGTCAGCCCGGCTGCGCCTCGCCAACCTGCGCGATCGATGCGCAGCCATGCTCCGTCCACAGCGCAGGTGGAGTCCTCCTTTCGCAACGGCAGGGACAACGCTTCCATGGGCGGCGTCCCTGCCAGCACGGGAACGCTGCGCACCTGGCCGTCGGGGCTCACATCCGACAGCGCGAGGTAGCCCGCGACGCCATCGGCGGTGGTTTCCTCGCAGAGGCATCCGGAAGAAATCTCAGCCATGCACGCCGCCGGCAGCAAACGACTCGATCTGAGCCAGCGAGCACCGCTGCATGTTCTCTCCGTTCAGATGCGCCTTGTACCAAATCAAAGACTCGCTGACGGCACGGTCGACCGGCCAGCGCGGCCGCCAACCGAGTCGCGACCGGGCTTTCGTGGCGTCGAGGCCGAGTCGGCGCGCCTCGTGCACGTGCTTCTGAGTGTCGATTTCAATCGATGCTCCCTGGCCCCACAGCTTCGCCGCAAGGGCTGCGATATCGGATACGGTCTTAGCGTCTTGCGCGTCCGGCCCGAAATTCCACGGCTCCGCGAAATCGTTGCCGTGGGTGGCGAGTTCCTCGGCGAGGGCCAGTGTGCCCGATACCGGGTCCAGCACGTGCTGCCACGGCCGAGTCGCCTCGGGATGGCGGATGCTGGCCGGCTGGCCGGCGGCAAACGCTCGAACGATGTCGGGCAGCAGCCGGTCCGCGGCCCAATCGCCGCCACCGATGACGTTGCCGGCGCGCACGGTTGCCACCGGCACGCAAACCTCCCGCAGGAAGCTGTTGCGATACGAGGCCGTGATGATCTCCGCGCAGGCCTTGCTGCTGCTGTACGGGTCGAAACCGCCGAGCGAATCGGATTCCTTGAGGGGCCGGCCCGATTCGTCGTTCGCGTAGCACTTGTCACTGGTCATGACCACGGCGGCCACGACGCTCGGCACGGACCGCAGCCCTTCGAGCACGTGCACCGTGCCCATGATGTTGGTGGCGAAGGTTTCCACTGGCGATGCGTAGCCCTGTCGCACCAGCGGCTGGGCTGCGAGATGAAAGACGACCTCGGGCTGCATTCGCCGCATCGTCCGCCCAAGCGCTGCCGCGTCCCTGATGTCGCAACGTTCGTCCGAGACCATGCGTGAGATTCGCGCGACTTCGAAGAGGCTGGGTTGGCTCGGCGGGTCGAGCGCGATGCCGGAAACCTCAGCGCCCAGCCGGTGCAGCCAAAGGCAGAGCCATGAACCGATGAAGCCGGTGTGCCCCGTGACCAGCACCCGCTTGCCCCGCCAGAACGAGTCAGTCATTGCCAGACTTTCCAAGGCGCCCTGCCGGCGGACCATAGCTCCTCGAGATAATTGCGCTCTCGGAGCGTGTCCATCGGCTGCCAGAATCCGGGGTGCCGATAGGCCATCAGTTCGCTTTGCGATGCAAGGGTCTGCAATGGCCCGCTCTCCCAGGCGGTCTCATCGCCGTCGATGAGGCTCAGGACCTTGGGTGACAACACGAAGAAGCCTCCGTTGATCCAGCCCCCGTCACCGAGCGGTTTCTCGCGCAACTGCGTCACTGCGTCGCCCTCTATGTCGACGACACCGAAGCGACCCGGCGGCTGGGTAGCGGTGACCGTTGCCAGCTTGCCATGCCTGCGATGGAAGTCGATCAGCGCGGCAATGTCGATGTTGCCGACGCCGTCGCCGTACGTCATGCAAAAGTCCGCCCCGTCGATGTATGGCTCGACCCGCTTGAGCCGTCCGCCGGTCTGGGTTGAGTCCCCCGTCTGAACCAGCGTGATTCGCCACGGCTCGACGTGCCGCTGGTGGACCGTCAGGCTGTCGTCCGATAGGTCAATGGTCACGTCGGACAAATGCAGCGCGTAATTGGCGAAGTACTCCTTGATCAGGTAACCCCGGTACCCGAGGCAGACCACGAAATCGTTGATCCCGTAGTGGGAGTAGATCTTCATGATGTGCCAAAGGATCGGCTTGCCGCCGATCTCAACCATGGGCTTCGGGCGGGCGGCGGTCTCCTCCATGAGTCGGGAGCCGACGCCGCCGGCGAGAATCACCACTTTCATCCTGCGCCCCCCTGGCCCGGTTGCCGCGGGCCGCTGTTTCCACCGCTGTCATTCACGTTTCGAACGGGCTTGAGAACGTGCGCGACCGCTGAGCCGGTCAGACGTGTCGCGTAATGCGGCGGATAGTCCTTGCCCGGGTCCGGGACGAGGCTGTGCGTCTGGTCCGGCTTCCAGGCCGGCTCCAACACAGCCCGCGCCATCTCCGTCACCGCGGTCGGCACACCGAGCAGCAACACCGCGAGGATGGGCCAGAACACGCGACGCTGCCTGGCCGCGGCCGGGTTCGCCAGTGCCGCCGCGGCCGCCATGGCCAGGACGACTAGGGGGGGGATGGACGCACGCATGGCCAGGTCATTACCCGGTCCGAACCTGGCGAACGGCAGGATCCAGAGCACCAGGCCCGCGACGATCAGCAGGCCGTCGGCCCGGACCATGAGCAGCAGGACCCAGAGGATACCCGCCTCAAGCAGCACGAACTGCAGGCAACGTGGCAGGTAGAGGAGCATCGGTTCGCCGACACCGGCCGTGGCACCCGAGGGGATCTCGCCCGCACCCATGACGAGGTAAGCACCCGTCACCACCACGATCGCGAGGGCGCCTGCCATGGCCACAGGGTCGATCAGATGCGCGGTCCGATGCGCCCTCAGCTGCATCACCCACCACCAGGCGGCGAGCGGGAGGAACCCGATCGCCGCCAGCGGGGACCAGAGGGGTATCAGTGCTACCACGAGCGGCAGGAGGCCGACGAATTCCGGACGGTCGGAGTTGCGCAGGAGCAGCGCCGTCGCGATCCAGCCGGCCAGGGCGTGATTCGGCACCCAGAAGAGCTGTGTCGTGTGCGAGGAGTACTGGAAGCGAGTCGCCCACCACTCCAGGTGGTCGGTAATACTCAAGTTCGCCGCCACGCGGGCGCCGCCCATGAGCACTGTCCCGACGAGGTCCATGCCGCTGAAGAAGACCAGCACCGCGACGGTGACCACGACGACTGGCCATTTCCGGGCCCGCGAGACTGCCAGCCCGAGAAACAGGGCAACACCGGTCGCGGTCCAGACGTAGAGCGCCGGGTCCGCCCAGCGGAGGCCGAAGGTCTTTCCAAACAACGCGGCGGGCAGGTAGTAACCGAGCGGTGCGCGCAGCATCAGGGGAGCGCCCTCGACCTCTCCGTAGCCGACCGGCCACGCCCCGACGACCAGGTCGCGCAGGACGCTGTCACGTGTCATCCAGTCGAAATTCGCATAGAAGAGGTGCCCGGCCCCACCGAGGGCCGACCAGCCAGCGGCCACCAGCACCACGAAGATGCCGACGCCCCAACCGCCCGCTGCAGCAGGCGCGCGGTCCACCCCGGTCTTCGCCAGGCCGCGGCAGCCCGCCAGCAGGAGGGCGACGAGCGGCAGCGCCGCCCACCACCGGAGCCAACCGCAGAGGAAGATGAGGACTGGCAGGGCGAGGTAGGCCAAGGCCGCCCGATCGAGCCAGCTATAATCCCGCCCCGGGTCGTCGCGGAGCGGGGTCAAGCCGGCCCCCGCGGCGGCTGGCGCATGCAATTAGGCACTGGTCGCGTCCCCTCTGGCCTCTGTCCGATCCCTGTCGCGTACCGAGCCGGCCCGGTACGGGTAATGCTGGCGCATTGCGCCCCGCCGGACCGTATTATGTCGAAGGGGGCGGCGCTGCCCTAGAGGGGGGCAGGACGGCCTTTTGAATTCGTGAACTGCATCCCTTCAGCGCCTGGGCGGGCTGCCGAGAATGGCCCAGTTGACTTAACATCTGCCCGTCGCTTGCAATCCGGCCGTGGCAGCTCTTCTCGAGTCTGAGGGTCTCACCAAGCCCATGAACGAATTCGCCATTTCCACCCAGGCCGTCCCGCGTTCGGGCCTGCAGGGCTTGCCCCAGCGCCTGGTCGCGGACGGGCTGGTCGGCGATGCGCCGATGGTGGACGCGATTGCGGCGGCCAAGGAGCGCCGGGTCACCATCGTCTCCTACCTAGTCGAGCACAACATGGCCGACCCCCGCGAGATCGCCATCGCGGCCTCCCAGGAGTTCGGTGCGCCCCTGCTCGACCTCGACGCGATGCAGCCGGACCTCGAGACGGTCCGGCTGGTCAGCGAGAAGATCCTGCGCAAGCACCGCGTGCTGCCGCTGGTGAAGCGCGCCAAGAAGCTGTTTGTCGCGATCTCGGACCCGACCAACCTCCACGCCCTCGATGAGGTCAAGTTCGCCACTGGTTTCTCCGTCGAGGCCATCGTCGTCGAGGAGAACAAGCTCCAGCGGATGCTCTCCCAATCGCTCGAGCAGGTCGATACGTCGATGCCGGACCTGGCCGGCGACGACTTTGATGTCGACAGCCTCGAGCTGTCGGCCGGAGACGAGGACCAAGCAGGCGAGCCCATAGACCGCTCGGAAGTCGACGACGCGCCGATCGTCCGCTTCGTGAACAAGGTGATGCTGGACGCCATCAAGCGCGGCGCCTCTGACATCCACTTCGAGCCCTATGAACGTTCCTACCGTATCCGCCTCCGCCTCGATGGCGTGCTGAAGGAAGTGGCCGCGCCGCCCGTGCAGCTGGCGGTGAAGCTCGCGGCCCGCCTCAAGGTGATGTCGCGCATGGACATCGCCGAGCGGCGCGTCCCGCAGGACGGCCGCATCAAGATGAAGATCTCGAAGAACCGGGCCATCGACTTCCGCGTCAGCACGTGCCCGACGCTCTTCGGCGAGAAGGTCGTGATGCGCATCCTCGACTCCTCGAGCGCGATGCTGGGCATCGACTCGCTGGGGTACGAGCCGTTCCAGAAGCAGCTGTACATGGATACGCTGGCCCGCCCGCACGGCATGATCCTGGTGACGGGGCCGACCGGCAGCGGCAAGACCGTGTCCCTGTACACTGGCCTCAACATCCTGAACACCGAGGACAACAATATCTCGACCGCTGAAGATCCCGTCGAGATCATGCTGTCCGGCATCAACCAGGTGAACATCAACACGAAGGTCGGGCTCACCTTCGCCGGTGCCCTGCGCGCCTTCCTGCGTCAGGACCCGGACATCATCATGGTCGGCGAAATCCGCGATCTCGAGACCGCCGAGATTGCCCTCAAGGCCGCGCAGACCGGTCACCTCGTGCTCTCGACGCTGCACACGAACGACGCGCCGAAGACCCTCACGCGCCTGGTCGACATGGGCGTGAAGCCGTACGCCATTGCCACCTCCGTGAGCCTCATTATCGCCCAGCGTCTCGCGCGCCGGCTGTGCAACAATTGCAAGGCCTCCCTGAAGATCCCAGAGGAGGCCCTGCGGAAGGAGGGCTTCACGCACGAGGAAATTGCGAACGGCTTGCAGGTTTTCGGGCCGGTCGGTTGCACGCAGTGCACGGACGGGTATAAGGGGCGTGTCGGAATCTACGAGGTGATGCCGGTGTCGGAGGAGATCGGGCGCATCATCATGGCGGGGGGCAACGTGCTCGAGATCAAGGAGCAGGCCGTGCGCGAGGGCGTGTGGGGGCTGCGCCAGTCGGGCATCAACAAGGTCCGCCAGGGCATCACGAGCCTCGACGAGATCAACCGTGTCACGGTGGACTGAGTTCAACGGGGAATCCAGGCGGGTAAGCAATGGCCGAAGCAGTCGCAGCTAAACAGTTCCCGTTCCTCTGGGAAGGCAAGGACCGGAAGGGCAACACGGTCAAGGGCCGCGGGCTGGCGAAGAGCGAGTTGGAGCTACGCTCCGACCTGCGCCGGCAGGGCATCGCGGCCACGAAGATTCGCAAGGAACGCAGCCTCTTCAAGGGCGAAGGCAAGGTCACGCCCGAGGACATCGCGATCTTCGCCCGTCAGCTCGCGACGATGCTGGCCGCTGGCATCCCGATGGTGCAGGCCTTCGAGATCATCGGCGTCGGCCACGACAAGCCGGCCGTCCAGAAGCTCGTGCTCGCGATCCGGTCCGAGATCGAGACCGGCAACTCGCTACACGCTTCGCTCGCCAAGCACCCGCTCTACTTCGATGATCTTTTCGTCAACCTCGTCGAGGCCGGCGAGCACGCGGGCGCGCTCGAGACCGTGCTGGAGAAGATCGCGACGTACAAGGAGAAGACCGAGGCACTGAAGAAGAAGATCAAGAAGGCGCTCTTCTATCCGGCCGCAGTGCTCGCCGTGGCCGTGATCGTCACCGTGGTGCTGCTGATCTTCGTCATCCCGCAGTTCGAGAGTCTGTTCCAGGGCTTCGGCGCCGACCTGCCGGCCTTCACGCGGATGGTCATCGGCATGTCCCGCTGGATGCAGCACAGTGGCTGGATGCTGCTGATCGTAGTGGTCGCGACGGTGATCGCGTTCAACTATTTCTACAAGCGCTCGCGACCGATGCGCCAGTTCATCGACCGCTTTTCGCTGCAGATTCCCGTGATCGGACCGATCCTGCGGAAGGCGGCCATCGCTCGCTATGCTCGCACGCTCGCGACCATGTTCGGCGCCGGCGTGCCGCTGGTCGAGGCGATGAAGTCCGTGGCAGGCGCCACCGGCAACATCATCTACCAGGACGCCGTGCTCAGGATGCGCGACGAGATCTCGACCGGCATGCGCATGCAGCGTGCGATGGAGAACACTGGCCTCTTCCCCAACATGGTCGTGCAGATGATCGCGGTCGGCGAGGAATCGGGCTCGCTCGACGAGATGGCGAGCAAGGTCGCGGACTTCTACGAGGACGACGTGGATGCGGCCGTGGATGCGCTCAGCAGCCTGCTCGAGCCGCTGATCATGGTCATCCTGGGCGTGCTGGTGGGCGGGCTCGTGATCGCCATGTACCTGCCGATCTTCAAGCTCGGAGCAGTGGTCTGACGCCGGCCTAGGCAGGGCACGGGAGCGAAGACGCCGCGCGCCGCGCGGCGTTTTCACATCGAGGGATACACTGGCGATGGCGCTTATCACCCTGTTGCAGACCAGCCCCTCGGCGCTGACCGGCTGCGCCTTCCTGGTGAGCCTGCTGGTCGGCAGCTTCCTGAACGTGGTCATCCACCGGCTGCCGATCATGCTCGAGCGGCAGTGGCGGCAGCACGCCTCGGAGACGCTGTCGGGGTCGACCGCGGAGTCGAGCGGCGCGGGCCAAGCCGGACCTGCGGAGCCCTATAACCTGGTCGTCCCCCGCTCCCGCTGCCCGAAGTGCAACGCCGAGATCAAGGCGCACGAGAACATTCCGGTGGTCAGCTACCTGCTGCTCGGTGGCAAGTGTGCGAATTGCAGGGGGCGCATCTCGCCACGGTATCCAGTCGTCGAACTCGGCACCGCGCTGCTCTCAGCGGCGGTTGCCTGGCGGTTTGGCTGGCAATGGCAGACAGTCGGCGCGCTCGGCTTCACCTGGGCGCTGGTAGCGCTCAGCGCCATCGACCTCGACCACCAGCTGCTGCCCGACGCGATCACGCTGCCGCTGCTCTGGGCAGGCCTGCTCGTCAGCCTTGGCTGGCAGGCGGGTCAGGGGCCCGGAATCCTGGCGGACCCGCGCTCGGCGATCATCGGCGCCGCCTCCGGCTACCTGAGCCTCTGGCTGGTGTTCTGGGCCTTCAAGCTGCTCACCGGCAAGGAAGGCCTGGGATACGGCGACTTCAAGCTCTTCGGCGCGTTCGGCGCCTGGATGGGCTGGCAGATGCTGCCCCTGATCATCCTGCTGTCGTCTTTCACGGGTGCCGCGATCGGCATCACGCTCATGGTGACCCGCGGCCGCGACCGCAACGTGCCCATCCCGTTCGGGCCGTACCTCGCGGCCGCCGGCTGGATCGCATTGATGTGGGGGCACGGCATCGTGGCCGGCTATCTCCGTCTGTCCGGGATCGACCGGTGAGTCCGCAATGACCGACATGAACCGACCGCTGCGCGTGGCGCTGACCGGCGGGATCGCCAGCGGCAAGACGACCGTCGCCGACCTCTTCGGCCGCCTCGGGGTGCCGGTGATCGACACGGACGTGATTGCACGGGAGATCGTCGAGCCGGGGCAACCGGCCCTGGCGCAGGTCGTGGCAGCCTTCGGCGAGGGCATCCTCGAAGCCGACGGGCGGCTCGATCGGCGGCGGATGCGCGAGCGAATCTTCGGCGACCGCGCCGCCAAGCAGCGGCTCGAGGCCATCCTGCACCCCGCCATCCGCGCCGAGATGGAGCGGCAGTCGCGGGCTGCGCGCGGGTCGTACCAGATCCTGGTCATTCCGCTCCTCACAGAAGGCGGGCGCCGCGACCACATCGATAGGATCCTGCTGGTGGACGCACCCGAGGAGACCCAGATCCGGCGCCTCATGCTGCGCGACGGGGTCTCCCGCGAACAGGCGCAGGTCTCCTTGAACGCGCAGGCCACGAGGGCCGAGCGCCTCACCATGGCCGACGACGTCATCCGCAACATCGGGCGCGTGGCCGAACTCGAGGAACGGGTGGGGGAACTGCACCGGGAATACCTGGAAATCGCGGCCGAAGAACGGCCGTAAGCGCCTCTTCCCGACCCCTGCTTCCGCAGCACGCCCGCAGGCCACCCGGGTCCGCTCCCGGCGCCGCCACAGAGCCCGCTGCCGGGACCGCGAGGCCTCTCGGGCCGCGCCATTTGGCTTGCCCGGACAGGGGGGGCAAACGCACAATACGGCAATGAGTGCCAACGAGGCCGCAGTGCCCTCGGCGGATGCGGCTACCCGCGTGATCGCCTACGAGCAGCCGCTCAACGAGCGGATGCGCAACTTCTTGCGCCTCGACTTCCTCTACCAGCAGGCGGTCCATCACCACACGCAGTCGGACTCGTGGTCCACGCGCGCGGCCGTGGCCGCGCTGCTCGAGATCCTGGCCATCACGCAGCGCGGTGACATCCGGAGCGAAGTGCTCAAAGAACTCGAGCGGCAGATGACGCACCTGTCCGCTTTCAGCTCGCGTCCCGGTGTCGACGCCGGCCGCCTGCGCCTGCTCCTAACCAAGCTGCACCACATGCGCGAGGAGCTGAGTTCGGTGGGCGCGTTGTTCATGCAGAAGCTGCGCGACTCCGAGTTCCTGAACGCGATCAAGCACCGCAGCACGATCCCGGGCGGCACCTGCGACTTCGACCTCCCCGACTACACGCACTGGCTCAGTCAGCCGGACGAGATCCGCGGCGCCGACTTCGCGCACTGGCTCGCCGTGATCCGTCCGCTCGGCGACGCGGTCTCCGAGGTCCTCTGGATGACACGCGAGCAGGGCAAGTCGCGGCGCGAAGTGGCGGTCGGGGGCATCTTCCACCTGACGCTCGAGCGCGACGTACCCGTGCAGCTGATCCGCATCAGCCTGCCGCACGGCACCGACCTTTACCCCGAGATCAGCGGCAGCCATTATCGCGTCAGCATGCGCTTTCTCCTCTGGCAGGACGCCGAGACGCGCCCGGTGCAGACGACGGAAGACGTGCCCTTCACCCTGTCACTCTGCACCTGATGCACGCCAGCGACGCGTTCGGCCGCCGAGGCGGCACCGAGCCATGACTACCGTCACCTGTCCCACCTGCGAGCGCCCCGTCGAGTGGTCGCTGGCCTCGCCCTGGCGCCCGTTCTGCAGCGAGCGCTGCAAGCTCATCGATCTGGGCGCGTGGATGAGCGAGCAGCGCGCGATTCCGGGAGAGGAGCTGCCGACGCCCAACGAGCAAAGCCCAGAGGCGGG
>Ga0209048_10001502_pt1 | contig 23895 bp, 21 predicted proteins | sample FrelakmetCRP12CR_FD_187146 | JGI IMG/M metagenome (GOLD analysis project Ga0209048, IMG submission 187146) | Freshwater lake sediment microbial communities from the University of Notre Dame, USA, for methane emissions studies - CRP12 CR (SPAdes)... | ecosystem: Environmental > Aquatic >... | reverse complement strand
TGATTAGAGTGAACCACGACACAGCCGGTGATACTTACCGCTGCTTCCTTCCGGATCTGACGGGGTTCGTATTCGTCTGTTGCGCGGTGTCCAATCGGCAATGAAATTAGAACCGACCTGACCAGCACAAGCCCTTCAAAGGGGATTCAACCCCGCTAAGCGGATTTCGGGTTACAGGGCACCGCTAGCTCCCCGCCTAGCACGACCAAGGCTTATCTGATAACCACTTTGCACACCCTACTCACTTAACAGGTTTTTCGAAAAATGCAAGCGATTAACGAAATACATAGCTGCCATGGGACCCCCTTCACAGGAAACCACGGTCGAGAAGATAGCATTGACGGAGGTCGATCATAAGGAGTTCGCGTAGCGAGGGAAAGCGGCCGCCGACGGTGAGGTGCTGCCATCCTCCCAGATATACAGGCTTCTTGGGGCGACGATTGCGCAAAGTTGAGCGGATTGCACCTGCCATATGACATTCTCGCTTCTTCCAGAGAGGATCGATTTCGGCGCCACCCGTTTCTGCAGTGCAGACGATTGTTGGACTCTCTCCACGGATGCCCCGCGCTGCCAGATCGTAAACCCTTGTGATCGCGAGACGACTGTCCCTTGGCAGGGAAAGCAGGGTGGCCAAATTCTCGGAGGAAAGCATTTCCGGCCATGACGAAATCATTTTACGGCTGAAAGAGGAAAAGTCTACCAGCAACACTTCTGTTCCACTGGCTCGTGAATATCGCCATGCTGCCCGGTATTCGAAAGGGAGAACGATCTGCCTTTGAATTGCCTTGATCTCAGGGTGAGTCAGAGCGTGCTTGAAGAGCAGACCACATTTTTTGGCTGCCACCCTCAGATTGCGGCCCAAAATTCGCTGCATGTCGACCTGGTTGCTGCTGCGGAAGCTTTTCCCATAAGGACTGAGCTCAACAAAAATAAGATCGGGTCCAAGGGACCGTAGAAGACATAACGTCCGTGCAAATCCATGACGGTCAGCATGGACGGTCCCCACCAATGTGAGCCCGGAATCATATGCGGAGATGCGGAGACGCGGGGATGGGGAGACGCGGAGGCACGGAGGCACGGAGATCTCGCTATTTTTTCTTCCGGTTCGTAGCTGAGAAAAGTACCGGCTGCAGTTCCCGAAAATGGGAAATATGAAGTTGGGCGTGTAGGTTTGTGTTCTTATAAGCGACGAAGAAAACTCCCGTGGCCCGAGCCAGGGCTTCATCCACCGCCGAGTCCCCCACGAATAGGATTTGCCGCGGAGAAACGTTGAAGGTATTCATGATCAGTTCCATGATTTCGGGATGAGGTTTGGGGAAACTCACATCGGACGCAGAAACAACAAGGTCAAAGTACTTCTCGATGTGGAAATGGGCGAGGACCTGTCGTGTGGAGACGGTTCGATTGGTGGCGAGGGCGGTATGGTAGTATGTTTGTGCCTGCTCCAGGAGATTCACCAATCCGGGTTCAGGACGGAGACATGCGTTGAATTGCTCAAAATCAATGCCCTGAGCAAAGTTCCAGGCCTCTTCAAAGCCTTGTCCCTCTCCAACCAGATAACGCAGAGACTCGCGCACGGGGTGCATATGAATGTATTCCTGTTGCTCCGGCTGAATGGGAGGCCGTCCGATGTGTTCCAAAATAGTGCTATAGAAGCGCACGTTTGCTTCTTTGGAATCAAAGAGCACCCCGTCACAATCGAAAGCAATCACCTCGAAAGGTGCGGAGCCCTCCGGCCGGTGATCACCGAAACCGCTTGCTGACCACTGCATTCCTTATTCCTCTCCACCTACAAGGCTTTACATACGCCACCTTATCGAATAGAGTACCACGTGTCAAGAAACCAGCACCTGTGAATCGGCGGCCGGATCCGGGATCAGTTGCTCTGAATCCCTCATTGTTCAACCCTTGATAACCTATCTATGGACCCGTATGGAATATCAATTTGATCTGCTTGTGATCGGCAGTGGCATTGCCGGGCTTACCTTCGCTTTAAAAGCAGCCTCGTGCGGGACCGTTGCAGTGGTAACCAAGAAGGATAAGCTCGAAACGAGCACCAACTATGCCCAGGGGGGTATAGCGTCGGTTCTTGGCCCGGATGATTCCTTTCAGTTGCACATTCAGGACACTCTGAACGCCGGGGACGGTCTGTGTCATCAGGATGTGGTCGACCTGGTCGTGCAGCGCGGTCCCGACCGAGTGCGAGAACTGGCGAACCTTGGGGTTCCCTTTGACCACGGTACATCCCGGGCCGTGCCGTTTGACCTGGGCCGTGAGGGCGGACATACCCGCAACCGCATCGTCCATGCCCACGACATGACGGGACAGGCGGTGGAGCGGGTGCTCATCGCCGCAGCAGAGGCGCATCCCAATATTCAAATTTTTGAGAACCACCTGGTGATGGATCTCATTATCCAGCACCATTCTCTGAAGGCCGGCACCGTGACCCTGCAGCACCAGGATATCTGCCGGGGAGCTTACGTGCTCGACAGTCTGCAGGAGGAGATTCACACGTTTCTTGCCCATGTCGTGCTGCTGTGTACCGGAGGTGCGGGTAAGGTGTACCTTTACACCAGCAACCCGGATGTCGCCACCGGAGATGGACTGGCCATCGCCTATCGCGCCGGAGCGCGACTGGCGAATCTCGAATTTGTCCAATTTCACCCGACCTGTCTTTATCACCCTCAGGCCAAGAACTTCCTGATTTCAGAAGCGGTTCGCGGGGAGGGCGGCCGGCTCATCGACCGGCGCGGCCGCGCCTTCATGGAGAATTATCATCCGTTGAAGGACCTGGCCTTTCGCGACGTGGTGGCGCGTGCCATTGACACCGAAATGAAAAAGACGGGTGATGATTGCGTATTTTTGGATATCAGCCATCGCGATGAGGAATTCCTGAAGCAGCGTTTTCCCAACATTTATCAGAAATGCCTGTCACTGGGCATCGACATCACTCACGATCCGATTCCCGTTGTTCCTGCTGCCCATTATATGTGCGGTGGCATCCTGACCGATCCCGTGGGCCGGACCAACATCGAGCATTTATATGCCATCGGGGAATGCGCCTGCACTGGACTGCATGGCGCCAACCGCCTCGCCAGCAACTCGCTTCTCGAGGCTATGGTGTTTGCCCATGAGGCCTCCCTGCACTGTTGCAGCGATATGGAAGCATGGCGTCGCAGATCCTTGCTGGAAATTCCACCCTGCTTCCCGACCCAGCCCAAACAAAGGAGCGGAGGATCACTGCAGAGTGAAATGGTCCTCATTGCACACAATTGGGACATTATTCGTCGTCTCATGTGGAACTACGTGGGGATCGTCAGGACGGACAAAAGACTGGCTCTTGCGCTGAATCACATGGCTCAAATATCCCTGGAAATCAGGGAGCATATGCCGAATATTCCCCTCAACAGCGACCTTGTGGAGTTGCAGAACCTGGCTCTCGTGGCGGAACTGATCATTCGCTGCGCCATCCAGCGCAAGGAAAGCCGCGGACTACACTACAATCTCGACCACCCGCAGAAGGATGACCTGAACTGGCAGCGGGACACGGTAGTCGTCAGACACCAGACCGAGGAATTCTTCTGTGCCACATTTCAAAAAGGAACCTGAGTCGAGGGATTAGCTGTACCAAAAGATGTGGGGCAGATTTTCCAGCCTGCCGAATCTTCTCAGGCTCCAGGGGTTTAGACTCGATGATGGGATCGCGTGGGGCCTCGAGCAATCGCCTCGGGTTTTGTTCCACACGCATGGTGAGAAATCCCCCCATGACACTGATTTCAAAGTTGTGGCCCGACAGGTCCACATTCTGAAGCGTTTCCCGGAGCTTCTGAAACTGGCGCTTGGCCTTCCGGTATACATAGACACAGCCCGAGATGCCCAGGGCAAAGGCGAATAGAAACACCCACACGGGGGTGGCGATGACCCTTCCGACCAGCATGATGACCGCAACCAGCCCGAAAACGAGGGCTATCTGCATGCCAATAATCATATAAAGGTAGAAAATACCTTTGTTAATGGACGGATCAGGCGGCTCGGATGCTTCCTGATTCGACCCTTTGCTTCCATTTAGCAGACGACGAAGCCACATCAGTGGGATTCCTTGTTAGAAAGCCAAACGCTTCAAGCTTCCCTTGTCTCACTCCCCGGATTGGGAAGGAACTGAGGTGGTTTGGATTCCAGCAGCAATTGTCTTTCGACCCTAAATTTCTCCAGATTGAGCTGATTCTCAAGCATCTGTTTGGAAAGTCTATATCGCAGATAGATGATCCACACCACCACCAGCGCCAGAAAAACGGCCACTCCCGCAAAGAACCAACTGAATTCGCGAATGGCGGTCACACTGAGCTTCGCAAAGTCCTGCACGAAGTTGGGCACGATCCAAAGAATCAAGACGGCGAGTATGGTCAGGAATCCTATGTGGAAAATCGAAAGGTTGCGAAAAAAACCTAAGAAAGAGCCTAGAGTGTTTTGCTCCGCCCCCCTTGCATCTGTTTCCTTGTCCCTATCGGCTTTGTCCCCATATAAGAGCGACAGATATGCTCGAACAATGAACGCAACCAGCAGAATCAGTCCTAACGGAATACCCACCGCCGATGACAGCCACGCTCTGAACGGAAAAGGCAAAGACTCTGTCTCCACCTGAAGTCGATAATTGCTCAAAGGACCAAAGTTGTTCTCGAATACCAGCTTCTCGTAGCTCGTCAGTACCGCACCGGGGGTCTCGTAAACCTTTGTCCCATTGCTGTCCGTGATGAGGATCCTGGATTTTTGCCCGGAGTGACTGGCAGCGGCGAGGTATATCAACAGTTCCAGCACGAGAAAGATGAAAACACTCACCGTCAGTACAAGCTTCTGATGACTTTTGCCTTCGAATATCCCCAGCAGATGTTCTTTCTGTGACATAGTGCTCCACTATATAAGAGGATAGGAATTCAGAAGTCAGGAATCAGAAAAAAAGGCCCGGTTTTCATTCTGTATTCTGTCTACTGACTTCGGTTTCATACAATTAGTTAAGATCTCCCTCCGTTCCCCGTTCATCAGGAGTTCGGGGTCCATTGATGGAGATTCATAAACGATCAGGTGCTTCCATCCTCGTAAAGATATGGACTGCTGCCCTGATTTCCCCAAGCATTTTAACCTGACCCAGCACATTTTCAAAGCCCGGTGTGATGTGTCCGGTCAATTAATGAGGTATCGACAGGGCATTTCTTAGGAACTTCAGGAACTAAGTACAGCTCCACAGAATAAAGTGACCATAAGCCAAGAACGTCAACCCGCATGCTCCCCGCCTAAAGCCTGCGGGGACAAGCTTTGGCGGGAATCCAGAAGAAAAGCCTGGATGTCCGCCTTCGCGGGCATGACGGGTCGGTATCGGACACCCATTTATGTGGGGCTGTATTAAGTTTGATCGATACTTGTCTGAGAATGGAGGTATTAGAATGGAGAATATTCGGAAGCAGCTCAAAACCTGGCATGTGGGGCAGGGCAAGGGGGCCTGCCCCACAAAACATGTGTTATCGAATGGGGTTCAGCTCCCTCTCTCTGGGGAAGAGAGGGAGATACCGATAAGACAACGAAATGATTAAGGCGCAATAGGCCAGCATAGCGATTCCAGGAGCCCATTCGTACATGCTTGGAACGTAGATTTCCCAGCGGTCGAAAGGCATGACCGGCGAAGCAATGGCCTGGATGGTCATGACATACCGGTTGATGCTGACCCCGATGCAGTCCAGGAAGAACATCCCGAAAAGAATGCCGTTGCTCGACCGTCCTTTGGGAGTAAGCAGGACAACCGCCGGAATGATTCCGCAGATGAGAATTTCGGCCACAAGCAACCAGAATCCGTAGACCGGTCCCATGTAGAAGTCGGAGAGTTTGAAGCCGAAACCGGGGGCAAGGACAAGGGCCCAGTAGAGGGTGTCAATGATTTTGAACACCATGTAGATGGAAAGAAGGACGCCGACGATCTTCCCGAACAGATCGTAAACGCTCCGATCCACCAGTTGTTTTCCGGAGACCTTTTCAATGGTCCTGCAAATGAGGGCGGTAAAAGCCGGGCCTGAAGAGATGGCCGAGAGTATGAACAGGAAGAAGGTCCACGGCCAGATGAAAAAACCGGTCCTGAACGCAAAGGGACGGGCAAACAGCACACCGGCGACACCGCCGAGTGACCCTTGATGGAAGAAGCTGAGGAAGGTACCGGTCAAGGCAAAAATAGCCATCAGTTCGTGCAGAGTGTGCCCGAAGACGTGAGCTTCACGGACTTCATTGATTTTGCGGTTTTCCAGAATGATCGGCACGTATTCAATAGTCAGAACAATCGCATAACAGGAAATACAGAAGATTACTTCGGTCAGCATGGAGTGCACGTTGGGATGCCAATAGCCGAACCAACCACGCAGCGGCTGGCCAATTTCCAGAAGCAATACCGCAAGGGCGCCGGTATAGCACACGAACCCTACAATGACCGCAAGATTGATGACCTTTCCTAACTCTTTAAAAGCCGGGAAAAATCGAGACAGTCCGTAGTAAAGAAAACCTGAAAAAAACGCGCCCGCACCTAAAGCAATGATGGCAAGGTCAATGGTAATGTAGAACCCAAACCCGAAATAGTCATTCAAGCCCGTGAGATTCAGTGCCTGGAGCAGCACCATACCCCCGGCCCATATTCCCCAGCCGATTACCCCCGTCAAAAGCAGTACCCACAGGGCAAAAACGGGAAGCGGACAGCGCTTTACTCCATCGGGAATCAATGCCTTATCCATTTCGACCCCTCATGTCTGATTGTAAATGCTATGTTGAAAATTGTGTTCAAAATCCATAACTGCTGCATGCATGGTAACGAGATTATTGATTGAAAACCTACAGCCCCCTGTCTGCCTGGTTGCGCACCCACTGATGCTTGCTGAGATAGTACACTTTAGGTTCCGTGTGCAGCCTCTCCAATATCCTGAAGGCGCGCGGGTCCTTGGCGAGCTTGGCCACCTCACTGTTCGGATCCATGAGGTTGCCGAAAGCGATGGCTTTGGTGGGACAGGCGTCCCCACAGGCCGGCATATAGGCGACACTGTTAGGATCTTTTCCATCAAGGTAAGCCTTGGCTCGCGCAGCCAGCAAACGATGGTGGCAGAAGGTGCACTTCTCGACGACCCCGCGCATTCGCGTGCTCACCTCCGGGCTCAACATGGCCTCCATCGGTTTTGGCCAACTTGGGTCCCACCAGTTGAATTTGCGCGCATGGTAGGGACATGCAACCATGCAGTACCTGCAGCCAATGCAGCGGGGATAGATGTGACTCACGATCCCGTTGGTCTCATCACGCCTGGTCGCATTGACCGGGCAGACAAAGGTACACGGGCTGTGGTGAGGTGCATTGCAGTGCATGCAAGGGCGCGGCAGGTAGGTGAACCGATAGTCGGGGTAATCCTTTCCGTTATGCAGCCAATAGATTTCCATCCAGGTGATCGAGCGAACCTTGTTGGACTCGTCCGGGAGAAAGGAAATGTTGTTCTCCGCCTGGCAGGCAACGCTGCACGCCGTACAGCCGGTGCACCGGTCCAGGTCGATCGCCATTCCATAGAGAACACCGCTTTGTGCATGTCCATGTTCACTCACTGATCATACCCCCTTATGCGCGACGCAGCTGAGCCCGAGTGGTCCAATTCGTTCCAAGGCCTGTCACCGGATCCATCTGAACTTCGATGATACTGTTCGCATTGATTCCCTTGTTCTGGATATACTGGTCATAGGTCGTATGGCCTAATCCCTCGGCAATGTAGACCACACCAGGACGCGCTCCGGAATAGAGATGCACGCGAACAGGGACTTCTCCCTGGTGAGTCTTTAACAGAGCCGAACTCCCTTCCTCCAAGCCCAGCGATTGGGCGGTCAGAGGATTCAATTCAACAAAGAGGTCTTTGCCCTTGAGCACAAAATCCCACAGGGTCTTGGTCATGAAGGGAGGATTGGGCAAGTATTGGCTGGACAGGTTCATTGTCTGGCAGCTGATCAGGAGGAGAGGATATTCTTTTTCATCTCCCGCAGGAGGAAGCGATGCGAAGTGCGGGAGATAGATCTGATCTGCGGCACCCACGAGGCCCCTGGCCTGCAGCCCGTTGAGCCCAAGTTCCAGTTTACCGGAGCTTGTCTGGAGGTTCTGCATAGCCCCAACCGGTCCGTCATACCAGCAGAAGCCGCTCTTTAGTTTTTTCCAGAGGTCGTCACCGTCCTTGTAATTGGCCTCGACAAGTTCTCCCTGCTGGAGCTTCCAGGGTTCCACCCCTTCGCGTTCCGCCACCGCCCCCTTCCTGGATGCGGCCAATCCCTTCACGCGCTTTTGCAGAAAAGTCTGGTAGTCATTCCAGGGAAGGGCTGTGTTGACGGTTTCGCCCAGGCCCTTAGCCAATGCCAGGATGACATCCCCGGTATGTTTGGTGCCGAACTGCGGCTTCAAAATCGGTGAAGCCAGTGCATAGTAGGCATAGGGAGTCCCGGGGAGCCCGATTGCATCGTCCCAACGCTCCAGGGGCATGTGATTCGGGAGAATGAGATCAGCCTGCTGCGCCGTCTCATCCATATAGGATGAAAACGATACCAGGTACCCGACCTTCTCCAGGGCCGCTTGAAAGACCTTGTTTTCGGGAAGGCTGTAAGCAGGGTTCGCTTCGTGGACCATCAACACATTGACGGGATAAGAACCGCCTTTTGCAACCATGTCGAGAAAGGCGTATACGGCGTTGCCCGTCAACGGAGCTCGTTGGGGCTGGAGCAGATCCAGCCTTTGTTGTTCGAGATTGTGTTTGGCCGCAGCATCCATCTGCAGATCCGGAAGCGGCTCCAATGGCACCTCGGGGACCAAGGTCACCATACCGTCCGAATTCAAGTTCCCCTTCAGGGCATTTAGAGCAACGAAGGTCAGGTCGTGGTAGATGTTCACAGGCATGTGGCCCTGGGGAGTGCCCCATACGACCACAGCATTGCCGTGCCCGGCAAACTCTTTTGCGAGTTCGCGTATTCTCGGTGCTTCAACACCCGTCCGCTTGGTCACTTCCTCGGGTGCGTATTCGGTCGACAGGACGAGCCTCTTGAAACCCATACGGGTCTTCCCCTGACTGTCCGTCCAATCTTCAAAACCGAATACGGAATTCTTCACAAATTCTCTGTCATAGAGGTTTTCCTTCACCATGACGTGAGCGATCCCAAGGGCCAATGCCGCCCTAGAGCCCGGGACGATTCCAATCCATTGGTCCGCTTTTGCAGCCGAGAGGGAACAATGGGAGTCGACCTGAACAACTCTGGTCGGAGCTTCTCCGCTGTTTTCCTGGCGCCACAGCCGATAGGCCCCCTGCATTCTTCCCGGGGCCCCCCATCCTTCAATCAGGTTGGCTCCGAAACTCAGCACGTAAGACGCCTTCTCCAAGGCAAAGGCAAAGGGAACTTTCTGGCCCACCGTCAGGCTGGCCGCGAGTTCGAGACTGTCTTCCTGGGAGGGCATTCGAAAGAAGTTGGGCGAACCGTAAGAAGCAAGGAATTGCTGCCACAAGGCATCCATACTGCTTCGCCTCTGCCCGGTAAGACAGGCGATGGTTTGTGCCTTGCCCTGCGATTTGAGTTGAGCCAATTTGCTGTTCAAATCCTTGATGGCTTCATCCCAGCCGATGAATTGAAATCCACTGGGATCGCCCCGTCTCTTGGTCTGCTTCAGCGGCTGGCGGACCCTGTATGAGGCATAAAAAAACTGCAATCCGGCAGCCCCCAGCGGGCAAATGCCGCCCTGGTTGACCGGATGTTTCGGGTTTCCTTCCAGCAGAATTGCTCGGTTCTTGTTCACGAGGCGCGCCTGGATGCCGCAACCTCCGTCACAAAGCATGCAGGTCGTTGCCGTTTTGGTGATTTCACCACGTTCAGGAGATGGGCGCCATGACCAGTTCTGACTCCAAATGGCAGAGTCGTCGAGCAACTGCCATGGGATTGGTGAGAGCAAAGATCCGCCCACCGCTCCAGCTGCAAATTGTAAGAAAGCTCTCCTCCCAAGTTTCATCCCGTTTACCCTCTCGTTTCTCGCTATTTGTGGCAAAGCCCACATTCGTTGTTCACACCCCGCTCCGCGTGGCACTTCTCGCAGACGATCATCTTCATGGTTTCCCTGCTGTAACCGGTAATCCGGTTTTCCTTGTAGACGGGGAGTGTCTTTTCTTTGGATACATCGCGATGACATTGAACGCATTCGACCCCTTTGGCTTTGTGGGGGGCATGGGAAAAGAAAACGTTGTCGGGCTGCCAGGAGTAGTTCCGCCAGGGGATCTCCAGATCCTTCTGGATGAAGTCCTCAATCAGTTTGCGCTCATCCTCGGTATTCCCCATGGCAGACTCATGGCATTCCTTGCATTTCTCCGTTGTGGGAATCCCGGCAAAGGTCCCATCAGGTCTGAAAGCGTGACAATCTTCACAACTGCTGTCCTGGTGGGAAGCGTGGCTAAAATCCATGGGTTGAGTTTTTTGGGAATAGAGGAGGTTGGGAAAGACAACCCACCCAACGATCAGGGCAAGTATGAAACCTGCAAAGAATATGACCCCTCCCATTACATCCTTACCGGAAGCGCTTTTGTTCTCTTCTTTCATAGGCCGGCCTCAGTCACTCACAGTTTTGGGGGATCCCCACAAGAGGTAAGTTGAAAATGAACCTATAGACGCTCTGCAATGTGCTCTCATTGCCGTAAACCAATTTCGGGATAATTAAAAAATAATTTTCACAAAGAGCTCTCCTATTAAACGACTGATCGTCTCAATGTCAAGGAAAAATGAGCCGGAGAGGGTAGATGAAATTGGAAGCCTGAGAGGTTTCACAAAGCCTCTCTGGATTTAAGAGGCATCAGAATTAGGCTTTATGTTGGATGCTGGCCTTCGCTGGCATGACGGGGTTTGGCAGAGCTAAGCGGTCAGATTAGCATCAAGGCCGCTCATATAGGGACGGATGGGTGCTGCTGTATGGCGGATTGCGGCAGAGTGTGCTAAAGGGGAAAGTGTAGATGTCGGATGAGACCTCAAATAACCATGAAGGTACTTCTCAAATGCAGTTTATGACGTTCAATCTTCGCTTTGAAAATGATCGTGACGGGGAAAAGGGATGGCTCTACCGCAGAGAGCTTGTGGTGGAAATAATCCGGGAGTCTTCCCCACGGGTCCTCGGCACCCAGGAAGGGACACAAGCACAGCTGGTTTATCTCCGGGATCACCTGCCGGAGTATTGGATGCAGGCCTCTGGGAGGTTTTGGGACGATACGTGCCAGTATCCCACCCTGTTTTACCGGGCGGATAGACTGCGCCTGCTGGATGGAGGTGAATTCTGGCTTTCCAGGACTCCGTTCGTCCACCGCAGCAAGGACTGGGACAGCGCCTTTCCGCGTATGATGAATTACGGTCTTATGGAAGATCTAGAAAGCCACGAATCATTATGGATAGGGGTCACTCACTTGGACCACATCGGGACAGAAGCGCGTTTTCAACAGGCTGCTATAATTGCCGAGTGGCTCGGCAACAGACTGGGACCACGGATACTAATGGGGGATTTCAACGACGTTCCAGACTCCGTTGTGCACCGTGCTTTGACGAATCCGAAAACGGGTCTGCGCGATACCTGGCAGGCACTTCGCCGAAGGGAGGATGAAGCGAGTATGACCCATCACAACTTTTCCGGTGTTCCGCAGCAGTGCCGCATGGATTGGATTCTGGTGAGTCGTGAATTTCGCGTGCTCGACGCGATGATTGTCAGAAGCAATCGCGAGGGGCGTTACCCATCGGATCACTTTCCCTATGCGGCCATGCTGGCTTGGGAAAAAAATGATTGATCCACGAAGTCACACGAAGAAACACGAAGAGAATCAAAGTAAAGTTTGGTATCGTGTGCTCTTCGTCGATGGTTTTTTTGAATAGGGAATAGAATAGAGATGAAAGATACGATTCGAGTTGCCATGATTCAGCCGAAACCCTATCCCACCTTTGATGATCCAAGAAATGTGGGTCACGCCCTGACGCTTTTGGATAAATGCCGCGGCGAAAAGCTGGATATTGTATGTTTTCCCGAATACTTCCCCTACCAGGGAGAGAAGGAATTGGGGGCGGCCGCCCGCCAGCTTGGCGCATACCTTATAGCCGGGCTGGTGGAGGCCGAAGGCGACCGCCTCTACAACACCGCTACGCTCTTTGATCGGTCGGGCCGTATTTTGGGGAGGCAGCGCAAGCGCAACCTCGGCATCCTGGAGCGGGAACAATTGAGGATCTCTCCGGGAGATGGGGTGTTTCGCCCATTTACAACCGATTTTGGCAAAATCGGCATGCCTGTCTGCGTCGATTTCTGGGGACATCCGGAAGCAGGGAGGCAGCTGACGGATCAAGGTGCCGATATCGTTTTCAACATCGCGATTTTTCCGATTCTGCGTGGGCACTGGAAGCACGGGGCTCTGGTTCGAGCGTTTGACAATTTCGTGCCCGTAGTTGGAGTTAACACCGCTGACTATAATGCAATCATCAACGGCAGGCGAATCCACCAACATGGCGGGCTGAGCTTTACTATACAGCTGCCAAGAGTCCTTGACAAGGAAGACTTCCGCCGATGGTTCAAAAGCCTTGACTCAGTCGAAGACTGGGTGCGTACGGAGTTGGACCAGCTTGAACAGATTCACATTGTAGAAGTGGACCTGCGGACGGCAAGACGCTTCCGTCGAGAATTCTGGACTCGTCTAGGCTTCCAGCGGTAAATGAACACTCCATAGCAGCCGCGTGGCTTCATCTTCAGCTGCGCTTTGACACCGGAGGAGGTTCCGCATGACTTCAAAGCCTGAAAGAAACATCTATTTGAAAATGAAAACTCTCGAGGAAGCCCGGCAGCTGTGGAGAGAGGCATCCTCCTCCTTCCTTTCCCCTGTTGAGACCATTCCATCAGGTTCTGCGCTGGGCAGGGTGCTTGCGCAGCCGATTATTGCCACAAGCTCCGTGCCGCATTATCACGGTGCGGCAATGGACGGCATTGCCGTGAAAGCTCAAAATACCTTCGGTGCAAGCGAGGTTCACCCGCGTCGCCTGATGCTTGGAAAAACGGCTTTCGAGGTTGATACCGGAGACCCTCTACCGCAGGAGACCGACGCGGTCGTCATGATCGAATACGTGGAACCGCTCGGAGCGGGAGAGGTCCAAATTCGGTCTGCCGCCTTTCCCTGGCAGCATGTGCGCAAAGTTGGGGAAGACATTGTTGCGGGCGAAATGCTCCTGCCTCAGCATCACCGGATTCGTCCCGCGGACATCGGGGCTCTGCTTGCGGGTGGCGTCCATGAAGTTCCAGTATATGCTCGCCCCAGGGTCTGGATTCAGCCTACCGGCACAGAACTGGTTCCGGCCAGTAGGGCGGCGGAAGCTGCTCCCGGGCAGATTGTTGAGTTCAACGGGACGGTTCTTTCAGGACTGGTTCAGGAATGCGGCGGTGAAGGTCTCTTGCAGGAAATCGTTCCTGATGACTATGAGAGTATCAAACAGTCGCTAGCGAAAGCTGTCGACTCGCCGACCGACGTTGTCTTGCTCAATGCGGGCTCGTCTGCCGGCTCGGAAGATTACACGGCGGCAATCATCGAAGAACTGGGAACAGTGCTGGTCCACGGCGTAACCATGATGCCCGGAAAGCCCACTATTCTCGGGGTCGTCAAAAATAAGCCGGTCATTGGGGTTCCAGGATACCCCGTTTCTGCCATTATGGCCTTCGAACAATTTGTCCGGCCTCTCCTCTACTCTCTTCAGGGGGTGCCGTGCCCATCTTTTCCAGAGATGGATGCGGTTCTTGGCCGAAAAATGCCATCCAAACTGGGAATGGAGGAATTTGTCCGGGTCATTCTGGGTCGGGTGCGAGGGAAACTAATTGCCATGCCCTTGCAGCGCGGGGCAGGGATCATTACCTCCCTTACGCGAGCCGATGGGATTTTGCAAATTCCCCAGGAACTGGAGGGCCACGAGGTTGAAGAAACTGTGCGCGTGCGCCTGCTCCGCCCCCGGGAGCAGCTCGAGCATACCGTGATCATGATCGGCAGCCATGACAACAGCATTGATTTGCTGGCAAACGAACTGAAGCGTCTGGACAGCCGCCTGCACCTTTCTTCGAGCAACGTGGGCAGTCTGGGCGGGCTTATGGCCATTCGTCGCGGTCAGACCCACCTTGCCGGTTCGCACCTGCTGGATACGGAAACTGGGGAATACAATCTCTCATACATCGAGCGGTACCTTAAAGGTACACCCCTGCGCCTGGTACAGCTGGCAATGCGCCAGCAAGGACTCCTCGTTCGCCCCGGTAATCCCAAGAACATCCGTGGAGTCGAGGACCTGCTTCGACCCGATGTGAATTTTATCAATCGCCAGGCCGGGGCCGGCACGCGCATCCTTCTGGACTATTGCCTGCAGCAGTTGAAACTCTCACCCGAGGGTATCCACGGGTATGAGCAGGAAGAGTTCACGCATATGGCGGTGGCGGTGAACGTGCTCAGCGGGCGGGCAGATGCCGGAATGGCAATCTATGCCTCTGCCAGGGCGCTGCACCTGGACTTCATCCCTATCGCTGAAGAACGCTATGATCTGGTGATCCCCGAAACCAGCTGGGAAGATTCCAAAGTTCAACTGCTGCTTGACATCATTGTCTCGGCTTCCTTCCGCAAAATGGTCTCAGACCTGGGGGGCTATGATGTGGCGGCTTCGGGGACTATGAGGGGTGTTTGGGATGGAAAAAACTGGATCCACGAAGTCACACGAAGAAAGACGAAGTCACACGAATTAGACTGAAGGAATAGAACTCGATCCACGAAGTCATATGAAGGAACATCAAAATTGGCGGAACTACTTCTGAAAGAAGAAGTTTATTCGATAGTGGGTGCAGCTATTGAGGTTCACAAGGAGCTGGGTTTTGGTTTTCTGGAAGCCGTCTATCAAGAGGCTATGGAGATTGAGCTGCAAAAGCGGAGTATTCCTTATGAGGCCCAGGTGCTTCTAAACATATCATACAAGGGACAAGCACTGAAGAAAGGATATATTTGCGGACTTCATCTGCTATGGGCAAATCATCGTAGAATTAAAGGCCCTGGAACGTCTCTCCGGGAGGGAAGAAGCCCAGCTTCTCAACTATCTGAAGGCGAGCGCCTTCCGTGTCGGCTTGCTTATCAATTTCGGGAACTCGCCCAAATTGGAGTGGAAGCGATTCATTAAATGATACCATTTAGCCCACTATCTTCCCATTCGTGTGACTTCGTATTCCTTTGTGTGACTTTCATTTATGGAAATCGGGCCAAAATGGAATGGAAGCCATCCATAGGACAAGAACAGAGAGCTGAATATTTATCAATTCGTGTGAATTCGTTTTTCTTCGTGTGACTTCGTGGATAAAAAAGAAAAACCGGCTTATCTCACACTATACGAGCAAGGCATCCTCGCCGAAAGAGCCCGATTGCTGGATGAATTGCTCTCCTCGTGTGCACTCTGTCCCCGCCAATGCAAGGTAAACCGAAAGGCCGGGGACGTTGGGGCTTGTGGTGTGGATGCTCGACCTAAGGTGGCTGCAGTCAATATCCACCTGTGGGAGGAACCGCCGATCTCCGGGACTCGTGGTTCCGGGACGATCTTTTTTTCCGGCTGCACGCTAAAATGCGTCTTCTGCCAGAATTATCCCATTAGCCAACTGGGTGTTGGGCGCCCTATGAGCGCCGAGAAGTTGGCGCAAGAGATGCTCGCGCTGCAGTGGAAGGGGGCACACAACATCAATTTGGTGACGGCGAGTCACCAGATGGCTGCGGTGGTCGAAGCCTTATGCCTGGCTATCACGTGTGGGTTCAGGCTGCCGCTCGTGTACAACACCAGCGGGTATGATCGGGTTGAAATCCTGCGGCTACTCGAAGGGATTGTGGACATTTACCTCCCGGATATCAAATATGCCGATCCGGAGGTGGCTCAACGCTGTTCCAATAGAGCGGATTATGTTGAATGTAATCGCCTGGCATTGCTTGAGATGTGGCGTCAGGTCGGCCCGCTCAAGGTGGGCCCTGATGGCATTGCCTACCGGGGCATGCTGATTCGCCATCTCGTGCTTCCTGAAGACCTTTCCGGGACCGCGGATAATCTTGCCTTTCTGGCAGAGAAGATTGGGCCGGAAGTCTGGATCAGCCTCATGCATCAGTATTTCCCGGCGCATGAAGCGTTCCATATCTCGCCGCTTAACCGCAAAGTCACAAGGCGGGAATATGAGAAAGCCTTCAGTATGGTTACCCGTTTGGGCCTGGAAAATGGCTTTGTGCAAGCGAACTCTTATGCATCTTTGATTGCGCGCTGAATGGATCCAGAAAGATCTTCTAAAGAGCAATCCTCGCCATTAGCAGGGCAATTAAGGCTGTACTAAATCTACATAATCTGCTAGTTAGAGGCACCAAAATGCGCTCAAGGTTTTTGCAGATCTTCTCAAGCGAATAATATGGTGCTGACTTTTCAAGTTAAATCTGGATGCGAGTTTTCTGAAATTGTTGAGCCTTAATTGAGCAAGCATCCGTGGAGTGTGCGAACGTGCGCGTAATCATTCGTTATGGGCCCTATTTTTCGGCCTAATAAGAGAGGGTCAACATGGCCTCCAGGGGTTGGTGGACAAAACTTCGGCTGCTTGATTTCCCTGATGATGTGAGTTCCCCGGAGCGGTACCGGATGCTCCGCAGGAACATGAACATCGTCATGCTCGTGGTGACCCTGGTGCCGCTGTTTTTCATGGCCTTGGTGAACTACCATGAGTATCAGACCCGTCTGAAAGAAGAAATCGTCAATCCGCTGCACAGCCTGGTTAATAAGACCAAACATTCGTTTGAGCTATTCCTTGCCGAACGGCTTTCCGCGGTGAGTTTTATCGCTTCAGCCTATTCCTTCGAACAGCTTGCCAACGAAACCACATTGAAACGCATCTTTAGTGTGGTGAAACAGGAGTTCGGCGGGTTTGTGGATCTTGGGTTGATTGATGAAGCCGGTTTGCAGGTGAGCTATGTCGGACCCTATGACTTAAAGGGGAAGAACTATGCCGATCAACATTGGTACCATGATGTTCAGATCTGGGGATCATATGTCAGCGACGTTTTCATGGGCTACCGGCGGTTTCCTCATGTCGTCATTGCAGTGCAGCACCGAACAGAAGCCGGCCCTACCTATATCTTGCGGGCAACCATTGACACCGAAAAATTCAATGGTCTAATCGCCTCAATGGGGCTTGATCAAAAAAGCGATGGTTTTTTGATCAACAAGGTTGGCGTGCTGCAGACACCGTCAAAGTCTTATGGTTCGGTCCTGGAAGACTTCCCTTTCCCGCTTCCGCCTGTGAGCTATGAATCTAACGTGATCGAGGCGAAGGATGCCAAGGGGGGGCTAGTCCTGCTGGCTTATACCTACTTTGCGCATGCACCGTATGTTCTGGTGGTGATCAAACAAGCCGGTGAGGTCCTGAAATCCTGGTACACGCTGAAAACGGAAATCTTTTTTATCTTCTTTTTCAGCGTTCTGTTGATCCTATTGGTTGTTTTCAGGTTGACGAACCTGCTGGTGAAGCGGATGCGGGAATCGGACGAAAAGCGTGAAGCAGCGTTCCGGGAAATGGAGCATACTCACAAATTGTCTTCAATTGGGAGGTTGGCCGCCGGCGTCGCCCATGAGATCAACAATCCGATGGCCATCGTTAATGAGAAAGCAGGGCTCATGAAAGATCTCATCGAATACGGACCTGATTTTGCGGAAAAAGAGAAATTCCTTTCCCTGACCGAATCGATTCTCCAGTCGGTTGACCGCTGCCGGTCTATCACTCACCGTCTTCTGGGATTTGCCCGCCGCATGGAAGTTCAAATTGAGGGATTGGAGCTAAATGAAGTTCTTAAGGAGACGCTGAAATTTCTCGAAAGAGAATTGATGTATCGCAACATTGAGTTTGAATTGAACCTGGCTGAAGATCTCCTGCCCATCGCCTCTGACCGTGGTCAACTCCAGCAGGTTTTTCTCAACTTGCTGAATAATGCCCTGGCCGCTGTAGATGATGGAGGGCGTATCATCATTACCTCATGGGAAAAGGACGCCGATACCGAAGCCGTATCCATTAAAGACAATGGTTGTGGCATGTCGGAAGAAACGCTCAAGAATATCTTTGAGCCCTTTTTTACCACCAAGAAGGGCAAGGGCACCGGCTTGGGCCTTCCGATTACCTATGGCATTGTCAAAAAGCTTGGTGGAAATATCGAGGTACAAAGTCAGGAAGGGAAGGGTACAACTTTCACCATATTCTTGCCTAAGAAACCGAAAGAGGCTTCAGTAGGAGGTTTTTGAAATGGGGAAGTGGAAAGTCCTCCTGGTCGATGATGAACTGGAGTTTACTGCAGCGCTTGCGGAACGGCTTGGGCTGAGAGGAATGGATGTGAGAACCGCTGCCAGTGGTGAGGAAGCGCTAAAAATCCTTGGAAGTGACCGTCCGCACGTCGTGATTTCCGACGTCAAGATGCCAGGCTTTGGAGGCATCAAACTGCTCAAGTGCATTCAGAAAAACTATCCAGGAATCCAGGTCATTTTGCTAACGGGCATGAGTTGTGGCTTTGATGTGGAAGAGGCCAAGCGCCTGGGAGCGTACGATTGTCTCACCAAGCCGCTGAACATTGGTGAATTGCTCACAAGAATCAACGAAGCGGTGGCAGCTGTTGCTGAACCATAGTTTATCAGGAAAGAGAGCCTTGTAATGCAGAGAGTCTTTCCCTTTCTCAGTTGGGTCAAGCTGGTCAATAAGAATACCTTGAGGGCTGATTTCATCTCCGGGCTCACCGTTGCGTTGATTCTGATTCCTCAATCCATGGCTTATGCGCAACTCGCGGGAATGCCCGTCCATTACGGGCTTTACGCTTCCTTTCTGCCGCCCATGTTGGCTGCGCTTTTCGGCTCCAGCCGACAGCTTGCCACTGGTCCGGTGGCCATTGTCTCGCTGATGACCTCAGCGGCGCTGTCTCCACTGGCTACCACCGGAGGCGACGCCTTCGTCGCTTATGCGATACTTCTGGCGCTCATTGTCGGGCTCTTCCAGCTCTCCCTGGGGGTATTCCGGTTGGGTATTGTGGTAAATTTCCTCTCCCACCCCGTAGTCAATGGCTTCACCAATGCCGGCGCCCTCATCATAGCCTCTTCCCAATTGTCCAAGATGTTCGATGTCTACGTGGACGAAGCTGAACACCATTACGAGACGATCTACCGGGTTATCAAAGCCGCTGTTGACTTCACACACTGGCCGACCTTGGGTCTTGGTGTTCTCGCTTTTGGCATCATGTATGGTCTGCGAAGACTGGATCGCAGGATCCCCAATGTACTGGTTGCCGTAGTCGTGACGACGCTGATTTCCTGGGCTACGGGGTATGAGAAGAACGTTAAAGTGCCCGCGGCATCGATTGCTTCCCATGAGGCTCGGCAGTTCATTGCCGAATTCAACGCTGGAGTGAATGAAATCAACAAGCTGGCTGAAGACAGAGCGGGTCTGACTCCGGCCATCAGCGAGGCAGAAGAAAAGTACGGCCGCCATTCCACCCCGGTTCTGGATCTGCAGCATCAGGGTCTGGTGATGTCAATGCGGATGGAAGAATTAAAGGAAGAGACCCACAAACGCCGGACGGCCCTGCGGGAGATGATCTTTGAGGGTGTAATTGACCCTGATGGCAACCACCTCTTCTACCTCAAGGGGAGGCTGCCTGCTGGCCAGAAAGGTGATGGTGGAGCCTGGAGAATAAGGCTGGGAAACCGGGCCCTTGACCCCCAGGCCGTCACCATGCGAGGTGGTGGGAGCGTCGTGGGAGAAATCCCAAAAGGCTTGCCATCGTTTACACTCCCCAAGATGGATCTAAAAGTTGTGCTCCATCTGTTACCCATTGCAGCGATCATCTCCCTGCTCGGTTTTATGGAAGCCATCTCCATTGCCAAGGCCATGGCGGCGAAAACCGGGCAGCGCCTCGACCCCAATCAGGAACTCATCGGCCAGGGAATAGCCAATATCCTCGGAGCCTTTGGGAAAAGTTTTCCAGTTTCCGGGTCGTTTTCCAGATCTGCGGTAAATATCCAATCGGGAGCGGTGACCGGTCTGGCCAGTGTCTTCACGAGCCTGACAGTGATGGTGGTCTTGCTCTTTTTTACCCCGCTCCTCTATTACCTGCCCCAATCCGTTCTGGCCGCAGTCATCATGATGGCGGTGATCGGTCTGCTGAACGTGTCGGGCTTCATTCATGCATGGAAGGCCCAGTGGTACGATGGCCTGTTTTCCATCATCACCTTTGCCAGCACGCTCATCGCGGCGCCGCACCTGGACAAAGGGATCATGGTCGGGGTCCTGCTGTCCCTGGGGATGTTCCTTTACAAGAGCATGCGGCCAAAAGTGACAACCCTTGCCATGTATGCTGATCGTTCCTACCGGAGCGCCAGAGATTTCGGGCTTAAAGAATGCCGGCATATCGCCATGATCCGGTTTGAGGGCAGCCTCTTTTATGCCAACGCCGGTTACCTCGAAGACCGGATAAGCGAACTCCTCATGACAATGCGCGAATTGAAGCATATACTGATCGTATGTAACGGGATCAATGATATGGACGCTTCGGGCGAGGAAATGCTTTCGTTGATTGTGGATCGCCTCAGGAGCGGAGGATGTGACATTTCTTTCAGCGGTGTGAATGAAAATGTCCTGGAGGTGATGCGGCGCACCCATTTGTACGAAAAAATCGGTGGGGATCACATTTTCTCAACACAATTTCGGGCGGTCGAAGTCATTCATGCCAGATCACACACCCAGTGCAGTGAGGAAACCTGCCCGCTGCTCTCGGTTTGTTTTCTGGAAGAGAGATCACACGCGCCCATAACCTTCGAGGAAGATGCAGTATGTCAGTAATCACCCTCTTCAACGGTTCTTTCTGCAGTGCTGAGGACGTAGCCAGGAAAGTAGTTGACCGCTTGGGCTACACGGTGATTGAGGACCAGTCAATCATAGCCGAGGCAAGCAGACGCTTTCAGATCGACCAGAGCAAACTGATCCGAGCAGTCACGGGGAAAACCTCTGTTTTCAACAAGTTTACCCATGAAAAAGAAAGGTCTCTGGCCTGTCTCAAGGTGACGCTCGCCGATTGCCTGAAACAGGACAATCTTCTGACCAAGGGTTTCCTGGGCCTGTTCATTCCCAGGGACATTTCTCATGTGCTCAAAGTCTGCCTCATCGCCGACATGAAATACCGAATTGAGGTGGCTGCCAATACCGAAGGACTTTCAGAAAAGGAAGCGATCAAGCGTATCCACAAGGACGACGAGAGTCGTGTCTTGTGGGCTGAGCACCTTTTTCAGAAACGGGATCCGTGGGCTTCCGAATTTTATGATATCGTGATCCCGATGGACAAGAGGAGTATAGATTCCGCTGTCCAAGTCATTTGCGACAACATTGAAAAAGATGTGTTGAAAGTGACAGAGGCATCACAAAAAGCTCTGGAAGATTTCGTCCTTTCTACTCAGGTCGACTTGAAGCTAGCCCGTGAAGGCCATGATGTCTCAGTTTCTGCCAGCGAAGGCAACATCCTCATAACCATCAATAAACATGTTTTGATGCTCTCCTCGCTGGAAGAGGAGTTGAAGAAGATTGCCCAAACTGTACCCGGAGTGCGGAGCGTTGCAACCAAAGTTGGCGCCGGGTATTATCAGTCAGATGTCTACCGAAAGTTTGATTTTGATGTTCCCATTCCTTCGAAGGTCCTCCTGGTGGATGATGAACGGGAATTCGTTCAGACTCTATCGGAGCGACTGCGAATGCGCGATTTCGGCTCAGCTGTGGTTTACGGCGGAGAGGAGGCGCTTTCCTTAATCGATGAGGACACACCTGAGGTCATGGTCCTGGATTTGAAAATGCCAGGGCTTGATGGTTTGGAAGTCTTGCGGCGCGTCAAGCAGAATCATCCCGAGGTAGAGGTGATAGTCCTGACGGGACATGGGTCGAAGGAAGTCGAAGAGCGTTGCCTGGAGATGGGAGCGTGCGCTTTCCTGGAGAAACCCGTTGACATCGATACGCTTACCCGTACGATGCAAGACGCCTATCGCAAAGCCAGGAAAAAGAAATCATAGTTGTGTGAGCGCCAGGCCAAACATCCCACTGCAAAGATTGTATATCGGCACAGCATGAGGAGATGATGGTGGAAACGCACCCGAGAGAAGTAGCTTTCTTTGGAAGAATAACCGCCGCGTTTACTCATGACATGAGAAATGTGCTGGCGATCATAAAGGAATCTGCAGGACTCATGGAAGACCTGCTGGCCCTGAGTCAAAATGCCGCTTTCCCCCAGAAAGACAGGTTTGCTCGCTCTCTGGCAACGATTGAGGCCCAGGCAAAACGGGGCATCGAGCTATCTGGTCGACTCAACCGCTTTGCCCATAGCACTGACGAAGCGGTGGCCACATTCGACTTGAATGAGATCCTGGAACAAGTAGTTTTTCTTTCAGGACGTTTCGCCAGACTGAAAGAGGTGACATTGAGCTTGATTCCCTATGCAGACCCCTTGCCGGTGGTCGCGTCTCCCATCGCTTTGCACATGGCGGCTTTTGGCTGTCTGGAATGTTGCTGGGATCGCATGGCTGCAGGTGGAAATATCTCTTTGTCCCTGGGACAGAAAGGGCAAGAGGCAATCGTCAGTTTTGTCTGTCAGAGTGGTGTGGATGACGAGGAAGATTATTCCGGCTGGTTTTACGATTCCGAAGCCGGTCAGGCGATACAGAAGATGGTGAAGAATCTGAGTTGCAGGGTCGAATGCAGCGAACCCGGCCCGGGTCTTGCACTGATCCTGTCGCTGGGCGGCTAGTTTTGATGCGGATAGTTGACCTCTTCAATGAGGAAGACGTATGGCAAAGTACAGTGTGCTGCTCGTTGACGATGAAAAAGAGTACGTCACAACGTTAGCTGAGCGTATGAAGATTCGGGGGCTTGAACCGGAAGTTGCGTTCAGCGGAGAACAGGCCCTTGAGATACTGGAGAATAGCATTCCAGACATAATGGTACTGGACCTGAAGATGCCCGGAATCGATGGGCTTGAAGTACTGCGACGGGTCAAGAAATCCCACCCTCAGATCCAGGTAATCATCCTCACCGGGCACGGGTCGGAAAGGGACGAAGCGGCAGCACGCAGCTGGGGTGCGTTTGACCATCTTCATAAACCTGTCGATATCAACGACCTTGTTCAGATTATGGAAAGGGCCTTCCGACAAAAGACGGATGCCGTGCTGTGAACGATCACCCGCCTGAGAAGGTCTAGGGCATCCTTGGAAAGAAGGAGACAAATAAATGAAGATTAAGGTGCTCCTGGTTGATGATGAAGAGGAATATACTGAAGCTCTTGCGCAGCGCTTGGAAGCTCGCAACCTGTCGGTCACCACGGCATCTAACGGGGATGAAGCCATTGCCCGGGTCCGGGAAGAGGACGTCGATGTAGTGATCCTTGACATGGTCATGCCCGGACGAAGCGGCATTGAAGTGCTGAAGGAGATCAAGCAAATTAAACCGCTCGTTGAGGTAATCATGCTCACCGGGCATGCTACAGTGCAAACGGCAATTCATAGTATGACTCAGGGAGCCTTCTACTATTTGATGAAACCCTCAGAGATGAAGAGCATGATCGAGAAGATTGCCAATGCATACCAACATAAGGCAGAGCAGGAACATCGCATCCGCCAGGCGGAAATTGACCGGCTATTGTACAGCGGAGTGGAAAACTGAGTACAACACCACTCAATTAGGCGTCCGATATCCAACCGTTATGCCCGTGAAGGCGGGCATCCAGGGGTTCCCTTCTGGATTCCCGCCAAAGCTTG
>Ga0209048_10001501_pt1 | contig 23920 bp, 22 predicted proteins | sample FrelakmetCRP12CR_FD_187146 | JGI IMG/M metagenome (GOLD analysis project Ga0209048, IMG submission 187146) | Freshwater lake sediment microbial communities from the University of Notre Dame, USA, for methane emissions studies - CRP12 CR (SPAdes)... | ecosystem: Environmental > Aquatic >... | reverse complement strand
AGCTGATCCCGCGCCATCTTATGACTCCCTTAACCCGTTTGGGTTATCGTGGGCGGGATCCCTTATGACCATCCTCATCGTAGAAGACAATCTGAAGCTGGCTGCCAACCTGCAGCGCCTCCTCGAGCTGGAGGGGCACGCCGTGGCGGTGGCGCGCGACGGTGAAGAGGGCCTGCGCCGCGCCCTCGCGGAACGCTTTGACTGCATCGTCCTGGACCTGAATCTGCCGAAGCTGGACGGCCTTGCGGTCTGCCGCGCCCTGCGTTCGGGGGACGACCCTTCCCCGGTGCCGATCCTCATGCTCACGGCGCGCAGCGCCAAACGTGACGTCGTGCTGGGCCTCGACACCGGCGCCGACGACTATCTGCCCAAGCCCTTCGACCTCGACGAGCTCCTGGCACGGGTGCGCACCCTCATGAGGCGCGCGACGCCTGAGCGCAGCGCGACGCTGCAATCCGGCGCCGTCGTTCTCGACGTCAACCGCCACGAGGTCCGCAAGAACGGCAGACTGGTGAGCCTCGCGCCGCGCGAGTACGCGCTGCTCGAGCACCTCCTGCGCAACAGGGGCGTCGCGCAGGACAGGCTCGCCTTGCTGGAACAGGTGTGGGGCGAGTCCGAAGACCTGCTCTTCTCGCAGACGGTGGACGTCCACATCTCGTATCTGCGCCGCAAGCTCGGCAAGACGCTCATCACCACAGTGCCCGGTAAGGGTTACCTCATCGGCGCCTGACGCCGCATGTTCCGCCGCCTCCGCGTCAAGCTGGCGCTCCAGTTCACCGCCCTGGTGTTCGCGTTGATGCTGGTGCTGGGAGCCGTGTTCATCGCCATCGAGTTCACGGACGTCAATCGCCAGCTCGACAACCGCCTCCAGACGCAGGCTGCCGCGATCAAGAAGGAGATCCGGCTGCCCATCACCGTCGAGCAGGCGCAATGGCTCCATCGGGAGGCCTTCAACGTGAAGCTCACCACGAGCCAAGGGCGCGTGCTCTACGCCAGTGACATCTTCGCCCGCTTTCCCATTGGGCTTGACGCCTCCGGAATGAGGACGGTGCGGGCTGACGGAAGCTCCTATCGCGTGCTGACCACCAAACTTGAAGGACGCCGCGATATCACGCTTCAGCTCGCCGGTCAGGATCGCATCGGGCCGGCGGAGCTCCCCGGCGAGATCGCCGTGTTCTTCATCGCCGCCGTGCTCGTGTCCGTGCTCACGGCCGTCCTCGGCCTGTGGTTCGCGCGCCGCAGCCTCGCGCCGGCGGAGCGGATGTTCGAGCGTCTCACGCAGTTCACCCATGACGCCAGCCATGAACTGCGCACACCGCTGGCGGTGGTCAATTCCGAGCTCGACCTTGCCCTGCGCACGGGCGATCACGAGGAGCACATCGTCGCCGCCAAAGACGAGCTCAAGGTCGGCGCGCAGCTCGTGACCGATCTGCTCGGGCTCGCCGCTCTGGATGCGGCGTCGCTGGAGGGCAGCCGCGTCGACCTGTCCGCGCTGGTGGGCCGCGAGGCGGAGCGCCTCACGGCCCTTTCGGAGCGCAAGGCGATCCGCCTGCGCGCCGATGTCGAGCCCGGGGTGATCGTCAAGGCGGACGAGGGCCTCGCGGCTCAGCTCGTCGCGAACCTGGTCGGCAACGCCATCAAGTTCACGCCGCCCGACGGGGAGGTATCGGTGTCGCTGACGCGCAGCGCGCTGCGCGTCAGCGACACCGGTCCGGGCATCGCCGCGGAGGACCTGCCGCACATCTTCGAGCGTTTCTATCAGGCCGACGACTCGCGCTCGCAAGAAGGTCATGGCCTCGGCCTGGCCATATCGAAGAACATCGCCGAGGTGCACGGCTGGCACATCAGAGCCGAGAGCCAGCTGGGCCGCGGCGCCAGCTTCGTCGTCACCCTGCGCTGACGGGTCCAGCGCGCAGGAGCGTTATGCGCCTCTTAAGGACGGGCCGTCATACTCGAGGCACACAATTGGCGCCGACGACGGGGAGCATGATGAGCAAGAAGACACTGCGGACGGTCCGCAAGGACGTGACCATCCTCACCAGTCTCGCCCTGCTCGGTCTCGTCGGCCTCTCGGTCCTGACTGGCGCGGGGATGGACGACGAGGTCGCGGGTTTCTTCTCCGTGGAGGACATCCATCCCCTGATGGGCTACACGATGGCTCTGGTCGCCAGTCTTCATGCGCTGCTGCAGATCGGCTCCATGCGGACATACGCGAGGCAACGGCTGAAGGCGCTCGCCGGTGAGTCCCCTCGACGCGGCTCGGGCGCGAGCCAGGCCCGCGGCAGCATCGACTAGCCTGTCCACCAACCAAGAACGAGGTGACGAGTATGAAATGCCCAGTGTGCAGCGGCACCGATCTTCTGATGACCGATCGTCAAGGTGTGGAGATCGACTACTGCCCCAGCTGCCGCGGCGTCTGGCTCGATCGCGGCGAGCTCGACAAGATCATCGAGCGTGCCAACGCGGAATCGGCGGCGTCCTCGGGGTCGCGCACAACCCGTGAAGACGACGGTCGCGACGACCGCCACGAGAGCGATCACGACCACCACGGGTCCAGCAGCCGTGACGCCAACTCCAAGAAGAAGAAGGGCGGCTTCTTGGGCGACATCCTCGGAGGGCTGGGCGGCGATTGACCCCCGAGGTCCCTTCTGTCGCAGCGTGCCGCGGCATGGGGCCGCAGGTCCTCAGGCCGGCGGCCCCATGCTTCTTGCCTTGCCGGCTCGCCCCTTAGCGCCGCGCTGAGACTCCCCCCTGAGCTTGAACGCCGATTCTTGTTGTTTTGTGAGCGATTTGGCACTACTATCGACAGAAGTGAGCGCGCACGACGGGTCAGCCACGTCGTGCATATCGGGCACATCGGCCGAGCCAGGGGGACACCATGCGCCGCAACCGTCGTCTTCTCGTGATCGCCTGTGTGGCGGGAGGGGCCACACTGTTCGCCCTCGCCGTGACCGGCGCCGGCAAGGGGGCGGCGGCACCTTCGCCGGCGCCGGCGCCGTCTGCGGCGCCCTCGTACACCCCGGCGCCGCTCATCGAGGGCTTCGAGGCGCCGAGTCCCTACCTCAGCGTCACCCACGACAACGACCGCTTTGTCAAGGGCCGGCCGGACGTGGCCATCAAGCGCGTCAGCTACGTCCCCGGCCGGCTGGGCGACTGCATGCGAGTCGATTTCTCCATGGTCGGGGGTCTCTGGAAGAACGTCATGGTCCAGGTGAACAAGCAGGTGCCCCTCAATCTCAGCGGCCAGGACACGCTCAAGTTCACGATGAAGGGCGACTGGGCCGACAAGGGCGGCGCCCAGGCGGTGACGGTCGCGCTCACGATGCTCAACGGCGCCCTCTACTACCAGTCGCTCACGGTCACGGAGTCGTGGCACACCTACGACATGGTGCTCGATCCGGCCGGCACGGCCTGGGGCACCGACGGGCCCAATTGGGGCGCGCGGGACGTCTTCACCGCCGACAAGATCGCCACCATCACCTTCTTCGTGAGCCCCGCCAAGACCGGCGACTACAGCCTCTCCTTCGACGATCTGGCGGTCACCGGCGGCCCGGTGCTGCCGTATGTGAACGACGATGCGCCGGTGCCCGAGAAGTTCACCTCGATCCCCTACGCCATCGGCCAGGCGGTCGACGACATGGGCTGGCGCGACTGGGACAACCGCCGCAAAAGCGTGCGCAACTACCAGGTGCTGCTGAAGGAGAAGACCTCCCTCGCCGACTACCAGACAGTGGTCGACATCGGCAAGGCGGCCGGCACCCGCCTGACGACGGTGTGGATCATGCAGGACCTCGATAAGCACAGCACCGCCGCGAAGGCCAAGTACAACACGCCCGTCGCCCAGTACGACATGACCAGCGACGGCACCGCCTGGCGCAACCAGATCACGTCCGCTCAGGTCGGGATCATGGGCCTCGTCAAGCGGAGCGCCGCGTTCATGGAGTTCGGCATGCACGGCGTCTCACACGAGCACTTCCGTAAGGGCGTCGAGCAGCGCGCCGAATACGCCCACATCGACGAGAGCAAGCCGGGTCGCGCCACGTCGTGGGGCTGGGCTGACATGAACCTCAAGGCGCAGTGCTACCGCGAGCTGCTGCGCCAGTACTTCAGCCCGCAGCAGCTCGACATGCCGGTCGCCGAAGTGCCACCGGCACACGCCTACTACTACAGCAAGACCGACGCGCACACGACCGGCGCGCTGCTGCACAAGTACGGCGTCAAGTACGTCAACGGCGGCATCAACATCTCCACCAACGTGCGCGACGGCTACTTCATCGACCACGGCGTGCTCTTCATCAACCGCGCCTACGGCACCAACTGGGACTGGGTGGGTTCGACGCCCTGGGAGGGCTACTGGAACGACTTCGACGCGCCCTACTACCCGTCGGACAAGTACGGCTGGGTGGAGGCGCACTTCCCCAACCTGTGGGGCGCCAAGCAGAAGTGGGTCAACTACCTGCTCGGCATCAACGACAGCCAGAACCGCTTCTTGCCCAAGAACTCGGCGCAGTGTTCGTGGCAGTACCTCTACCACAAGTTCGGCAAGATCACCGAGTCCGGCGGCACGTACACCATCGACCTCACCAGGATGGATCCCGCCGCCTATAAGTACGACCTGCTGGGCGGCATGGTGCTCAAGACCTGGGTGGGCGACAAGGAGATCTCCTCGGTCGCCCTCACCAACGGCGCCAGCGTGTTGGGGTACTGGAAGGACACGTTCGGGTACGCCTACATCGTGCTCGGCAAGAACGGCAACCCGCAGGGGCGCCTCGACCCGGCTGTGTACCAGATGACGGCGACGTTCGGCGGCCAGACCATGCCCAGCTACGTCGATCTCGACGGCGCGACCTACAACGTGCGCTCGTTCGCGACAGATTCCCACCAGGCCTCGCTGAAGCTGCAGATGTACGGCCGGCAGACGGTCAGGGTGAAGCTGCCCTTCGCTCCGGCGTCGGTCGAATGCGACACACCGCAGCTGCTGGTCGGGGACTGGAGCTACTCCGACGGCTTCCTGACCATGGACGTGCGCGGCACGCGGCTCACCGGCGAGACCGGCACGATCAGGATCAGCGACACGCCTTCGGTGCAGCCCGAGTGGTCCGCGGTGGACGACTTCCTGTATCAGCTCCAGAACCTGGACCTGCTCGCCGCGGGCAACAGCCGCTTCGACGCGGTCATCACCGACTACGCTCTGAACGGGCATGAGGCGACGCGCTTCACGCCCGGGCAGATCGCTGCCTTGCAGCACAGCCCGGGCGGCGCCAAGCGCGTCCTCGCCTACATGAGCATCGGCGAGGCCGAGACCTACCGCTGGTACTGGAAGAAGGCGTGGGACGCGAACCTCGACGGCATGCCGGACAAGGGCGCGCCGGCCTGGCTGGGCCGGGCGAACCCCGACTGGCTCGACAACTACAAGGTCCGCTTCTGGGATCCGGACTGGCAGAAGATCATCTACGGCACGCCGAACAGCTACCTCGACAAGATCATCGCCGACGGCTACGACGGCGTGTACCTGGACATCATCGACGCCTACGAATACTGGGGTCCCGGCGGCGAGGGGCGGCCGGTGCGCGCACAGGCGGCGCAGGACATGGTCGACTTCGTGCGCCGCCTCGCCGACTACGCCAGGGTCGTCAAGGGCAAACCCGACTTCGCCGTCTTCCCGCAGAACGGCGGTAACCTCGGCAAGCACCCCGAGTACATGGCGGTGGTCACCGGCATCGGCCAGGAGGACACCTGGTACAACGGCGACGCCGTCGCGCCCTGGACGGCCGAGAACGTGCGGGCGCTCGAGCGCTTCAAGCGCGCCGGCAAGCTGGTGCTGTGCACCGACTACTGCCGGCGCCCCGCCCACATCGATCGCTTCTACCGTGAGGCGCTGGGATCGGGCTTCGTGCCCTACGCCACGGTGCGCGACCTCGACAGGCTGGTCGTCAACCCGGGCCATGCCCCCGACTGAGGTGCGGGATCGAGACCATTGACGCGCCTCGCGCGGTGGAGACGGTGCATGGACTCGGGCAGGCGATCACCGCGTGCATGACGAAAGTGACACCGCGCCCGCGAGGGCTGCCCACCGCGCAGCCATGAATCAGCCCTGCGCCAAGGCCACGCTGTCGGCGACCAGAAAGGGGACGCGCCGTGGCGCCGACGTACGACGAGCTCACGCAGCGCAACATCGGCGTGTTCACGCCGGAGGAGCAGGCGCGCATCGAGTCGCTGGTCGTCGCTGTCGCCGGGTGCGGCGCCATGGGCGCTCCCGTGGCGCACTTCCTGACTCGTCTCGGCGTCGGGGAGCTGCGCCTGGCTGATCCGCAGGAGTTCGAGGCGTCAAACGTGAATCGTCAGTTCGCGGCGTACGTGGACACGATCGGCGTCAACAAAGCCGAGGCGGTGGCGGCCGAACTGGCCAGGATCAACCCCGGACTCGTCTCCCGCACGTTTGCGCAGGGCGTGTGCGAGAGCTCCGTGGCGGCCTTCCTGGACGGCGTCGACGTTGTGGTGGACGGCATCGACTTCTTCGAGCTTGAGACGGAGCTTCTTCTGCACCGTGAGGCGCGCCGTCGCGGGCTGTGGGTGTTCACCGCTCAAGGGGTCGTTGAGATCACGACGACGACGTGCTTCGATCCGTCGCAGACGGCCCTGGAGGACATGGTCTGCGACCAGGGCCGCCCATCTGTGGCCAAGGCCATCGCCGCGTTCGTCCCGGTGCTCCCCAAGGCTGCGACGCCGGAGCTGCTTGCCCGTGCCGTCGCCGGAGAGCTGCCGAGCGTCCCTTCGGACGTCACAGGCGCCGCCTTCGGCGGCGCCTTCCTGGTGGAGGATGTCATCCGTGTCGCGGTCCGCCGCCTGCCTCCGCAGGTAGTCGCTCCCGACCTCTACGTGTTCAACCAGCACGAGCTGTGGTTGCGCTTCTGGGATGCGCGCCGCGGCGTCTGGCTGACGCGGTAGGCCACTCGCCTGGCGTCGTGCGCGGCGCGCTCGCGGCTGCGCCGAACTTCACGTCTTCGGGATTCGTGCCGATACCTGTCGCACCAGTAGCGCGCGTCGCGTGCCGAAACGAGGGGCCGCGCCTTGAGGATAGTGCGACTTTCAGACGAGAGGGAGCTTGTCCGGCTCTACGCTTTTCGCTACCGCATCTTCGTGGACGAGCTCGGCTGGATGGCGCGCAAGGACCGCGGCGCCCGGATCCTGGTCGACGAGTTCGACCAGGAGTCGGCCAACTACGCGGCCTACGATGCGGATGGCGAGATCATCGGCAGCTTGCGGGCCGTCCCAGACGGACCACTGGGCCTGCCCCTCGAGCGCTGCCAGGTGCTCAACGGCTATCGTGCCCACAAGAGGATCGTCGAACTGTCACGGCTCGCCGCAGCGCCGGAGTGGCGCTGCACGATGTTGGCGGCGCTGCTCATGAAGGCCGGCTACCAGTGCGCGGAGCACATGGGCGCGACGCACCTCGTGCTCGATACGTACATCGGCAACGGTAAGCGCTCAGAGCGCCTCTACGTCAAAATGGGCTTCGAGCAGCTCTCCGAGCCGTACGCCGATCCCGACTATCTCTGGAAACAGGAAGTGGTGACGTTCTCCCTCGACTGCGACCAGGCCAGGGGCGAGTGGCCGGCCCGGCGCCCCAGTCTGCATCAGTTCTTCACCGCCGAGGACCAGCGCATCGACCACGGGTTGCGCTCGGGCCCACGCGTGGTGACGGGTGGGGGCCTGGCCGACTCCCCTCGCCGGACCTAGTCTCAGTCACCAGCCAGGAGCTTGGTCATGTGTCGCGCATCCAACGGGCGCGACGAGAGATACCCCTGGCCCAGCTTGCAGCCGAGTTTCCGCAGCTCCCTGAGCTGCTGCTCCTGCTCGATGCCCTCGGCTACGACCTCGAGCCGCAACGTCTCGCCAAGATTGATGATGGCGCGCGCCAGCGCTGAGTGCTCGTCGCCTTCGGCGATGTGGTCGACGAATGGCTTGGCGATCTTCACGCCGTCTACGGGGAACTGGCGCAGGTAGCTCAGCGACGAGTACCCGGTGCCGAAGTCGTCGATGGACAGCTTGAGGCCGAGCGCCTTCAGCTCTCGCAGCCGCGTGAGCGTCGCATGGCTGTCCTCGACCAGGGCCGTCTCGGTGATCTCGAGCGTCAGCCGCGCAGAGTCGACGCCGGATGACGCCAGCACCCTTCGCACCTTGGCTATCAACTGCGGATCCTTGAGCTGGCGGGGCGAGAGATTGACCGCCATGCGCAGCGAGGAGTCGGGGAATCGCTGCTCCCAGCGTCTGAGTTGGCGACACGCCCGGTCGAGCACGAAGTCGCCGATCGGCAGGATCAGACCTGTCTCCTCGGCGACCTGGATGAACCAGCCCGGATGCAGGAGGCCTTGGCGCGGATGGTTCCAACGTACCAGGGCCTCAGTGCCCACGATGCGCTCCGTGGCGATGTCGATGATGGGCTGGTAATGGACCACGAACTCCTCGTTGTCGACAGCCTTACGGAGTTCGTTGGCCAACTCGAGCCGCTCGTACACCGCCGCCTGCATGGCCGGCTCGAAGACCTCTAGGCGGTCCTTGCCGTGTGCCTTGGCCGAGTACATCGCTACGTCGGCGTCTCGCAGCAGTTCCTGCGCCGACGTGTGAGAGCCGTCCGACAGAGCCACGCCGATGCTGACCGAGACGGACAGCTCGGCCGAATCCAGAAGGACCTTCTCGTCGAAGAGGGCGAGCGCGCGCTCGGCGACCGCGCACGCTTCCTCCACGTCCGCGGCTCCTTCGAGGAGGATCGCGAACTCATCGCCACCGAGTCGAGCCGCGGTGTCGCTCGCGCGGAGGATGCCGCCGAGCCGCTCGGCTACCTGCACAAGCAAGTTGTCTCCGAGGACGTGGCCGTAGCTGTCGTTGACGAGCTTGAAGTCGTCGACGTCCAAGAAGAGGACGGCGATCTTGTCGTTCGTCCTGCTGACGCGCGCCAGGGCGTGCTCGACGCGATCCTTGAACAGCACCCGGTTGGCCAACCCCGTCAGGGCATCGTGGAAGGCTTGATGCTGCAGCTCGTTGCGAAAGCGGATGCGCTCGCCGATGTCCCTCGACGTGAACACCAGACTGTGGACGTGCGGGTCCTCGAGCAGATTGGCGACCACGGTCTCGGTGAAGTGCCATGTACCCTCATGATCGCTCATGCGCCATTCGCCCCGCAGGCTGCTGCCCGGTCGGCCGGCGCAGCGCGAGACGAGGGCGAGCATGGGCTGGAGGTCGTCGGGGTGCACCATGTCGCTGAGCCTGCTGTTGCTGAGAGCGTCAGCTTCATATCCGAGGACGCTCTGCGCCGAGGGTGTGGCGTAGAGGATCGACGTCTCCTCGTCGGTCACGAAGATGGTATCCGAGGAGTTGGTCACCAGGGAACGGAAGCGTTCCTCGGTCTCATGAGAGCCCTTGAGCTCATGCAGCGTGCCGCTCTCGCGCAGGGCAAGGGCCTGCCGTGCCAGCAGTAACGGCGTGACCGCGACGGCGGCCAGGATCATCGCGCCGAGCGGTGTGTGGAGGATGCCCCCCGCGGCCAGCAACAGGACGCCGAAGCCGGCGAGGGCCGCAACGTACGCGACCAGATAGGCGAACAGGCCGGGGATCTTGATCTCGCGCTGGGCGCCGTCCTCAGACTTGTGGCGCAGTCGCTCGTAGCCTGCCCAGGCAACGAGTATCCAGGAGCTCGCGGCCATGCTGTTGAGGAGCGTGCCGCTCCCGCTGCCGGTCAGCGTTTGGTGGCTGAGCAGCAGATCGACCGCCAGCTGGATCACCAGCGCCGCCGCGAGGGCGGCGATGCTCGCGTCCCGGGGCAGCGAGCGGCGACGGACGACGAGCGATATGAGACCGAAGAAGACGAGCACATCGCCCAGCGGGAAGGCGGCGGCGACGAGCAGCGACGGCAGACCTCCGCTGACCGAGCGGAGCGTCGGGATGATCAGGAAGTGGGCGACGATCATCCCGGTGCCGAAGAGCACGGCGACGCCGTCCAGAGCGAAGCCTGCTGCCTCTGCTCTGGTGGCCATGGCCCTGGGGAACTGCAGCAGGCCGGCTACGACCAAGGGATAGAAGGCGAGGTAGAAGAGGTCGGCTATCGAAGGCGAAGGCACGGTGCCCAGGAGAGCGCTGTACAGGATCGAGACGAAGCTGCCGGCGAGGGCGGCGAAAAGGCCGGCGCTCACCAGCAGCCAAGGTCGCCGCCAGCGGCCGGGTTGTGACAGCGCCGACACGAAGAACAGGATCGTCGCCAGAGTCATCAGAGTCTCGAAGCTGAGGTTGTCGAGCACTGCGCGACTGGGGAGACCCCACCATCCGAAGAGGCTGGCGAGGATGCAGATGGCGCCGACGACGTTGGTGGCTACCAGCAGGCGTCGCGCCCAGGTGAAGGGGGCGGCAGCGCTCTGCCCAGCCGCACGGCTGCGCACAGCCACGCCCGCATCCGTCATAGGTCGTCCCGCCCTCTCTCGAGCCAGGCACATGGCTGACCGTGCGCCTCTGGCACTTGTGGTATCAGACGGTTTCGGCAATTTCGCCCGTGACCTTGAGCGGCTCCAGGGCTCGACCGCCGAGCAACTGCGCAGGCAGCGCCCGCTGAGCAGCCGCCAGAAGCTTACGGGCGCTCGCCCAGCGGCGCGCGATAAGGAAGAATCCCTTCTTGGCTCGCAGCCGCGTCCCCCACCGCTCGAACGCCCCATGCTAGACTCTGCCGCGTGAGCACGCCGGAGCCCTCACGAGCCCGTCATACGACGCGCCTGCGTGTGCGCTACGCCGAGACAGACGCCGCCGGGGGCGTGTACCACGGCGCGTACCTCACCTACTTCGAGGTCGGCCGTGTCGAGGCGCTGCGCGACCTGGGTGTGCCGGTCGGCGTGTTCGAGGCCCGCGGCATCCTGATGCCCGTCGTCGAGGCGCGGGTGAGGTATCTGCGGCCGGTGCATCTGGATGACCTTCTCGACGTCTCCGTCCTGCTCGACAGGGTGGGGCCGGCGTCGTTTTCGTTCGACTATGAGGTCACCCGTGACGGTCTGCTGCTCGCCACGGGCTGGACGCGGATGGCCGTCGTCGAACGCGACACGGGGCGGGCGATCCAGCTGCCGGCCTGGGTGCGCGAGCTGCTCGACGGCATCGCCGCGACGTAGACAAAAGCCCAGAGATGCCCCCGGCTCGGGAGCGTCAGCGGTCGCCGCGTGTCGTTGCCCCCGTGCGCCCTCCTCCGTAGAGTTGCCTCAAACACGCGATTGCCGGTGAGTGGTCCGCCCCGACCGACCCAGGAGGAGACATGATCCTCGACGCACACGAGCGAGTCGCCGAGTACACCGCCGCCGGCATTTGGGGCGACAAGACGCTGAGCGACCTGGTGATCGACACCGCAGCACTGACGCCGCACGCCGAGGCGCTCGTCGACCCTCCCAACCGCGCCGCGCTCATGCCCGGCCAGCCGCGGCGGCTGACCTATCGTGAGCTTGTGTGGCAGGTGGACAATCTGGCGGCGGCGCTCCTCGCCGCCGGCCTGCGCAAGGACGACGTCCTCATGGTGCAATTGCCGAACACCGTCGAGATCGTCGAAGTGCTGCTGGCCTGCGCCCGCCTCGGCGTGATCTGCAGCCCCGTGCCCGTGCAGTTCCGCACCCACGAGCTGCGCTACGTGATGCCGCTGCTCGAGCCCAAGGCGTTCGTCACCTGCGTCGCGTTCGACGGCCACCCGCACCTCGACATGCTGCGCGGCCTGCAGCCGGACTTCCCCGGCCTTTCCACCATCATCGCCGCGGGAGACGACCTGCCGGACGGGGTCCGCGCGCTCGATCCGCTGCTCCTCGAGCCTCAAGACACCGCCGCCCTCCACGCCGAGCTCGAGCGCCACCCGGTGGACGCCAACGATGTCTTCACGGTCTGCTGGACCTCAGGCACCGAGGCGGACCCGAAGGGCGTTCCGCGCAGCCACAACCACTGGATCGTACCGGCGTGGGCGCCCATCGACGGCGCCCGGCTCCCGCGCGGGTGCACCGTCCTCTGCCCCTTCCCGATGGTCAACCTGTCGGGCATCGGAGCGATGATGACGGTGTGGATCCTCACCGGTGGCAAGATGGCCCTTCATCATCCCTTCAACTTGCCGCTGTATCTGCAGCAGATCGCCGTGGAGAAGGCCGACTTCCCCGTGGCCCCGCCGGTCCTGTTGACCCTTCTGCTGCGCAACGAAGAGCTGCTCGCCAAGGCCGATCTCTCGTCGGTGATCTGCATCGGCTCCGGATCCGCGCCCCTGTCTCCGGCGATGGTCGCCGGCTGGCAGGAGCGCGGCATCGTGGTGATGAACTTCTACGCCGCCAACGAGGGCCAGGTGCTGGCGAGTGGCAGCGACGACTGCCCCGACCCCGAGGACCGGGCGCGCTTCTTCCCGCGTTTCGGCGCCGAGGGTTTCGCCTTCACGAACCGCTGCGCGCGCGGGATGCTGAGTAGGCTCGTCGACCCCGTCACGGGCGAGACCATCGAAGAGCCCGGCGTACTGGGCGAGCTCCGCGTCAAGGGGCCCACGATGTTCCCCGGCTACTGGCGGCGGCCCGACCTCACGGCCAAGTCCTTTGACGAGGAGGGCTACTTCCGCACCGGCGACCTCTTCGACATCGGCCTGGCCGACGGCGAGCCGTCCCGCTATCGCTTCGTCGGACGGCTCAAGGACCTCATCGTGCGCGGCGGCTTCAAGATCGCCCCGGAGGAGGTCGAGAACCTTCTCGTGGGGATGCCCGCGATCCAGGAAGCGGCGGTAGTCGGCCTGCCCAACCCGCGGACCGGCGACGAGGACGTCTGCGTCGTCGTGGTCCCCAAGGCAGAGCACAGCGTCACGCTGGCGGACATCAGGACGTTTCTCAGGGAGAAGGACGTCGCCGCGTACAAGGTCCCGCGCAAGCTCGTGGTGTTCGACTCGCTGCCGCGCAACGCCCTCGGGAAGGTCATGAAGCGCGAGATCAGGCAGAGGGTCCGGGCCTAGCGGGAGCGCCGCCGCGGGCATCGGGCGGGCGGGACCTGGGTCACCCTTCGAAGCGCCGGAAGACGAGGGACACGTCGTGCCCGCCGAACCCGAACGAGTTGGACATCGCCGTGCGTACCGGCATGACGCGTGCCGCGCCGGGCACGTAGTCGAGGTCGCAGGCCGGGTCCGGGTCGGTGAGGTTGATCGTCGGCGGCACGATGCCGTCGGTGATGGCGCGCACGCAGAACAGCGCCTCGATGGCCCCGGCGGCGCCCAGCAGGTGCCCGGTCATCGACTTCGTCGACGAGGCGGGCACCTGGGTCGCGCGCGCACCGAAAGCGATCTTGAGCGCGCGCGTCTCCGCGACGTCGCCGGCCGGCGTGGAGGTCCCGTGGGCGTTCACGTAGTCGACCTCGTCCGGGGAGATGCCTGCCTCTCTCAGCGCGGCCGCCATGGCGCGCGCCTGCGCTTCACCGGTCTCGTCCGGCAGCGCCACGTGAAAGGCCTCTGAGCTCATGCCGTAGCCCACGATCTCCGCGTAGATGCGGGCGCCGCGGGCGCGGGCGTGCTCGAGCTCCTCGAGCACGAGGATGCCCGCGCCCTCGCCGAGGACGAACCCGTCGCGGCCGGCGTCGAACGGGCGGGAGGCCTCTTGCGGCGCCTCGTTGCGCGTGCTCAGGGCGCGCATGGCGTCAAAGGCGCCCACCCCCGTCTCGTTGATCGGCGCTTCGGTGCCCCCGGCGAGCATGGCCACGGCGGCGCCGCGGCGGACGATCTCGAAGGCGTCGCCGATGGCGTTGGCGCCGGCGGCGCAGGCGGTGCAGACGGCGCCGAGGGGCCCCTTGAGCCCAAGCTCGAGCGAGACCTGGGCGGCGGCCATGTTGGGGATCATCATGGTGGCGAAGAACGGGCTCAGGCGCCGCGGTCCCTGCTCGAGCAGCACTCTTGACTGCTGCTCGAAGGTCCCCAGCCCGCCGCCACCGCTCGCCACCACGGCCCCGATTCGCTCCGGCTCCGCGGCGATGTCCAGGCCCGAGTCGTCCAGCGCCTGGCGAGCCGTCGCGACCGCGTACTGCGAGTACGGATCCATGCGCCGTGCGGCGCGCTTCTCGATGAAGTCCTCGGGGTCGAAGCCCCGCACCTCGCCGGCGATACGCGCGTTCAGGCGGGAGGCGTCGAACTTGGTGATTGCGGCGATGCCGCTCTCACCGGCCAGCAGCCGGCGCCAGACGGTCTTGACATCGTTACCCAGGGGACAGAGGATGCCCGACCCGGTGACGACCACTCGCCGCGGTCCTTCATTCATGCCCGGCCTCCCTCGCGGTGCTGTCGGCGTGCGCGCCTGCGTGTGGCAGGCCCTCAGATGTCGGCGCCAGCAGGGAGTGTGACACGCCCCACTCGCGCCCGCCGTCGTAAGCGAACGTCTCGGCGCAGGCCAGAAGGAAGAGCCGCCAGTCGACCTGCCAGCCCAGCGCCGCTTCGGCGCCGTAGGTCTCGGCAAGGAGCGGGCGGATCGCGCTCGCATGCTCGTCGTAGCGGCGTAGCCAAGCCTCGAGCGTGCGTGCATAGTGGTCGCCGCCCACCCACCAGCGGTCCACGGTCACCAGATCGTCACTGAACTGCATCAGGAGGTCGTGCGCCGGCATCTGGCCGCCGCTGAAGAAGCGCGATCCCATCCAGTCACGGGGATCCTCGGCGGAGAAGGCGTAGGCGAAGCGGCAGTGGCTGAAGACATGGACGAAGACGCGACCGCCCGGCGCCAGCCAGCCGCTCATCCGCGCGAACAGCTCCCGGTAGTTGCGCACGTGCTCCAGCATCTCCACCGACACGATGCGGTCGAAGCGCCGGCCGGGGTCGTACGTGGCGATGTCGGCGGTGATCGGCGTGACCGCGTCACTGCCGCCCCGGGCACAGGCGGCGGCGATGTGCCGCACCTGCGTGCGTGAGTTCGACATCGCCGTCACCCGGCAGCGCGGGTACCGTTCGGCGATGAACTGCGCCAGCGAGCCCCAGCCGCAGCCGAGGTCGAGCACCTCCATGCCGTCGTCGAGGCCGGCGCGCTCGCAGGTGAGCGCCAACATCGCCTCCTCGGCCGCCGCCAGGTCACCGGCCCCCTGCGGCCACAGGCAGCAGCTGTACTTGAGCCGCGGCCCGAGGAACTGACTGAAGAACGCCGTCGGCAGCTCGTAGTGCTGCCGGTTCGCGGCCTCCTGGTGGATGACGAGCGGGCCGGCGGCGAGGGCGGCAGCGTACCGCCGCAAAGCCGCGGCGTCGTCGCCACCGGCCTCGACTCCGAGCTGCTCGAGGCGCTCCGCGAGCCGCCGGCGGACGAGGCGGCGAAGTAACCCATCGGGCACGCGGCCCGTGGCAAGGACGGGATGATACCTCAGAGGTGGCACCTCCTCGGGAGTCCGAAGATCCGATCTCCGAGCCGGAGCGGCGTTGTCATGACGCGAGGGACTGCGGTCTCACCGGGATGGTTGTCTGGCGATGCATCACCGCTCGATTCTACTGCCAACAACGCCGCCGAGGATCTCGTCGGCCCATACGTAGGAGCACTGGTGGCAGCCGCCGCGGTCGGCGGTCGCAGAGGCGAGGTCATCCCGAAGGGGCCGCGCGGGTCCTTGCCGGGCAGCTCGAGGTTCTTGACCTCCATCGCCGGCTCGGTCGCTCTGTAGCAGGCGGCGGTGAGCGGCGGGCCGGCTCTTCCGGCCGCCCCGCCGGCTTTGCTCCCGTGGCCCTTCGTGGGCAGGTCTACTTGACTGTGAGGGCCGCTGAACCCATCGACCTGGCGACGTTTCCCGCCGCATCGGTCGCGAGCACGCGGTACGTGTACGCCCCCTTCCGCACGGTCGCTTTCCACTTGTACGCGAGCGGCACGTTGGTCGTCACTCTGCCCACCGTCAGGGTCCTGACCAGCTTCCCGCCGGGCCGCGTGATCTTGATCGTGACCGTCGCCGAGCCGGCGCCCGGTGATGGATCGGCGACCGAGAACCTGAGGGTCGCGGTCTTCTGGGCTTTGGCGGTCACCTTTTTCGCCGTGGTGGACGGGACGCCGGTATCGATCCTGACGATCGTCATCCGGTCCGCCTCGACGTTGCCGGCCCTGTCGGCGGATCGATACTTCAGGGTCGTCCTTCCGGCGGCGGAGATCGTCACGCTGCCGCCCTTGGCCCAGGTCGCGCCGCCATCCATCGAGTACTCTGTGTAGGCGACTCCGGATCGGTCGGCGGCGGGGTCTACCGCCGAAAACGCGGCCGTCACGTCGTGATTGACCCACGTGGACGGCACGCCGCGTACGGCGGTTTCCGGCGGCGTGACGTCCACGTACGTGCCGTAGATGTCGATCCCCGTGACCGCGGCGTTCCGCCCGTCCCTCCAGACGATCGTCCCGGCGCAGATCCTTGCGGCTTGCTGATTCCCCGGCGCCGTACAGACCGCGGTCTCCGTGCCGGCCTCGAGGTCGTACAGGTAGACGTCGCTGCCGGTCGAGGCCATGTTGCGCTGGTCCTCGTAGACGACCTTGTCTCCCCAGATGGAGATCCCGCCCTGGTTGCCGGGAGCCGTGACGATCGCTTTCTCCTCCCCCGCAGGGAGGACCTTCATGAAGATGTCCTGCGCGGAGACCGCTGCGTTGCGCATGTCCTCCCAGAGCACGACGTCGGCGTAGACCACCGGATCCCGCTGTTCGCCCGGTGCGGTGCACACCGGGCTCTCGGTGCGCGTCGAGAGGTCATACATGTAGATGTCCGTCTGAGTGGTCGCCTGGTTGCGGGTGTCGCGCCAGACCACCCTGTTTCCAGACACCACCGGCATGGACTGGTCGCCGGCCGCGGTGCACACCGGGCTCTCGGTGCCGGTCGCGAGGTCGTACGCGTAGATGTCGATGCCGGTCGTCGCGGTGTTGCGAGCGTCCATCCAGACGATCCTGTTGGCGGAGATGGAGGGGAACTGCTGGTTGCCCGGCGCCGCGCAGATGACGCGCTCCTGGCCGGTCTGCAGGTCGTACAGGTAGATGTCCGAACTGCCGGTGCGCCGGTCTTCCCAGACGATCCTGGTTCCCGAGACGGCCACCCGCAGCTGGTCGGCGGGGGCGGTGCAGATGGCCCGTTCCTGGCCCGTGGAGAAGTCGTAGAGGTAGATGTCGGAGCCCGAGGCTGCGCCGTTGCGCGTGTCGCTCCACACGACGATGTCGCCGGACACGGCTGGCGCCGTCTGGTTGAGCGGCGCCGTGCAGATCGGGAACGTCTGCGGGGCCGCTGGAGCAGACGGCGGACCGGCAGAAGCCGTCCACCGGTGGACGTTCGGGCTCGCCGACGCGGCGGCCGTGCATAGCAGCAGCCACACGACGACGACCGGCAAAGTGCAGGCGGTTCTCTTCATGGCGGTACCCCCTCGCGGCCCGCCGGGCGCGTCACGCTTTCGGAGCCGCCCCCAGGCGGCTTCACCCGACGAGCATCGTGGCTCTAGCCTCCTATACCATGATTCGCGAATTCGGGCGCCGTGCTGCCGTTGGCCGTCCTGCGGTGCAGCAGCACATCGCGGGCACAGTGGCACAGTCCCTTGACCAAGACCCCGCACCGGGCAAGCCCGCCGCGACCTGCCGCCCGGAATCGGGTCGCGCTGCCTCGAGGTATATGGTCGTGGGCGACGAAGCGCCCCAGACGGTGCGCCGCACCATCCAAAGTGCTCTCGCGTGAAAGGAGCGGGAATGGCCGGGCAAGCACCAACACGGCCAGGCGGCAGCAGCCCCGACGCACTCGGCCTCGTGGGGCAGTGGCGCGCAAAGCTCCAGTTCCGCAACGGCGACTTCGCCGCCGTCGACGACCTCGAGTTCATGTTCGTCTTCAACGTCGGCGGGACCATGACGGAGTCTTCGAACCAAGATGCCGCCCCACCCTTGCCTCCTGCCTACGGCACGTGGAGGAGGGTCGGCGCGGACCGGTTCGAAGCCAAGTACGAGCTCTACCCGACCAGCGCCCCGACAAGTCTCGAGGACATCGCCACGGGCGAAGGTGACGCCAGCGGACAGGGCGTCAGGCTGCGGTTCTGACGCTCGGCCGGGCGAGGAGATGAGCGCGATGGAGCATGACGGGGTGATCTTCGATCTCGACGGCACCCTCGTCGACACGCTCGAGGACCTGGCCGACGCCATGAACAGGGTGCTGAGGGGCGAACAGGCGCCCGTCCATAGCTACGCGACCTACGAGCTGCTGATCGGGAAGGGCATCCGCGACCTGGTCGGCCAGGCACTCCCCCCGGAGAAGCGCAACGACCAGACGATCGCCCGGTGCTACGAGCGCATGATCGCCGACTACGGCGAGCACTGCCTGGTCAAGACCCGGGCGTATGACGGCGTCGCCGAGCTGGTGAGCGGCCTGCGGGCCGTCGGCGCCAAGCTGGCCGTGTTCTCCAACAAGTCGGACGAACTGACCCGGCGGATCGTCGCGAGCTTGTTCCGACCCTCGGACTTCGAGGTCGTCATGGGGGCACGACCGGGGCTGCCTCTGAAGCCCGACCCCGCGGTGGCCCTGCTCATCAGCGCCCGCCTTGGCGTCGCTCCCGGCCGGATGGTCTTCCTCGGCGATTCGGGGATCGACATGCTCACCGCCACCGCGGCGGGGATGATCGCGGTGGGCGCCGCGTGGGGCTTCAGGACGAAGGACGAACTGGTCGAGAACGGCGCGAGCGCGGTGCTCGACCACCCGCAGGAGCTGCTCGAGCTTCGGCGCTGACGCCGGCGCGGCCGCTGCGCGTACGCCGGCGTCGGGCGAGCACTGCTACGCGAGCGCTCCCGTTTCGCGCAGCAGCCCGAGAAGCGCCGGCAGCAGCGCGCGGTGCGCTGCCACCACGGCGGGCCCGTGACCATGGGCCGCACGCGGGAACGCCACCTCGGCGCCGGCCGCGCGCGCGATGACGGCGCCGGCCGCGTAGTCCCACAGCGAGAGGTCGAGCTCCCAGTACGCATCCACGTGGCCGGCGGCGACGTGACAGAGATCGAGTGCCGCCGTCCCGCCGCGGCGGATGTCACGCACGCGGCCCAGGACCTGGGCCACGACGGCGCCCTGGCGCTCGCGCTGGGCAGCCTCATACGAGAAGCCGGTGGCCACCAGGGCCGTCGCGAGATCGGGCTGTTCGCGCACCTTGATCGGCTGGTCGTCGCAGAGAGCCCCGAACCCGTTGATCGCCCGGTACGTGCGTCCCGCGCTCGAGTCCAGGACGACGCCGACCTGCGGCCGCCCATCGATCTCGACGGCGATGGACACCGCGTAGGCCGGGTAGCCGTAGATGTAGTTGGTGGTCCCGTCGAGCGGGTCGATGACCCAGCGTACCCCGCTCGTACCTTGACCCAGCGCGCCCTCCTCGCCGAGCACGGCGTCGTCGGGCCGCAGTCGGCTCAGCCGGTCGACGATCAGGCGTTCGGACTCCTTGTCGATCTGGCTCACGAGGTCGGTGGGCGAGGATTTCGTCTCGATGCGCAGCGCGCGCGCCATCCCCTCGATGTGCACCTGCCCCGCTTCACGCGCGAGGTCGCTGGCCAGGGCGAGGAACTCCCGCAGACGGATCGGAGCGTCGGCCCAGGGGTCGTCAGCGGCAGGCTGGAATGGTCCGGACCCCGATTCGACGTGGCGCTTGGCGGCCATCGATGGCGCTCCTCGCTGCGGCATGTGCTGAACGAAACGAAAGGACGGGCGCCCTATCGCATGGTACCGTCAGACCTCGGCGACCAGCATCACCATCGTGATGGCGGCCAGCGCCAGCGCGGCGACGGTCGTCGTCAGGATCGCGGCCCAGTCACTGGGCAGCGGCCGATCCTCCTCGAGCGCCCGCTGGATCCGCCGCGCGTTTGCCGCCGCATAGATGATGAGGAAGATGCCGAGTATCGCGTAGCCGATGCCGAGGACGGCGAAGGCCGCTTGCGAGGCATCGATTAGCGCCGGGATGAGCCGACCGACGGCCAGCGCGATGCCGACCGACGCCAGCCCGGTCCGCAACCAGGCGAGGTACGTGCGCTCGGCGGCAAGATAGGTCCGCCGCGGCGCCGAGTCGCGCCCGGGGTCGGCGCCCCGCGCCGGCCGTTCGTCGTCCTCTGGTGCTCGCGTCATCGGCCGGCCTCCCTCCGCTGTCCGCACGATCGCTGACTGATGTCCAAGCGTACCTCTTACGGGTCCACAGCGGGAGCGGCGGGCTCGAAGAGGGCGCCGCTGCTTGCAGGAGCCTCGCGCCGAGCCGCGCGGTGGGGTAGGGTGAGCCCGCCCCGCCGCGGGAGAGGGCACGACGCGAGCCGGAGCACGAGCGTCGACATCCTGGAGGGCCTGTGGGAATGATCGCCAGCGCAGCATTTTGGTCTCACTGGGGCTGGGCAGCCGCCACGGCCGTCCTCGGCTTCGTCTTCTTCGGCCTCGTGCTGCGTCAGTACCTTGCGCGACGCAAGCCGCACCAGCTCGCCTGGTCGGTAGGGCTGCTCTTCTACGCCGTGGCGGCAGCCATGGAGGCGTGGTCCGAATACAGCGGGCGCTGGGACCCCACGGTGTACCGCATCTACATCGTGCTGGCAGCGTCTCTCGTGGGCTTCCTCGGTCTGGGGTCGCTCTACCTGCTGGTACGCGACCGCCGCTGGGGCGACGCCTACCTCGTCTTCCTGCTGGTCTGCCTGGCGATCTTCTTCGTCGGTACGTTCACGGCGCAGCTCGACACCGCAAAGCTCGTGCCGGGCATCACCGTCGCGGGCCAGGCGCTCGGGCCGAGCCTCAGCTTCCCGCGCGTCATGTCGCTGCCGTTCAACATCACCGGCACGATCCTGCTGTTCGGCGGCGCCGCCTGGTCCATCTGGCGTTTCGCGAGGCGCCGCGAGTACGGGTACCGGGTGTGGGCCAACGTGTTCATCGCCGCCGGCGCGGCGCTGCTCGCCTTCCTGGGGTCGCGCGCCCGCCTCGGCAACACCGCCGGGCTCTATCCGGCGGAGATGGTCGCCGCGACGCTGATGCTCGCCGGGTTCCTGATCGCGGGTACGCTGGACAAGGGTGCACGAAAGGTGCAGGCGCGGCGCAAGGCCGCCGGCGGATAAGGACACTGCGCCGGCACGAGCGCGTCTGAGAGAGTTTAGTGTGTAGGTGCGCACGTATCGTGGAAGCCTGTTGGTGAGCACACCTACCTGATCGGAGCACCCGATGAGCACCTACGACCTCGCCGTCATCGGCGGCGGCCCCGGCGGCTTGGCCGCCGCGATGTACGCCGCGCTGCGCGGCATGTCGGTCGTGGCCTTCGAAGCCGAGTCCTTCGGCGGACAGCTGATCAACCTCTATCCCAGCAAGCCGGTGACCAACTTCCCCGCCCAGGCCCACGTTCTTTCGCGTGATCTGGCGCTGCGGCTGGCCGAGCAGGCGGCGAGCTTTGGCGCCGAGCTGCGCGAGTGGGAGCCGGTCGAACACGCCGCTCCGAGCAGCGACGGCTTCGCTCTGCGAAGCGCCGGCCAGGATCTCACCGCCAAGGCGCTGGTCCTCGCGCTCGGTCTCGGGCGCTTCACGCCTCGGCGCTTGGGTCTCGACGGCGAGGACAGGTTCCTCGGCAGGGGCCTCGCCTACCGCCTTCCGCCAATCGAGCAGATCAGTGTCGCGCACGCGGTCGTGGTGGGCGGCGGTGACTCGGCGTTCGACACCGCACTTTCGCTCCAGCAAGTGGCCGACGTGACACTCGTGCACCGCCGCGACGAGTTCCGCGCCTACGCGCACTCACAGCGCCGCGCCTCTGAGGCGGGGCTCGAGGTGGTCACCGGCGGCGAGATCGTCGAGCTGCTCGGAGGCGACCATCTGGAGAGCGTCGTGGTCTCCCTCGTCGACGACAGGACCGTCGAACTTCCCGCCGACCTCCTCCTCGTAGCCATCGGGCAAGTGCCGGACATGAGTGGCGTCGAGAGCTGGGACCTGGGCCTCGGCGGTCCACATATCGAGGTCGACTCGTCGATGCAGACCGCGCGCCGCGGGCTGCTCGCCGTCGGCGACTTCGCTTCGTACCCGGGCAAGGTGAGGATGATCGCCACGGCTGCCGCCGAGGGTTCCACCGCGGCGGCGTCGGTGGAACGCCTGCTGCTCTCTGCGAACTGAGCGCAGCGGCGCGGGTTTCGCGCGCGGAACACTCCAGGTGCCATGAAGATCACGGCGACAGACGGGGTCAAGGAACTGGTGCGCGAGCGCGGCGGGCGCCTTTACGTCTGGACCAGCGCGCACCGCTGCTGCTCGGGGACGCTCACGCTGCTCCAGGCCGGCACCGAGAGGCCATCGGGCGCCGAACGGCGTTTCTGCGAGATCGACGCCGGTGGTTTCGACGTGATGCTCGACGTGGGCGCGCGGCCCGCGCCGGAGGAGCTCGTGCTGGAGCTCAGAGGCCGGCGCAAGAAGGTCGCGGCTTTCTGGAACGATCAGGCCTGGGTGGGGTGACGGCGCCGCCGACGTTTGGCGCCGCGGCGCCTCGGGGACTCCTTCGCCATGCGGATCCGCGCGCGTCTCGCGTAAGAGGCGGCGCTACCGCCTCACGGAAGAGGCGATCATGTATCTCGTTATCTCACACACAGTACGCGACTACGATGACTGGAAGCCCGTGTTCGACGCGGGCGAGCAGGTGCGCACAAGGCACGGCTGCACCGGGCACGAGATCTACCGCGGCGACGACGAGGCCAACGACCTCACGATCATGCTGGACTTCCCGAGCCGCGAGGCCGGTGAGGCCTTCATGGCCGACCCGGAACTGAGGCAGCACATGGACGAGGCCGGCGTGACGTCCGAACCACGGACGATGTGGGTGACGCAGACCCAGTGCGTCGACTACCGGGAGCGCAAGGCCGCCTGAGAGCCCAGAGGCTTCGCGGAGGCGCGCCTGGGGCGAAGCCGTCTCAGGCGCGCTTCCGCGCTTTCCAGATCTCCTCTGAGGGCCAGCGGCGCGCCCATTCCCGGGAGGCTGGGCCGGCGAAGCGGCTGGTCGCGTCCGGCGCGGGCCGGACCTCGAGCAAGTCCTCGATCACGAAGCCGTTGGCGCGCAGCAGCCGGATCCAGTCGCCGTAGCCGAGGTGGAACTCGACCGACGGCTCGCTCGCCCACTCCAGGCGGTGCAGGCCGAAGTAGTCGCGAATCAGGCGATCGGTCGGGATCGCGTCGACGTCGTCGGGCGAGCAGAGCATCATGATCGTGCCGTTGGTGAGGAAGATGAGGCGGCCGCCTGGGCGCAGCACTCGGGCGGCTTCCGGCACCCACAGATACGGGTCGGCCCAGAGGCAGGCGCCGTACTCCGAGATCGCCAGGTCGAAGCTCTGGTCGGGAAACGGCAGGTGCTCGGCGCTGCCCTCGTGCAGCGGGAACTCCAGGCCGTGCTCACGTTGCAGACGGCGGGCGGTGACGAGCTGCTCGGCGGAGAGATCGATGCCGACGCAGCGGGCGCCGCGGCGCGCCAGCCACGAAGACACATATGCCGTGCCGCAGCCCAGTTCGATGGCGTCCTTGCCGTCGAGGTCGTCCGGTAGCACGTGCAGCTCGGCCTCGGGCACCGACCAGATGCCCCAGCTGGGGTCGTCCGTGGCCCAATCTCGTTCGCCGCTCTCCACGAACTCGACCGCCCACTCGTTCCAGGCGTCCCTGTTGCGGCGGATGTGGTCCGCTTCGCCGCTGTGCTCAGCCATCTCCCGTCGCTTCCCTCCGTTGTCTCACACCCCACTCCATCCCGGGGGGTTCACGCGCTGCCATCGTAACAGCGTGGCGGCGGGTGCGGCGTCGCCGCTCACGGCCACAGAGATGCTCTTGCGACTGAGTCGCAGGTGCGCTATGTTGGCGACTATGCACCACGCCCGGGCGACACTCCGCGAGCAAGGCTATCGGCTCACGCCGCAGCGCAACCTCATCTGGGAGGTGCTGCGCGACGCCGGCCGCCACATGACGGCGGAGGAAGTGGCGGCCGAAG
>Ga0209048_10001500_pt1 | contig 23931 bp, 16 predicted proteins | sample FrelakmetCRP12CR_FD_187146 | JGI IMG/M metagenome (GOLD analysis project Ga0209048, IMG submission 187146) | Freshwater lake sediment microbial communities from the University of Notre Dame, USA, for methane emissions studies - CRP12 CR (SPAdes)... | ecosystem: Environmental > Aquatic >... | reverse complement strand
CCCCGCGGCGTCCTTGCGCCGTGAGCTCGGTGCTCCTTGTCGGGACGACCGTAGTCGTCGGAGTCGGAAGCACGGCAGTCGTGGGCCGTCTCGGCCTGCCGGGCCTGCTGCGAAAGCTGCTGGCGGTCGGCGTCGTTGCGTTGTCGCAGGTCATGTTCGTGATGCTCGTCGCCGGTTCGTTGTTCCAACATCTGGATCGGCCAACCGTTGTGGTGTCGACGGTTGTGGTGAATCTCGCCCTCGTCGTCGGGTGCTCGCGGGGGATGGGTCTCCGCGCGCTGTTCTCGACGTGGAACCACGCGATCTCGGCGTGGTGGCGCGAGATCGGACGTTGGCGAGGGCTGATTCGCAGCCCCTGGGCGCTCGTCCTCGGCCTGCTGGCCGGGGCGGAGGTGGTGTACGGCGCGGTGGTCGTCTTCGTGATGCCGCCGTTCGCATGGGACGGGCTGTCCTATCATCTGCCCGCGGTGGCCTCCTGGATCCAGCAGGGCCACATCGGGCTCACGCCGTACTGGATCTACTCCAACGTCTATCCGATGAACGCCGAGTTGGTCTTCGCGTGGCCGACGTTGCTCCTCGGCGACGACACGTTCATCGACGGCGGACAGCTCGCGTTCGCAATCGTCGGCGCGCTGGCCGTCGCGCTGGTGGCGCGCGCGGTCGGTGTTCGTCGATCGGCGGCCTTCGCGGCCGGGTGCCTGTTCTTCCTGACGCCCATCGTGCTCCAGCAGGTGAACGTCGCGTACGTCGACGTGGCCGTCGGCGGCGCGTTTCTCGCCGCGTTCGCGTTCTGGTTCGGCGCGCTCCAGGCGTTGGGTTTCGTCCGTCTTCCGGATGGTTCGATCGACGAGCCCGAAGCGTCGGAGCAGTGGCGGCTCGCCCGGATCCAGCTCCTGCTCGGGGGCCTCGCCGCGGGAATGGCGATCGGCACGAAGACGGTCGCGCTCGCGTACGTCGCTGTGCTCGTGATCGTGCTCGCCTCGTTCGTCGGCATCGCGGTGCTGCGACGGCGCTCGTCGTGGCGCCGGGCCATCGGTGTCATCGCGTTGTTCGTCCTGCCGATGCCCGTGCTCGGTTCGTTCTGGTACGCCCGCGATTGGATCGAGTACGGCAACCCCGTCCACCCGTTCACCTTGTCGGTCGCTGGCGTGGAGCTGTTCCATGGCCAGGGAACGCCGGAGCAGACGGTGCTCGCGGGCATGACTCCCCAACAGATCGACGGCCGGGCCTGGCCCCGGCAGGTGTGGGCGTCGTGGACCCATCTGCCGTCGATCTACGGGTACGACCAACGTCTCGGCGGCCTCGGCGCCGTCTGGATCTTCGTGGCGCTTCCCGCGCTCGTGGTGTTCGCCGTCCTCGCCGCGCTCCGACGGCGCGACCTGCTGTTCGCGATCGTCGTCCCGTTCGTGCTCGTATTCCTTGCTCAGCCCTTGCGTTGGTGGTCCCGATTCACCGTCGTCATGGTGGCGCCGGGGGTGATCGCGCTCGTCGTTCTCGTGGAGGTGTTGCGGCGGCGTCGCCTGAACATCGTTGCCGGTGTGGTCCAGCTCGCGGCCGTCGGTTGTGTGGTGCTCGTGCTCGGCGCGGCGACCAAGCGGCAAACGTTGGGCCCCACGATCGGAGTCCGTGAGGTGCGGGACGCCGTCGCGATGCCGGCGCGCCGGAGAACGGTGGGTGCCCTGCTGTATTCCGAGTTCGCGTGGGTCGACCGGATCCCCGATCGTGCCCGCATCGAGCTGCGCCTGCGCGACGTGTCGAACGCGTGGGTCTACCCGTTGTTCGGCCGTCGTCTGCAGCATCATCTCGTGATGCTCCCCGACGTCGACGACGAGGCGATCGTGCGGGCCGAACTGTCGCGTCGCCGGGCCGACTACGTGCTCGCCGTCAAGGGTGGCGTGCTCGATGGGATCGCCCAACGAGCGCCGGATCACTATCGGCCCTTCGCGGACACGGGACCGGGGCGGGTCTACGAGGTCGTGCGGCCGCGGCCGTAGTGCCGCGCCGGCATCAGATCTCGATCGACTCCGACAGGGTCACTTCGAGGATGGCGTCCGCCGAATCGGGAACGATGCCGTGCATTCGCTGGGCGAGCAGGACGCCCATCACGGCCGCGCCGGCGGCCGATCCGAGGAAGAACGCGATGCTCACCTCGAGCGTGACGTGGACGTCGAGGACGAACTGGGCGACGACGTACCCGGCAACTCCGACGATCCACCCGGCCGCGGCGCGGCCGTAGGCCTTCAACGCGATCAACGCCTGCGTCAACGTCTGGGCGATGATGTACGCGCCGCTTCCTGCGGCAAGCATCGCCAGATCCGTGCGCGAGATGTGGAAGTTGTCGGGGAAGATCTTGCTGCCGATGAACGGGCCGAGCGTGGCGGCCACGAGCGTGCCGAGGATCGCCACGGCGACGACCGCGTACATGAGACGGCGGAGCGCGGCGCGGAAGTCGAGGTGCTGTTCGGAGGCCGCGAGCCGGGCCAGCTTCGGCAGCAGCGCGGCCTGCACGGCCATGAACATCAACACCGGGATGCGGGCCACGAAGAAGGCGTTGGTGAACGATCGGGCGATGGCGTGTGGTGCGGTGACGTCGACCACGATGAGGGCGAGATAGGCCAGGACCTGGGCCAGCACCGAACCGGTGAGGAGCAGGCCCAGCGCGGTGGACAGCTCGGACCACGCGGAGTGAGGCCCCGGCTCGAGGAGCCCGTGGCGATCGAGGAGCACGGCCGCGGAGGCGAGGAACGGCGTGATGCCCATGGCGAGGCCGTAGGGACCCACGCTGTGGACGCCGCTCATGGCGAGGGCAGCCACGAGCACGAGGCGGATGACGCCGTCGAGTCCGACCATGACCCCGTACGGCACGAAGCGGCCGTTGCCGGAGAGCACGCCGCGTGTGAGGTACATGGTGTAGAAGCCGAACAGGCTGATGAGGAAGCCGACGAGCAGCAGCGAGGAGCCGTGGAAGAGATGGTCGATGATCGGTTGGGCGAGCCCGGCGCCGATCGCGGCGATCACGAGTGCGCCGATGCCGCCGACGATCGCCGCGCGTTCGATCACGGGTCGGCTGCCGACACGCTGCGTGTTGCGGTGGGCGATGGCCCGGCTGACCTCCTGCTCGAGCGGAAGGAACAGTCCGGTTCCCGCCGCGAACAGCAGCGACCAGAACACGCCGAAGCCCGCGTACCCGCGGTCGCCCACCGATCCGTTGACGATGATGACGACGAGGTACGCGGTCGACGACGCGACGACGAGCCCGATACCGACCGCCATCGTGCCTTCGGGCAGCGCGGTCTTCGCCCGTTCGATCAGCACTTTGGGTTGCAGGGGGATCCTCCGGAAACGGCTCCCGGCAGCCTACCGACGCGAGGCGGGCGGGAGCTGCACCGGGTGACGTCCGAGAAGCGCGTCACCCACGGGGAGGGAGGCCTTGCGGGCACAGAATCCCTGGTCGGCGCACGGGCCGTCGACCGCGAACCCGGAGAGCTCGAGATAGGTGTGGGTCGGTGTCGACCAGTCGAAGGGCGGGTCGACGGCGTCCAATGCCGGCCCGAGCACGAGGAGCCCGTCGCCGGTGAGCACCCGGTTGATCTCCTCCAGCGCCGGTCGCGGGTCGAGCACTTCGGTCACCGCGTCGGCGAACCAGACGACGACGTCGAACGAACCGGCCGGCGCCCTGATCGCGATCGGGGAGTCGGCGCGGATGACCCTCGCGTAGCCCCACTCGGCGGCGAGCGCCGCGGAGTCATCCGCACCGGCCGTCGCTCCGATGGCCAGCAGTCGCTGGTTCGGCCGTGCCGGCGGGATCAACGCGAGACGAGATCGCCCGCGCTCCGGGCGTGCGCCGAGCGATCGCCGTTTCGCGGCCGCGTTCGCGTGCTCGAACGCGCGCGGCGAGACGCGAGGGCCGTCGAGCGCGTGCCGGCTCGCGTCGACGATCGCCGCGGCGCATCGATCGATGTCGAAGTGCTCGCGCGCGTACGCGACTGCATGCGTGGAGAGCTCGGCGCGCGCGTCGGGTTCGGTGGCGAGGCGGAGCACCGCTCGCGCGAGGTCCTCGACTTCGTCGCCGTCGGCGGGAACGTGCACCGCGATGCTTGCGGGGATCTCGGCCCAGCTCCCGATCTGCTGCACCACCACCGGCTTGCCCGCGGCCAGCGCGAGCGTGAGCGTGCCGGACGTCTCGGCCACGTGGGGCGATCGCAGGCTCACGACGGCATCGACGGCCTGGATCGCTCCTTCCAGTTCGTCGGCGCTCAGGTAGCCGGTGACGGTGACGTGGTCGGCGAGGTGGTACCGCGCGATGGTGGATTCGAGGCGGCCGAACGTGTCGTCCTTGCCGGCGAGCAGCAGGTGGGCGGGGACGCCGGATTCCACGACGCGGGCGAACGCTTCGAGGAGCAGATAGGGGCGCTTCGGTGCCGTGATGAAACCGAAGTGCCCGAGCACGAACGCTTCGCTCGGCAGTCCGAGCGCGGCCTTGGTCAGTGCGGGCGCCATCGGGCGCGCGTAGTGCGGCACTACCCACACCGGAAGGCCCGGCATACGGGAGCGCAACAGTGCTGCCGCGTACTCGCTGTGTGCGAGCGCACCGAGGTGACGGTCGACGACTCCGCGCAGCCCGTCGTAGAGGAACTGTTCGATCTGGGCGCGGTGCCCGTTGATGCGGAGCGCGGCGATCGCCGCGCCGCGAGCGCCGTGTGCGTCGTGCAGGAACGACCAGTAACGAAGCGGTTGATTCTCAGAAAGGGTGAGGTGAGCCACGAGATGGTGAACGGAACCGTCATGGACGACGGCCAATCCGGGGGGACCCGTCATCGCGGCCTCGAAGACCGCTCGGTGGTGCTCGTTGTTCGCGAGGTGATAGTGGAGGAGGTCGATGGAAGGATCGTGGCGCGCATCGATCGGTCGGACGTCGTACGTCGTGCGCAGTGTCGCGTCGGTGTCCTCGACGTCGGGGACGAAGCACGTCAGCTCGGCGTGGCGGGCCAGTGCCGGCAACAGGCCGCCGAGGTAATCCGCCGGCCCGCTCGGCACCCCCGGCAACGGCCCGACGAGACCGAGGCGCATCAGCGCCGCACTATGACGCGTCCGAGGTGTCGGAGCCCGATTCGATCAGCTCGGCCAGACGCTGGAGCTCGGTGGCGAGGCGCGCGTCCACCGACTCGGCGCGGCGCCAGAGCTCGGCGACGACGAGGTCCGTGTGGTGTCCGGTGCGCAGTTCCACTTGCGCGGCCTCACGTCGGTACCGTTCCGTCTCCGCCCGTGCGTTGCGGAGCTCCGCTTCCAGCCGGGCGACGCGGGCCTTGAGCTCGGCCAGCTCGAGCGTGAGCGAGCGGTCGTCGTCGACCATGACGAAGCGGCCCGACACGTGACGCACCTTCGAGATGAGGTTTCGACGCGGCTCGGGCGGTGGGGCGGGACTCTCCGTCACTGAAGCTCCTGAAGGTGTCGCGCGACCCGATGCGGGAAGGCGCGCGATGGGGTCGATGCTACCGTGAGCCTCGTGAGCGATGGGCCTTCAGCGGGAGAGCGTCCGCCGCCGAGTGGCCCCCGTGTGGGGATGTCGGTGCGCAGCACCGGAGCCGGGGAAGGCGCCGGTGGTGGAGCCGCTGCAGGAGCCGGTGGAGCCGGAACCGAGCTGCTCCTTCGCATCCTCCGGGCCGAGTTGCTCCGTCGGCTCCCCGACGCCGTCATCGTCGAAGCCGACGCGGCCGTCGGCGGTCTCGATGCCTTGGTCGAGGTCGATGCCGAGGTCGATGCCGTGGGCGCGTTCGGCGATGCCGAACCCGAAGGCGCCGAGCCGCTCCGGTTGGCGGTGGGCGGTGAGATTGCGATGCTCGCGCCGCGGGTGTTCGACGCCGCGTTGCTCGAACGCCGTCGTGCGATCGCGGCCCGGCTCGGATGGATCGACGACCGGATTCCGGGCGCCACGACGGAGGTCGGTCAACTTCCCATCGAGGACGCCCTCGCCATCGCGACGGCGCCCGGTGCGGCGCCGGTCTCCGACCCGGCCGTGGCGATGGCGGTCACGTCGTTGCGTGGACCGCGTGCCCCGGCGGCGGAAGCGGCGATCGACGCCCGGCTGGACGAGATCACCGATCGTGTCTCGGCACGGGCGGATGCCGGGTGGCGCGAGGTATCGGAAGCGGGCGCTCCTCCGCGCGGGTGGGTCGTCGTGCGTGACCTTCACCGACTGCTCCACGAGCTCGGTGCCGCGTACGACGCGCGTGGGGAGCGTCTGATGACGGAACGTGTCGCCATGGCCGACGAGGTGGCGCGGCTCCTCGTCGCCGTCGAGGAGTTGCGGAGCGGGCAGGCCGTCGGCCGGCTCGAAGCGGAGCTCGTGGCGTCGCGCGCACTCGTCGAACGATACGAACGAGAACGCGCCACCTTGCAGGCCGAGCTGGCGCGCGCCCGGGCCGGCACGAGCGATCCGGTACCCGCACCCGGCCGATGACGTACCCCATCGCGTTCCCGGTGGTGCCGGAGCCGCGCGCGTCGATCCTCGTCGTCACCTACGGCAATTGGGGCTGGGTCGAACGGGCGTTCCGGACCCTGCTGGCCAACACGCCTCCCGTCTATGAGCTGATCGTCGTCGACAACGACTCGCCGGACGGGACGGGCGCGAGGCTGGAGGAGCTCGTCGAAGGCGCAACGATCGTGCGCTCGCCCCGCAACGTCGGCTTCGGCGTCGGGAACGACCTCGCTGCCCGGTACGCTCGATCCGCGAAGCTCGTGCTGCTCAACAGCGACTGTCTCGTGGAGCCGAACTGGCTCGAGCCGATGCTGGAACGGGCCGACGCCGATGCGTCGGTGGGAGCGGTGGCCGGCAAGCTCCTCGATCTCGACGGCCGACTCCAGGAAGCGGGTTCGCTGCTCGATCGGGATGCCCGGACCGTCGCGTACCGGCGAGGCGCCGCGCCCGACGACCCCGCGGGATCGTTCACCCGCGACGTGCTGTTCGCGTCGGCAGGATTCCTGCTCGTGAAGCGAAGTGTGTTCGCGCTCGTGGGGGGATTCGATGCCGCGTTCTCACCCGCGTACTTCGAGGACGTCGACCTCGCGCTCGCGATCGAAGCCCATGGCCTTCGCATCGTGTACGAGCCGCGTGCCGTGGCGCGCCACGTGCGCGAGGTGTCGACGCCGTCCGGAACGTCGGGGACGCTGATGAAGGCCCACCGTCCGATCGTGCAACGGCGATGGAACGAGCGTCTCGCCACCCTGCCCGCCCTCGAAGATGTGGATCGGTTCCCGCACCGGGAGATCGCGACGCGCGACGCGCTCACGGCCGATCGCGTCCTCGTGATCGGCGCGCCGCGCGAGTGGTTGGCCGATCTGGCAACCCGAGCGGCGGCACGGCCGTCGACGCGTTGGACGGTCGTGTCCGGCGAAGTGGACAACACCGCCGGTGTCGACGGCTTGGAATTCGCGACGCGCGGGATGGCGACGGAGCTCGAGGCTCGACGGTTCCAGGCGTCGATCGTGCTCGTGGGCCCCGAGGCTTCGTCAGAGTCGCTGGCGCTCGTCGCCCGCACCCAACCGCAGGCCACGGTGTTCCACGGGCTGGCGGAGCTCGACCGGGTGGCGGAGCTGCGCGTCGCGCTCATGCGCCGTGCGCTCAGCCGGGCCGGGTGAACGCCGTCGCGATCCCGACCACCGAGCTCGTGCCGATCGGCGCCGAACCGAGCTGTTCGGCGTCGCCGAACGCGAAGACGTCGCCGGTCGCGTTCACGAGGTAGTAGCCGAAGCACGCGGCCGCGCCCGCGACGATCGGTGCCGGTGACGCTGCCGCGGCCGATCCGTGGAAGCCGGCGGCGCCCAGCGGGAAGACGCCGCCGTCGGCGGTGAACAGCCAGTAGCCGTCGGCGAGCGGCGTGAGCGCGAAGCCAACCACCGGGGCCTGCAGGTGCGGCGCGTCCTCGGCCATCAGTGATCCGTGGAACCGCGCGTCGCCGAACGCGAAGACGCCGCCATCCGACGCGGCGAGGTAGTACCCCTCGCCGGTGGGAGTCGCCTGCATCGCCACGACGTTCGACACGAGCGATCGGTCGCCCGGCAACGATCCCCAGTATCCCGCGTCGCCGAAGCTGAAGATCCCGCCGTCGCCGCTCGCGAGCCAGTATCCGCGTCCCGTTGGTGTGGACGCGAGCGCGACGATCGGTGTGCCGACCGCGGCGTCGAGTGAACCCAGCGTCGGTGCCGCGCCGTATGGGCTCACGCGGCCTTCGGCATCGAAGCACCAGCCGCCGTCACCCTGGGGACGAGCGGCGATCCCGGCCGCGCGGTCTTCAATCGTTTCGATGAGCGCGGTTGCGCCGGCCGAACCGAACGCCTGCATCCGGGCGGACTCCGTCACGATCCAGTAACCGCTCGGCCAATCACCGCGTGGCGAGCAACCGCTCCGCCAGTCTCCGAGTGCCTGTCGATCCGTCGGAGGCGCCAGACCGTTGCGCACGCGCCGCTCCCTGTCCGCCGAGGTCCGAGTCCTATGTTACGGTATCGGCCATGCCCGAGGTTGCCGCCCCCGGCGCTTTCGTCCAGCCGTGCACCTCCGTTGTCATGCCCTGCTACAACGAGTCGGCCACCCTCGAGCAGGTTGTGAAACGCGTGCTCGAATCTCCATACGTGTCCGAGCTCGTGATCGTCGACGACGGTTCCAAGGATGGGACGCTCGACATCGCTCGGGGCCTGACGGACCCACGAGTACGCGTGTTCGAGCAGCCGTTCAACCAAGGCAAGGGCGCAGCCCTGCGACGCGGTTTCGGCGAGGCGACCGCTCCGTTTGTGATCGTCCAGGACGCCGATCTCGAGTATGACCCAGCCGAGTACTCGCAGGTACTGGTGCCGCTGCTCGACGGCCGTGCCGATGTGTGCTTCGGTTCGAGATTTCTCGGCGGTCGCCCGCATCGAGTGCTCTACTTCTGGCATTCCGTCGGGAACAAGTTCCTCACGACCGCGTCCAACATGTTCACGAACCTGAATCTCACCGACATGGAGACGTGTTACAAGGCGTTTCGTCGCGAAGTGATCCAAAGCATCGAGATCGAAGAGAATCGGTTCGGGTTCGAACCCGAGATCACAGCGAAAGTCGCTCGAGGCGGATGGAGCGTGTACGAGGTCGGTATCTCGTACTCCGGCCGTACCTACGCCGAAGGCAAGAAGATCGGTTGGAAAGACGGCATGCGCGCCATCTACTGCATTCTCAAGTACTCGAACCTGGGGCAGCGGTTTCGCCGGTAGGCATCGGCGTCATGGTCGGCGTTTCATGTGGCGCGCTCCGAGCCGGAGCGGGCCGACACCATGCGCTCGACCATTCGGTGGAGGCTTTCCCGAAACCGATCGAAGCCGAATTCCGCCGCGCGTTCCGCCGCGTGGCGCGACATGGATTCGATCCGATGCGGGTTTCGTATGAGCTCCCATGTGGCGTCCACGAGAGCTTGCCGTGTCGAGAACAACACGCCGCTCACGCCGTTCCGTACGATCTCCGCCGGTCCGGCTTTGCCGAAGACGACGGGTACCGCACCCGCCGACATCGCTTCGACCACGCTGATCCCGAAGTGCTCGAAGCGATCCGGGTGCCGCTGTTCACTCTCGCCGAATCCGGTTGCGTGCCAGAAGATGCCGGCCTTCGCGAACAGCTCGTCGACGTCTTGACCACTCGCGTTGACGTGGAAGCGCACGGGAAGTCCGATGGACGCTCTGCGAACCTCGTCGAGGTACGCACGACCATCGGGCGCGCATCCGCCGATGAGGTGAAGTGTCCACGAATCGTGGGTGCGTTGGTGCAGTGACCGAAACGCTCGCACGAGTTCCAACTGCTTCTTGGAGTGGCCGCCATGACTGTCGAAGAACCGGCCCACGCCCAGAATGACGGGTTCCTTGGCCCCGCGCTTGCGCAGCTTCACAGGCGGATACAGGACTTCGCTGTCCCGTTGCCACCAACGCTGCACCCAATGTCGCGTGTATCCGGAGTTGGACGCGATGGTGTCGTACGAATCGAGGAATCGGAGCGGTCGCTTCCGCCGAGACAGCGTTTCGCGCCAGGACGGCGGCACCGGGACTCGCGTATTGCCCAGGGAGAAGTCCCGGACGAGTATGCCGAGCTCTCGTGGATCGGCAACGCCGAACGCGTCTTGGGGGCAGAACGCGTCACTCTCCACGGTGAGAACCACGGGATCGAGCTCGCCGCGACCCTCGACGGTCACATCGACGTCGACCGGCGACTCGCGAGCGATCACCTGATCGAGCACGACATTGCCGTGCAGCGCGACGCGGACACGTGGATCGCTGCCGACGGGCCAATGCAAGGCGTCCAGCGTGAATCGCAACGGCGCGCGTGTGCCCGCGGGAACGAAGAGCTCGATCGTCGCCTCGGCCTCTGTCCAACGCGAGCGTCCGTCGACCTCGAGCGGGTGGACACCCTCCGCGAATTCGACCGAGAGGTCGCTGATCCCGACCAATCGCGCGCCGCCTTCGATGACCGTCTGCTGGAATCGGGTCAGTGGCCGATCGAGGCGCGCGGGAAAGTGCACGACATAGAGACCGTGGCGCGCGCCATTCGGAGCGTTGCTGTTGAACGAGCAGTTGACGAGGAGGTCGTAGTCGGCGGTTTGGCGGACGAACTCGTGGGGCCGTTCGGACACGATGCGCGGAGTCGTCTTCGAGAGGTCCAACCCGAGTCGGCTCTGCACGAGGTCGACGTCGAACTCCTCGCGGGCGAGGAGGTCGACGTCGTGTTCCGCGGCCAGCGCCTCCGCGATACCCCCGGCGAACTGCTCGCCGCCACCGTAGGTGTTCCAGTGTTCGTTGAAGACTGCTGCCTTCACCGATCGACCATCCAGGCGAGAATGGCCGCGTCATCAACTTTCCGATGGCCACGAACCTTGCGGCGACTCGCAAGAGTGGTCGGCAACAACTTCGTGAAGCCGGCGAGCGAGCGTGTCTTCTGGCGCAGCGTTCCCGGCGTGGGTCGGCGCCGGTCCCGCAACGGAGCGACGACGTCGCGTCGAGCGAGCCACGCCATCTCACGCACGTACGCGCCCAACGCGTGGCGGAACAGCGGCCACGGTGCGTTGCGCGCGAGCATGAGGAGTCGGTTGCGGTCGACGTAGTGGTTGAACACGGACGACCCTTCGATGCTCGTCGCCGCGTGTTCGTGCCGAACGAGTGATGTCGGCACGTAGCGGTAGTGCCAGCCCGCGAGACGACCGCGCCACGACAGATCGGTATCCTCGTAATACAGGAAGAATCGTTCGTCGAACGAGCCGACGTCTCGGAGATAGCGGCAGCTGAGCAAGACGGCCGCGCCACACCACGCGAAGACCTCGACCGGCTCGTCGTACTGCCCCTCGTCGCGTTCGAGGAAGCCGCGGTCGGCTCCGTAGCCTCCGTCGACGAGCACGCTCCCGGCGTTGTTGACCACGTCGAAAGGCTTTCCGAGCCGAGGCGTGTCGTACCATGCCGGCTCGGTGTCGACCTTGACGACACAAGAATCCCCGTCGGCGTCGATCGTCACGGTCTTCGGGGCTTCGGCGGCGAGACGCAGCCGGGCGACGCGAGGAGCGGGCGATGCCCGGTCGACCGGTATCTGGATCGTGCACGCTTCCGCCGTCCAGCGGAATGGTCCTTCGATCGGGTTTCCGGATTCGACACCGTAAGCGTCGGCGAAGGTGGACCCGGCGAACATGTCTCGCCCGTCCACCTCCAACCCGCTGATGCGCACGCCGAGCCCGGGGCGGTCGTCACCGGCGGGGGGTTGGAACGTGGTGGTGCCGAGCGAGAGGCCCACGAACGTATCGGCGAGCAGAATCTTGGAGTTGGCCGCACCTGCCGCCGGGTCGGCTTCGAGCGTCTCGACCAGCGGACGGAGCCAGTTGCGATCGGCGATGGCGTCGTTGTTGAGCAGCGCAACGTAATCGAGTCCCGACAGCCCCTCCATGCCTTGATCGCATCCGCCGGCGAACCCGGTGTTGATCATCGACTCGATGACCCTGACTTCGGGGAGCTCGCGCCGGACGCGATCCACCAGTCCGTCGATCGAGGCGTTGTCGACCAACACGACCTCGAGGGCTTCGCTCGGCCAGTCGAGACGGCGGAGACTCTCGAGGCACCGCATGGTCATGTCCCCGCCGTCGTAGTTGACGACGACGACGCGTACCCGCGGGACGGTTGCCGATCTGGTGTTCACTCGAGTCATCGCTACCGTGCGTGTCGGTTCCGCCGCGTTCCGTCGTCGCTGCTTCGCCGACGCGGGCGCCTGTGCGCGGGTTCTGGATTTCCCGAAAACCCTACACGGGGCGCCCCGGGCAACTTCGATGCCGCCCGCTGCACCCACCGGTGGCGATTGTAGGTGACAAGGGCGAAGGCGGCGTCGCAGGGGCAGGTACGGAGCTTCCGCCCGCGTCATTCGGCAGTGTGTCGAGCCCGGACGTTGCTCGAATCCGGCTTTGCGAATCCCGACGCCGCGACCCGGGCCCGGTCCTCACAATTGGCGAGACTACGCTCGCGCAACTCGAACCGGGAGGGCCCTCGCCATGGAGCAGACGAACGAACACGCGTTGGACGAGCAACTCCTCGACAAGGCGAATCTCGGCGTTCGGATCAAAGCGCTCGCACGTCGCGCGCCGTTCACCCGTGTCGCGGTGCGCCAATGGGACGCCGATCGCGAGACGATCCGGCAGCTCGAGGCCCGGGTGCACGAACTCGAGGCGACGATCGACACGACCACCCACCAGTCCGATGTCGAGCCCGCGCCCGAACCCGAGCCCGAGCAACTGGGCCGGACCCTCGGTGATCTCTGGCCCGCCGGTCATTACTACTCGCCGATTCCCTCCATCGATGCCCTCGAAGAGCTGCGGGTTCGGCGCAAGCAGTCGACCCCGGACGAGCTTGCGGGCATCGACCTGCGCGCGATGGAGCAACTCGCGTTGCTCAGCCGCCTTGGAAGGTTCGACACGGAAGTGCCGTTCCCCGCGGACAAGGTCCCCGGGATGCGCTACTACTACCGGAACGAAGTGTTCAATCGCTCCGACGCGACCATGCTCTACTGCATGTTGCGCGAATACACCCCACGCCGGGTCATCGAGATCGGTTCCGGCTTTTCGTCGTGCGTGGTGCTCGACGCGAACGATCAACATCTCGGAGGGACGACCCGCCTCACCTGTATCGAGCCCTATCCCGAACGGCTCCATCGGCTCATCGAACCGGGGGACGAGCGGCGCTTCGAGCTCGTCGAGGAGCCACTGCAGGACGTCGGCCTCGGCCCCTTCGAGGAGCTTCAGAGCGGGGACTTCCTGTTCATCGACTCGACCCACGTGGGCAAGCTCGGCAGCGACGTCAACCTGGAGCTCTTCGAGATCCTCCCGTCGCTGCCGCCCGGAGTCTTCGTCCACCTGCACGACATCTTCTATCCGTTCGAGTACCCGGTCGAGTGGTTCGAGGAAGGTCGAGTCTGGAACGAGGGGTACATGCTCCGGACGTTCCTCGAGCTCAACGATCATTTCGAGATCGTCTTGTTCAACGATTACCTCTGGCAGAAGCACCACGACGCTCTGGTCAACGCGTTCCCGAGCTCTGCGGCTACGGGAGGCGGCAGCATCTGGCTTCGGCGGGTGTCGTAGAGGGTCGCGTGTGTCCCGACCGTCCGGCTCGGAAATGGACATTCTGTCGTGTACGGTTCCTGTGTCCGCGGCGAGATTCGGTCGTTTCGGGCGCCCGGAGTGGAGACGGTTGTTGGCCATCGGCGTCAACGACACGACGGGAACGGCATCGGGTCGAGTGCAGATGACATCCCACGCGCCTTCCACGGTCCCCAGAGTGCGGGTCGTCGTCGTGAACTCCGATGGCGGCGAGGTGACGATGCGGTGTCTCGAAAGCCTTCGCCGGCTCGATTGGCCCCGCGACGCACTCGACGTCGTCGTGGTCGACAACGCCTCGATCGACGGCCTCGTTTCGCTCCTGCAGACCGAAGCGCCCGACATCCGGGTCATCGAATCGCTGACGAACACGGGCCACGCGGGCGGGTGCAACCAGGCACTCCGTGACCTGTCGGGCGTGGACTACGTCGCGCTCCTCAACCACGACGCCGTCGTGACACGCGACTGGCTGCATCCGCTGGTCGACGCGCTCGAAGCCGACCCGGCGCTGGGCGCCGCGAACTCGAAGGTCCTCGTGGATTCCCCGTACGTCGGATTCACGATCGACACGCCGACGTTCGAGCCGCCGAAGCAAGACGATCGGTCCGAGCTCGGGGTCCGGATCAGCGGCATCGAGCTCGATGGCGGACCCGGGAACCTCATTGCCGATGCATCGTTCGACGGTGCGTACGGCGTCGAGTCCGGTCCGACGGAGGAACCACTCTTCCGGTGGACGCGGGGTCACGTGGAGGTCCGCATTCCTTTCGCGCCCGATGCGCAGGCTCCCCGCGTCGTTCGTGTTCGACTCGCCGCCGAGGCTCCCAAGGTGGTGATGGTCGGCACCGACGAGGCGACCTCGGAGTGCAAAGTTGCGCCCGAGCCTGCCTGGTTCGAGGTGCCGCTCGGCCCCCCATACGAAATCCTCGACAACGCGGGCAGCCTGCTGGTCGCGGATGGACGCGCGCCTGGTCGCGGCTCTTTGCAACGAGACGTCGGCCAGTACGACGAGCCGGCGGAGATCTTCGCCTGGTGTGGCGCGGCGGTCCTCCTCTCGACTCGATTTCTTCGTGACGTCGGTATCTTCGACGATCGCTTCTACTCTCGCTACGAGGACGCGGACCTTTCGTGGAGGGGCCGGCTGGCGGGATGGCGCTACACGTATGTACCGGAATCCATCGTGCGGAAGAAGCGCGCCGACGATGATTCGAGCGACTTCAGCCACCTCGAGGACCGCAATCGCCTGCTGGTGCTCGTGAGAAACGCCCCGATGCCTCTCGTGCGTGATGCGCTCAGCGAGTACCGGAAGGAGGTCGCCCGGGTTGTTCGCCGCGACGTGCTCGCACCTCTTCGTGCGGGCGCTCGCCCCCGGACGAAGACGGTCAAGCAGCAAGCGCGGGCGCTCGCGGGCTTCGGCCGTCGGCTTCCCGGCGTTCTCGTGAGCCGGCGGCGGGTCCGCAAGAAGAGGTCGGTCGACGACGTCGAGATCCTGCAAGGGATGGTCGACCGGTGAGGATCGCCGTCTTCAACGAGCACTGGGAAACCTACGGAGGCGGCGAGCAGTTCGCGGGTGGCATCGCGCAGGCGCTCTCACTGCACCACGACGTCGACGTCCTGACGCACGGCGAGCTCGATCCCGTGCTGCTCGAGAGTCGTCTCGGCCTCGACCTCAGCCGGACGCGGGAGCGGGTGGTCTCGAAACGGGAGTTCGAGTTCATCCGCGATACGGCAGAGTACGACCTGCTGGTCAACTGCTCGTTCATGAGCCACATGCCGAACGGCGCTCGACACGGCCTGTACGTGGTCCATTTCCCGAGTCGTCGCGGCGGTATGTCGGGCCGGGCGCGTGCCCGGGCACTTCGCACTGCCGTGCGGCGGTCCCGCCTCGAAGAGATCGTGATCCACGACGCTGCGGGCCTCCACCCGCTCGAAGCGGACGGGCGAAGCCGTTGGACGGAGCGCAAGGCGCAGATCGAGCTGTTCGTCCCTGCGGGCGAGGAAGTGGCACTCGAGCTCTCGTTGAGCTCGCGGCACTGGCCGATCGGCTCACGCCCTCAGGTAACCGTCACACTGGACGCCGAGCCGCTCTTCGACGCCGAGATCGATCGCCTCGAGCCCGTGACGGTGACGGCGCCGGTCAAGGGTCGGGGCCGGTACGACTCGATCGTCTTGACGATCGAGAGCGACTTCTTCGTTCCCAGCGAGGAATTCGGTACCGCCGACCCCCGTGAGCTCGGCATCTTGATCCAGGACCTCTCCGTTGGAAGCCGCCGACTCGCGATCTCGAAACGCTGGCGCCGGGCGCGCGCGTTCGAAGCACGACCGCTCGGCTACCTGCAGACATACGACGTGATCGCGTCGAACTCCTCGTATACCCAGCGGTGGGTTCGCGAGTGGTGGGCGCGCGAGAGCGAGATCCTCTACCCGCCGGTCAAGCTGCGAGAACGGGCCGAGAAGGACCGAATCATCCTCGGGGTCGGGCGGTTCTTCGGCAGCCACGTCGGGCACTCGAAGAAGCAGCTCGAGCTGGTTCGTGCCTTCCGTTCTTTGTGCCGCGAGGGGGTCGGGGACTGGACGCTCCACCTCGCCGGCGGGTGCTCCGAAGAAGGTCGGGGCTACCTCGACGAAGTACGACGCGCCTCGACCGGGCTCCCGGTTCGTTTTCACGTGAACGCGACGGGCGCCGATCTTCGCCAGCTGTTCGCTCGGGCGAGCATCTTCTGGCACGCGACGGGCCTCCGAGAGAACGCGGAGCGCAATCCGGACCGGCTCGAGCATTTCGGAATCAGCATCGTCGAAGCAATGTCGGCCGGGGCCGTACCCGTTGTCTTCGGGAAGGGTGGACCGGCCGAGATCGTCCACCACGGCCGAGAGGGCGTCCACTTCTCGTCGAAGCGAGAGCTGGTCGACCGAACGCTGACGCTGATACGCGACCCCAAACTTCTGCAGGCGATGTCGACCGCAGCTCAGCATCGAGCGGACGACTTCGGATTCGAAGAGTTCAGCAAACGCATCGAGGCTCTTGTTCAGAGAGTCGTGCTTCCGGTCAACCGGTGAGCGTGGTGAGGTCGTTACGACCACGCGCCTTCGGGCGAGTAGATGTCGACTCGCCGTCACCCCTGCATGGGCCGAGTCGTGCAAGCGATCGCGTCACCATGCTGTCGGTGTTCGCGGCTGCCTCCGGCGCATTGTTGTTGGTCACCTGGTTCGTGGTCCGAAAGTACCAGCATCAGGATTTCTTCTTCGACGAGATGTGGCGGGTCGACATCATCCGTTCTGCCGATCCCCTCGCGCATTTCAAACAGGTTGCCGGGGCTCCCGTTCCGCTCGGATGGATCCTGCTTCACAAGGCGCTCGCTGTCGTCCTCCCGCATGGCGCGTTCGGGCTTCGTGTGACGAGTTTGTTCTTCTTCGCCGTCGGGCTGACGATTCTTGCGTACGCGGTGCGGGCGATTCTCGACAGCGGCGTCACCGCCTCGAGCCGGCTCACCCCTTGGATCGTCGGCGCAGCCACCGCACTTCTCCTTGCCATCATTCCGACGGTCACCGCACTCAGCGAGTACTTCCAGAACTATTTGTTCGAAGTGGCGTTCGCGGCGGCCTTGTTGTTGGCCGCCGTTCGTTTGCCGACGCGTCGGTGGGCATTTCCGACGCTATTGATTCTTATCGCGGTTTCTCCGCTGTTCGTGTTGTCGCCGCTCTTCCTCCTTCCGATCCTTGTGGTCGTTGGCACGCGATGGGCCTGGCAACAGGATCAGCGGCGAAAGATGTTGACGGAACTCGCCGCGGCGTGCGCCGTTGCCACAGTGCTGGGTTCCATCATGTACTTCGGCTTCTACCGGCCCGTCGTCGACGCGGGCTTGAAGTCGTTCTGGGCCGCCGAAACGTTGCGTTCGTCGCACCAGAGCTTGGCTGAGCTCCTGCTGCGCTCGGCAAGACAAGTGCGATCAGGCATCCTCCAAGACGCTCTCCCGAACCTGCACGGCGTGGGGAATTTGTTGGCCTCCTCGCTGTTGGTGGTCTCGGCCATCGCCGGATTCGTCGTACTTTCGAAGTGCTGGATATGGTATGCACCCCTGTTCTTCAGTGCATGGCTCTTCGCGATTGCCGCTTCTGCGGTCGTCGATTGGCCGATGACACCCGTTCGAGTGAATTTGGGTGTCTTTGTTCTCGTGTACGCGGCGATCATCGTCGGTTTCTTCTCGCTCGTGGCCCTCTTGGCCACTTCGCGATTCGCTCCTGTGGCGATCGTTGTCGTCGGGGGGGCGTTGTTCATCGCGTTGTGGCCCACACTTGCTCCGGCACCGGATGGTGCAAAACCCTTTGCAGTGGGCCTGGCCGCAGACCTCGGCGTGGTCGAGGCGACGAGTTCGCCGGCGAATCTCGTTATCGCGTATCACGAAATGTCGAAGGCATACGTACACGACCGACTCGTCAATCACGCGCATCCGGGCCGAACATTTCACATCGTGTACCAACGCTCTCCCGCTGATCCCGTCCCGTATCGTCCGCTGGACAAGTTGATTGCCCGGTGGCTCCCTGACGGTGGCACCGTGTGGTGTGTGATGCCCCACGAGATCGGCGCGGACGCCGCGGGCCGCGCGTGTCGCTTCACGTCGGCTTCTGTCACGAAGGTCCTGGAACACCCGGGTCTGCGGGCGGTGATTCTCGAGTATCGGGCCTCATCGGCGGCGGTCTCGACTGGGTAGCGTCGATCCCGATCAGCGGGGCGGGGCTTCCGCCCGCCGGGCAATCGCTCGGCCCACACGACTCTTCCGCAGAGAGCGTGCGAACGCCTGCGAACCCACCCGATCCGCCAGTCGGGCAGCCAGACGATGCCGGTGCTCCTCGAGCTCATTGCGGAGACGGCTGATCTCCTCGCGCTGGGCATTGCGCTCGTCTGCCAGTCGTTCGATCTCTTCGTGCTGCGCGACGTTCTCGATCGCGAGCTCTTGCAGCGGTGTGAGCGGGTAGTAGAGGCCACGGTTCCGAGCGGCGAGATCTTCCCGGCGTGTCTCCTCGTCCGCCCAGATTCGCAATTGCGCGTCGTCCGAGAGGGCGCGCTTGTTCGGTCGTGCCGCCGCGTAGGCGAAGAGCGTCGACTCGGGATGCGCCTCGAGGTACTCCCAGTCGTTCTGGAGCACGCGGTCGACCCACGGATCACGCGTTTCGCTCGGCGCGTCGAACATCGCGTCGTTGAACGTCAACAACAAGTAGGCCAGCGCGCCGCCGACCGGTGAGTACTCGTCGAGGTCGAAGTACCTCCGGAGCATCGGCATGATCAGCTCGGAATGAATCGCTTCCGTCGGGTCGGCGGCGATGACGCTCGGGAGGTGCGGGTACTGAAGGTGCTTCCTGAGCTCGGGCGGAAGTTCCTCGTTGAGCTCGCAGGTCGCGGCCCACTGGTCATACGGCCACTGATTGCGATGCGGGCCGACATAATCCATCGAAACGAGCCATCCATCGGGCGCCAACAACCGGCACAGCTCTCGGAAGACCCGATCGAGACACGCGATGTGGTGCGCGGCGGCATAGTTGACGACCAGGTCGTAGCCATCCTCCGGGAACGCTGCCGTGTTCGTGTCCATTTGGTAGTAGCGCAGAGGGTGCCCGAGCGCGGCGGCCTCGGCTCGCGCCGCGGCGAGGAGATCCTCGAGGTAGTCGACGCCGACCCCCTCCTCGATGAGCCCGATTTCGATGAGCTCCCGCTCCACCCACCCATTGCCGCAGTTCAGGATCAACGCCTTGCGGAACCTGCGACCGACGCGTTCCTGAAAGTGACGGTGCCAGGGAACTGCGGGATCACCCGACACGGCCGCGTTCAGCCGCTGTTGTCCTTGTGGAAAGTCGTTCCAGTAGCGCGCCTGGTAGTAGACGCTGCTGTCCACGCTGACCGGGCGCTCCGACAACTCCATACGGGCAGCGTAGATGCGGACACGCGCGGCTGCCGAGCCGCGCTCCGATGGATGAGTCCCGGCCGTCTAACCTCGCCCGGACCTCGTGCCGAAAGGCTGACCCATCATGCCTGCCCCCAGTGCCTCGCCTCGCGGCGGTTCGTCGGCTGCCGTCGATGACCAGCCGGCCACGAGTGGGGCCAACGCGCTCCTCGGTTTCTGGCGTGAGCGCAGGTTGGAGCTACTCGGAGCGTGGCTCTTCACGGCCTGGATCTCCTGGCCGTTTCTGCGCTGGAGCCGACTCGTCACGGGATTCGACACCATCGCGTACTCCTCACCCAACGCCGCGGTCACCAACGAGGCCCTGCGTCACGGTCGTCTCCCGCAGTGGAACGGGCGTATCTTCGGCGGGGTCCCGCACCTCGCCAACCCGCAGAACGGCGTCTTCAATGTCTTGAAGCTGCCCTTTCTCTGGGTGTCGCCACACCGATCGGTCGTCCTCATCACCGCCGCGCACCTGTTCCTGTTCGCGCTCGGCATGGTGGTGCTGCTCGGCGGGCGGATGAAGTTGCGGCCACCCGCCGCCTTCGTCGGCACGGTCGTGATCATGGGCTCAGGGCTCGTCGCCGCCAAGTCGATGCAGTACGAGCAGATCCTCGTCGTCGCGTGGACGCCGTTCCTGCTCGCCGCGATCGACTGGGCACTGTCGGATGGGTCGCGTCCGCGGCGGGCGATCGCCGCCGTGGGCATCACAACGGCGTGCGTCGTCTTGGCCGGGCACCCCCACATCGTGTTCCTGTCGGCCTGCCTTGCGGTCGGCTGGATCGTGGTCCGCGCGATTCACCATCACACCGTTCGGAGGCTGTGGATCGTCGCCACCGGCGGCGCACTCGGTCTGGGGCTGTCGGCGATCCAGCTGTTGCCCTCGGCACTCTTCGCCACGGGGAGCGGCGAATCGGGTGGACGCCCGCTCCAAGCGCTCCGGAACCCGGCGTTGATCGTGCATCCGACACAACTCCCCGTGACGCTCCTGGGCGATGTGTTCGCGAAGAACCAGGGCGCGGTGACGAGTGGCGAAGTGATGGCCTTCGTCGGTGCCGCGGGCGCGATGCTCGCGATGCTCGGTCTGGTGCACGGGTTGTGGCACCGCACGACGCGGCTCGCTACGGCCACGCTCGCGGTGGTCGGTGGGACGGCGCTTCTTCTCGCGTTCGGCCCTCGGACCTTTCTGTACCGCGCCGCCTACGACGTCGTCCCGGCCTTCAACCAGGCGCGGGTCCCCGGCCGTTGGGTCCTCGTCGTCGTCCTCGTGCTCGCGATCGCAGCCGCGCAAGGCGCCGACGCGATCGTTCGTCGACGGCTCAGCCGCCCCGAGCTGGGGATCGCGGGCGGATTGACGCTCGGCGTCGTGCTGATCGCCGTCGTCGGCCCGTTTGAGATACCAGACGGCTCGGTCGTGGTGGCGTGGCTCGTCGTGGGCGGTGCCGTGCTCGCGACGGCCATCTCGACGCTCTCCGGCCGTCGCTGGATCGGCGGCTTCGCGGCCGTCGTGCTGTGCGTTGCCGTTGTCCTCGAGCTCGGTTTCGCGGCGACGCACTCGCCTGCTCGCAATGAGGCATTGCCGGCTTCCGTCGACGACGCTCATGGCGCGGCGACCGACCTCCTCGGGCACCGCCGGGAATCGAGCATCGCGCTCACGGGGGATCGCCTCGGAGACCCCCGCTATCTGCTGCTCGGTCTCCGTCCGAACGTCAACGTCATGGAACACATCCGATCCATCGACGGATACGACGGCGGGCCACAAGTGACGCAACGTTGGATGGATGCGATGCGCGTCTTCACCGATGGGCGCTTCAACTTCGACTTGACGTTGCGCGCGCAAGCTCACACACCCCTCGACGCTGATCGCTACGCGCGCTTTGGCGTTCGGTGGGCGTTGGTCGAGACGGCGAACCTGCCGGCTAGCGCGGTTGTCGCCGGATGGCGTGGCCCCGTCCGATCGCAGGGAACCATGCAGCTCTGGGAGAATCCTCGATACCGCAGCGGTGCGTTCGTGTATCTCCGATCCCGTCGGGTCCCGGATTCGACCGGGCTCGCGCTCCGAGGGCTGTCGCCCGCAGAGCTGTCGTCCGTCGCGTTGGTCGACCGCCATGGTCCCGAGCTCCGCTGCGCGTCACGATGTGATCGCAAGATCGCTGTGCTTCGACGCTCGGGGAGCCCCGAACACCTCACGGTCGACACGACGCCCCTCTCGAGACCGGGGCTCCTGGTCGTCTCGGAACAGTACGACGACGGTTGGCATGCGACCGTCGACGGACACCGGGCTCGCGTCATCCCCGTCGATGGCTACCAACTTGGAATACGAGTGCCCGCGGGAAGGCACCGCGTGAAGCTGTCGTACACAGCGCCCGGTCTCGTGGCCGGCGCGTGGATCTCGCTGCTGAGCCTGGTCACGACGGTGATCTTGTTGGTCGGAGGCCACCGGCGGCGCAGAGGCGCGCCTTCGTCCTCGTCGGCCGAATCGGCGATCGTGGAGCCGTGAAGACTCGAACGCTGCTCATTCTCGCCGCGATTACCGGCACCGCCATCCTGGTTGCCGGAGCGCTGCAGATCTTCCTTGCCCGGTAGCCGCGGGCCGGGGCACTCACGCGACACCTCGCCGTCGGGAAGAATGGGGCTTGCACTCGGAAGGGGGTGGCCATCCTGGCCGATCACTACGACGTTGTGGTCCTCGGAGGAGGTCCCGGTGGGTACGCCGCCGCCCTCTACGGAGCTGCGGCCGGTCTGAACATCGCCCTGATCGAAGAGGCTCGCGTCGGCGGCACGTGTCTGCATCGGGGCTGTATCCCGGCCAAGGAGCTGCTCCAGACGGCCGAGGTCCTGCGGACCGTGGGGAAGGCCGCGGAGTTCGGCGTCGACGCCGGGACGCCGACGCTCGACCTCTCGGTGAGCCAATCCCGCAAGCAGGGGGTGATCGACCGGCTCACGAAGGGCCTCGAGACCCTGCTCAAGGGGCGCAAGGTGACGGTCTTCCCCGGTACGGGGACCGTGGTTGACGCCGCGGTGCCGCGGGTGCGGGTCTCCGACGGCACCGAGCTCGAGGGCGACGCGCTGATCCTCGCGACGGGCTCCGCGCCGCGGTCGCTCCCGGGCCTCGAGTTCGACGGCGACCGGATCCTGTCGTCGGATCACGTGCTCACGATTACCGAGGTGCCAGGACGCGTCGCGATCGTGGGCGGAGGAGCGATCGGCTGCGAGTTCGCGTCGTTCCTGCGCGATGTCGGCAGCGAGGTGACGATCCTCGAGGCCTTGCCGCAATTGCTCACCGGCGTGGATCGCGAAGCCGCCGACGCCGTCGTTCGCGTGTTCAAGAAGCGCGGTATCAAGGCGATGACGGGGATCTCGATCACGGGACTCGAGTGGTCCGACGAGCTGACCGTGCGATACGCGGCCGCGAGCGGCGACGAGTCGCTCGTAGTCGACAAGGTGATCGTGAGCGTCGGGCGCCGCCCGCGCTCGGAAGGAATCGGGCTCGAGGGTTCGGGTGTCGTGGTCGACGAACGAGGTTTCGTGCAGGTCGACGACCTCATGCGTACCACGGTCCAGGGTGTCTACGCCGTCGGCGACCTCGTCGCTACCCCGCAGCTCGCGCACGTCGCGTTCGCGGAGGCGATCGTGGCCATCAAGACGATCGTGGGCGAACCGGTGGTGCCGATCGCCTACGACAAGGTGCCGTGGGGGATCTACTGTCACCCTGAGGTCGCGTTCAGCGGGCTCACCGAGCAGCAGGCGCGCGATCGCGGTCACGACGTCGTCACGTCCGTCCATCGTTTCATCGGCAACGGGCGCGCGCTCATCATCGGCGAACCCGACGGTCTCGTGAAGATCGTCGCCGAGCGCGACGGGCCCATCCTCGGTGTGCACATCGTCGGGCCCTGGGCGACCGAGCTGCTCGCGGAGGGCTACCTTGCGGTGAACTGGGAGGCGACGGCCGACGACATCGGTTCGTTGATCCACCCGCACCCGACGCTGAGCGAGCTCTTCGGCGAGTCCGCGCTCGCGCTCACGGGCCGCGGCCTGCACAGCTGACGACACGAGTCGACGGAGGATCCGGTGGACATCACGATGCCGCAACTCGGCGAGACGGTCACGGAGGGAACGATCACTCGGTGGCTCAAGCAGGTGGGGGAGAGCGTCGCGGCCGACGAGCCGCTCTTCGAGGTGTCCACCGACAAGGTCGATTCCGAGGTGCCGTCGCCCAGCGCGGGAACACTCACGGAGATCGTCGTGGCGGAAGGTGAGACGGTCGCAGTCGGGACTCGGCTCGCGGTGCTCGATTCATCCGCGGGGGCGGGGGTGCCATCGACTGGCTCCTCCTCCGGCAGGCAAGCTGAGTCGTCGTC
>Ga0209048_10001499_pt1 | contig 23949 bp, 23 predicted proteins | sample FrelakmetCRP12CR_FD_187146 | JGI IMG/M metagenome (GOLD analysis project Ga0209048, IMG submission 187146) | Freshwater lake sediment microbial communities from the University of Notre Dame, USA, for methane emissions studies - CRP12 CR (SPAdes)... | ecosystem: Environmental > Aquatic >... | reverse complement strand
CTGACGAGGAAGGCTTTTGGGAAGCCACATGGTATCACCGTGGAGATGGCATTTTTACACCAATCCAGCTTGTCAGCTTGAAGCTGGGTTTCCTCGTTTGCAGCGAATTGTGGTTCGGCGAGCGAGCGCGGGTGTATGGAAAGCAAGGGATTCACCTGGTCGCAGTTCCTCGATGTACGCTCCGAGCGACGGAGGAGAAATGGTTGGTGGGCGGCCGTGCTGCCGCGGTCGAATCCGGAGCATTTTGCCTGTCCTCTAATCATATCAGTCGGCCACACGACTCCCTTGAGCTGGGTGGACAGGGTTGGATCATCGGTCCCGACGGCGATATTTTAGGATTAACCTCTCCAGAACAGCCTTTTGTGACTGTCGATATCGATCTGCGTAAAGCCGAGTATGCCAAGCAAACTTACCCAAGGTATATTCAAGAGTGAAGGTTCGTTTTTATGATATAATTGCGACCAATTTTATCGTAATTTGTTTTTTAGCAGACCAGGAAATCGATACGGGGTAGGATTAGAAAAACCAATCACGAATTTCAATCGAATCTCCGGATAGATGAAAAGGAGAAAGTAATGTTGGCGCTAGTCGGAAGTGGCGAATATCTCACGCCCATGGAGCCTGTTGACCGTTACCTGCTCGGCTTAATTCCGGGTGAAAGCCATGTTGTTTGCTTGCCCACGGCTGCAGGGTTGGAGGGCGCTGAGCGCATAGGGTACTGGTCCAACCTGGGGTTAGACCATTTTACAAGTCTGGGCGCATCCGTAGAGGCGCTGCCCGTCATTGACCATGCCAGCGCCAACGATCCAAAGCTGGTAGAGCGCATTCACTGTGCTAATTTTGTTTATTTATCCGGCGGCAAGCCCGATTACCTTTACAAGACATTGAAAGGCAGTTTGGCATGGGAAGCTATCATGAAGGTGCACGAAAGTGGAGGGGTTCTGGCTGGCTGCAGCGCGGGAGCAATGATTATGGGCGAGCGACTACCTGGGTTTTTCGGATCACAGCCAGCTTTTAACTTGCTACCTAGCACTTTGATCCTGCCACATTTCGATGAGATCCCCGAGAATATGGTCAAGACCGCGCGTTTATTAGTAGCCCGCGAAAGGACTCTTTTAGGCATCGAGGGCAACACAGCCCTGGTCGGGATGGATGGTTGTTACCAGGTTATCGGCAAAGGTGGGGTGTTAGTCTGGAACCAGCATAAAAAGTCGCGCTTCACCCACGGCCAGACGATCGTTTGGGATTAGCGCACGTTAGCACGTGTCCATATTCACGGGCACTGGATCACTCCTTGCGCCCACAGGCAGCCACCGCAAGCAGGATGTTCGTTTAAGAAACAGTCAGCTTCATTGGCTTCCGATAGGTCGCAGCCGCCGCATGGCGTACAAGGTGCGAAAGCGAAGCTCTGCACCCGCTCACGATAAGCGAGATAATCCGGATCAAGCCACAGGTCGGGCAGGCCACGGTCGTTTACATTCCCGATAATATGCCGCTTTGAACGTCGTTCGACGCCATGCAGGTAGCTGGTGAAATTATGCAGCAAGGGTGGACATGGGCTAACGGAGCCATCCCAACCAACGGCGATTGCACCACTCTCCAGGAAAGTACACACATCGTTGGCATTCCCCAGGTTATAACCTGTCAGCTCAACATTACAACCGCTGTTCAGGGCTTGTATAAAAGCCTGTTGGGTAGTTTTGTCCAGGTCCATGCGAGGCATCTTCAGAGTAGGGTGGAATGGGGATGGCAAGTAGGTGATATTGCGTATGGTTCCATGATAAAGCATTTCGGATTGCAACTCGGCTGTGTAAGGGAATACATTCGTCACCATGAACCTTTTTGCTCCAAGCCGCTTCCCCAAAGTGATGATTTGGGAAAGGTCATTGATATTGCGCTTCATCGCCACAAAGGCAATTCCAATGACTGGCCTGGGGAAATGACCGCCCGGCCGCATCCTGCTAAAGCGGGAAACATTCTCAATTATCTTAGGCAGCTTCGCTCCCAGACGCACATCTGCATAGGTTTTAGGCGAAGCCCCATCTATGGAAACCCATAACAAATCCAATCCGGCTTCGATCAGGGCTTTTGATCTCTTCTCAGTCAGCAGGGTGCCATTCGTGATCATTTCAACATTGCAGCCGAGCGCTTTTACCCTAGCGACCCACTCCACAATATTAGGGTGAGCTGTTGGTTCGCCCAACCCGCCGAAGTAAATGGTTGGCAGAGGGGAAATATGACTCGCACTGGCAAGAATGCGAGAAAAGGTCTCCTCATTCATCAAACCCTGCGGCTCATCCCAAATATTGCGGATGCAGGTGATACAGTTGAGATTACAAATATCTGTAGGCTCGACAATTACCCGCGTCAAATTCGTCGCCGGGCGGTGCAGGCGGATATCGTTCGTTCCTTCATCCAGGCGCGCTCGTGCTCCCGGTAACAATCCGAAGTGTTGTGCTACCTCAGGCGGCAAGACCAAGCGTCCCTGTTCATCTACTTCAGCCCAAAAGGTGGGTTTTGAATACATTTTCTCACCTCTAAAGATAAGTGTATGTGTTTATGGTTAATGTTTGCATTATTTTACTCTATTTACCTAGATAAACACTTGTTGGAATAAGGTTGCTCCAACGAAGATCGACCACACCCACCCAATAATCTTCACAGTATATTTTCCCTTGTCTTACACTTATACAAGATTCGTAGCATATTCTAATGTGACATATGTCCCTCTAATTCTTGTAAAGCAATACTTGACGGAAGCAAGTGGGGGGTATAGAGTATAAGTATTCAACCATTTATTCTTGAAGGTACCTGGAGCCTTCCAAAGCCTGACAAGTCCTTGAGGGATTTCGAAAGGCTTAGGCTGCTCACAATCCAAGGAGGACTTAATGGCTACAAGCCCAGTAAATCCTATTTCGCTGGCCGATGATACCGCCGGCACGTGTGCTGGCCTTTCGCCAAACCAACTTTGGTCAGCCGCGGAGACGCTTTCTCCCCGCGTCCACAGACTACGTGAGCAATACTGGTCCTTCTATGACCGCGAGTATACGAACGAGGTGCGCGGCTATACCACAGGCATGCCCTGGGATATGGTCTACTCTACATGGAGCTGGACCAATGTGCCCGAAGTGGCCTTATTCCAGCCCGGCTTCCGCAGTTACTTGCTGGCAGGGGCTAAAAAAGTAGAGCTTCCCCCTGGTTTTTGGGATGAACCACTGCCGGTACGACAGGCGCTATTCTTCCGAGAGGTGCTGCGCCAGTATCTTCCCGTTGAGGTATTGGAAGGCGAGCTGATTGTAGGCTCGCACTTCAGCACTGCACTTTCGCGTTGCCTGAAAAAGGACGAAGCGCGGATGCGCGACCGTCAAGAGGCTGCCTTCCTGAAGGAGTGGCACGTGTTGAATGACATCGGTGTGGGCAACTGCGCAGCGGTGCCTGGCCATCTGGTGCCGGATTACCCTAAGGCGCTGCGAATTGGCTGGCAGGGCATCCAGGCCGAAGCGCAGGCGGTTGCTGAGAGCACCGACTCCACCCCCGAACAACGCGACCTGGCACACGCCATCATGATCAGCGCCGATGCAGTCCCACTGCTAATGGGCCGCTACGTAGCTGAGATCGAACGCCAGGTGGCGGTAGAGAACGACGCAGCGCGTCGCCAGGAGCTTGCCGAGATGGCCCGAATCAGCGCCAGGGTTCCCTGGCAGCCCCCTGAAACCTTCCCTGAAGCCTTGCAGGCTTTATGGATGACTCACATGCTCCTAATGGCTGCGGAGAGCTATCCTGGGCCGGGCGTATCGCCTGGTCGAGTAGACCAATATCTATTTCCTTACTACAAGGCCGACATCGAATCTGGCCGCATGACCCGCGACCAGGCTGTGGAATGGCTGGAATGCTGGTGGATCAAGCACAATTACGCTTATGACTACCAGGGTTGGACGGGGACCAACCAGGGAATCAACGCTTCCTTTGGTCAACTCATTACACTGGCCGGTATGGACGCGAAGGGGAATGACGCCTCCAATGAGCTGACATACCTGATGCTGGATGTGATCGAGGCCATTAACCTGCTGGAGCCCAAACCGAACGTCCGCATTCACGCTCGCTCCTCTGACCGACTGCTGCGGCGTATTGTAGAAATGCTTGCAAAATCACAAGGGTCGCCTTTTCTGATTAATTTCGATGAAAATGCGATGGCAGGCTTGCGTTGGGAGGGATTACCCGCAGAGCGCCTGTGGAATTATGCTCCCGTTGGCTGCCTGGAAAACACCCTGGCAGGCGACGACCGCTCAGGCACTGTGGACGTCAACTTAAACCTGGCCAAGGCAATCGAGCTGGCGCTAATGGACGGCCGCGATCTGGCAACCGGTCGCCAAATCGGCCCCAAAACCGGCGATCCCCGCAACTTTTCATCATATGAGCAGTTCTTTCATGCCTTTAGACTTCAATTGCGCTATCTATTGGAGTGGATCATTGATGTGAACGATTTAGCGGATGCTGGCCGCGCACGCTGGGAGCCAGTGCCTTACCTGAGCGCTTTAGTGGGTGGCTGCCTGGAAAGCGGCCGCGATTGCAACGCCGGTGGAGCGCATTTCAACTTTTTAACCGTCGAAGGCATCGCCCTGGCAACAGTCGCCGACAGCCTGGCTGCGGTCAAGAAACTGGTCTTTGAGGAACATTCGGTCAGCATGGACCAGCTGCTTAAAGCCATTTCAGCCAACTTCGAAGGGTATGAAAGTCTGCGCCAGACCTTATTAAATAAGGCGCCCAAGTATGGCAATGATGATCCGCAGACTGATGCGATCGCGCACGACGTCAGCCGCTTCTGGACTGAAGAAGCCTTCAAGCACACCTCGCCCACCGGTAAGCGCTACCGGGGAGGTTATCTGTCGTGGAATTATTGGATCGCCTACGCTCCTGCTACTTCAGCCACCCCAGATGGCCGGCGGCGCGGCCAATACCTTTCCAACGCAGTATGCCCGGTTAACGGCGCTGACAGGATGGGTCCTACATCGGTTATCAAGAGCGTCGGCGCTCTCGGCCTGGAGACGGTTCCAAACGGGGCCAGCCATACGATGAGCTTCAGCCCCAGCCTGTTACACAGCCCCGAAGGCCAGCAAAAAATGATTGCCTTGTTGCGTGCTTATGGCAAAGTCGGTGGTACATGCCTCCAGGTAAATGTGATCGATGCAGAGACGCTTCGCCAGGCGCAGAAGCATCCAGATGAATATCGAAACTTGTTGGTCCGCGTCACCGGATATAATGCCTACTTCACCGGGCTCGGTAAGGAGATCCAAGACGAGATCATCGCCCGTGAATCACATCAAATCTAATCCAAAGGGACTCCTGAGATGAAAAATGAGGAGCTGGCCGCGGAAGATTTAGTATTCTTGGATCACCTCGCAGAGTTGACGATGGCTGGAGACGAAGCTTTCCCAGACATACGCTCGATATTCGAAAACGAACCAGGGCTGCATCTGCCAGCTGAGTTTGAACTGTAATGGACATCCACGAGTTTGCCCGGCGCATACCCAAGGCGGAATTGCACGTTCACCTGGAAGGTACTATTCGGCCATCTACTCTATTAATACTCGCTCGCCGGAATGAGATATCGCTTCCCGCCGATGATGAGGCAGGTCTTCAAAGGCTATATCACTTCAGTGACTTCGACCATTTTATCCAGACCTACATGATGATCACAGGATGCCTGCACACACCGGATGATTACCGGTTGATTGCTTACGAGTTTGGAGAGGACTGCGCGCGCCAGAATGTCCGTTATGCCGAAGTGACCTTTACTATTGAGACGAATATGCAAAAAAGCGGCCTGCCCTGGCAGGTTATCCTGGAAGGACTGAATGCTGGAAGGGAACAAGCGCGAGTGGAGTTTGGTGTAGAGATGCGCTGGATATTTGATATCGTGCGCGACCTTCCAGAAACCCAGGAGAAGGTGCTGGAGATTGCGCTCGTCGCTCGTCCCCAGGGCTGTATAGCCATTGGCCTGGGCGGCACTGAGGCCGGTTTCCCACCCCAATTATTCGTCAAAACCTTCGAGCGCGCCTGGGGGGCCGGGTTGCCTCGCGTGCCGCATGCCGGAGAGCTCTCCGGACCAGAAAGCGTTTGGGCTGCATTAGATCAATTGCATGCCAACCGTCTGGAGCACGGTATACGCAGCATCGAAGATCCTTCTTTAGTAACAGTTTTATCCAAACGACAGATTGGCCTGGATATTTGCCCAACCAGCAATGTCCGTTTAGGCATTTATCCGGATTATGCTTCCCACCCTTTGCGCCGCCTGTGGGAGGCGGGTGTGTTGGTCACGCTTGGCTCGGACGACCCGCCTTTATTCGATACGGATTTGAATAGAGAGTACCAGGTCTTGATAGACCATTTTGGCTTTCTGTTAGAAGACCTTACGCATATCAGTTTAAATGGCATCCACGCGAGCTTGTTGCCTGAGGCGGAGAAAATCCGGCTTGAATCCGAATTCCGTCTTGAGTTTGATCGACTGCGGGAGGAGATGGCATGAGCGCGGCTGCCGGCATAACGTTTAATATTCAGCAGTTCAGCACCGAAGACGGCCCAGGTATCCGCACGACTGTCTTTCTGAAGGGCTGCCCGCTTCGCTGTGCCTGGTGCCATAATCCGGAAGGGCTGCGCTCGACGCCCGACCTGATGTGGTATGACACGCGCTGTATTGCAGCCCGACATTGCCTGGAAGTTTGCCCGCAAGACGCCCTCACTTTAACCTCACAGGGCATGCAAATTGACCGCCAGCGCTGCGATGCCTGCGGACAATGCGCAACTGCCTGCCCCAGCGCGGCTCTAGAGGTAATCGGCGTGGAAAGGACACCCGATGAGCTCCTGGCGCAATTGCTCAAAGACCGAGTATTCTACGAGACTTCTGGTGGTGGAGTAACCTTCAGTGGCGGCGAGCCGATGGTACAGCTAGATTTCCTTTTAGAGGTCTTGCCTCGCTGCAAAGCCGCCGAGTTGCATGTGGCGCTAGACACTTGCGGATCGCTGCCTTGGGATCGCTATGAAAGCGTGCTCCCCTGGCTTGACATGGTTTTGCTTGACCTGAAAATAATCGACTCCGAGCGCCACCGGCGCGCTACTGGCGTGTCTAACCTGGCAATCCTAGAAAATGCGCGCCGTCTGGCAAAGCGAGGCGTTCGTATGTGGATTCGAACACCCATCATACCGGGTTATACTCAGGATGAGGCAAACATTGCGGCGATCGGCGACTTTATCGCGCAGGAACTGCCGACAGTAGAGCGTTGGGACCTGTTAGCTTATACGAACCTGGGCAAGCCGAAATATCACCGTCTTGATTTGCCATACCTATTAGAAGACACCCCTCTATTGACTCGACAGGAAATGGAATCAGTCTGGGGCACTGCATTTGCACGAGTTCCCGAAGCCAAATGGTCGGGCGCCACGTGTCGATAAACTATAAGGAGCTGTGACATGGAAGAATTGAAATATCTAGGTTCGGAATGGACCCAGGAAGCTTACCGCCGCCTGCGAGAGGAGTTAACTGCCGAAAAAATGAAATTTGTCACATCCTCGATGCTTACCATCTACCATGATTGCCCGGATGGCAAAGATCGCGCCCTGTATTACCGCTTTGAGAAAGGCGTGATTGAGGATGTTTCCATTCGCGAAGGTCAATTCCCGGATGCAGAATTCCGTATCATTGGCGACTATGAAACCTTCGCTAAAATATCGCGCGCTGAATTAGGCTCGCGCTCAGCCCTAATGACCGGAAAACTGAAATTGCAAGGCAACATGGTCAAAGCATTGAGCCTGTCTTCGGTAGTTGACCGGATGAACAAAGTCCTGGCAACCATCCCAACCGAGTATTAAGAGGATTCTATGTCTCCCTACCAGATTTCACCCAACGATCCTTATTACATCGATTTTCCCGCCCGCATCCAAAGTATCCAGATCGGAATGGCCCGGCGCGGCATTGATGTCTACCTGGGTTCCAGGTTGCGGACGTTATCCTGGACGATAGATGCTTTTTGTCCGTGGCGTTCGTTTGTCGTTATCCCGCCCGAGGGCTTGCCTACCGCCTTCACATTTGTGATCGACGCTTCGCGTGTCGGCGATGATTCCTGGTTGGATGAAGACCATGTACTTGGCTACGCACCTATGGGTGGGCAGGACCAGGTTTCGGCTATTTCCGACCTGGTGAAAAGTTATTTAAAAGGCGGAAAAGGCGTGGTTGGGATCGAGAGCGGCATGGCCCCTTATCTGCCAGAAGGCAATTTGACCCATTTTGAATACGAATGTTTCCAAGCCGCGCTGGATGGCTCCCGGCTGGTCAACGCCCATGATATTGTTGATGAGTTATCTCTGATCAAAGATCAGGGCACCATTAACCGCTTCCGTGAGGCTTCACGGCTGGTGGATATCGGCCACCAAGTGGTTCTTGAAACGATCAAAGACGGGGCCTACCGCGGTATGACAGAGACCGAGATCGCGGGAATTGCTGGCTACGCCATGCGCAAGGCGGGCAGCGAATGGGAATGGTCCTTTACAGGCGGCAATGAAATCGCTGCAGGTTATCGAACCGGCCTGGCAGGCGGCGCTTGCACCCCTGCCAGCCGTAAGCCTCTCCTGCCTGGAGAACCGCTTATGGTGGACCTGCATGCCATGTTCAGACTATGTTTGGGCGATCACTCTCACAACTATCTGCTGAGTCCGGCCACTTCCCGCCAGCGCTGGCATGCGCAAAATTTCGTCCATCTGGTAACCCTCTGCCTGCAAACTTACCGGCCCGGGATAAGCCCAAGCTCCCTCGCCGATGAAATGCTCGCCTTCTGTGAAGAGCGTGAATTCGCAGAATATATGGTGCCAGGATTTGAGCATGGCATTGGAATGATGGGAGATGAATGGCGTATTGGCATGAATGATGGCCCCTTCCCTTATTGGACCAACCCGGATCACCAGTATCAGAAGGGTGAAATGCTGATTTGTGCCATGCAGTACGCCTGCACGGAGGAAAACATCGGTTTTCGCTATGAGAATCCCATTCTAATTACAGAGACCGGATGCGAGGCGCTGTCGAAATTCCCGCTGCAGATCGAGGAGATCTGATGATGATCAAGCCTTCCGAAGCTCTGAGCGATCAGATTGAGCTAAGCTGCGATCGCCATACTCCGGAAGTCCCTTCTTTAATGACCGAGTATTGGAGGACCTATGGCCATTTTCGAACAAACTCCCGGATTGTTGGAAGCCTTGAGCGGAGAAATGACCCCAAAATTTCTGGCTACCCGTAGCGCTGACGGCATACCGAATGTTGTGCCATGTATTTCTATTCAGCCAACCAACGACCAGCCCGACACTTTATTCTTCGGGAATTTCCTGTTGCGCAAGAGCATCAAGAACCTGCAGTCGGACTCCCGGCTTGGCGTGCTGGTCATCACTCCAGAGCTCAAAGGTTGGATTCTTAAAGGTGATTTTATCGAATTCCAGCGCACCGGGCCTTATGTGGACCGGCAAATGAGCAGCAACCTGCTGCGCTACAACGCTTATACCGGCATCCGCAATGCCGGTGTGTTCCGAGTGACCGCGCTGGAATGCAGTTTCAGCATTTCCAAGCTGAAAGTAGCCCTGGATTTTCTGCTCGCCAGGTTTCAAAGTCTCAGGGTTTCCAAAAACCATGAAGGCATCCAGGTTACCAGTGTACCCCTCCCTGTGCAGCACGAATTTGGAAAAATGGCCGCGGTCAAAGTGCTGGCCTGGATTGGACAGGATGGTTATCCCTATATGGCGCCGGCGCTATCCCTTCAACCCGCTGGCGACCACGCCCTCGTCGCCTGGATGGGCGGACGGGGATTGCCAAAACCCCAACCTGGAGTCCAGGTAGCGACAAACATCCTGACCTTCGAGGCGATCTCTTACCAGGCCAAGGGCCAATGGCAATCTCTTGGACAGGCTGGCGCGATGCAAGTACAGGAGGTCTACGCTGGCGGGCCACCCTCCCCAGGCGGGCGTGTCTCTTAATTTATCAAGTCAATAGCTGGTTCCAGTCGATCTTGTGCACCGTTTGATACAGGCCATGATCATCCTCCACAATGTTATAGGTCAGGTTGGTAAAAACTTGTTTTGCGAGGATAAGAGTCGGCTCAAGCAGCACGACGGTATCTTGCTTGCCGTGGTACACAACAGTTGGTACGGATACGGGCTGCGGATTTGTCTCTGCGAACTGGGGGAGAATCAACGCTGGCGCTAGCAGCACCAACTGATCCACTGCTTCCGGGTGCTGGCAGGTAAATATGGCTGCCATCAAGCCCCCCAGGCTCGACCCAATGAGCTTCCAGCCAGTTTTCCCACCCAGAATTTTATTTAAAACCGCCATGCGCTCATCCAAAGAGCCGTGGAAATCGGGAGTCAACATTCCGGGGAAGTAGCCGCGCAGCAAGGTTGCCTTTGTCCCCTGGCTAGTCCCCTCAAGTCCGTGAATAAAGATCAGTCGAGAAGGATCAATCATCGTGAAACTCCTTTAGCTCGCTCAAGACGAAGAGAATTGCGTATTATGAAGGATTGTAATGAACACCTGGATATTGTCAAGTTGAAAAATGAACAGATGGACCTCTATTTTTCTCTTAAATCGCCGTTCTACGTTTGAGCAATAATTCTATGGATTATTTATTTCCCCTGCTGGTAATCTTTTTTGCCGTCTTCACTCAAAGCCTGACTGGGTTCGGTTCAGCCTTAGTCGCCATGGCTCTCCTACCCGAGCTATTGGGCATTCAACTCGCCGCGCCGCTGGTCGCACTGGTCGCTCTGACCATAGAGTCCATCCTTCTTGTCCGCTATCGCAAGGCTTTTAACTTGCGCGTTGTAGGCCCGCTGGCTTTTGCGGCTCTATTCGGCATCCCGCTGGGCGTCTGGGCTTTGAAGGGTGTGAATGAGAAGCTTGTCATGGCGATGCTGGGGGCAGTTATTGCCGGCTATGCTCTGTATTCCCTTATGGAATTCAAACTTCCCGAACTGCGCCATCCTGCCTGGGCCTACGGCACCGGTTTCTTGGCTGGACTGCTTGGCGGCGCTTATAACACTTCTGGCCCGCCAGCGGTCATTTATGGAGACTGCCGGCGCTGGCCACCCGCCAAGTTTAAAAGCAACCTGCAAGGTTTCTTCTTGTTTAACGACCTGCTGGTTGTCGGCAGCCACGCCTTGAGCAGGAACCTGACATCCATTGTCTGGTCTTACTACCTGTGGGCATTACCCGCCATCGGTTTGGGCTTGCTAGCCGGTACTGGCATGGATCGTTATCAAAACCCCACCGTCTTCCGTAAAGTAGTCGTAGTATTTTTGATCATCATGGGTCTGTGGCTGCTCGCCACAGCTTGCGGCCTGACAGCTCTGCTCAGATGACGTTTTACTTTCCCCCAATTTTTAACCCAAAGATTGGATCAGATAGATTTTCCTCAGGCCTTTTAATTTGGAATGATGTGGCGGGCAAAACATCACCTGCCACACCAAACCCACACTATCTTACACCGGCTTATAGGCAGTGATCTTGGCGCTGAAAACCGTCTTATAAAGCATCTCTGGCGGGAAATCAATCAGCTCTCCCAAGTCATATTCCTGGATTGCTTCATCCATCGTGGCTCTATCCATATATACCGGCGTCAGCTCGACGTTGACGAAGCCCGCAGCCTCGATAGCCGAAAGGTAATCTTGGACATCCAGAGCTCCGGCGATACAGCCTGCCCAGGCGCTCAAGCTGTTCTTAATCGCCTCAGGCAGCGCGCCATCCGTGACCATGTCACTCACCGCCAACCGCCCGCCAGATCTGAGCACACGGAAGGCTTCCCGGAACACCTGCGGTTTATCGGGGCTGAGGTTGATCACGCAGTTCGAAATGATCACGTCCACCTGCTCATCGCCAACCGGCAGGTGTTCGATCTCACCCAGGCGGAAATCGACGTTCTCCACACCGATCTTCGCCTTGTTGAGGCGCGCTTTGTCAATCATTGCAGGGGTCATATCCACGCCAATCACATGGCCTGTCTCACCCACCCGCCGCGCGGCCAGGAAGCAATCGATACCGCCGCCAGAACCCAGGTCCAACACGGTCTGTCCAGGCTGTAAGACAGCCAGTGTGATCGGGTCGCCGCACCCTAGCGAGAGGCTGGTGACTTCCTCGGGCAATGTCGCCGCATCAGGCGTTTCATAGATCAGCGAAATCTGGTCAACCGGGATAGTAGCGCTGGATGGTCCGCAGCAGGGTGTGGTCTGCGCCTTTGGTTTAACAGCCAGACTGCCATAATGTTCTCGTACAGCAATGCGAATATCATCAGGTTGGTCGTTCGTTTTTTGGGTAGTCATAGTTTTTTCTCCTTATTTATAGACATATTTATATATATCAATTTATAGCTCTAAAAAAAGAGCCGCTTTTATAGCCAGATCAACTGATTACTTCCAGAGGATGGTCAGGGGCAAAGTTTTCGGCTACTATGCAGCAACTTTCTGCCAAACGTTCCTGGTTCAATGAATAAAGGATCTGTTTTCCATGGCGTTCGGTGCGCACGAGCCCGGCTTGTCTCAGGATGCTCAAATGGTGCGAGACGGTGGGCTGCGCCACATCCAGCTCAGCCACAATATCATTCACGCTCAACTGTTTGCAGCAGCAGATCTGCATAATCTTCTGGCGAGTTTCATCAGCCAGCGCCTTAGCAAACTCAACGGTATTTATCGACTTGGTTTTCATATTGATAACTATCTATATGTTATTATATTGATAATCTTCGATTTGTCAAGGGAAAAACCATTCCTTTTTATCATCTCTTGATGTGATGAATAACGAAATGCACCACCTACCACTTGAGATAAGCTTCATGGCTGCACATGCGGTGCAGGCCAGGCTGGGGATTTATGCACGTGTACAACTTTCCATTTTCCGATGGCCTTAATCATCACCCGGCTTTCGTTGTGGGCCATTACCTGCACGCCGCTGGATGTACCGGTGCTGGTCAGCATTGTGTAGCTGGCAATAGCCATATCGCCGTAACGCTGGATGTGCAAGTTAGCCAGGTCGAAACGCGTGGCTGGTTTCTCCGTTGGAGCCATCTCAGAGTTTTGCTCTGCCCCGAACACCGTCCCCAAACGGGCATTTTCCGACATCATAAAATCGTGAAAGGGAATTCCATCCAAACGGTGAGGCGTGACCCACCACTCATACAAGGTGAGATCTTCACTGGTCGTGGCATGGTAGGTCTCGAGGTCGTTTTCCTGGATGGATTGTAAATGGCGAAGCAAAAATCCGTAAACCTCTGGTTCATTTAGCATACTATTCTCCTCTTCGCTGTCAGTTACTTTGGTTTTAATCATTGGAAGCATTATCTCCACAAGCCGGCAGAAATCCTTCTACCGTAGGGTTTTTATGTCCTCCCACGATGAAGTCCCGATCACCCCACAATCGCCGAGCCCCTGGCAAGAACCGAATTCCCCTGATTATAAGTGGTATAATAATCCTAAGCAACAATAAACCGCAAGGAGTCATTCGAATGCACACGGACAATCGCTAATTTCACTTTTTCTGGGTAACGAATCTCGGATTCTAGAAGCGATGCTTCCGTGCAAGTAAATTGCACCCATTTCAGCCGAGGGCGTTGGCCCTCGGTTTTTTGTTTTTTACTCATAGGTGTGCTATGCTGACCGTGCATTCAATCTCCAAATCCTACGGGACAGAAACCGTCCTCAAAGATATTTCCTTCAACTTAAATGCAGGCGAACGATCAGGCTTGATCGGCCCCAATGGGTGTGGTAAAACCACCTTGTTACGCATCCTGGCAGGCCAGGAACGCGCTGATTCTGGCGCCTTTCATCTTAATCCACCAAACTTACGGGTTGGTTATCTCCCACAAGGCCTAACTCCATCGCCCGACGAAACCATTGGCGGCTTTCTAGACTATATGGCAGGCAATATCTCAGTTTTGACCGCTCACTTGGAATACCTGGCGTTTGACCTGGCAAATTCCCCTGACCAACCCGACTTACAGCGCTCTTATGACGCCACATTGGCTCAGATTGAGGTTGCCAGCCTGAATACCCTTGCGCGGCCAGAAACCATGGCTGCTTTAGGCCTGGATCAGATCCCTTTTGACATGCCGGTCCGCCAGTTGAGCGGCGGTCAAAAGACGCGCCTGGCACTGGCAGGAATATTGCTTGCATCGCCACAACTGCTCTTGCTTGATGAGCCAACGAATCATCTCGACCTGGATATGCTCGAATGGCTTGGCAATTGGCTGCTCAACTCGGCTATCGCCAGAAAAGCCGCCATTCTCTTGGTTTCTCATGACCGGTTTTTCCTTGACCAGACTGTAACGGGCATCCTGGAGCTCGATCCGCTCAGCCATACTCTTCGAGCTTATACTGGGAATTACAGCAACTACCTGGAGCAGAAGCTGGCCGAACGCGAGCATCGCCTGCAAGAGTACACGGATCAGCAGGAAGAGATTTTTCGGCTGCGAACCGCCGCGGCCCATTTGCGCGGAGCAGCCCAATTCAGGCGCGGCGGCAAAGCGGACAGCGGCGATAAATTTGCTAAAGGCTTCTTCGCTGATCGCTCCAAAGGCACAGTTGCCCGCGCCCGCCATATCGAACGGCGCCTGGAGCGCCTGCTGACCGGTGAACATATAGAAAAGCCTCCGCAGTCCTGGCAAATGAAGGCGGGGATCTTCAAACAAGGCTTCGTCGCTACGGCTAACAGCAGCCGGGATGTCCTGAGTCTCGAAAACCTGTCTGTTGGTTACGAGGGGAAAGCGTTGCTCAGCGGTCTTAACCAGCAGATTCGCTACGGGGGACGTGTGGCTTTGATTGGACCGAACGGCTCGGGCAAAACAACCCTGCTCCGCACGATCACCGGAGCGCTGCCCGCTTTGGCCGGCAGCGTCCGCCTGGGGTCGAGCACGAAGGTTGGCTACATGGCCCAGGAACAAGAGACTCTCAACCCAGAATATGATGCGCTCACCATCGTCCGTGGCCTCGCACCGCTATCTGAAACCGCTGCCCGGACCTTTCTACACCAATTTTTGTTCTCGGGCGATGGAGTATTTGTGCCTATAAGTAAATTATCTTTTGGGGAGCGCGCCCGCCTTTCGCTGGCTTGCCTGGTCGCCCAAGGTTGTAACCTCTTGCTCCTGGATGAACCAATCAATCACCTGGACATTCCATCGCGCTCTCGCTTCGAACAAGCACTGGCAGCTTTCGAAGGCAGCGTACTGGCAGTCATTCATGACCGGTATTTTATCGAAGGGTTCGCTACTACGATCTGGGAGATTCGAGACGGTAAACTGAACATCATCCTGTAAGTAAAGGCAAAGCAGGGTTCTATTTGACCGAACCCAGGTCCATCATGACCTGGGCAATACGTTCGGCTGCATGCCCATCCCACAACTCTGGAATCTGACCTTTGCCCCGCTCGCCAAGCTGGACCTCGCTCACCGATTCGAGGATCGCCTGGCGCTGGCTGGCTACCAGGCGGTTTGTACCGACTTCGACGGTTATCGGACGCTCGGTTGTCGGACGCATGGTCAGGCAGGGCACACCCAGATATGTGGTTTCCTCCTGGATCCCGCCCGAATCGGTCAGCACCAGACCGGCGGAATGAGTCAGGCTTAAGAAGTCCAGGTAGCCCAAGGGCTCAAGAAGCTGGACTCCCTGGATGGTCAGGCCTGCCTGAAGGATATTTTTCCTCGTGCGCGGGTGGACCGGGAAAATCACCGGACACTTCCGGCTAATTTCTTCCAATGCCGACAGGATCTCGCGCAAGGTTTCCGGGTGATCGACGTTGGATGGGCGGTGCAATGTTACCAGGACGTATCGCCCTTTCTCCAGACCCAGGTTGCCCATAATCGGTTTAGCGATTGCCTTCGGCAAAAGCTTGACCAGGGAATCAATCATCACATTTCCAACGAAACGGATTTTTTCAGGGGCAATCCCCTCCCGCAGTAGGTTGGCGTCTCCATCCCTTGAAGGTGTGAATAGCAGATCCGCTATCTGGTCGGTCAGCAAGCGATTGATTTCTTCCGGCATGCTTCGGTCCCAGGAGCGCAACCCTGCTTCCACATGGGCCACGCGCACACCCAACTTTGAGCATGTCAGAGTACAAGCCAGGGTCGAGTTTACGTCTCCAACCACCATCACCCATTCCGGACGGTACTTAAGCAGTACCGGCTCAAAAGCCAGCATAACCCGGGCCGTCTGTTCCGCATGCGTACCGGATCCTACATCCAAGAACTCATCTGGTTCCAGCATGCCCAGGTCTTCAAAAAAGACCTGGGACATTTGGAAGTCATAATGCTGTCCGGTATGGACCAACACCTGCTCGAAACCATCCCCATGTGTTTGCATGGCGGACATGAGTGGTGCCACTTTTACGAAATTCGGCCGCGCCCCAACGACGTGTAAGATTTTCAAATCGGATTTGCCTTATCTTGAGATGGCCCAATTTTACCTTAATTCACCGGCTGGTCATTTTTCGCCAGTAAGCCCGGTCTTTCTCGTCCTCAGCATCGAGCAACGCGGGATGAATCTCAGGTGACATGCGGAAACCATGCGCCGTCCATAAGTCAGCCGCAAGGCGATGCGGATTCAACTTTACACCTTGCAGAGTAAAGTATTCGCACACCCTGGTCACATCTCTCTCGAAAATCTTAAAGGCAGAACGGTTTACATTCGGGTCGATTACCTGTGGGAAATCGATCAAAGTGATCTTCCCTTCCCAATACAGGATGTTATAAGCCGAAAGGTCAGCGTGAACCCGGTTGTTTGCCAGCATCACCTCGATGTTGTGTAAGACGCGCGCAAAGAGATGTTTTGCTTCATCCCGGTCAAGCTCTACGGTGTTCAAAGTCGGTGCGGGTATTTCGTCTCCGCCAATGTAGCCCATCAGGATAGCATTGTTGCCGCTCGCATAAGGAGTTGGCACATCCGCGCCGGCCGCGTGCAGGACTTGCATGGTCTGGAACTCATGTTCAATCCAGGAGGCATGCAGCAATTCCAGGCCGTAGGTGGTGCGCTTATCCATAGCGTGATTCATACCGTCATCATTAATCCGGCGACCCTCAGCATCTAACCTGTCTCGTCCTTCGCTGTATAGATGATCATTCTTCAAATTGCGGAACCGCCTTGGCCGGTAAACCTTGGCGGCTATATACGGCTGGTCAAGCCCTGCCACCGTCGAGTTCGTCAGGCATTGGTAAACATTCGCTTCTTTACCGCCTTTAAGCAAGCGCAGCACGTCCTCCAGCCACTGCTGTTCGTAGAAGTGCCCCAGCGAGTCCAGGATCCACTGGCGTTCGTGTCGCGAGGCGTGGTAGCTAAAATCAAAACCTTCTTGCCCATCCGATTGATCGGCGACTTGAGCCAAAATCTCAGCCATGGGACGCTTCGGTTTGTGGTTCGCCTGGCGTGGGTGTGTTTCAGGCGATTTGGAACGCGGGGCGTTTCGTATCGGAGGCAGTTCTTCCAGGTCATCTATATCATAAAACTCGTCATAAAGTACGTGATTAGCCATTTTCAATTCCTTGAAACAAAAACAAATGCCACAGATTCGGTTTGCTCCTGTGGCATGATTGAAAACGGCGGGTTTCTGTCTGAACTCTCGATAAAGCAAGAGTTCCGGTGAAAAGAAATCAAAAAGCCACAGGGCGTGTGCACGCCTGTGGCCATTTCTAGGTCAATGATACCAGATTGATTAGACTACTTGCCAGGAGGCGCGCTCAATAATTATGCAAAAGCATTTAACATTGACAGTCATATATTGTTTCGCCTCCTTCCTTACTAAAATATTTGGTTTGTGAACCGTACTGAAGTTTACCAGGAGAAATCCGACAGGTCAAGAGTGGATGATGTGATTTCTTCGCTGATAATACGCCGCGACGGAATCGGCTCTAACTTTCTTTGTTATAGCCCAATAGCCTTCCTCACACTCAAAAGAATCGCCAGCACGACTAGCCACGTTGCGTATCCCGCAAATAATATAGGCGCCAGTTTCAATCCTGCGCGGGAAGCCAGCCAGATCGCAATCGTAAAAGCTACGGTTGGCACAATCCCGATCACCAATCCCTGGGTAAATTGAGGCACTTGCTTTTTGTCCCCTTGAGTCGCAGAATATACGATCCATAATGACAGCGGAATGTTCATCGGCATGGTAGCTGTCACGGCTGCCATCAATTTGCTTTCCTTCTGCAAAAAGGCAACGATCAAGATCACTAGGATAGAGATTATGATGGGTATTACTTCATTCCATTTCATCAACACGCTCCGAGATGTCTTTTCAATAATGCCGGTAAGATTGGCGAATCATACCAAAAGGTTTTAATTTGCCGAGGCGTTCCCATAATAACTATTAATACAACGACTGCCCGCCAAATAATAGGATATTATATGGTTCAAAGTAGGCGATGGAGCTAAAATATTGAAAAGGCGTGGGTAGAATGGACGAAGAAACAATTAAAACAGGAAGCCTGGTACTCTACAAGAAACGCCCTGCTCGGGTTGTGCAGCCTGGCAGCCGGCTGGAAATAGAGCTGGAAAGTGGATCTCAGGTGAGAGTAAGGTCGAAAGACGTCCTCCTGCTCCACCCCGGCCCACTCTCTAGTCTTAACGAGCTCCAACCGCAAGATGGAGAAGGGGAGCTGGCCTGGGAAATACTGCGCGAGGATCCTGGAGAACCTCATACTCTTGCCGAGCTAGCTGAGCTGATCTACGGAAAATTCACCCCTTCTACGGCCTGGGCTGCCTGGCAATGGGTAGATAGCGGTTTGTATTTCTACGGCACTCCTCAAGGACTGAATGCCCATTCGCAAGAAGAGGTAGCCAAAGAGCAATCCATACGCGAGGCGCGAGCCGTGCAAGCTTTCGCCTGGTCGGATTTTATAAATCGCGCCAGGTCCGGTAGAATCGATCCAACGACCGATGCCCATTATCTTAAAGAGGTTGAAGATCTTGCGCTGGGACGGCGCAAGGAAAGCCGGCTATTGCGAGAGCTTGGACGAGCTGAACGGCCGGAGGTTGCCCATGCCTTACTGCTGGAATGCGGTTATTGGGACTTTCAAGTAGACCCTTACCCTGCTCGCATGGGAGTACCTACTAGCTTACCTCAATTTGCCTTACCCTCTTTGCCAGATGAGCCTCGCCTTGACCTGACGCACTTATCCGCTTATGCGATCGACGACCGGGAAAACCAGGACCCAGACGATGCGCTTTCGCTGGATTCTTTCGACTTCGATTCACAAGGCCGGTTTTCAGGCGGGCGTATCTGGGTTCACATAGCCGATGCCGCCGCGCTGATCCTTCCTGGTAGCCCAGCTGACCTGGAAGCTCGTTCGCGAGGCGCAACGCTCTACCTGCCCGAAGGCCCCGTGCCCATGCTGCCTCCTGGTGCTGTGGAAGCTTTGGGCTTGGGCCTGGTAGAAATCTCCCCTGCGTTATCCTTTGGCCTGGAAATTGGCGCAGAGGGGGAAATCTTGGATATTCAAATCCAGCCTAGCTGGGTGCGAGTTCAACGCCTGAGTTACGAACAGGTTGAAGAGAATCTCGATGAATATCCCTTCAAGGAGTTATACCAGCTAACCCAAGCCTACCAGGCCCACCGCCAGTCGAATGGGGCTTTGCTTATCGACCTGCCCGAAGTGATGATGCATGTTACAGATGGACAGGTTTCGATCCGTCCTCTTCTGCGCCTGCGCAGTCGTAACCTGGTGAGAGAGGCGATGCTGATGGCTGGTGAGGCCGCAGCCCGCTTCGCGATCCAGCACAACCTGCCTTTTCCTTTCGCCACCCAAGAAAAGACGGATCCAGCTTCGTTGCCTAATGAAAAAACGTTTCCAGGCTCGGGTACCGAAAACCTAGCCCTATTCTTTGCCATCCGAAAGAAACTCAAACGTGGCCAGGTAAGCGGCCAACCTGCATGGCATTCCGGCTTGGGGTTAACAGCGTATAGCCGCGCCACCAGCCCCTTGCGACGATATCTGGATCTGGTAGTGCATCAGCAGCTACGCCTGTATTTACGCCAAGCCGCCATAATGAATACAGGCGAAATCCTTGAACGTGTTGGGGCTGCCGAATCCGTTACCTGGAGTGTCACACAGACTGAGACGCTCGCGCGCCGCCATTGGACTCTGGTTTCCCTTTTACAAAATCCTGGTTGGCAAAGTGAAGGCATATTAGTAGAGAAAGACGGATTGCGTGCTAAAGTGCTTATTCCCGAGCTGGCGTTAGAATCCAATGTTCATTTGAGGGAAGACCTGATTTTGAACAGCAGGATAAAACTGGCATTGAATGGGATCAACTTGCCAGAATTAGAGGTGTCTTTCTCACATATTTCAAGCCTCTAATGCGGCTCGGTCTGGAGACAGCGAAAGAACTAATGCTGACCCAACGTAACTCATCTGCGCACAGACCGGTCTATGTGGTTAAGAACTAGGTAAGCAAATCCATGTCAAATTCGCACGGCTCCTCCTTACAATTCCCCAGTTCTTTTCCGGTGAAAGCCATCGGTCACAATAAGGATGGTTTTGAAGACATGGTTGTTTCCGTAGTGCGAAGGCATGTAGAGGATTTCACCTCAATTGCGGTGAATAGCCGGTCCAGTAAAGGTGGGTTGTACGTGTCTGTAACCGTTACTTTTATTGCCAGTAGCCGAGAGCAATTGGAAGCTATCTACCAGGAACTTAGCGCGCATGAGCAAGTCGTGATGGTTCTCTAAACAGCCAGACTGCCTGAATTCCTCCGCCTCATGATGCTGAACTGAGGCGCTCCGCGCAGGTAATTACATCAGGCTTGACGCGCCCCTCAGCCTGGAACATAATGTGAGCGCCATGCCACGCGAAAAAACGCTCTGGATAAAAGAGGAATACCTGGAATGGATCCTCGACGGTCGCAAAACGATCGAGGTCCGTGTTGGCTACAGCAACATCGCCCGCTTGCAGGCTGGCGACCGGCTGCTCTTAAATGGGCAATATGCTTTCACCATCGTGCGTATCGGCCGTTATGCAAACTTCGAAGAGCTACTGGCGAACGAAGACCCGCTGTCAATAGCTCCAGAATTATCACCCGATCAAACCCTCCATGCCCTACGCCAAATATACACTGCAGACAAAGAAGCCTTGGGCGTTCTGGCAATACAAATTATGTTAGCTTGATCGCTTTTCCGCAAACGAAAAATCCATTTGTTTCAAAAATTCACTTTTAGATCCATACCTTGATACAAATTTGCTACCTGTTCAGAGTAGCCATTGAACATGAGCGTTGGACGGCTCCCATCTCCGATGACTTTTTCGTTGGCTTGCGACCAGCGGGGATGCGGCACTTCAGGGTTGACGTTCGAGTAGAAGCCGTATTCCTGAGGCGAAAGTGTCGACCAAAAAGTTGCTGGCTGTGAATCCACCAGCTCGATCTTGGTGACCGCTTTGAGACTCTTAAATCCGTACTTCCAGGGCACTACTAGGCGGACTGGAGCCCCATCTTGGGTTGGCAGGGGTTTCCCATACAACCCTGTTGCCAGGATTGTCAAGTCATGCATAGCCTCGTCCAGGCGCAAACCTTCCTGATAAGGCCAGGGAAAAGTAGCGTCATTCTGGCCGGGCATTTGCTGCGCATCCAAGATCGATTGGAATCGCACATACTTGGCGCTCGACAGCGGTTCAACTTCTTTCAGAATTGCCACCAGCGGGAATCCCGACCAGGGGATAACCATCGACCAGGCCTCCACACATCGCATACGGTAAACCCGATCTTCCTGAACAAACTGCTTGAGTAAATCTTCCAACCCAAATGTCTTTGGCTTGTTTACCAGACCAGATACTTCTATCTGCCAGGGCGAGGTCTTAAAATCCTTTGCCAGGCTGGCTATCCCGCGCTTGTCCAATGTGAATTCATAGTAATTATTGTAACCGGTGACTGTTTCATAGGTACTAACGGGGTTACCCAGCTCATCCGTGGTTATAGTGCTTCGACCCCCGGATAATGCCGTTGCTTCTGCCGTTGCGATTCCGGTCACACTGGTGGCTGGGGTAGTCTTTTCCGGCGTCACTTGTATTCCACATGCCGCTAAGACAGCTCCTGCACTCAGAACCCCTATGGCCTTCAAGAACTGGCGACGTGAAAGATACAAGTGTTCTGGAGTAATTTCGGAAGGTTTAACTGGAACATAATTCTTTCGATCATTGATAGCCATTAATTTCTCCTCATCGCTACTTCTAAAGTTATAAACACCTGTCATTAGCATACATATTCTACAAGACAATACTTACAGAATTCTTACGAAAATCCGATTTATTAGAACGCGTAAAAGAATTATACTTTACCGGCGCGTGGAAAATTCAAGGAGGCAGCATGGATCTAGTAACCGGCGCAACCGGCCACATCGGGAATGCCTTAGTAAGGGAATTGCTCTCTCGTGGTAAACGCGTACGCGCTCTGGTCCGACCATGTCGTGACTGTACCTCTCTGGACGGTTTGGATATCGAACTCGTCGAAGGCGATCTTCTCGACCCTATTTCATTGCGGACTGCCTTAATCGGAATTTGCAGCGTGTACCATCTGGCAGGCGTCATCTCGATCATGCCAGGTAAAAATGAGACAATCAGGCGTGTCAATATAGACGGGACGCGCAACATCCTACAGGCTTCACAAGAAGCAGGCATTAACCGCTTTGTTTATACCAGCTCGATCCATGCTTACCGCCGCGTGCCCCATGGCATCCTGATCGACGAGACACTGCCATTCGATCCTGAGCACGCTATCAGCAGCTACGACCAATCCAAAGCTCAGGCGTCTTTAAACGTGTTAGAAGCCGCAAGAGATGGGTTGGATGCGGTTATTGCCAGTCCAACCGGTGTGATTGGTCCTTATGATTTCAGGGTATCCGAAATGGGCTCTGTCATCCTGGACGCCGCCCAGGATAAGCCCCAGTTGTGTGTGGAAGGTGCCTACGATTTTGTCGATGTCCGTGACGTAGCTGCCGGCCTGTATCTGGCTTGCCAGAAAGGGCGCACAGGTGAAAGCTACCTGTTATCAGGGGAACAGACCAGCGTCAGTTTACTCATCGCCAGAGTGCAGGAAATATGTGGATTCCATTCTATTGTGATTCAACCGCCTCTGAAATTAGCTTACCTGGTGGCTCAGTTTGCCCCATTCTATTACCGTTGGGCAAAACGCAGGCCGCGTTTGACCCCTTATGCCTTGGATACGGTTTCCAGTAACTCACACATCAGCCATGGAAAAGCAAGCCAGGAGCTGGGTTATTCGCCGCGGCCGTTGAACGATACGCTGAACGATACCGTGCAATGGTTCCTCGAAAATCGCTCACGACTGGCGGGATCGCTTACCTAATAATAAATCCCTACAAATGCGGTATGCCAGGCCCGAACGTAATGAATTCTTCGCGAACACGGTTGCGTTGGCGATCCTATCCAAAAACGAACCCCGTCACCCCCAGCTCTCCAAGAAGAAATCTCGGATGCACTCTTCCATGTAGACTCTATCCTCCAGACGGCGCGGCATATGGCGCTCGTCCGGGAACAACAGAAGCTTATAAGGTTTACGTTTCAAGATTAACGCGTTGATCAAGCGCGCGGTGTGCCGAAAATGTACATTCTCATCAATCAATCCATGGACTAACATCAGCCGGCCTGTGATATTCTCCACGTGACTCAGAACACTACTCTCTTCGTAGCCCTTCGGATTTGATCGAGGTTTACCCATATAGCGCTCGGTATAATGTGTATCATAACCATCCCAGGCCGCCACCGGTGCGCCAGCCATGGCAACTGCGAATGTTTCAGGAGCGCGCGACAGGCACATCACAGCCATATACCCCCCATAGCTCCAGCCAAAGATGCCCACTTTTTTAGGGTCAGCTAACCCTTGATCCACCAGCCAGCGTACGCCATCGACCTGGTCTTCAACCTCCAGCCGCCCCAG
>Ga0209048_10001498_pt1 | contig 23954 bp, 19 predicted proteins | sample FrelakmetCRP12CR_FD_187146 | JGI IMG/M metagenome (GOLD analysis project Ga0209048, IMG submission 187146) | Freshwater lake sediment microbial communities from the University of Notre Dame, USA, for methane emissions studies - CRP12 CR (SPAdes)... | ecosystem: Environmental > Aquatic >... | reverse complement strand
GTCGGTACGCGCCACCGACACCGTCGGCAACACCAGCTCGGTTGGGACGTCCGACGGTGTCACCATCGACACCACCACACCATCCGCCGGCACGGTCAACGACGGGACCAGCACCGACATCGCCTGGCAGAACTCCACCAACACCATCAAGGCGAACTGGTCGGGGTTCACCGACGCGGCATCGGGCATCGCGTCGTACGACTACGCGATCGGCACCACCCCCGGCGGCACCCAGGTCGTCGGCTGGACGACCAACGGCAGTTCCACATCGGTCACCACGGGAAGCCTCTCACTGGCCAACGGCACCACCTATTACGTCTCGGTCCGCGCCACCGACACCGTCGGCAACACCAGCAGCACCGCCACCTCCAACGGCGTCACCGTCGACACCACCACACCATCCGCAGGTTCGGTGAACGACGGGACCGGCGCCGACATCGACTGGCAGACGACGGCCGAGTTCCACGCCAACTGGTCGGGCTTCTCGGACGCCGGCAGCGGTATCGACCACTACGACTGGGCCATCGGCACCACGCCGGGCGGCACCAACGTCCTGAGCTGGACGCCGGTCGGGCACACCACAAATGCGTCGACCGACGACGCGACCTTCGTCGTCGGCACGACCTATTACGTGTCGGTCCGCGCCGTCGACAGCGCGGGCAACATGGGTACGACGTCGACGAGCGACGGCACCGAGGTCCGCCTCGTCGTCACCGACGGTTCGAGCTCAGGTCACGAGACTGGATACCAGGCGTCGGCTGGATCCTTCTCGGCCGACTGGACCGCGTTCGCCGCAAGTCAAGGCCCCGACGTCGTCGGTTTCGATTGGCGCCTCGAAACGGCGAACGCATCCCCCGTCACCGAGTGGCAGTCGGTCGGGCTCTCAACGTCGGCGACCACGTCCGGGTTGTCATTGACCGCAGGCGACACGTACGTCGTCCGGGTGCGCGCCGTGCACCACGACGGCTCGTTCGGGCCGACGGTCGTCTCGGCCGGCGCGACGATCGACCCGTTCGCACCCGAGGTCGGCACGATCACGATCGAGCAGCCTCCGACGGCGGGCGCGACGATCGCTCAGGTGCTGACGGCGCCGGTCGGCCGGGAGCTCGCCGCAACGTGGAACGGCTTCCACGACAGCATCAGCGGCATCGCCGGCTACGCGTGGGCGGTCGGGACATCGGCCGGCGCGACCGATGTCACGGGCTGGACGGATGTCGGCGGGCTCACGCACGCGACGGTCCTCGTTCCGAACACCGGGACCTCCTTCATCTCGGTACGGGCGACGGACCGCGCCGGCAACATGAGTGTCGCGTCGAGTGACGCCATCTCGCCGCCCTTCGTCCCGAACGCGCCGACCACGACGACTTCACCCGGAAATCCACCCGCACCGGCGACGCCGACCGCATCCCCGAAGGCGGTCGTGGCCGGCGACCAAGTCGGCGACCGGCCGGCGACGTCGACACCACCGCCCACCTCCCCGCGCGGCAAGACCCGAGCGGGCCGGCGTGTACGCGGCGGGTTGCCGTTCACCGGAGCGAACATCCTCGGCGTTCTCGCCCTCGCCACGGTGCTGATCGCCACAGGGAGCGTGCTGATGCGCGCAAGTTCGCGCCGTCGCCGCCGGGCGTCGAGCTGAGACGCCGGCAAGGGGATTCAGGGGCCGAGCTCGTCGCGGCGTTGGGGTGATCCCGTCCTCGCCGATCGGTAGGCGAGCTCGACGAGAGCGTGCGCGTCCAATGCATCCGCGAAGCCCGGCCGGCCGGGACCGTGGCGAGCGATCGCGTCGACCCAGGCCCGGTCGGCGACGTAGAGATAGAAGAAGACGTCCGGTCGCGACACACCCATCTCGGCGAAGTGGGCCGCCCGCAACTCGGCCGGGTCGATGTGTTCCGGCTCGGCGTCGGCCGCGTGGAGCAGGAACGAGTCCTCGCGCGCGCCGACCACGAAATCGTGTGTGACCTCGACCGCACCGCCTTCGAAGAACACCTCGATCCGGCGTTCCTCTCTCCCCCGCCCGCCGTGGAACACGGTGACGAGATTGCCGATCACGCCGGTCTCGTGGTCGATCGTGAGCGCCGCGGCGTCCTCCACGTCGTAGCCGAACAACGACCGTTGTTTCGCGAACACCTCCGTCGGCCGGCCGAACAACCAGTTGCACACGTCGGCCGCGTGGATCGAATGCTCGAGCAGCGCGCCACCGCCCGAGTGCTCGCGTTGCGACCGCCACGACGAATGACCGGGTACCACGTCACCGGTCGGCCAGTACTGGTCGTCGCGAATCGTGTACGCGATCGGCCGACCAAGTCGCCCGTCGTCCACGATCGACTTGAGCTCGCGGACCAGCGGGTGGAACCGGGAGTGGAAGCCCACCTGCGCGGTGAGCTTCGATGCCTCGACCATGCGGCACATGTCGCGCACGGCATCGAAGCTCGTGGCCAGCGGCTTCTCGCAGAGCAGCGGTTTGTTCGCATCGACCACCGCGGCCACCAGCTCCGGATGCGTACGGGTCGGCGAACAGACGAGCACCGCGTCCACGTCGAAATCGAGGATCACGTCGAGTGGGTCGTCGGTCATCCGTTCGAAGCCGCCGTTGCGCCGCGCGGCGGCGCGGGCCTCGGCGGAGGGATCCATCGCGACGACGGCTCGCGCCACGCCATCGTCCACGAGCTTGGCGATGCCGTCGGCGTGGATCTGGCCGATCATTCCGCAGCCGATCATCCCGATCCCGACCGGTCGCCCGCTCACGTCGCCGTCACCCCCGACCTCCTTCGCACGCCTTGATCATCGCGCGCTACGGTGACGCCCACGTCAGGTACGGATCACGGGGGGAAGTCGATGGGTCTGCTCGACGGCAAGGTCGCGATCGTCACGGGTGCGGGCAACGGCGTGGGCCGCGGCGAGGCGGTGTTGCTGGCCGAGCACGGCGCCAGGGTCGTGGTGAACGACCTCGGCGGGTCGGTGTCGGGCGAGGGCGCCGACAAGACCGCGGCCGAGCAGGTTGTCGACGTGATCAAGGGTCGAGGCGGTGAGGCCGTCGCGAACTACGACGACGTGTCGGATTTCAAGGGCGCCAAGAACATCATCGACACCGCCATCGAGTCGTTCGGCAAGCTCGACGTGCTCGTGAACAACGCCGGGATCCTACGCGACAAGATGATCTTCTCGATGGCCGAGGAGGACTTCGACGCCGTGATCAGCGTGCACCTCAAGGGCACGTGGAACACGATGCACCACGCGTCGGTGTACTGGCGGGCCGAGTCGAAAGGCGGTCGGCAGCCGAGCGCGTCGATCATCAACACCGTCTCGAGCGCCGGTCTCCAGGGCCAGGCCGCACAGTCCAACTACGGCGCAGCCAAGGCCGGAATCGGCGCGATGACGATCATCGCCAGCCTCGAGCTGGCCAACTACGGAGTCCGGGCCAACTGCATCGGGCCCGGAGGCTTCACCCGAATGGTCGGCCAGGTCATGAAGGACATCGAGATCAAGCCGCCCGAGGAGTACACCGAGTTCGATCCGATGAACCCGGGGAACTCGGCCCCCGCCGTGGCGTGGCTGGCGTCCGACGAGTCCAAGCCCACTTCGGGTCAGGTGCTGCGCATGGTCGGCAACTCGCTGTGCGTCTACACGCCCTGGCAGATGGGCGAGATGTTCCACAGCGCCGACAAGGCCGGCAACCCCACGCAGTGGAACCCGCTCGCGGTCGGCGACGTGCTCAACAAGTACGTCTTCAAGACCGTCAACCCCGGCATCGCGCAGCAGCAGAAGTAGCCCAGATGCTCACCGACTTCGAGTTGAACCAGGAGCTACACGCTGCGGTGAGCGATACCGGCGAGCGAGCGCAGACGAGCGAGTGCGGAGTCCCGAGCGTCCCGGAGGGTCGGCGGAGGCATCCTCCGTCGAAGCGAGGGCGACCATGAAACGCCGGGTGGCCATTGTCGGTGCCGCGCTGTCGGATTGCGGCCGCGTCGACACGAAGTCACCGTTCGAGCTCCATTACCAAGCTGCGAGCCGCGCCATCGCCGATGCCGGGTTGACCAAGGCCGACATCGACGGCTTCGGCTCGAGCGGTCTGGGCCTGCTCCCGCCGGTCGAGGTGGCCGAGTACTGCGGCGTGCGGCCGACGTGGGTCGACGGCACGACCGTCGGCGGCAGCACGTGGGAGTTCATGGTCGAGCACGCCACCGCCGCGATCCTCGCCGGCCACGCCGAGGTGATCGTGCTCGTCTACGGCTCGACCACTCGCGCCGATCTCAAGGCCAAGCGTCGCACCGCGAACCTGGCATTCGGCGGGCGCGGGCCGTCGCAGTTCGACCTGCCGTACGGCCACACGATCATGGCGAAGTACGCGATGACGATGCGCCGGCACATGCACGAGTTCGGCACCACGATGGACCAGTTCGCGGAGATCGCCGTCTCCACTCGTTACAACGCGGGTTTCAATCCCGACGCGTACTACCGCGATCCCATCACCATCGACGACGTCAACAGCTCCGCCCTCATGTCCGATCCGCTCACGAAGCTGCACTGCTGCATCCGTTCCGACGGCGGGGGTGCGGTCGTGCTCACCACGGAGGAACGCGCCCGCGATCTCGCCCGGAAGCCGGTGTGGGTGCTCGGCACCGGTGAGGCCGTGAGCCAGACGACGATGAGCGAGTGGGACGACTTCACCGAATCGCCGGCGGTGCACTCGGGCCGACTCGCGTTCCAACGCGCCGGTATCACGCCGGCGGACGTCGACACCTGCCAGGTCTACGACGCGTTCACGTCGATGGTGCTCATGACGCTCGAGGCCCTCGGCTTCTGCGGCAAGGGTGAAGGCGGCGCGTTCGTGGAGGACGGCAAGTTGCGCATCGGTGGCGCCCTGCCGACGAACACCGACGGCGGCGGATTGTCGTCGTGCCATCCGGGCCAGCGCGGCATGTTCCTGCTCGTCGAGTCGGTCAGGCAACTCCGGGGCGAGTGTGGTCCCCGCCAGGTCCCGAACGCCAGGATCGCGTGTGCCAGCGGCACCGGCGGCTGGTTCTCCTCGGCGAGCACGACGCTCCTCGGTATCGAATAGGCCCCGTCGAGCCGACGACACGGTCGAGTCGTCCGCCCAGCCGAGGTCGTGCAAGGATCGCCCGATGGATCTCCGACGACAAGCCATCCTCCTCGGCCGGGCGCGCTTCGTGGTGGGCCTCTCGATGCTCGCCACCCCACGACGCTCGGCGACCGTCTGGTCGGGTGCTCCGTCAGCGGGCTCGACACTCTGGACGCGCATGACCGGCGTCCGCGAGGTGGCCGTGGGCGCGGGCACGTCCATCGCGGCCGGTGAAGGGACCGGAGCCGGCTGGATCTCGATGGCCGCGCTCGTCGACCTCGGTGACGGCGCACTCGCGCTGTGCTCCCGGGGCGTTCCCCTGCGCACTCGCGTCTTCGGGCTCGCCGCGGCCGGGCTGGGCGTGGCCCAGTTGCAGTTGGCCCGGCGCCTCGCCGAGGCGGAGCGGGGCGAGGCCGTCACCGGCTGAAGATTTCCTCGTGCGGTCGGGAACCACGCGGTTCGCTGCCGTCGTCCAATCGGTCGACTGGATGACGAAGGAGCGAGCTGATGTCTCGATGGATGCGAAGCAAGCGGACCCGGATCGGCGCCGCGATCGTGGTCGTGTTGGTGCTGGGCGGCGCGCTCGTCGCGGCCTTCGACCAACCCGGCGGTACGACTCGCACCGTGACGCCCGCACTTTCGTCGAAGCACTCCGTCTCCGAACGGGCCCGCGCGAGTGAAACACCCACCACTGCGACCGCGTTCGGGGGCGCCCGCCCCGCGGCGCCGAACGCCAACGACACCACCGGTTCGGGTGCCGTGGCCGTCGACCAACCCCAGACGACGATCCCGAACCTCCCGCCTCTCCCCGCGCCCGTCGGGACTCGCGTGGTGAAGAACGGCTCGGTCACCATCCAGGTGAAGCGCAACGGCCTGGACGACTCCCTCGGTCGCGTGCTCACGATCGTGGGCAACGACGGTGGCGCGGTGCAGAGCAGCGAATCGAGCGGGCGCAGCGCCACCTTCGTGCTGCGCATCCCAACCGCCAAGTTCGAGAGCGCGGTCGTCGAGTTGCGCAAGCTCGGCAAGATCACGGCCAACTCGCTGAAGTCCGACGAGGTCACCGCCCAGTACGTCGACGTGCAGGCCCGCCTGCGGAACCTGCAGGCCCAGGCGGCCGTGATGCTCGACCTCATGCACCAGGCCAAGACCATCCCCGACACGATCACCGTGCAGCAGCAGCTCTCGCAGATCCAGGGCCAGATCGAGGAGCTCCAGGGACAGCTCCGGGTGCTCGACGACCAGACGTCGTTCGCGACGTTGAGCGTGTCGATCAGCGAGAAGGGCGCGCCGGTGCCGGTGCACCACACGCCACGGGCCGAATCACAGCTCGCGCGGTCGTGGCATCACGCCACGGACACGGCGCTGGCGATCGCCGGCGGCACCATCGTGGTGCTCGGCGCGCTGATCCCGCTGATGCTGCTGGCCCTGCCGATCGCACTGGTCGTCATGTTCATGCGCCGGCGGAGCGAGAAGGCCGTCCCGGCGGCATGATCCGAGGCGATGAGGCGGCCGGCGGCCGAAAGAACCCACGGTGCACGATGCTCGTCAGCGTGTCGAGCATCTGGTCGTCGTCGAAGCCCGGGTCGCGCGACGCGAGGAAGTAGCTGAACCGCTCGAGGAGAGCCATGAACGCGGCGACGGCCGCGCGCTCGTCCACCGACGGATCGTGCTCCCCGAGTCGCATGCCGACGGCGTTGCTGATTTCGGTGAAGGCCAACACGCCGAGACGGTTCACCTCGGCGTCGGACACCTGGCCCTCCATCCACGCTCGCATCACCGGGCGGTAGCGCCGATAGGTGTCGATGAACCGGGCGAGGAACTCGCGCAGCGCGATCCGGCCTGCATCGTCGGCGGAGATCGGCGCGAGCTCGCCCGCGAGACCCCGCATCTCGTCGGCACACTTCACGGCCAACACACGCAGCAGATCCTCCTTGTTCGCAAAGTACAGGTAGAAGGTGCCGTGCGAGGTGCGGGCGGCCCGGACGATGTCGTCGACTCGCGCCGCGTGGAAACCCCGTTCGGAGAACACGCGCATCCCCGCGTCGAAGAGCTTGGCCATGGTTCGTTCGCCCTGGGCCCTCAGCTCACGCCGACTCGCCGGTGTGCCGCCGGGAACCCGGGCCGGCCGGCCCGCCGGCGACGCTCGCTCTGCCACCGCTGCCGGCCCTTCGAGTTCGCGGGGTCGCCCGCCCGATAGATTCGCCGGCAATGTTGCCCGACACCCTTCGTGAGGCCTCTCGGCGCTTCGGCGATGCTACCGCCTACATCACGCCGGACGGCTGGGCCCTCTCGTACCGCGAGCTCGACCGGATCAGCGACGAGGTCGCGGCGGGATTGCACGGTCGTGGCATCCGGGCGGGGGCCGTGGTGGCGCTGGCGCTTCCGCCCGGTGCGGAGTTCGCGACGGCGTATCTCGCGGCGACCAAGCTGGGCGCGATCACGGCCGGGGTCAACGACCGGCTGACCGCGACCGAACGTCTCGCCGTGATCCGACGAGCGGATCCCGCGCTCGTGCTGGCCGCCGACGCGCACCCGGGCGGCGACGTCGACACGGTCGTCGTGGAGGCTGCGGGCTCAGCCGACAGTGTGCTGCGCCCGGTTCGCCTCGCTGATGCCTCGCCTCCTCCCCTCCCCGCCGATCCCGACCGGCCGGTTGCGATCGTGTTCACGTCCGGCACGACCGGCGCTCCGAAGGGCGCGCTCTACACGAACCGTCAACTGGCGTTCATCACCCGGACCGACGTCGGGGACGCGTGGGGCGCGGGGGGCCGCTCCTTCTCGGGGACTTCCTTCGCGCACCTGGGGTTCATGACGAAGCTCCCCGGGAACCTCCAGCGGGGCGGGACGATGTACATCATGCGGCGTTGGTCCGCGCGTGCCGCGCTCGAGCTGCTCGCACGGGAGGCGATGACCACCGTGGCCGGCGTGCCCGCGCAGCTCGCGCTGATGTTGCGCGACCCGGAGTTCGACACGTTCGACCTCACGAGCCTTCGCTTCATCCTTGCCGGCGGCGGACCCGTCACGCCCGGGCTCGCGCAGGAGGCACGTGAGCGCTTCGGCGCCGCGCTGGCGACGCGCTACTCGTGTACGGAGGCGGGTATCGGTCTCGGCACCGCGTTCGACGATCCCGAGGAGGACGCGGTCGTGAGTGTCGGCCGCCCGCTTCCCGGGGTCGAATTGGCCGTGCTCGACGATGACGACCGGGCCGTGGCGCCGGGAGAAGTCGGATCGGTGTGTCTGCGTTCGCCGGCGGTAATGAGCGAGTACTGGCACGATCCGGAGGCGACCGCGGCCGCGTTCACCGCCGACCGCTTCGTTCGCACCGGCGATCTCGGGTGGCTCGACGACCGCGGTCGCCTGCGGCTCGTCGGCCGGAACAAGGAGATGTACGTGCGCGGCGGGTACAACGTCTACCCGGTCGAGGTGGAGAGCGTGCTGTCCGAACATCGCGCCGTGGCCGCCATCGCGATCGCGCCGAGCGCCGACCCCGTGATGGGCGAGATCGGTGTCGCCGTGGTGGTGCCCCGGGACCCGGCCGCGCCACCCTCGCTCGCCGACCTCCGCGACTTCGGTCGCGCTCGGCTCGCCACGCACAAGCTCCCCGAAGCACTGCAACTCGCCGACGCCCTGCCGCTGACGGCCGGCGAGAAGCTCGACCGCCGCGCGCTGGCGAGGCTCGTGGCCCCGAACCCGTCCGACGGCTCGCGCTAGCCTGGCGACCCTCGCCTGACGGCCACGTCAGGTACGCCCGACGTCGCCGGAGGCCGGCCGACCATGCAGCTCGACTTCAGCCCCGAACAAGACGAGCTGCGTGACGGGGTGCGGGCCTTCCTCGCCCGCGAGTGCACGTTGGCGTTCGTCCGCGAGGTGGCCGAACAACGGTCGAACGCCGATCGCCTGTGGGCCCACATGGTCGAGCTCGGGTGGCCGGGCCTCGCGGTGCCGGAGCCGGCCGGCGGGCTCGGATTCGGTGCGGTCGAGACCGCCGTCGTCGTCGAGGAGCTCGGCCGCGCGATCGCTCCGGGCCCCTTCGTCTCCACCACGACACACTTCGCGACCGCGATCCGCGAGGCCGGGTCACCCGAACAGGTCGACCGCTGGCTCGGCAAGCTCGCGACGGAGGGCTTGACGGGGACGCTCGCTCTCGCCGAGGCGTCGGGCAGCTTCGATCCCGCCGACGTCGAGACCACCGTCGCCGTCGAAGGCGACGGTGCCGTCGTGCACGGCACGAAGCACTTCGTGATGGACGCATCGAGCGCGAACGACATCGTGGTCGTCGGCCGCGCGCCGGGTACCGCCGGCGACGGCGGCGTGCTCGCCGCGGTCGTGCCGATGAGCGACGCGATCGTGGAGCCGCTCGCCACCTTCGACCTGACGCGCCCGATCGCGACGGTGCGATTCGACAGCGTCCGGGTGCACCGCGACCGCGTGCTCGCGGGAACGGATCGTCCGACCGCGGAGGCGCTTCGACGCGCGGTGGAAGAGGCGACGGTTGCGCTCGCGCTCGAGACCGTCGGCGCGTGCCAGACGATCTTCGACATCTCGCTCGACTACGCGAAGCAGCGCGAGCAGTTCGGCGTGCCGATCGGTTCCTTCCAGGTGATCAAGCACAAGTTCGCCGACATGCTCATCGCCCTCGAGCGGGCCCGGGCGACGGGCTACTTCGCGGCGCTGACGATCGCGGAGGACGACCCGCGCCGGGCCGTCGCCACGTCCATGGCCAAGGCCGCGGCCGGCGACGCCCAACGGCTGCTCGCCAAGGAGGGCATCCAGATCCACGGCGGCATCGGGTACACGTGGGAGCACGACATGCACCTGCTCGTGCGCCGCGTGAAGGCCAACGCCTCCCTGTTCGGCACGGCGGCCGAGCACCGCGGCCGCGTCGCCGCGGCAATCGGCCTGTAGCCCGCGTGCTCGCTACGCCGCGAAGATGAACGAGTAGAGGATCACGAACAGCGCCGCCAGCGAGAAGCCGGCGATGAGCGCGTTCTTGTGTGTGTCGTAGATCACCCTGGTCGATCCCGGGGCAGTCCCACCGATGAAGCCGAGCGCGTTGGCTTCGAGCGCGCCCCAGATCACCAGGACGATGATCCAGTAGGTCAGCCGATGTCCCCCACTGACGTCGACGTCCTTGAGTGGGAAGTGGGCCGTGCCCACCATGAAGATCAGCATCGGCAGCGAGAAGATCGTGTTCATCCGCGACGCGAGCAGTGCCTTGCGGCCTTCGCCGGCGGCGGCCGGATCGGCCTCACCGCCGGCCTGGACGTTGCGGGCGTTGGCGATCACGATCTTCTGCTTGGGCCAGATCACCAACCAGACGTTGAAGAACATCGTCAACGCCAACAGGATGCCGGTGCTGATCGCGATGCCCGATGGGGTCTTGAAGTACTCCATGTCGTCGAGGTTCTTCTGGAAGTACAGGATGAGCAGCCCCGTCGCCAGCGTCGCGGCCGCGGCCCAGCGGAACCACCACAGGGCCCGGGATGCCAGCTTGTCGATGGCGTTGTTCCGCGCCGCGCCCTCCATCTCGGCGAACGACGGGACCTGCACGAAGTTGAAGTAATAGAGCAGGCCGATCCAGGTGATACCGACGACAACGTGGAGCCAGCGCGACAGATACGCGAATCCGGCCTTCGAGAAGATGTCGAGCGCTGCTGCGAGCATGAACCACCCCTTGACGACGACGTACCGGGCGGCAACGTACCACCCGCAGCGTCCCGAGCGCCGGTTTCCGCCGCGAGAAGTTTCGTGTCGTGTCGCGCTCCAGGAACGGTCTCAGACGACTCTCGTGGCCCGTTGCGCCCCGAGCTCGACGAGCGACAGCGCGTCGCCGTGCACCTCGAGCACGGTGCGCGAGCAGTGATCCGGCTTGAACACCACGAGCCGGTCGTCGCCCGTCGCGAACCCGACGGCCGCGTTGATCACGAGATAGTGGGTGAACACGACGGCGTCCGCGGTCAACGCCGTGAGTGCGGCCCGAACCCCCTGCCGCCACCGGTGCAGCGCCTCGTCGCCGACCTCGGGCCAGCTCGATCCGAGCAGGCCCCGCAGCCATTGCGCCCGATCGACGAGCTCGTCGGTCGGCGCGGGGACCTCGGCCACCTTCGGCTCGACCCCGGCCGGCGAGTGCCACCTTCGCTCCAACGCGGCCGCTGTCTCGCGCGCCCGGCGCATCGGCGAAGTCACCAGCGAGACCGGACCCGAGGCATCCAGCAGTCCCGCCGCCTCCTCGGCCTGCGCGTGACCGAGCTCGTCGAGGCCGGGATCGCGATCGTCGAGGTAGCTCGCGGCGGGATGGCCGTGGCGAACCAGCACGATCCTGACCGTTGCGGGAGAGGCAGGCGCGCGAGAGGCGCGCACGGGCGAAGCGGGCACGGGCGACAACGTAGCTCCCTCCGGAGGGACGTCCCGCAGCCCGGCCTCAGCCCAGCCCCGGCACCCAGTCCTCGACGAAGCCCCCGACGGCGCTGCCGGTGGACTCCGCGGCGTTCGCCAGCAGCCCGCCGCCCTTCGAGATCGCGCCTTCGGTGTCACGAGCGATCCCCTCGCCGAGGTCCGCGGCGTCACCCAGCCGATCGCCGGTCCAGCTCGCCGCGCCGCCGAGGGTCGTCGTGAGCCCCTCGACGTGCTCCAACACCTGCGCGCCGAGGTACACGACCGTCGCCCCGCCCACGACCGCGTCGTAGGGCAGCACGAGGAAGAGCTCGGGCCGGGCTTCACCGGCCGCCAACCCGAACCCGGAGATCATGCCCGACGCATCCTCGGTGAAGCCGAGCGGATCGTCGGCCGCGGCCGCGATCGGATTGCCGCGTCCGACCAACGACGTCGCGCTCGACGCGCCGGTCGCCAGATTGCCCGCGATGCTCAACGGGCCCAGCCACTCGGCGACCGGCCCCTTGGTGAGGAACGCGAGCGGCGCCGACCCTCCCGCCGACATCTCGCCGAGGATCTCCCAGAGGTCATGGCCGCCGAGCTTGGTCAGGCTCCCCGCGGTGCTCAGCCACCCGACGACGGGGAACGTGTCGTCGTCACCGCGCCACAACGGCACGACGGTCGTCGTGAACCATCTCCAGATCCCGTCGAAGGGAACATCCACCGGCAACACGATGCACGGATCGAAGACGGGTGGCGACGCCAACCCGGAGAACACGGAGTCGAAGAGCTCGGCCAACCGGCTGCGCTGTTCGAGCTCGGCGGCGAGCGCGCGGGCCCGCTTCGACGCCTCGACGATCACGCCGAGGCCGGCCATCTCGCGACCGACGCCGCGCAACGCGGCGTTGATCTCGCGGTGCAGCCCTTCCAGACGCTCGGCAACGCGCTGGAGCTCACGGGACTCCTCCCCGACAACCGAACACAGCATGCCCACCACTGACGACCCCATCGTTCACTCCCCCGCCGTCTGCACCAACTCGGCTCCGCCGTGACGCACGAGAAACCCTCGTCCGGGTGGGAACCGTTCACCCGGACGGCTCCGCAACCGCACACCCAGCAGATCACCGTCGACCTCGAGGTCGGGCCGGAGCAGCAGGCCCTGCCGGGACCGCCGGATCTCCGTGATGCACCCGCCGAACGCGCGCGCCGCCCCGAACGCATCGACGACCGCCACGACTCGCACGGGCGTACGAAGACCCGCCCGGACGATCGCCTCGACGGCCGTCGCCGCGGCCGAGTCGAGGAGGTCGCCGAGGTCGTCGATGGCGACGACGACCGGCCGCTCGAGCGGAGCCGCCCCGAGACCGGCCGCGAGCGCGACGAGCGCCGCTTCACACGATCCCGGCGACGACGTGATCGTGACACCGGGGATCTCGTCGGCGTCGAACGGTTCGCGCGGCGTGAACAGACGCACGTCCACGTCACCGGCGGACGCGGCGCTCACCACGATCGTCCGCAGCGCCGCGCTCCGCCCGCTGCGCGGTGGCCCCGCGATCAGGAACGCGCCGCGTTCGAGATCGGCGGCGACCGGCCCCGCGCCGTCGTCGCCGATACCCACGAGCGGCCGGAGCCCGGACCGCGCCGCGGGCAGCGCGACGCGCGAGACGCGCGCGGGCAGCGCGGGGACGGTCGGGACCACCGCCCCGGGCCATCGCGCCGCCGCGCGCCGGCCGAGCTCGGCGAGCGCGGGGCCGGGACCGGTTGCCGCGTCGCCCACCCCCGCGAGCTGGATCTCGAAGCCGTCGACGAACCCCCGGCCGGCTCCCAACTTCGCGCCGCGCGCCACATTCGCCGGCACCCCGAGCGCGACGAGCTCGTCGCCGTCCGCGGCGCGCAGGACGATCCGCGTCGAGATCGCGCCGAGCAGCGGTGCGGACACCGACCCCCGCCGGTCGGCGGTGATGACGAAGTGCATGCCCAGCGCGCGGCCCCGACCGACGAGACGATGGAGACATTCGATCCAGTCACCGAAGTCGACTCGTTCGAATGCGGCCGCGAAGCTCGCGTAGCCGTCGAGCAGCACCACGATCCGCGGCAACGATGCGACCCGACGGGCGCGGTACTCCCCCAGCGACGACACGCCCGCCTCGGCCAGCACACGCGTACGGTTCCCGACCTCGCCTTCGAGCATCTCGAGCAGCCGCACGACACGGGGCATGTCGTCGAGCGCGACGACCTCGCCGCAGTGGGGCAACGCGGCGAGGATGCCGAGACCGCGATTCGCCCCGTCGATCGCGTAGAGCTGCACATCCCGGGGCGACGCCGACCCTGCCAGCGCGGACGCGATCGTGCACAACGCCGTTGTCTTCCCTGCACCGGTCGTGCCGAAGACGAGGACGCTGCCGGCCCGTTCGAGATCGATCGCCCACGCGTCCTGACGTTGCCGCGCCGGGTCGTCGATCATGCCGATCGCGACGCGTCGCGCCGGATCGTCACCTGACACATCGTCAGCTGGCACATCGCCACCTGATACATCGCCGCGACACGCCGCGAGCGGGATCCGATCGGCGAGAGGAGCCAGCCACGGCCGGCGCAACGGGGGGCGGTCCCTCGCGGCGTCGGCGGCAACGATCGCGTCGACCAGCCGCGAGAGATCCGTGATCCCCTTCGAAGCCGGATCGGGCAGCGGTTCGTCCACCCAGCCGCCGAAGACGAGCTCGGTGCACGAACCCGCGTGGCCCGATCCGGCTTCGCTGACGCCACCGGCGTAGGCACACTGGATCGACACGAGCTCGGCGTGCCCGGTGCGGACGACGGCCCGCCCGGGAAGAAACCGGGGGATGCGGGCCGCGTCGTCCGACTGCACGACGTCCCGACTGTCGCCCACATCGTGGACGCGCAGCGCGATGCGCAGGTTGGTGTTCGCCCGGATGTTCTCGCTGACCACGCCGTTCGGCCGCTGCGTCGCCAACACGAGATGCAGGCCGAGGCTCCGGCCCCGCTGGGCGACGTCGACGATACCGTCGACGAACTCGGGGACCTCCCGCGCCAACGTGGCAAACTCGTCGATCACGATCACCAACCTCGGTGGCGCGGCGCCGGGATCCCGCGACTCCAAATCGTCGAGATCCTTGACTCCGCGGTGTCGCAGCATCTGCTCCCGGTAGCGCACTTCGGCACGCAACGACGTCAACACGCGGTGCGCGAGATGGTCGTCGAGATCGGTGACGAAGCCGACGGTGTGCGGGAGCCGCACACATTCGCGAAACGCGGAACCGCCCTTGTAGTCGATCAGAAGGAACGTGCAACGCTCCGGAGGGTGGCACGACGCGAGCGACGCAACCAGCGCCTGCAACAGCTCGCTCTTGCCCGATCCGGTGGTCCCGGCGATGAGCGTGTGCGGACCGTCGTGCACGAGGTCGAGCTCGAACGGCCCCTCGGTACCGACACCCAGCACGGCCCGCAGGCCGCGCGAGCGATCCCACACGGCACTGAAGAGACCGGGTTCGAGCTCGCTCCTTCCGAGGAGGTCGACGAGGTCGAGCAATGCGACCGTGCGCGGCAGCGATCCCGTTGCCCGGGCGGCTCCCGCGTCGCGCACTCCGGCGAGCGTCAACGCCACTCGCCGGGCGTGATCGGCGCCGAGCCCGTCGACCACCGGGATCTCGACCACCGGGATCTCGACCGCCGGGATCTCCAACCCCGCGCCCACCGGCGCACGCCCGCTCGGGTTCGGGGAACCGTTCATCCCGTGTGCAGACAACCGGTGCGTGTGAAGGACGGCCATCCGGTCCTCCGTCACCTCGACCGTCACGCCGCACTCGCCGGGCAGATCGCGAGGATCCTCTCCGAGCCACACGACGAAGACGCCCACCTCCGGGCCGGCCGCCAACAGCCGGTCGACCGTCGCCGCGTCGGGATGCGTGGTGCCATCGAGGAATGCGACGACGCGCGGGCCGACGTCGTCCTGCGCGCCGAGCGATCGCGATCGGGAAGCGCGGCTCGCCACCAACACCTCGAGACGATCCACGAGCTCCTTCGCCGCGCTCGAACCCAGGGCGAGCGCGGCCCCACCACCGGCCGCCCCCGGCAGCTCCACGTGCGGCAGCCACTTCGACCAGTCCCATCGTTCCAGCGACCCGGCGCCGATCCCCGCGGTGACAACGACCTCGCGCGGGCTGTGCCACACCGCGACCTGGACGGCCATCCAGCCCGCCAGCGAGTGCACGGTGCCGGGCGGGCCCGCGAGCCCGCACGCCCCGACCCGCCCGAGATCGATCATCGCCGGGACCAGGAACGGCCGAGTGGCGTTCCCGAGGACCAGCTCTGCTTCCGCACGCAGGTTCGCCGAACCGCCCGGTTCGATCACGACCTCGACGTTGCTCGCGAGCGGAGCCGAACCCAGTCGCAGGCGGAGAAAGTCGTCGTCGGTCGGGCGCCGCTCCCACAGGCGCACGCCGCGCCGCAGCCCGACGGCAATCGTCGCCGCCGGATCCGGACAACGCTGCCGACGTTCGTCGCGCTCGTCGCGGCGAGCCGCGATCACCTCGCGTTTCGCCGCACCGACGCGCCCGCGAAACTCCTCCGCGGCGCGCCGATATCCGGTCCGCGCGCGACGTCGCTCCTCGAGGAACGACCACACCGCGATCACCGGGGAAAGGGCCATGAACACCAACATCAACGGGCTGCGGGTCAACGCGAAGAACGCCGCGCCCATCAGCAGTGGCGCGACCGCGGTTGCGCCCGAGAGCCGCGAGCGACGCGCGACGTCCGGCGGCGCCGCGACGAGCACGCGGCGCACCGGCTGCTGATCGACGACACGAGGGGGCCGGTTGAAGGCGATCCGGCCCCGACGATCGACCGTGGCCGCGCGGGGAACTTCGAGAGCCGGTCGAATCGCGAAGGTGGTGTCCCCCACGGTGACGTGCTCACCGGCCTCGATGACTCGCGGGCCGGTCACCCGCTCGCCTTCCACTGCGGTCCCGCTGGTGGATCCCGCGTCCTCGATCGTGACCCGATCCCCGTCGACACGGAGCGAGAGGTGACGGCGCGAGACCGACGCGTCACGCACGGTCACGTCCGCCGCCGATTCCCGCCCCAGGTGCTGCCCGCCCTCGCACAGCGCGAAGCCGGAACCGGCGTCGGGACCGGCGACGACCGCGAGCTCGAGCCGTCCGTGGCGGCGAGCCCGGGCCGCCTCCGAAGGGGTGCGCCGGGGCGCGAACAACAGTTCGTCGCCGCACCGCAGTTCCAACGCGGCAATCGATTCGTCGGCACGGACCCAGCGCCCGAGCCGGGCGTGGTACCACCTCGGCTCCTCCCTGATGCCGCGTGACGCGAGACCCTCGACCTGCGCACGGAGCGCGTGACCGAGATCGGTCATGGTCCAGTGATCGTCGACCGCGACCACGACGTCGTGGGCCGGGCCGCCGGCCGGCGCAACGACGAGGGCGAGCTCGGTCACGCGTGTCCCCGGGGCTCGAGTGGGCCGGTTCCGAGTGGGCCGGTTCCGAGTGGTCCGGTTTCGAGTGGTCCCGTTTCGAGTGGTCCGGGCTCACGCTGCCACCACGAAAACAGCGCGGTGAGATTCGCGTCGCCGCGTTGCGCTTCGGCCAGGATCAGCGCGTCGCGGGTCGTCCACGTGAGGAGCGCGCGCCGCTGCACGACGGCACAGCGATAGTCGCCGGCGACGGGCCCGGCCGCCGCCGCGTGTCGCCAGGAACGCACCTCGGGTGTCCCGGTGGCGCACGCCGGATCCGCGCCCGCGGTGCCGGACAGTGGGCCGGGCAGCCGACGGTCCCGGAACGCAGCGGCCAGCGCACCCCGATCGGGGTAGGCGCCGTAGACGACGGTCGTGGCGTCGGTGCCGCGGCATCGGACCTCCGCCCGGGCGCCGGGGAGATGGCCGGACGACACGCGACACGTCGGGCGCACCGCGACGGGCACCCGTGCGAGCAGCCCGCGAACGATCGACGGTCCCGCCCCGATGGGCGGTCGAGTCGGACTCGACGCGGCCCGGTGTGAGACAGGCCGGTTCGAGATGGCCCGGTGCGCCGATCCGCTCCCCTCGCGGACGAACACCAGCGCCACGAGGAGGGCGAGGACCACTGCGATCCCGGCGCCGAGTCGCCGACGCGGATGATCACCGGGGGCACGGTCCGGTCTCGTGTCCGTCGGGGGCCGCGGGTCCACCGGTCGATTCGGCGGCACGGTCGGGCGACCCCGATCGTGGAGAAACGGTCGGACGGCCTGCATCAACTCGCGGCACGTCGAGAACCGCTGGTCGGGCCGCATCGCCATCGCGCGGGACACGATCGCGTCGAGCTCGACGGGCAGGTCGGGCCGTCGCTCCGAGACGCTCGGCGTCGGTGCATGCAGTGACGGGACGCTCAGCGCGCCGTCACGATCGACGAAGGGCTCCGCCGGCGCCGCACCCGTCAGGCATTCGAACAACACGGTGCCGAGCGAGTACACGTCCGCGAGTGGATCGAGCTCCTCGCCGCGTTGTTGCTCCGGCGCCGCGTAGCCACGCGTCATACCGCCGGCGAAATCGGTGACGTAGGCGCGTACCGTCGCGTGGGCGTCGCTGCGTCCGACGATGATGTTCTCGGGTTTGAGGTCCCCGTGCACGACACCGTGCTCGTGCGCCGCATCGAGCGCGGCGGCGACCTGCGCGAGGATCATCGCCACGACACTCGGCGCGAGGACACCTTCGCGATCGATCATCCACCGCAGATCGTGTCCGTACACGAGACGCATCGCGACGAAGGGACGGGCCTCCACCTCGCCGATGTCGAAGACGGGAACGATCGCCTCGTGGTCCATCGCGGCGGCGGTCCTCGCGACCGCGAGGAAACTCGCACGGGCGTGCTGATCCGCCGACACGTCGGCATGGGCCAGCTTGAGCGCCACGCATCGGCCGAGCTCGGTGTCGGTTGCCGCGTACACCACGGCGCTGCTCCCCGATCCGATCACCCGGTCCAGGCGGTATCGGCCCACCAAGGACCCGGCGGCACCCATGGACCCGGCGTCGCGCGCCGTTGCTCCTCGCACCGGGTTCACTGCGCACCTCCACCGACGGCCGGGGCAAGCGCTTCCAGCGCGACAGCTTCACGTTCGAGGGAAGCGGAGGTGGCGAGCACCGCGGCGGCAACACCATGCAGGACGGCGCGCAAGGTTTCGAGCTCGTCGCGCGCCCGCTCCGAGGCCGCGCCGCGCCACACGTCGGGCGTCAGCATGGGGCGGGACCGGTCCAGCACGGTGTCGAGCGAGTGACCCGAGTGACGAAGTCGCTTCGCGGCATCGCGAAGCTCGAGTGGCGTTGGCATGGCAACCTCGGCGAGTGGGCTCGACGACCCGGGATCGGCACGCGAGATCGACAACGGCGATCGATGGCGGGATCCACGGTTCGGTTCGAGCGAACGAACGGGAACGAGACGGGAGGGCCCGCGGTTGCGAGCCCTCCCCCCAACCACTTAGAGGTTGTTGACCTGGTTGTTCTGTTCCTTCTTCAGCCGCACGAATCCTGCGTTTTCCGTCAGCGCCTCGGTCAGGCGGTTCAGTGACGGCACGAACGACCCCTGCCATTCCTGGCGGAACCGGTCCGACGCGACGCCCTGCCAGACCGTGCTCCCGAGGGTGCTCGTGATCCGATGCTGCAACTCCGTGACGGCCTGCGCGTCGCGGGTGAACGTGTTCTCCAGGTTCTGCAGGTGCTCGAGGTCTCCTCCGACCCATCCGGCCATGACCGGCTCCTTCCGTGGCTGACTGCCCCTCGCGGGCTTCCGACGCCATCCTAGACATGTTGAGACAACTTGACAAGTTTTTATATGTCTTTTTCACTATTTCCGACCTTGACGTGCCTCCTCACGCGTCCTACGCTGCATTCATGGACGACGGGACCGCACGGATGCGGAGGCTGGCCGGGCTGATCGCCGCCGAGATCGCAGCACTCGCAGCATTCGTCGTCCTCGGTCGGATCGACGGGTTCTCGGTGCCCCATCACGACATCGCCGCCTGGCTGCGCACGGCGCCGCCCGAAGACCTGCTGGCCGTGTCGCTGCGCAGCATGGCGATCCTCGCGCTCGCGGGGCTCCTCGTATCGTCCGTCGTCGTCGGCCTCGCGGCCGTGTCCGGACGATCGTGGTGGGCGCGGGTTGCCCGCATCGCGGTGCCGGCAGCGGTGCGCGTACGACTCGAGCGGGCACTGCTGGCCGGCGCCGCGTGCACCACCGTCGTGGCGTCGATGGTCGTTTCACCCGCCGCGGCACGCGAAACGCCGCCCACCGCAGCTCCGGTCGTCCGCGCACCGATCGTCGCCTCGACCACCGCGGCCGCTCCGGTCGTCCGCGAGGATCCGGATCCCGCGCCGCACCCGTCGATCGCCCCGAAGTCGTCCGCAACACCCGCGAAGCCCACGACATCCGCGACACCGACACCCGCGCCACTCCCCGATCACCACGTCGTCGTCCCCGGCGAGAACCTCTGGTCGATCGCCGCGTCACGTCTCGCGACGGCTTCGGGCCGCGCCCGTTCCGTCCTCTCGGACGACGAGATCGCGCGCTACTGGCGCAGCGTGGTCGATCGCAACCGGGCCACGTTGCGCTCGGGCAACCCGAGCCTCATCTTCCCGGGCGAGGTCGTCGAGCTCCCGTAGCGGGCCGGCTCAGCGCGTCAGGAGCGGACCGACCTCGGCGCCGAACGCCGCGATCTGATCGCAGAGCTCGTCGCACGAACGCGCCTGGAGCCGGACCTGGAGATGCGAGACCCCCATTCGGCCGTACTCGTTCAACGATTCCGCGATCTGCTCCGGCGACCCCGAGATGGTGTGCTTCATCTCCCACGCAGGCTCGCCGACGTAGACCTGCTCGGTGATCACGCCGAGCTCGACGTTCGCGTCGGGGCGAACCTTGTCGCGGTGACTCAGCAAGTACGCGATCTGCTCGGGCATGTGCTTGCGGGGCGTGCCCTGTGGGATCCAACCGTCACCGCGTTCGGCCACCCGCCGCAACGCCGGATTCCCCGAGCCGCCGACCCAGATCGGAGGACGCGGCTGCTGCACCGGTCGCGGCCGTTGCCCCATATCATGCACGAACTCGTCGGCCCACGCCGCCTTCACGCCGTCGATCGCAACGTTCAACAATCGGCCCCGCTCCTCGAACGGCACGCCGAGCGCCTCGAACTCGCCCTGCACGTGGCCGGCACCCACGCCGAGGATCACGCGCCCACCCGACAACGCGTCGAGCGTGGCGAAGGCCTTCGCGGTCTCGAGCGGGTGGCGATACGGCGCGACCCAGATGTTCGTCATCAGGCGAACCCGTGTGGTCTGCGCGGCGAGGAAGCCGAGCGTCGCGATCGGGTTGAACCACGTCGTCGACATCGCCGGCGCGTATGCACGCGGGATCGCGACGTGATCGCAGATCGCAACATAGAAGAATCCCGCGTCGTCGGCGGCCTTCGCGGCCGCCACGAGCTCGGGCACACCGGCATCGTGTTCCCACGGCGCCGCGATCACCGAGCTCAGCGCCTGTACCGGCAGTTGCATCCCGAAGACCAGCTGCGCGTCGGGAACGATCGAGACGGTGCCCGTCGCGTCATCCGACACCGACGCCCTCATCGATGTTTCGCTCAACCGGGCCACACGATCGACTGGAGCTCGCTGTACGCGTGCAGGCCGAACGAGCCACCGTCACGACCGACACCGCTGTACTTCGTGCCGCCGAAGGGCGCCTCGTGGTTGCGCTGCACCGTGTTGATGCCGACGTTGCCGGCCCGCAGGAGCCGGGCGGCGCGCATGCCTCGACCGGTGTCCTTCGTGAACACGTAGTCGTACAGGCCGAAGATCGAGTCGTTGGCGATCGCGATGCCTTCGTCGTCGTCGTCGAAGGGAATGACGACGATCACCGGGCCGAAGATCTCCTCCTGCACCACCTTCATGCCGGTCCGGCAGTTGGCGATGAGCGTCGGCTCGACGTACCAACCCTTCTCCATGTACGCCGGACGGCCACCACCGGCCACGATCTCGCCGCCTTCGTCCCGCCCGGCCGCGATGTAGCTCTCGACGCGGGCGCGATGGGCTTCGGTGATCAGCGGGCCGACGACCGTCTTCCTGTCCATCGGGTCACCGACCGGCAGGAAGCCCGCCATCTTCGCCAGCTTCTCCACCAGCTCGTCGTACTTGGAACGATGCACGATCGCGCGCGTGGGCGACGTGCAGATCTGACCCGAGTGGAACGCCCAGACCGAGCCGATCATGCCGACGGCGCCATCGATGTCGGCGTCGTCGAACACGACCGCCGCGCCCTTGCCGCCGAGCTCGAGCAGCTGGCGCTTCATCGTGCGGCCGCACACTTCGCCGATCCTGATCCCCACGCCGGTCGAACCCGTGAAGCTCACCATATCGATGTCGTCGGTCTCGACGAGCGCCTCACCCGTCGCCGGCGTGGAGCCCGTGACGATGTTCAAGACACCGGGCGGGAACCCGACTTCGTCGAGGACGCGGACGAGCTCGATGACCGCCAGCGGGTCCTGCGATGCCGGACGGATGACCACGGTGTTGCCCATGGCCAACGCGGGCCCGATCTTGCCGGCCATGTTCACGATCGGGAAGTTGTACGGCGTGATGCACGCGACGGCTCCGACGGGCGCCCGGCGCGCGATGGCACCCATCAAGCCGCCCGGCGCGAGCGCGGTCCCGGGGGTCTCCCCCGGCGGCAACGGGATCACCGACGGTTCGAGCGCGCCCGCGGCATAGCGATCGAACCGGCTGGCCGCGACGGGGACCTGCATCGTGCGCCCGACCGTCGCGGTACAACCGGTCTCGGCGATCACCAACGGGATCAGCTCGTCCTGATGGGCCTTGAGGACCTTCCCTGCCTTGCGCAACAGCTCGGCGCGGTACTCGGGCGTGGTCTGTGACCATGCGGGGAACGCGTCGGCGGCGGCCTTGGCCGCGTCGAGCGATTGCTGCACCGATGCCTCGGGCGCCTCGCCCACGAGCTCTTCCGTGGCCGGGTTGTGCACGGGGTACACGCCGTCACCCGGCTTGACCCACTCGCCCCCGATCAGCAAGCGGTATTCCCGCGCGGCATCCACCGTGCTCATTGCGCTCCCCCTGGTGTGGCTACGTGTCGAGGTCGAGTTGCAGCATGCGGATCGCGTTGCCGCGCACGATCTTGTAGATCGTGTCGTCGTCGAGATCCTTCATGATGTCTTCGGCGACCTTCTTGGTGTCGGGCCACGTCGAGTCACTGTGTGGGTAGTCCGTCTCGAACGTCACGTTGTCGACGCCGATCGTCTCGAGCGACTCGAGACCGTGCGGGTCGTCGAAGAAGCAGCCGTAGACGTGTTCGTAGTAGTACTCCGACGGCGGGCGCTTCACCTTGTCGGCCACGCCGCCCCACGCCCGGTTGTCTTCCCAGACCTTGTCGGCGCGCTCGATCACGTACGGGATCCAACCGATCTGGCCCTCGGAGTACGCAACCTTGAGGTCCTTGAACTTCTCGAAGACACCCGACATGAGGAAGTCGGTCAGCGACATCGCCGCATTCATGTACGTGAGCGTGGAGCCGACCGCGGCCGGCGCGTCGGCCGACGTGCTCGGCATCTTCGACGACGACCCGATGTGCATGTTCACGACCGTGCCCGTCTCCGCGCAGGCCTGGAAGAACGGGTCCCAATAGCCGTTCTTGTCGTGCACCGACGGCAGTCCGAGGAACGGCGGGATCTCCGAGAAGCACACGGCGCGCACACCCCTGGCCGCGTTGCGGCGAACTTCCGCGGCGGCGAGGTTCGCGTCCCACAGCTGCACGATGATCAGCGGGATGAGCCGGCCGTTGGAGCCGCCACACCACTCGTCGACCATCCAGTCGTTGTAGGCCTTCACGCAGAGGTCGCCGAGCTCCTTGTCCTTGCGCTCGGTGAACGTCTGGCCGCAGAAACGCGGAAAGCTCGGGAACGAGAGTGACGCTTCGGTGTGGTTCACGTCCATGTCCTCGAGGCGGGCCTTGGGATCCCAACAGCCCTTGCGCATGTCGTCCATGGTGATCGGGCTGACGGTCACCTCGTCGCGCGGGTAGCCGGCCGCGGCCGAGAGGCGGGTGAGCGGCGACATCAGATTCTCGACGTGCCACCAATCGCACCACGTGCCCTCTTCGTTCTCGGCCGCGTCCTCGTAGCTGAACACGCCGCCGACGAAGGTCATCGACTTGACCTTCTTGCGCACGATACGGGGACCGACCTCCTTGAACTTCTCGGGGAGGCGGTCCTGCCACACCCCGGCGGGCTCGATGACGTGGTCGTCGACGGAGATGATCTTCGGGATCTCAGGCATGCGTGGCACCGTCCGAGCTCGCGGCCGGCGTTCTTCGTCACCGGCGAGGACGCCCCGGAGCTTAGACCTGACGGGTCGTCAGATCGACACCGGACCGGCACCGTCAGGCGGGCTACCGCGCCGCCATCCCCACGATCGGCTTGTTCAACTTGATCGCACCCGTCGAGC